>RRZT011778803.1_pt1 | contig 47463 bp, 47 predicted proteins | sample 2165551 | NCBI WGS metagenome assembly RRZT01 (sample SAMN10456910, study PRJNA506462) | wastewater metagenome | biome: wastewater; feature: sludge; material: wastewater sludge; isolation source: wastewater sludge with Escherichia coli K12::gfp cells carrying plasmid... | place: USA: Moscow, Idaho... | reverse complement strand
GTTCGCCGTCGGCGCCGATCAGGTAGGTCTCGCCGAGGCGTCCGCGGTCGACGATCGCCCGCACCGCCTCATTGTGGTCGTCGACGTGGATCCAGTCGCGCACGTGGCGTCCCGACCCGTAGACCCGCGGCCGGACGCCGTCGATCAGGCCCGTGATCTGACGCGGAATGAACTTCTCGACGTGCTGGAACGGGCCGAAATTGTTGGAACAGTTGCTGATGGTGGCCCGGACGCCGAAGCTGCGCACCCAGGCCCGCACCAGCAGGTCGCTGCTCGCCTTGCTCGCCGCGTACGGGCTGGACGGCCGGTAGGGAGAGTCTTCGTGGAAGCGGCCCGGGTCGTCGAGGGCGAGGTCGCCGAACACCTCGTCGGTGGACACGTGGTGGTAGCGGACGTCGTGGTGCCGCACAGCCTGCAGCAGCGAGAACGTGCCCTCGACGTTGGTGCGCAGGAAACGCGCCGGGTCGGCCAGAGCGTTGTCGTTGTGCGACTCGGCGGCGAAATGGACCACCACGTCGACGCCGGCCACCAGGCGGTCGACCAGGTCGGCGTCGCAGACGTCGCCGTGCACGAAGCGGACGCGGCCCGCCGGCAGGTCGGCGAGCGACTCGCGGCGTCCGGCACAGGTGAGCGCGTCGAGAACCGTGACGTCCTCGTCGGTGGTCGCGACCAGGTCGCGCACGTAGTTGCTGCCGATGAATCCGGCGCCGCCGGTGATGAGGTGGGTGGTCATCTCGCCCGGAATGTACCACCGGCCGCCGATAGGATCGCGGCGTCCATCGTGCAGAGGAGACCCGTGACCACCAACGACCCGCAGTCCCCCGGCGAGTTCGGGCGCCCCGATTTCACTGACCAGCCGCAGCCGGGTCAGGTCGAACAGCCGGGCCAGTACCAGCAGCCGGGCCAGTACCTCGAGCCGGGGGTGCCACAGTACGTCCCCGCCGGCGAGGCATCCGGCCCGGTGCCCGATCCGGCTCAGGAAGGTCCCGAGCGGGTCGGACGCGGCCTGCTGTTCGCCTTGGGCGGCATCGTGGCGGGCACGGTGCTCGCGCTGGTGCTGTGGAACTTCGGCTTCATCGCCTCGATCTCGAGCTTCGTGATGGCGGCGGCCGCCGTCTGGCTGTACGCCAAGGGTGCCGGAACGCCGCCGCGGAAGGGCCTGACGGCCATCATCGGGCTGGTCGCGCTCGGGGTGATTCTGACGTTGTTCGCCTTCGTCGCGTTCGACATCTACCGGTACCTGATGGAGGCCGAGCCGGGCCTGCCCGCCAGCGACGTTGTCGAGGTCATCGCCGCCAACCTGTTCAACCCTGCTCTGTGGGCGGAGTACGCGATGAGCTTCGGCATCTTCGTGCTGTTCGCGGTGCTGGGCGTTTTCGGGACGCTGCGCCGGGCCCGCTGAACCCGGACCACCCCGGGCGCGCACCGCGGCCGCGGCGTCCGGTCAGCCCTTCACCTGGCCCCGCTCGGCGAGGTCGTGCACAATGCGCGCGTGCGTGGCCTCGTCGAGGGTGTACTTCGAGCGGTGAATCAGCCAGGCCACCACGATCAGCACGGCCGGCACGACCATCATCATCACCTTCATGCCGAGCAGCCCGCCTTCGGTCACGTCGTCAGGAGTCGCGGCGCGGTTGATGCCGGTCAGAATGATCGTCACGCCCACGACCTGGGTGGCGAGCGCTCCGCCCACCTTGTTGATGAACGGCTGCAGCGCGAAGGTGACGGAGCCGGAGCGGCGTCCGAGCTTCCACTGGCCGTACTCGATGCAGTCGGTGATGAACATCAGCATCAGCATCACCACGAACGCCTGCCCAACGAAGAGCAGCAGCCCGGCGATGCCGATCCAGATCATGTTCATCGGGCTGAAGAAGAACACCACGTAACCGACCACGATCATGCCGATCGCGATCGAGAACAGCGCTCGGCGGGTGAACCGCGACCTGACCAGCGGGAACAGCGCGAAACCGAGCAACTGCCCGACACCCAGCACCGCTGCGAACTGCGAGTACATGGCCTCGTCGCGGTAGGCGTACTTGAAGAAGTAGACGCCGAACGAGGTGGTGGTAACGAAGCCGGTCATGAACAGGGTCATGGCCACGGCCGTCCAGAGCAGTTGGTCGTTCTTCACGACGGCCGACATCAGCTCGCGGATCGTGACGCGGTCCTGCGCCACCAGCAGGTCCGGCTCCCGGACGCCGATCAGCGTGACCACCTGGCCCAGCAGCATGATCGCGCAGATCGCGAGGGTGAAGATCGTCCAGGCCCGCCCGTCGCCGCCGAGCGCCTTCGTCACCGGAATGATCGAGATCACCACCGCGAACAGCCCGATCGTAGCGAACAGCTTCGCCAGCGACCCGATGCGTTCCCGCTCGCGCTGGTCGAGGGTCAGCGCCGGAAGCATCGACCAGTAGGGAATGTCGTTGGCCGTCCAGGCCAGACCCCACAGCAGGTAGATGACGGCGAACCACACGACATACGTCGAACCTCGGGCGCCGATGTCGGTGAACAGCAGCACGGTCAGCACCGCCGAGACGACACCCCCGCCGAGGATCCACGGTTTGAACTGACCCCACCGCGTGCGGGTGTTGTCGACGATCGCGCCCATGAGGATGTCGGTGAACGCGTCGAACAACCGCGCCCCGAGCAGGATCGACGTCACCCACCACATCACCTCATCGCTCAGGTCGAGCACCTCGGTGAGGAACACGATGAGGAACATGCTCATGATCGTGTAGACCATGTCGCGGCCTACCGTGCCGACGGCGAAACTCCACCGGTTACGCCTGAGCGCCGCTGCCTCTTCCATGGACGCCGAGCCTACGACTCGGCGGGCTCCACGGTGTAGAGACGCGAGCCCCAGTCTCCGAGCAATCGCAGCGACGGGTCGTATCCCATGCCCTCGAACTGTGGCGCCACCCGGAGCGTCCGCAGTGCCGCCCCCGAGGCGACGTACGATTCGTCACCGTCAGGGAGCCGGTAGAAGCGGGCCGCGAGACGCATCAACAACGACCCGGCCCGCACCCACGGCACGGGCGAGATGTACTCGACGAGGCGTCCGAACCGGAGCAGGCCCAAGGTCTGGCGCCGGCTCGCGACGCGGTAGCGGCGCTCGGGCTGCAGAGGCGGCATCGGCATCAGCTCGGCCGGCTGCGAGGCGATCGCCTCGCGCTGGAAGTGGGCGACGAGATGGGTGTCGGACGCAGCGTCCGAGATGCTCACGGTGGTCTGGTTGGACGCCGTGGGCTCGTGCCTGCGGAGGCGTCCGAACTGCGCGAGGCGGCGGTGCTGCTTGTAGAACTCCACCTGGCGGACCATCTCGGCCCGCTCGGCCGGTTCGATCCGCGAGAGGTCGAGCTCGTAGCCCAGGACGCCGAGCGCGGCCACGTTGAAGCGGGTCACGACCGGGGTGTTGCGCAGGGTGACCGGCGACGGGGAGGCCGTGACGTGAGAGCCCATTGTCGACTGCGGGTAGAGGTGCGACAGGCCCAGGTGCGTCTCGAGCCGGGCGACCGGGTCGGTGCAGTCGGACGCCCAGATCTGCGGCCCGAAGCAGAGCATGCCCAGGTCGAACCGGTTGCCGCCGGAGCTGCACGTCTCGAGCAGGACTTGGGGGCGCGGCCCGAAGATGCGGCGCAGCACCTCGTACAGGCCCAGGATGTAGCGGTGGCCGAACTCGCCAGCCGGGCACGACGGCGAGAACATGTCCGAGAAGGCGCGGTTGGCGTCCCACTTCACGTAGGCGATCGGCAACGTGTCGAGGATCCGGGTCACGTTGGCGACGATGTGATCGCGCACCTCGGGCCGGCACAGGTCCAGCACGTACTGGTAGCGCTTCTGCGAGGGGGTCCGGCCGGGCACGCGCACAATCCAGTCGGGGTGTTCGCGGTACAGGTCGGAGTCGGGGTTCACCATCTCGGGCTCGAACCAGAGCCCGAACCCCATGCCGAGGCTGGTCACCGCGTCCGCCACACCCTTCAACCCGTGGGTGAGGCGGCGCCGGTTCTCGGAGTAGTCGCCCAGGCCTTGGGAGTCGGTGTCGCGGTGTCCGAACCAGCCGTCGTCGAGCACGAAGAGCTCGGCGCCGATCGCGCGGGAGCGACGGGCGAGAGAGACGAGGCTGCCGTGGGTGTAGTTGAAGAACGTGGCCTCCCAGGTGTTCGCCAGGATCGGACGCTCGCGGTCGGCCCAGGGGCCGCGGACGATGTGGCGCGACACGAAGCCGTGCATGTGGGCCGACATGCCGTTGCGGCCCTCGTCTGAGTAGGTGAGCAGCGCCTCGGGGGTTTCAAACGACTCACCGGCGGTGAGCTTCCATTCGAAACCGACCGGGTTGATGCCGCCCTGGACGCGCACGAGGTCGCGCTGGGTGAGTTCGACCGACGTCTCGTGGCTGCCGCTGTAGACCAGGTTGAAGCCCCAGACCTCGCCGCTGTCCTCGGTCGCGCCGCGGGTGGTGAGCAGGATGCCGGGGTTGTGCCGGTTGCTGGAGAAGCCGGTGATGGAGGAGTTGGTGTAGGTGCCGGGGGCGACCGGACGCTGGTGACGGCGCGCCTCGGTGAGGTCGGCCCCGTCGAACGTGACGAGGTCGAACGGCCGGTTGGGCAGGTCAACGCAGAAGCTCATCAGCTTGCGGATCACCACGGGGTCGTCGCCGGCGGACGTGAGGACGCAGCGCCGGGTGACGCAGCTCACCGCAGGAAACACCGTGTAATAGAGGGTCAGGTGGACATCGCCGTCGGCGAGCCGCACCTCGAGGGTCTGGCAGTCGTCCTCGCCGGCGATCGCCGTGGGCAGGCCGCCGGACGCCGCCACCGTGCCGTCGTGGATCGTGTGGCCCCGATAAGTGAAATCGGTCACGAACGAGCCGTCGGGCATTTTGATCTCGGCCGGTGGGAGCCGGTAATCGCCCTTGCCCAGGCCGGAGTGTTCGAGCGGCATCAGGTCGAGGCAGTAGTCGGGGTCATCGGCCAGGTACAGCACCCCGTGCGGCGCGCGGGGCACCTTCACTCGCACGGCGTCCAGATCGGACGCCGTCAGCGACGGCAGTGCGCGTCCGAAATGAAGGTGCTCGAGGTGCCCGTGCCGCGTGACGCCGAAAACGTAGCTCATCGCGTCGGCGCGCAGGTGGAAGACCGGACGGATCCCGTCGGCCTCCAGCGTCTCGATAACCCCGGTCGCTACCACGGGCTCCATCATTGCCCGACTCCGGGTCAAGGGGCGGTTCTGTGTCAGGTCCCAGGGAGCAGTGTTCGAGTGACGAGATACGCCGGGTCGCGCCTCACGATGCTGGTGGACCCGATGCGGCGCAGGAGCGGCAGATAGGGGAGGTGGGCGTTCCACACGACCCAGAGGCGTCCACCGGGGGCCAGGACGCGGCCGGCGTCGGCGAGCATGGCGATCGTGGGGGTTGAGTCCTTGGCCTCGCCGACGTGGAACGGAGGATTGGTCACGATGATCTCGGCAGAGGCGTCCGGGTGGTGGTTGAGTCCGACGCCGCGGGTGGCGTCGACGGTCACGCCGTTGGCGGACGCGGTGGCGAGCGTGGACGCCACCGCTGCGGCCGACACGTCGACGGCCGACGTCGACCAGCCGCGGCGGGCGAGGTGGGCGGCGATGACGCCGGATCCCGAGCCCAGGTCGACGGCCCTGCCGCCGGGGGCAGGGGCGTCCTCGGTGGCCAGAGCGTCGAGCAGCAGTCTGGTGCCGGCGTCGAGACGATTGCCGGCGAACACCCGGCCGTGGGCCACGACGGACAGGCCGAGGTCGTCGTGGCGTCGGCTGCGCGGCCAGCCGATCTGATTCGACCGAGGGGCCGAGGCGTGCAGGACGCGTGACTTCTGGCGTCCCAGGCTCGCTCGCACGTGTGCGAAGTGGCGTCCGAGCACATCGTTCTGGGCACGCGTCATGTGCTTGACCCGACCGCCGGCCACCAGCCTGACCGCGGGATCGGCCAGTGAGGCCACGGTGGCGGCCAGTTCGTCGAGGGCATCCAGGCCCTTCGGCAGGCGGGCGATGACGAGCGAGGCGCCGATGACGGCTTCGGCGAGCGAATCCGCGACCCGCACGGTGGCAGGAAGGTGCGCTTCGTCGCGGATGTCATCGCAGTGGGCCACGGGTGTGACTTTCGTCGCGGGCAGTGCGCGGCAGAGTGCCCCGCCGGCGTCGTCAATGACACAAAAGTCACGCGGCAGTTCGCCGGCTTCGTCGAGCAGCAGGGCGGAGACAGGATCGAGCACGCCACCATGCTCCCATCGGGCGGCGTCCATGCCCTGATCCGCCCCGTGATCCCTTTTCGGTGTGTGGCTCGCGACCCGCTACGGTTGGCCCTGGATCAGCAGGGCCGCGGTCACGCTCCACCCGCCGCCGTCGTCAGAGGTTCGGAGCACTTGAAGGAGATCACAGCGATGACCGAAACCCGCTACATCTACGACCTGCACGAAGGCGATGCGTCGTTGAAGATGTTGCTCGGCGGCAAGGGTGCCAACCTGGCCGAGATGAACAGGATCGGCGTGCCCGTCCCGGACGCTTTCACCGTCACCACGCAGGCCTGTGTGGCGACCACCAACAACAACGGCGACTGGCCCGAGGGGCTGCGTGACCAGGTGGATGCGGCGCTCGGCCGCCTCGAGGAGCGCACCGGGAAGCACCTCGGCGACCCGGCGAACCCGCTGCTGGTGTCGGTCCGCTCGGGTGCGGTCTTCTCGATGCCCGGCATGATGGACACCATCCTCAACCTCGGCATCTCCGACGAGACGGTGCCCGCGGTGGCGGCCCTGGCCGGCAACGAGCGCTTCGCGTGGGACTGCTACCGCCGCTTCATCCAGATGTACGGCGAGGTCGTCGAGGGCATCGCACCCGACGTGTTCGAGGAGGCCCTGACCGAGATGAAGGAGGAGAAGGGCGTCGAGCTCGACACCGACCTCACCTCCGACGACCTCAAGGAGCTCACCGACCGGTTCAAGAAGCTCGCCAACGAGGCGCTGGGTGGCGAGTGGACCTCCGACCCGAAGGAGCAACTGCTCCGCGCCGTCAACGCGGTCTTCGAGAGCTGGCTCAACCCGCGCGCCGAGTTCTACCGCCGCGCCCACAACATCTCGCGTGACCTCGGCACGGCCGTGAACGTGCAGGAGATGGTGTTCGGCAACCGTGGCGAGACCTCCGCCACCGGTGTCTGCTTCTCGCGCAACCCGTCGACCGGCGCCAAGGAACTCTACGGCGAGTTCCTCACCAACGCCCAGGGCGAAGACGTCGTGGCCGGCATCCGCACGCCGCGTCCGCTCGCCGAGATGGAGGAGGTGCTGCCCGAGGCGTTCCACGAGCTGCTCGCAACCATGGACAAGCTCGAGCTGCACAACAAGGACCTCCAGGACATGGAGTTCACGATCGAGGATCGCAAGCTCTACATGCTGCAGACCCGTAACGGCAAGCGCACCGCCGCCGCCGCGGTGAAGACGGCCGTCGACATGGTGGAGGAGGGCCTGATCTCGCGCGAAGAGGCGCTGCTGCGCATCGAGCCGCAGGCCCTCGACGCCTTGCTGCACCCGGGCATCGACCCGAAGAACACGGCGACCCCGATCGTCAAGGGCCTCCCGGCGTCGCCGGGTGCTGCGGTCGGTGGGGTCTGCTTCACCGCCGACGAGGCCGCCGAGCGCGGCAACCGTGGCGAGAAGGTCGTGCTGGTGCGCTTCGAGACGACGCCTGACGACATCCACGGCATCGTGGTGAGCCAGGGCGTGCTGACCGCCCACGGCGGCATGACCTCGCACGCGGCCGTCGTGGCGCGCGGCATGGGCATCACCTGCGTCGCCGGTGCGGGCTCGATCAAGATCGAGCCGAAGGCCAAGCGCGTCACCATCGACGGCGTCGTGTACAACGACGGCGACGTCGTCACGCTGAACGGCTCGACCGGCGAAGTGTTCGCCGGTGCGCTCGATCTGGTGCCGGCGTCCATCAACGAGGACTTCGAGCAGGTCATGGAGTGGGCCGACGGCGTGCGCCGCCTCGGCGTCCGTGCGAACGCCGAGAACTTCGAGGACGCCAGCAAGGCCCGCGAGCTGGGCGCCCAGGGCATCGGCCTGGCCCGCACCGAACACATGTTCATGGCGGCCGACCGTCTGCCGAGCGTCCGCAAGATGATCCTCTCGAAGAACGAGGAGGAGCGCGCCGCGGCGCTGGAGGAGATCCTGCCGCTGCAGCAGGCCGACTTCGAGCAGATCTTCACCGCCATGAAGGGCCTGCCGGTCACCGTGCGTCTGCTCGACCCGCCCCTGCACGAGTTCCTGCCGAACCTCGTCGAGCAGTCGCTGCTCGTCCAGAAGCTGGAGCTGACCGGGGCGTCCGAGGAAGAGATCGCGGCCGAGCGCGCGCTGCTCGACCAGGTGCACTCGCTCCACGAGCAGAACCCGATGCTCGGCACCCGCGGCTGCCGCCTCGGCATGCTCTACCCGTCGATCCCCGAGATGCAGACCCGCGCCATCATCCGGGCGGCGCTGGCCGTGCGGGAGCGCGAGGGCGAGACGGTCGGCGTCGAGATCATGATCCCGCTCGTGTCGCTGCAGCAGGAGCTCAAGACGCACCGTGAGCTCGTCGAGAAGACGGCGGCCGAGGAGATCGCGGCGTCGGGCGAGGAGCTGGAGTACACGGTCGGCACCATGATCGAGCTGCCGCGCGCCGCGCTGGTGGCCGATGAGATCGCCGAGTACGCCGACTTCTTCAGCTTCGGCACCAACGACCTGACCCAGACCACTCTGGGCCTGTCGCGTGACGACGCCGAGCAGGCGTTCCTCGGCACCTACGTCGACAACGAGGTGCTGGCGCGCAACCCGTTCGAGTCGATCGACCAGAACGGTGTCGGCGCCCTGGTGCAGATCGGCGTCGAGAAGGGCCGTTCGGTGAAGCCGAACCTCAAGACCGGCGTCTGCGGTGAGCACGGCGGCGATCCAGACTCGATCGAGTTCTTCCACAAGATCGGTCTCGACTACGTGTCCTGCTCGCCGTTCCGGGTGCCGATCGCCCGTCTGGCGGCGGCGCGCGCGGCTCTCAACAACAGCTGAGGCGCGTCAACCACTCACCGCGACGGCGGCCCGGGAACTTCCCGGGTCGCCGTTGTCGTGTCAGGCTGCGCCCCGGGGTGCAGATGCGCACGCTGCGCCGCTGATCAGAGCCAGCCGCGTTCGCGCGCCAGCCGCGCCGCTTCGTACCGGGTGGTCGCGTGCAGCTTGCCCATGGCCGAGCTGAGGTAATTGCGCACCGTCCCGGGCGACAGGGACACCGTCGCCGCGATGTCCTCCACCGGTGAGCCCCCCTCGGTGGCGATCAGGACGTCGGCCTCGCGCGCGGTCAGCGGTGAGTCGCCGGCCGTGATCGCGTCGGCGGCGAGTTCGGGATCGACGTGCCGACCGCCGGCTGCCACCGTGCGGATCACCTCGGCCAGCCGGGCGCCGGAGATCGTCTTCGGGACGAAGCCCCGCACCCCGTGCGTCAGCGCCTGCTTCAGGTGCCCAGGCAGCCCGTGGCTGGTGACGATGATGCAGGCGCAGCCCGGCAGGGAGGTGCGCAGGGTCGCGGCGACATCGATGCCGGAGGGGCCGGGCATCTGCAGGTCGAGCACGGCCACATCGGGCGCGGTCGCGTTCGCGACGGCCAGCGCCTCGTCGCCCGAGGCGGCCTGACCCACCACGTCGAGATCGTCGTGCAGGTCGAGCAGGGACGCGAGCGCCTCCCGGATCAGGTGCTCGTCGTCGGCGATCAGGACGCGGATCACGTCTGGCTCCTCTCCGCCTCGGCGAGGCGCTCGAGTTCGGGGCTGGGGATGTGCGCGGTGAGCGTGAAGGTGTCGCCGTTACGGTCGGCGGTGAGGGTGCCGCCGATCTCGGCCAGCCGTTCGGTGAGCCCCGTCAGCCCCGAGCCGGGCGTGTCACCGGGCGCGTGCGATCGGTCGTTGGTGACGGTGAGGACCGCGCCGGAGGCGTCCCGGGTGATGCCCAGGCGGGCCCGGGAGGCGTCCGAGTGTCGCAGGATGTTGGTGGACGCCTCCCGCACCACCCACGCGAACGTGCGACGCACCGGGCCGGGCAGGTCGGCGGTGTCGCTCACGGTCGCGACGGTAATGCCGCCCGCCTCGAGCAGCGCCCGCGCGCCGGCCACCTCCGCGGCGAGGTCCGCCTCGCGGTAGCCGCGGACGACGGCGCGCACCTCGGCCAGTGCCTCGGTCGCGATGCCCTGCACCTCCCGCATCGTGGCGGACGCCTCGGGGCGACCCGCGGACGCCTGCGCCGCCGCCAGCTCGGCCTTCAGCGCGACGGCGGACAGGGTCCGGCCGACGACGTCGTGGACGTCGCGGGAGAAGCGCAGCCGCTCCTCGGTGACGGCCAGACGGGCCCCGTCGAGGCGAGCCTGGTCGAGCAGCTTCGTGGTGGCCAACAGGTTGAGCATCATCTGGGCTAGCGAGAGGACGCTCACGCTCCACACCGCGGCCGGCAGGACGGCGCCCAGCGCGTGCACCGCGTCGGTCGGGGCGCTGAGCGTCCCGACCAGGCACAGGGCCGTGCCGCCCAAGGCGGCCGGCAGCAGGCGCCGGCGGTGGTCCAGCACCAGCAGCGGGACCGCGCAGAGTGCAGAGGTGAACGCCAGCGCGGCTGGCGGTAGGAACGCGGCGAAGGTGCCCGAGGCCACGGGGGGCAGCGCGGACCAGAACAGCGCGGCGGCGGCCACCGAGGCGACCGCCCAGCCGACCAGCCAGGGCGTGCGTCGCTCCACCAGGCACAGCCGGTCCCACCGGCTGGCGCCGAGCAGCGCGCGCCGCCGCATGGTGGTGTGGGTGACGACGAGCCCGGCGCAGCCGGCGAGGGTGAGCGCCACCGCCCACCACGCCAGCGCCGCGTTCGGGGTGGTGGAGGAGAGCAGCACGAACCCGCCGATCGCCGGGAGCATCGGGAAGCCCCAGTGGATCGACCAGTACGTGTACCGCTCGGTCTGGCGCAGCGCCTTGCCGGTCGCGATCGTCTCGCTCATGTCCCCCCTGTCCGATCGGCAGCCTAGTGGGCGCCCGGGCGTGTCACGCCCGGGCGCCCGACCCGCTCAGGAGCGGGCGTCCCAGCGGAAGGCCCGCAGGCCGGCGGAGAGTCCCAGCAGCGTCCACAACACCAAGGGCAGGATCATGCCGAAGGCCGCGCCGAACGCCGCCGCGCCGTCCACCGGGGTCTGGTCGGCGCCCAGCCCGGTGAATCCGAGCGTCATCAGGTCCACGACGGGGGTGAGGGGGAGCCAGTGGGCGAGGCGCTCCACGGGGCCGGGCAATGCCGACAGGGGCACCGAGAAGCCCGAGAGGAACAGCGCGACGAGCATGAACGGCAGCGTGGTGAGCTGGGCGGACTCGACGGTCCGCGTCCAGGTGGCGCCCCAGATCGCCAGGGCCGTCCAGGCGGCCGAGCCGAGCACGACCGCCAGCACCAGGGCCCACGGGTGGGCGAGGGTGGCCCCCAGCGCGAGCACGGAGAACACTACGCCGATGAGCGTCTGGACGGCGAGGATGCCCCACAGCGGCACGGCAGGGGCCAGCAGCACTTCGAGCTTGGTCGGTTCGCCGGTGATCAGCCGCTTGAGCACGAGCTGCTCGCGGCGTCCGACCAGAGAAGTCACCATCGTGTAGTAGATGACGAACAGCAGGCCGTTGCCGAGCAGCACGGTGGCGAGCAGCTGTCCCAGGCCGCCTGAGGGCAACCCGATGCCCACGAAGAGCACGCCCAGTAAGAACGGGATCGCGAGCGCGGTGAAGGCGGCCGTCCGGTTGCGGAACAGGATCCGCGTCTCGGCCCACACCAGCGAGCCGAAGCGCCGCAGCGCGCCGGTCTGGACGTCGGATCCGGGCAGCGGGCTGGTGGACGTCGTGGTCGGATCGGTGGTGGTCATCGGGTCTCCTCGGGGGTGTCGGCGATGGTCAGGAACACCTGCTCCAGCGACGCGGAGCGGGCATCGAGCCCCGCCAGCGGCACATCGCCGGCCCAGGCCAGGACGGCCGCCAGCGTCGGCTGCAGGGTGGTGGTCTCGACGAGGACGGTGTCGGACGCCGTGACGCGTGCCCCGGGGACGTCCAGGTCCTGCAGGCTGAGGCTGGACGGCCGGGCGAACGTGATGCGCGCCGGGGTGTCGGCCACGATGTCGGCCAGGCGGCCCTCGGCGACGATGCGTCCGCCGTGCATGATGGCCATGCGTTCGGCGAGTTCCTCGGCCTCGGCGAGGTAGTGGGTGGTCATCAGCACCGTGGTGCCCCGGGCGACGTGCTCGCGGACCAGCTGCCAGATGTTGCGCCGCGACTCGGGGTCGAGCCCGGTGGTCGGCTCATCGAGGATCAGCAGCTCCGGGCGCCCCAGGACAGCCAGCCCCACGTCGAGCCGGCGCTGTTCGCCGCCGGAGAGTCGCTGGACGGCGACGTCGCGGCGCTGTGCGAGGCCGACCGCCTCCAAGGTGGCGTCCACGTCGGCGGGGCGGGTCAGCGTCCCGTGCCACAGCCGGGCCATCTCCACCACACTCAGGCCGGGCGGGAAGCCGGAGGACTGCAGGACGACCCCCGTCCGGTGCCGCACCAAGTGGCGGGCGGTGACCGGGTCGTGGCCGAACACGCGCACCTCGCCGCCGGAGGGGGATGCCAGACCCTCGACGAGCTCGACCGTGGACGTCTTGCCGGCCCCGTTCGTGCCGAGGAGCGCGAAGAGTTCGCCGCGCTCGACGCGCAGGTCGACGCCGCGGACCGCCTCGTACGTCTCGGTCGGGATCCGGCCGCCGGTCAGCAAGTTCAGTCGGGTTCGGACGGGGTAGGACCGGCGGACACCCGTCAGGGTGACCGCCGCGTCGCTGCCGGTGGGGGACACCGGGGTGCGGGGTGCTGTCAACGTCATGGCTCCAGCCTGTCGCGCCACAAGGCGGGGGCCCAGTGTCGGCTCTCACCGGTTCGCGTGCCCACGTCACGGATGGGGCGTGACAGATGTCACACCAGGCGCTGGCGGGGGACGTCCGGTGCGCTACTGTCGGCGTGTGCAGGACGCCCGTTACCCGCGGTCGGTGTATCGCCACGGCACCGAACCGGACGCCCGGTTCACGCTCGCCAATGAGCGGACCTTTCTGGCGTGGATCCGCACGGCACTCACGCTGGTGGCTGCCGGCGTGGGCGTCGAGGCGCTGGGTCAGACGCTGCAGCCGTACCTGCGGGTGGCTTCGGCCATCGCTCTCATCGTCACCGGTTCGGCCTGCGCCGTCATGGCGTGGGTGGGCTGGGTTCGCGTGGAGCGGGCGCTGCGGTTGGGTCAGCCCCTTCCCAACTCGATGATGCGTCTTCCGCTGGTGATCGGGCTGACGGGGTGCTCCGTACTGCTGATCCTGTCGATCGTGCTGGCGTGACGAACGTCGCCCCGACCGACCCGGGCCTCCAGCCCGAACGGACTGCCCTGTCGTGGCGGCGCACCTGCCTGTCGATCATGGTCGGATCTCTGGTGGGGGCCCGGCTCCTTCCCGAGTTGCTCGGGTCGGCGTGGTGGGCCGTGCTCGGTCTCGTGGGCGGCGCCTTCTCGGGGCTGCTGTGGGCGGCGGTGGAGCGCCGCGGTCACGTCGCGGCGCGCCAGTTCGCGACCGGACGCGCCATGCCGGGCGCGCGGCCACTGGCAGCCCTCACCGTGTTCGCGCTGGCGTTCGCAGCGGTCGGTCTCGCGGTGCTCTTCGTGGCCTGACCGGGGCGGCCCGAGCGCGTACTGTGTCGGTGTCAGCAACGGAGCTCGGCAGCGAAGGGGACCGCAATGAAGCTCGGCATCGGCAACGACCAGGCCGCGTACGACATGAAGCTCGAGATCAAGGAATACCTCGAGAGCCTGGGTCACGAGGTGACCGATTACGGCTCCCACAGCGCCGAACGTACCGATTACCCCATCTGGGGCCGCGCGGTCGCCGAGGCGGTCACCTCGGGCGAGGTCGAGCGGGGCATCATCATCTGCGGCTCCGGCGTCGGCATCTCGATCGCCGCCAACAAGGTGCGTGGCATCCGCTGCGTGGTGTGCAGCGAGCCCTACTCGGCCCGCATGTCGCGCGAGCACAACAACGCCAACATGCTCGCCTTCGGCGCCCGGGTGATTGGCATCGAGATGGCGAAGATGATCATCGACGAGTGGTTCAAGGCCGAGTTCCTGGGCGGCCGCCACGAGGGCCGCGTCGAGCAGATCATGCAGATCGAGCGCGACTACGACCGCTGAAGCGGCAGGTCAGTACGCGGCGTCCGAGCCCGAACCGTCGAGCACGGCCCGCGTGCCGGAAAGGCCCAGGCGGGTGGCGCCGGCGTCCACCATCTCGGAGGCCGCCTCGAAGGTGCGGATACCGCCGGAGGCCTTGACGCCGAGGCGTCCGCCGACGGTGCGCGCCATCAGCGCGACGGCGTGCGCGGACGCCCCACCGGCCGGGTGATAGCCGGTCGAGGTCTTCACGAAGTCGGCTCCCGCAGCCTCCGCGGCCTCGCAGGCGGCCACGATCTCGTCGTCGGTGAGCGCGGCCGACTCGATGATCACCTTGAGGACGCCGGGTGCGGGCACGCTGGCCCGCACCGCCGCGATCTCGGCCTGCGTGCCGGCCACGTCGCCCGACTTGAGCAGGCCGACGTCGATCACCATGTCGACCTCGTCGGCGCCGGCCGCCACGGAGTCGGCCGCCTCGAACGCTTTGGTGGCGGCCGTGTGCTTGCCCGAGGGGAAGCCGCACACCGTGGCCACCTTCACCTCGCCGGTGTCGACACCGAGCGGCAGCATCGACGGCGACACGCAGATCGAGAAGGTGCCCAGACCCCGGGCCTCGGCGAGGAGGGCGCGCACGTCGTCCTTCGTCGCGGTGGGCGCCAGCAGGGTGTGATCGACGAGAGCCGCCAGTTCTTCGCGTGAGAGGTCCATGGGGTCAGCCTAGGCTCAGTTGAAGAGCCCCGCCCAGGTTCGCGGCCCCACCAGGCCGTCGACCGTGAGCTGCTTGCTCTTCTGGAACGCGTGCACGGCGACCTTCGTCGTGGGGCCGTAGGGACCCGGCAGGGCGAGCTTGTGGCCCTTGGCCTGCAGCAGAGTCTGCGCCGCCGTCACCGCCGCCCCCGTGTCTCCGGGGCGGATCATCACGGTCAGCGACTGGACGGTGCGCGGGTCGAGCTTGCCCGTCACTGCCAGGCCACGCGCCGACTGGTGCTTCCTGACCGCCGCGAGCGTGGCGGCGTCCAGCTTGCCCGAAACCTTCACCGCCAGACCCTTGGCGGCCAGCAGCGACTGAGCCGCGCGAACCTTCGCCGGCTGCGCCGCGGTGATGGTGCCCTTCACTGTCTGCACCGCCGACACCTTCACCGTCTTGGCGGCGGGCAGCACGTCGTAGCGGTACAGGTTGAAGCGACGCATGATGCCGGAGAGTTGCGAGGCGTAGGACGGGTCGGTGGCGTAGCCGGCGCGGGCGATCGCGGCTGCGAACTTGTCGGGGTGAGACGTCGAGAAGGCCGCCTTGTAGCGCGACGCGGTGAGGAAGCGGGCGTGATCCTGCACCGAGCCCGACACGGATGCGTAGGTGCGGAAGCGTGCCATCTCGGTGACCCAGCGGCCGTTGACGTACTCCTTGGTGTGGTACGACGCGCACCCGGACTGGTAGGGCGACCGCACCGAGCCACACTTGATGCCGAAGTAGTTGTTGGTCTGCGTCGACAACCCCGAGCCTCCCCAGCCGGACTCGAGAATCGCCTGGGCGATCGTCACCGATGCCGGGACGCCGGTGCTGCGCTGCGACTGCTGCGCGGGCTTCACCAGCCGTGAGATGAAGGCGCTCTGCGGCGAGGCGATGGCGTCGCCGTTCACGACGACACCGGCGAGGGTGAGCAGGGAGGCACCTACGGCGACAGAGGTCACGCGGCCCAGCAGGCGGGGGATGAGACCGCGGCGGCGAGGCTCCAAGGAAGCTGTTGGCATGGCGGAATCCTCCCCCGGGGGGTGGCATCCCGACATCCCGCGGTTGAGAGTTTCCTGAGTTTTTCGGTGTGTCCGGCGTGTCGCTGAGGCGTGAATACCGCCCCCCACTACGGGGATCGTGGTGCGGTCACGGTTCGATCACACACCCTGATCGCCGTCGCGTCTGGTTGAGACTTTACGGCGTCCAGTCAGCCCTTGAGCAGAGGGAGGGTGACGGTGAAGGCCGTCCCTCCGCCCGGCGGAGACGACACGTGGGCAGTGCCACCATGGGCGTCCACGACGGCGGCAACAATAGCCAGGCCGAGACCGGTGGAGCTGCCCACACCGCCCTGGCGGACGCGGCTGGCGTCCGCTCTGGTGAACCGCTCGAACAGGGTGTCGCGCACGGCGTCCGGAATGCCGGGACCGTCGTCGATGACGTCGATGCAGGCGTGCGTGGCGTCGTGACGCAGGGCCGTGCGGACGTGGGTCCCCTGCGGGGTGTGGGTGCGGGCGTTGGCGAGCAGGTTGACCACGACCTGGTGGAGCCGGTGGGGGTCACCGCTGACGTGTACGTCGGCGTCAGGCAGTTCCAGGAGCCACTCGTGGTCGGGGCCGGCGACCTGGGCGTCGGACACCGCATCGGCGACGAGCTGACCGAGTTCGACGGGTTCGAGCACCAGGTCCGGTCCGCTGTCCAGCCGGGCGAGGAGCAGCAGATCCTCGACCAGGCTCGACATGCGCTCGGACTCCGACTCGATGCGCGCCAGCGCATGGGAGGTCTCGCCCGGCAGAGTGTCGCGTGAGCGGCGCGTCAGTTCGGCATAGCCACGGATGGATGCGAGCGGGTTGCGCAGTTCGTGCGAGGCGTCCGCCACGAACTGGCGCACCTTCGTCTCGGAGCGCTGCCGGGCGGCGAGCGCCCCCTCCACCCGGTCGAGCATGTGATTGAACGCGATCCCCACCTGGCCGACCTCGCTGGCCGGGTCGGCGTCCGCGGTCGGCACACGGACGGGCACGGCCACCTCGCCACGATCCAGCTCGAGTCCCGAGACGTGGTGGGCGGTCGTGGCCAGCCGGGCCAGCGGCCGAAGACTGGCCGTGACGAGCTGCCGGGCGGCGAAGAACGCGATGGTGATCGCACCGAGCGTGAGCAGGCCCGTGCTGAACAACAAGATAGTCATCGGGCCGGTGACCAGGTCGAGCGGCAGCCCGGTCACGACGACCCCGTACGGGCCGCTGCGGGCGGACAGCCGGTACAGGCCGAGACCGTCGAGGTACAGGGTCGAGCGCCCCACCTCGACGCCCGACAGGGATGACAACGCCTGCGTCGAGACGTTCACGGGCCCGTCGTCGGTCTGCACGTAGCCGCTGGAGTACTCGTTGACGTAGACCAGCAGGCCGATCTGCTGCGTGCCGCCCGGCCCCTTCCTCGGCTCATTGCCGAAGCTCGGACGCGGATCGCGCACCACCCGAGCCGACGTGGCCTCGATCTGGTCGTCGAGCTGGCGCTGCAGGACGCCCCAGGTGGTGATCGCCGTCAGCAACGTCAACGCCACCGCGATCGCGGCGACCATCGCGGTGGTGCGCACCACGAGCTGGCGGCTGAGGGTGCCCCGGGCCATGGGGACGGGCGCAGAGCGCGCGGTTGCGACGGCGGACATCAGGCCGCCGGCTTCAGCATGTAGCCCGCGCCACGCAGCGTGTGGATCATCGCCGGACGCCCCGCGTCGATCTTCTTGCGCAGGTAACTGATGTACAGCTCGACGACGTTGGCCTGGCCGCCGAAGTCGTAGTTCCAGACCCGGTCGAGGATCTGCGCCTTGCTCAGCACCCGGCGGGGGTTGCGCATCAGGAAGCGCAGCAGTTCGAACTCGGTGGCGGTCAGCGCGATCGCGTCACCGCCCCGGGACACCTCGTGGCTGTCCTCGTCGAGCACCAGGTCGCCGACGACGAGTTGGGTGTCGGGCCGGGCCTGCGTCGCGCCGGAGCGGCGCAGCAGGCCACGCAGCCGGGCGATCAGTTCCTCGAGGCTGAACGGCTTCGTGACGTAGTCGTCGCCGCCCGCGGTCAGGCCCCCGATGCGGTCGTCAACGGCATCGCGCGCCGTCAGAAAGATGATCGGCACATCGGGCTGCTCAGTGCGGATGCGGCGCATCACCTCGAGGCCGTCGAAGTCGGGAAGCATCATGTCGAGCACGATCGCGTCCGGACGCGCGTCGCGGGCCGCCTGCACCGCAGCAGACCCCGAGGCGGCCGTGGACACCTCCCACCCCTCGTAGCGCATCGCCATCGCGAGCAGTTCGGTGAGGCTGCTCTCGTCATCGACCGCCAGCACGCGGATGGGCGTGCCGTCGGGGCGGGTGAGAGGTGCAGGCGACCGGCGGGTTGAGCTCGACATGGGAGAACTCTCGCACGCCGCCGCCAGCCCCACCCAGGTGTCGGCTGTGCGTTTCCTGTGAACGCGGACGGGGGGTGTGTGCGGGGGGTGGCACAATCGACGGCGGACGACGGAGGTGTGTGCCGTGAGCCAACAGGCGACCAACGGTCCGGGCACGGAGCCCACGGACGCGACACGGGAGGGGGGCCAGCGACCCGACCGCACCTCGCTGTGGATCCTGCTGGGGGCCGTCGCGATCGCGGTGGGGATCGTCGTGTTCTGGTTCTCGTTCCTGCGCGCCGCCCCTGACCGTGCCGTCCCTGCGCCGGTGCAGTCCAGCCGTGCCGTGGTGACGCCCACGCCGACCCCCACCGACCCGGTGGTCAGCGCTGCGCCCACCACTACGGCGCCGACGTCGACGGCGTCCGCCACCAACCGACCCGTGTCACGGCCCACAGCCACGACACGGCGTCCGACACCGACGGCGACGAGCGCCACCCCGACGCCCAACCCCACCCCGACGCCGACACCCACTCCGACGCCGAGCGCCACGACCGACCCGCAGATCGCGGCGCTCGTCTCGCTCAACCAGAAGGCGGACGCCGACCGCTCGGTCGCCATCGCCAAGGGGCAGTGGGTGGCGCAGTTGGCGTCCAAGTGGGTCGGTATCACCGACCCGCGGCAGCTCGCCGCGAACGGTACCCACACGTTCTTCGCTGCCGACATCTGGGCCGAGCACTCCGAACTGGTGTCGCGGGTGTCCGACGCGACCGTCGTGCTGCGCCGCAGCACCGAGTTCGGACAGAAGAAGTCGCACGACGGCGAGCCGTACTGGACCACCCAGGTCGTCAGCCCGGCCTTCGCGTCGCAGGACGAAGTGACGGCCTGGTGCGCGTCCTTCTACCCCGACCTGTCGGGCGAAGACCTGCGCAACTCGTGCCTGCCGGTGAAGAACTCCTGATCAGGCCACGTCGAAGCGTCTGAGCTTGCCGGTGGCGGTCTCGTAGCGGACCTCCTGCTCGCGGACGTGTCCCGGACGCCCCTCGGTCGACGGCCGTTCGGTGACCAGACGCACCAGCTCGGCCACCGCCTCGTCGTCGCCCTCGGCGATGATCTCGACGCGGCCGTCCCACTGGTTCTCCGCACTGCCGACCACGCCCAGATTCTGGGCGCGGCGCTGCACCCACCAACGGAAGCCGACCCCCTGGACGCTGCCGCCCACCCACATGTGAACGCGCGCCACGTCAGGTGTGGAGGTAGCCCAGCAGGTGGTTGCGCTCGTCGGTGAGCTGATCGATGCGGTTCTTCACGATGTCGCCGATCGACACGATCGCCCGCAGCTCACCGTCGACCGTGATGGGGATGTGCCGCACGCGGTGGACCGTCATCGTGTGCGCGGTCTCCTCCAGTGCGTCGTCGGGGGTCGCGGTTCGCACGTCGCTGGTCATGATCTCGCGCACCGACACCCGCAGCGCATCGGCTCCGCGCTCGGCCAGCGCACGCACGATGTCGCGTTCGCTCACGATGCCCTCGATATGGAGGCCGTCGGACGAAACCACCACCGCGCCGATGCGGTGCTCAGCCAGCAGGGAGACCAGATCGGCCACCGTGCCGTCGGGTGACGCTGTGATGACCGTGGTGCCCTTGCCCCGGATGACGTCTTCGATCTTCATGCCGTGAAACTACCCTGACCGGACACGGACCGTGAAGGTTTTCGCACGGTCGCTGCAGAACGGACGCCGTGACGCGCGCCTCGTGTTCGCACCGCGAGCGTCCGGTCGCCACACCCGCCCCGACGTGGCAGGCTGGCCGGGCAGCCAGCGAGGAGACCCATGGACGAACTGTCGCGCACCACCCGGGCCGTGCGGGCCGGCATCGACACGGATGCCGCCCAGGGCGCGGTCGTACCGCCGATCTATCTGTCGACCACCTACAACTTCTCGGAGTTCGGCCGCCCCCGGGAGTTCGACTACAGCCGATCGGGCAACCCGACCCGGCGGCTGCTCGCCGACGCACTGGCCGACCTGGAGGGCGGCGTCCGCGGTGTCGTCACGGCCACCGGGATGGGGGCGATCACGGTGTGCGCGAAAGCTCTGGTGCCCGCCGGAGGGCGGGTTGTGCTGCCCCATGACTGTTACGGCGGCACGTGGCGGTTGTTCGACGCCCTTGCCCGGCGGGGCGACCTCCAGGTCGTGTCGCTCGACCTGACTGCCCCGGACGCCGCGGCGGCCGTCGCGGCGTCCTACGCCGACCTGGTGTGGATCGAGACGCCGTCCAACCCGCTGTTGCGCATCACCGACCTGACCGAGGTAGTGTCCGCCGCCCGTGCCGCAGGAGCGCTGGTCGTGGCCGACAACACGTTCTCGTCGCCCGTCGTGCAGCGCCCGCTGGAGTTCGGTGTTGACGTGGTCGTGCACTCCACCACCAAGTACATCAACGGTCACAGCGACGTCGTCGCCGGCGTGATCGTGGCCGCCGACACCGACCGGGGCGACGACCTCGCCTGGTGGGCCAACTGCCTCGGACTGACCGGCAGCGCCTTCGACTCCTACCTGACGCTGCGCGGCCTGCGGACGCTGCACCTGCGGATGCGGCAGCACCAGGAGTCGGCGGCCGCGATCGCCGAACTCCTGGCGTCCGACGACCGGGTGGTCACCACCCACTACCCGGGCCTGGCGTCCCACCCCGAGAATGCGCTCGCGTCGCGGCAGCAGAACGGCTTCGGCGGCATCGTCAGCGCCGAGATCACCGGCGGCCGCGCCGGGGCTGCGGCGTTCCTCGACTCGCTGGAACTGTTCAGCCTCGCCGAGTCGCTCGGCGGCGTCGAGTCGCTCGCCTGCCACCCGGGCACGATGACCCACGCGTCGATGCCGGCCGACGTGCAGGCGGCGGCCGGCATCGCGCCCGGCCTCGTCCGCCTCAGCGTCGGGCTTGAGGACGCCGACGACCTGGCTGCCGACGTGCGGCGGGCGTTGGACGCCGCTGGTCGCGCCTGATCAGCGCAGCGGGAACTCGCGGCGCGCGGCGTCCGCGATCGTGCGCATCATCTGCCAGTCGAGGGCTCCGCCGACCAGGCCACCCAGCACGGGGACGAGGCGTCCGAACCTGGACAGTGTGCGCTCGCCGACGCTGCGCAGCAGTCGGAAGCCGATGGCCTTGTTCACGATCATCAGGGCGGAGCGGGGGAGCCCCCGGGTGGCGATCGAGGTGAGGGTGCCCGAGCCGACGTGGACGCCCGCACGACTCAGGATGTCGGTGGCGCCTGAGCCGACGAGGGTCAGCATCACGGCCGTGCGGATCTGAGGATCCTTCACGTCATAGCCCCGAAGCGTCGCGATGGAGGCCACCATGCGTGTCGCGAGCACGTAGAACTCGAAGACGTTCGCGGGGATCGCGACGATCATCGTGGCGAAGCCACCCACGCTGGTGAGGAAACCGCCGACCGCGGCCGACCGGGTGTGGGTGGCGACGATGCGATCAACGGCACCCGTCAGAGTGGCGGAGTTCGCGCGCGCACGCTCGGCCGCTTTCGCCGCCGATTCGAACGGTCCGGACCCGTCGATGCCGACCGAGAGGATCCGCTCGAGGAGGCGCGCCACCACGTGATCGCTGTCCGGCCCGGGGTCGTTGGCCTCCTCGAGCGCGCTCGCAGCCATGCGCACGTCGGAACGCCCGCGTCCACTGATGAGGTCCCAGAGTCCCATGTTGTTCCTGCCCGTCGGGGCCGCGCACGGAAACCGGCCCTGGTAAGGAGAAATGTGCCACGCCGACGAGGCGGACGCCAGTAGGAGGCCGCCTCGGGGTCAGTCCAGATAGTCGCTGCGCTCGATGCGCCGGATGTCGGCCATCGGGTCACCGTCGGGGTACTGTCCGGGACGCTGCTCCACGTACGCGTCGTGCGTGCGGTGCGCCTCACCGAGCAGGTCGAGCAGCGCTCCCTCGTTGCCCACCATCTTGGAGTAACGATCGGGCAGCGCGAGCACCTCCTGCTCCTCACGCAGGAGGCTGCGGTAGTTCTCTTCCCGGATCGCAGGATCGGCCTCGTAGTCGAGGTCGAGGTACTGGGTGGCGTGGCGACGCGCGTTGTTGATCGCGGTGCGGGCCTTGCCCCGCGGGGACCACAACGAACCGATCACCGTGACCACCAGGACGCCGATGATCACCGTCAGGGACACGCCTGTCGAGATCTCGATCACATCGACGTGCTGGCCCCCGTTGATGAACCAGACCGTGTTCTCGTGCAACGCGTGCAGCACCAGCTTCACGCCGATGAAGCCCAAGATGATCGACAGGCCGTACTTGAGGTAGACGAGCCGGTCGAGGAGGCCGTCGATCAGGAAGTACAACTGACGCAGCCCCATCAGCGAGAACGCCGTCGCCGTGAACACGATGTAGGGCTCGGTGGTCAGGCCGTAGATGGCCGGGATCGAGTCGAGGGCGAAGAGGATGTCGGTGCCGCCGATGGCGACCATCACCAGCAGCATCGGCGTCAGCACCCGCTTGCCGTTCTCAACGGTGAACAGCTTGTCGCCGTCGTAGTGGTCAGAGGTGTGCAGGAACCGCCGGGCCAGCCGGATGACGACGTTGTCAGCGTCCTCGGACTCGGACTCGGGCTTCAGCAGGTTGCCGGCGGTCGCGAGCAGGATGACGCCGAAGATGTAGAACACCCAGGAGAAGGAGTTGATCAGCGCCGCGCCGAGCAGGATGAAGACCGTCCGGGCGATGAGGGCGAAGACGATGCCGAACAGCAGCACCTTCTGTTGGTCGGCCCGGGGGACCTTGAAGGACCCCATGATGATCAGGAAGACGAACAGGTTGTCGACGCTCAGCGCCTTCTCGGTGATGTAGCCGGCGAAGTACTCCAGGCCGAGGGCGTGTCCCATCATGGCGTACACGAAGACGCCGAAGAGCACAGCAAGGCCGATGTAGATGGCCGACCACTTGGCGGCCTCCTTGATCGTCGGCGTGTGTGCCTGGCGCACATGGAAGAAGAAGTCGAAGGCGAGGAGCAGGCCGATCACGGCGATGGTCGCGAACCAGACCCAGAGGTCGATCATGCGGCACCTTTCGGTGGAGGGCTGAACAGGAGTACGGAAACCCGAAAGCCGAAAGATCCGCACGTGCCAGGAACCCGACCGGGCCAGCGGTCGCCATCCTAGCGCGCGGCCTCAGGGCGCTCCAAGATTCTTGCCGCCGCGACGAGTGTCGCCTCCCTACTAGCATCGGATGGGGTCAACTGTGCACAAAATACGGTGCAGCGATATGATCGCCCCGTGAAACAATCGCCGCAGACAACGTCGCCTGCCACCCCCCAGACGGTCGTGCCCAGCTTGGTCGACACGCTCTGCACGCTGATCAAGGGAAGTTCGAAGCCCGGAATCGGCATCCGGGCGCTGGGAACCGGTGTTTCCGGGCTCACGCAGGCCGAGGCCTCCCTTCTCGCCGACATCCACGGGCTGGGCCCGGTACGGCCGAGTGGTCTGGCTGAGCGTCGCAGTGTCGATCGGTCAACCATCACCCCGCAGGTGAAGGCGCTCGAGGAGCGTGGCCTCGTCGGTCGCGTCGTCGACCCGGTCGACGGCCGGGCCAGCCTCCTTCAGACGACCAGCGCCGGCGCCCGCCTCATCGAGAACCTGCGTGCCCACGCGTTGGCCGGAGTGGGTCGCGCGGTGGAGGGGTGGACCGGCGATGAGCAGCGACAGTTCGGCGACCTGTTCGAGCGCTTCGTCGCGGCACTGGTCGACACCCCCACGCGCTAGTCGCCCCACCCTTCGACGAAGGCGGCGAACGCCGGGTCGAGGAGGTTCTCGATCGCGATCCGCGACTCCGACGCCAGATCGTCACGCACGTCCGGGTGGATGCTGACCGCCACGAACAGCGCGTCGGCGGCCAGGGCGGCGTTGAGGTCGTGGCGGGTGTCCCCGAGCACGATGAGCGTCGCCGCCGCTCCGGTGAGGGAGCGCGCGCGGCGTCCGAGTTCGCGACGATCGCTCACGAACCCGCCCGACACCGACAGGTCCGAGTCGAAGACGGCAGGGTCGATGCCGGCCGTCGACAGCTTCACCCGGGCTCTGGTCGGGGTGTTTCCCGTCATCAGCGCGTTGCGCCACCCGAGGGACGCGGTGAGGGCCAGGGCGGCCAACGCGCCCGCTGTCGCTTCCCGAGGCTGAGCGGTGTAGAAGTCGGTCGAGAGGGTGTCCAGCACCGACAGGAACTCCTCGACCCGGCTGCGGGGCTCGGCGGCGGCGTCAAGGTACATTTCTGCGAGTCGCCGGTCGGTGCATCCTTCCCGGGGCTCGCTCGGCTTTCGGGGTGTGGCGCCGAGCTCCTCAACCGCGTCTGCGAACAGGTCGCGACGCCCCGGCAGCGCTTGCAGCAGGGTGCCGTCGATGTCCCAGTAGGCGATCACACTCACGCCTGGTCTCCCGCGAACAGCGACGCCACGAACTCCGGCGTGAACGCGACCAGGGAGTCGAGCACCGCGTCAGCCATGCTCAACACGTCGCCGGTCGGCGGCTCGAACTCGCGGGGTACCGTCACCACCTTCAACCCGGCCGCGTGAGCCGAGCGGATGCCGCCGGCGGTGTCTTCGACGGCGACACACTGTGTCGGGTCGACCCCGAGGCGTCGGCACGCCTCCAGGTAGCCGTCGGGGAACGGCTTGCCCCGAGGCACCTCCTCGGTCGAGACCACGGCGCCGAACAGGTCCGCCACGCCCATGGCCTCGATGGCGGCTCGGATCAGGACGACGGGCGAGGAGGATGCGATCGCGATCGGCCCGCGGGCCGCCATCGCGGCAACGGCCTCGATCGCCCCCGGCAACAGCACGAGCCCACGCCGGTGGTGTTCGGCCATGCCCTCGATCGTGCGACGGGCGGCCTCCTCGGGGGTGGCGCCCACTCCCACTTGTTCGCACAGGTACGTGGACCACTCGCGGGTGTTCAGCCCCATCATCGCCGTGGTCGCCTCCTCAGGCCACGCGACGCCGTCGGCGGCGGCCAGCTCGCGGCGCACCTCGTCCCACAGCTCTTCGGTGTCGATCAGGGTGCCGTCGAGGTCGAAGACCACTGCGGCGGGCAGATGATTCGGCATGGACGCCATTCAACCAGCCGATCGCCGCTGGGGCATCAGCAGGTGGGCAGCTCGATCGCCCCGTTGTGCTTGCGTCCGATCACGACCTCGCCGACCTTCCCGTCGGCCAGCACGAACGCCAGGTACCGGTCGTTCGTCGCGAAGCCGGGCATGGTGGCCGCGGCGCCGGCGCGGGTCGCGTTCAGGGTGAGCAACTCTTTGCCGTAGAGCTGGCGCAGTTGAGCTTCGGTCCACCCGACATGGACGCCGCGCGGCGAGCTGAACACCGACGAGCGGACCGTGACCGAGTCGACCAGGTCGCCAGCAACCACGGCCGCGATGGTGTCGCCGGTCGCGGGCGTGGCTCGGTGGCTGCCGCAGGTGGCGCCGTCGCGGGTGATCAGTTGGGCGGACTCCGCCTGAGCGACAGTCATGCCGGGCTTGAGGGGGCCCACCCCGTCGATCGTCCACTTCCAACCGGCCCGGTTCGCGGCGTCGTTCGGGCCTTGTCCCGATAGCGACGAGCTGGGCGTCATGGCGCTGGTGGGCACCGAGGTCGGACCGGCCGAAGGGGTGGCGACCGCCGACGCGCCGGGTGGGAGTCGCCGCTGCCACACAGCGAGCGCGATCACCACGATCAGGGCCACGACGAGCAGCGGAATGACGACCTGGCGCAGGGGGTCTGGACGCCGCTGGCGCGTCACCGACGGCGCGGCCGGCGGTGGCCCAAGTGCTTCCGCCGCCGGCTCGACGCCCGGGGCAGGCTGTTCGGTCGTGTCGCCGCCGACGTGCGGCACCGCCCAGTCGGACGCGGCGTCCGCCTCGCCGCCCCGCACCGGCTGGGCGGCGGGAGAGTCGGCCGGGGGTTGGGGCGCGACGCGCTCCGGTCGGTCGCGGTACAGGTCGTCGAACGAAAAGGACGCCTCGTGATGATCGGCGTCCGGAAACGCCGAATCGGCGCTCGGGCCACGGCCCGGCGCCTCCCGTGTCGGTTCATCGTCACCGAGACGGTCGAAGAACCACTCCCTCGAATCGTCGTCGCGGTGCTCGTCTGTTCCTGACATCGCCCCCCTCGATCGGCACAGCAAACCCCCACATGCTAGACGACGCCGTTGAACAGAGGCTGAAAGGCGTCTGAGACCGGATCAGACCAGGTGCCAGTCGATCGGTGGGGAGCCCTGCTCGGTCAGCAGTGTGTTGGCGCGGCTGAACGGACGCGACCCGAAGAAGCCCCGGTCGGCCGACATGGGCGAGGGGTGTGCCGATTCGATGGTGGCCACCCCCCGCAGCGCCGGCCCGACCTGTTGCGCGTCCCGTCCCCACAGGATCGCGACGAGCGGCCCGCCTCGTGCCGCGAGTGCCTGCACAGCGCAGTCGGTGACGGCCTCCCAGCCCTTGCCGCGGTGCGAGCCGGGGCGTCCGGGCTCGACGGTGAGCACCCGGTTGAGCAGCATCACCCCCTGCTCGAACCAGGCAGTCAGGTCACCGTGGTCGGCCTTCGGGACGCCGAGGTCGGCCTCCAGTTCGCGATAGATGTTGCCGAGCGAGCGCGGCAGCGGACGCACGTCGCGGGCCACCGAGAACGACAGTCCGACCGCGTGGCCCGGCGTGGGGTAGGGGTCCTGGCCGATGATCAGCACGCGCACGGCGTCCATCGGCCGGCTGAACGCCCGCAGCACGTTGTCGCCGGCCGGCAGGTAGCGGCGTCCGGCGGCGATCTCGTCGCGAAGGAAGTCGCCCATCGTCGAGATCACGTCGGCGACGGGTGCGAGCGCGTCCGCCCAGTCGGCGGCGACGAGGTCCGACAGGGGTCTGGGCGTCATGGTTCCTCCCGGAGGTCCTGGGTGCGCGGGATGCGCAACGAATACAGCGAGCCGGCCAGCAGCACGAGGGCCCCGGCGGCGAATGCTGCCTGAATCGACACATGGTCGGCCAGCCAGCCGGCGACGAGGGGGCCGATGATCGCGCCAAGATCGGTCGTCATCGAGAAGACCGCGATCGGCGTGCCGCCGCGTCCACGGGCCACGTCGCCGGCCAGCGCGCTGGGAGCGGTGCCCTGCATGGCAGCACCCACGCCATAGACGCACATCAGCACGATCGCCATCATGAGCGTGCCCGACCAGGGCAGGGCGACGGTCGACAGGCCGGTGACCAGGCCGGTCGCGATCATCACCGGACGCCGCCCGAACAGGTCCACGGCGCGCCCGACCGGCACGAGCACAAGCGTCTGGACGACGGCAGCGATCGCGAACGAGATGCCGGTCCAGGCGGCGGGGCTGTGCAGGGTCTCGACGATCAGCAGCGGCAGCAGCGAGTTGCGGACGCCGAACGACATCCACCCCTGCCCGAACGCCGACACCAGGGCAGCCCGGTAGCCGACATCGCCGAGCGCTTCGCGTATCGGCACCGGTTGCGGACGCTCCGTGGACGCCGAGCGTTCCGGCTGCCGGACGAACAGCCACACGATCAGCGATGACACCACCAGCGTTGCCGTGTAGAAGAAGAAGGGGGCGGTGTACGACAACCCGGCCAACGCGCCGCCGATCGCCGGGCCCGCCATGCCGCCCAACAGGAAACCGCCCTGATAGAGGCCGGACGCGCGTCCGCGCAGGTGGGCGGGTGCGGCCGACAGCACGAGAGAGATGGCGGCCACGCTGAACAGGGCCGACCCGATGCCGCCGATCGAGCGCCACAGCAGCAGTTCGGCGAACGAGCGCGCAAGGCCGACCAGCACCGACGTGACGGCCACGAGCATCATGCCGATGCCGATCACGAGACGCTCGCCGAGGCGAGCGTTGACCGCCCCGCAGAAGGGCGAGGTGATCAGCCGCATGAACGCGAACGCCGAAACGAGCAGGCCCACCTCGCTGGCCCCGACGCCGAACGTGCGGGCGAACAGCGGCAGGATCGGCACGACCACGCCGAAGCCGAGGGCCACGAAGAACGCCGCCACGCTGAGGACGAGCACCGACCTCGGCATGTCGGGTGGCAGCCCTGGACGTCGCAGCTTCACCGCGTCACGGTAGCGCAGTCGTGCGGGGCGGATTCGGGCGCCCGCTACGCTGGCACCGCCTGACGGAAGGACACCCCATGAGCATCCTGGACTCGCTCGCACGCCTCCTGCGCGGGCGACCGACGATCGAGGCCGACCCCACTCCGCGTCGTGTCGCAGTCGAACTGGCCGAGCCGGTCGCGATCTCGACGCCGGACGCACCGGGCGTCGACGACATTCCGGCGGGTGTCCGGGTCGCGGCCGGCTGGTCGTGGCGGCTGCTGTTGATCGGCGCGTTCGTCGTGGGCATCGCCTGGCTGCTGTCGTACTTCAGCGCCGTGTCCATTCCGATCGCGGTCGCCATCCTGCTCACCGCGCTGTTGCATCCGCTGCTGCGCAGGTTCGCCGACTGGGGCTGGCATCCGGCGGTGTCCGCGGTCGTCGCGCTGCTCGGCTCGCTGGCCGTCATCGTGGGCATCTTCTGGTGGGTGGGTAGCCAGGTGGCCAACGAGTGGCCTTTCCTGGTCGAGCAGAGTCTTCAGGGAGTCCAGGAGCTGCTGAGCTGGCTTGCCACCGGCCCGCTGCAGACCGACGCCAGCCAGTTGCAGGGCTACCTCGACCAGTTGCGTGAGTGGCTGGTGAACTCGCGGGCGCAGATCGCCGCGTACGCGGCCACGATCGGAACGCAGATCGGCCAGTTCTTCGCAGGCGTCGCCACCGTGCTGATGGCGACCTTCTTCTTCTCGTTCCAGGGGCGCAGCATCTGGCGCGGGAGTGTCGACGTGCTGCTGCCCAGTGCCTACCGTGAGCCGACCGACCGCGCGGCGTTGCGCGGCTGGACGTCACTGGCGTCGTACATGCGCGCGGCCGTCGCTGTGGCAGCAGTGGACGCCGCTGGCGTCTCGCTCGTCGCTCTCGCCCTGCAACTCCCGATGGTCGCCGCGCTGTTCGCGCTCACCTTCTTCATGTCGCTGATCCCCGTGGTCGGCGCCGTCATCGCGGGGACCGTCGCCACCCTGCTGGCGCTCGTGACCCATGACTGGGTCGCGGCCGCGATCATGTTGGGAGGCACGATCGCGGTGATGCAGCTCGAGGGCAACCTGCTGCAGCCGTTGCTGCTCGGACGGGCGGTCGATCTTCACCCGCTCGCCGTGCTGCTCGGCCTGTTGGTCGGCGCCACCCTCGGCGGCATCGTCGGCGCACTGCTGGTGATCCCGGCGCTCGCGTTCCTCGTCGCGTTCATGAAGGCGCTGCGCGACCCGGAGGCGCTGCCTGAGTCGCTCCCAAGCAAGGCTGGGCGACGTTCTCACAGAAAGTAGCAAGCGCTCCTTTCGATAATCGAAAGTCGCGGGTAGGCTCGCGTCATGAGCAACCCCGATCTCTCCGGGATCCTGCAGGATCTCGCGGCTGGTCGCATCGACGCGGCCGAGGCGTCCCGCCGCATTGATCAGGCCAAGGCCGCTGCGTCCGTTGAACCGGCGCCCGAGCCGGAACCCGAACGTGAGGCCGAGCCCGCGGCGTCCGGGAAGAGCGGTGCTGGCACCGGCAACGGTGAGAAGGTGACCGTCCGCTCGGTCGGCAAGCGGGTGCGCATCGTCGGCGACCGCAACGTCGCCACGGCGTCCGTCGACGGCCAGCACGTCATGCGCCGCGTCGGCGGCGTGCTCGAGATCACGTCGGAAGGCGACGTCGGCCCCAGCCTCGAGGGCTTCAGCCTGCTGCGCCCGCCGCGCAGCCTCGACGACCTGGCGACCCTCGGCATGGGTCGCGAGCTCGTGATCCGCGTCAATCCGCGCCTGCCCGTGGACGCCGAGATCACCGCAGGCTCGCTGACGGTCGAAGGGGTCCCGACGCTGGGTCGGGTGCGGGTCACCGCCGGCGGCTGCTCGGTCAAGGGCGTGCGCCGCATCGACGACGCCCTCGTCCAGGCAGGGTCGGCCACCGTCGAGGGCGTGTTCAGCCAGGGGCGCTCGCGCCTGAAGGTCGAGTCGGGCTCGCTGTCGCTGCTGCTGAAGGCGGGGTCGAGCGTCACGCTGCGCGGTGAGGCGCAGGTCGGCCGCATCCAGTGGCCGGGCAACTACCCGGGCAACGTCGATGAGGTCGTGATCGGCAATGGCACCGCCCGCCTCGACGTGCAGATCGTGATGGGCTATGCGGGCGTCCGCGCCGAGGAGGACGAGTCATGACCCACGAGCACCGACCGCTGTCGGACTGCCCGGTGTGCGGGGCGTCCCTGATCACCACCCGGCTCGGCTGCCGCTCCTGCGGCACCGAGATCGCGGGCGCGTTCCGCTCGTGCGAGTTCTGCGCGCTCGACGACGCTGACTTCGACCTCGTGAAGGTGTTCCTGGCTTCGCGCGGCAACGTGCGCGAGATCGAGAAGCACCTGGGCGTGTCCTACCCGACCGCCCGGGCGCGCCTGAGCGCGCTGCTCGACAAGCTGGGCCTGAGTGACGAGGCCGACGCGGCGTCCGACCCCCCAGACGCCCCGGCCGAGCCGCCGCTGACGCGGGCGTCGGTGCTGGCCGCCGTGGCCGACGGGAGCCTGGCGTCGGACGCCGCTGCGCTCATCCTCGACAACCTGGACGAGTGACGCCGACCGCTCGGATCAGCCGGTGAAGGGCTTGACCGACACGACGGTGACGCTGATCTGCTTGCCGTTCGGGGCGTCGTAGCTGGCGGATTCGCCGACCTCGAGGCCAAGGATCGCGCCGCCCAGCGGCGACTGGGGCGAGTACACCTCGAGGTTCGAATCGTCGGACAACCCCATCAACTCGCGCGAGCCCAGAACAAAGGTGTCGGTGTCGTCGGGGTCGTCGTCGTAATGGATGGTGACCTCGACGCCGGGCTGGACGGTGGTGGTGTTCGCCGGGGGCTCGCCGATGTTAGCGTCGCGGAGCATGGCTTCGAGCTGACGGATGCGGGCCTCCTGCTGGCCCTGCTCCTCGCGGGCGGCGTGGTAGCCCCCGTTCTCGGACAGATCACCCTCGTCGCGCGCCTGCGCGATCTTGGCCGTCACCGTCGAGCGCCCCTCGGTCTTGAGGTGCTCGAGTTCCGCCGTCAGCTTGTCGAAGGCGTCCTGGGTCAGCCAGATCGCCTGCTTCTGCTCGTCTTCAACCATCGGTTGACCCTATCAGGGGGTGGTGCAGCCCTGAAGCGAGGCCGACGTGGCCCTCTTGAACGTGCGCACGGTGACCTCGAACTTGGTGAGTTCTTCGGTGCCGGGCGGGATCGCGACGGGCAGTTCGCCGACCGTGTCGTAGGTGATGGCCTGAACGATCACGGTGCACGTCGCGGGCACCTCGGGCTTCGGACGCTGCACGGTGAACCGCACCTTCGTCTCGGTGTCCGACACCACCTCGAACGCCACCACCTTGCCGCTGACCGGCGGATTCGCACCGTGGACGCCCGACCAGATCAGCCACACCGAACCCACCCCGCCCAGGACCGCGGCGATCGGGATCCACAGCCAGCGCGGAGCCCTGGGCGGGGGGTAGCGCCGAGCGATGCGCTCGGCGTCCGTCTCGGACGCGGGGACGGCAGGTGTGGTCACGTCCCCATTCTGCCTCGTGGTCGCGGGTGGTCGCCGAGGCGCCGAGGCGTGTACAAATGGGGACCATGTCCGAGTGCCCCCAGATCGTTCTGGACGCCAACGGCCGGCCCCTGCGGCTGCTCGCCGTCCACGCCCACCCCGACGACGAGTCGAGCAAGGGCGCGGCCACCATGGCCAAGTACGTCGAAGCCGGCGCCCAGGTGATGGTGGCGACCTGTACGGGTGGCGAACGGGGGTCGATTCTCAACCCCCGCATGGACACCCCTGAGAACTGGGCGAACATCGCGACGCTGCGCGAGGCCGAGATGGCGCGCGCCAAGGAGATCCTCGGCATCCACCAGTGCTGGCTGGGGTTCGTCGACTCGGGCCTGCCCGAGGGCGACCCGCTGCCGCCGCTGCCCGAGGGCTGCTTCGCGCTCGAAGACGTCGACGAGGCCGCTGGCCGCCTCGTGCGGGTCATCCGGTCGTTCCGGCCGCCGGTCGTCGTCACCTCTGACGAGAACGGCGCCGACCCGCATCCGGACCACATCATGTGCCACCGGATCACGGTGGCCGCGGTCGAGGCGGCGGCTGACCCGACCCGGTGGCCTGAGCACGGTGACGCCTGGCAGGTGCTGAAGCTTTACTACGACAAGAACTGGCACTTCGCCCGCTACCAGGCCCTCGACGAGGCGATGCACGCCCACGGCCTCGAGTCGCCCTACGCCGAGCGGCTGGCCACCTGGGCCAAGTCGCCCGAGGAGCAGCTCAAGCTGACCACGTTCGTGCCCTGCGCCGAGTACTTCCCGGTCCGCGACGCCGCGCTGAAGGCTCACGCGACCCAGGTCGACCCCGATGGCTTCTGGTTCGCGGTGCCGCTGGCCATCCAGCAGGCGGCGTGGCCGACCGAGGACTACCAGCTCGCCCGGTCGATGGTGCCGACCGAGATTCCCGAGAGCGACCTCTTCGCCGGGCTGAACACGCACACCGCAGATAGGCTCGACACGTGGTTCTACTCGATCTGACCTCCGGCATGGACAACTACTGGTTCGGCATCGTCCTGGCCGTGCTCCTGGTGATGCTCGTGCTGCTCTGGCTCGGCATCCGGCGGCACCTCAAGCGCATCGACCGGTTCATGGAGGAGGAGCGCCAACAGAGGCGTCCGGAGGGAGACCAGCAGCGGCGTCCGGAGGAGGGCGCCGAGTAGGGTCGAGTCATGCCCAACCGCCTGGCCGACACCGCGAGTCCGTACCTGCTGCAGCACGCGAACAACCCGATCGACTGGTGGCCCTGGGGTGAGGACGCGCTCGCCGAGGCGGCGAGGCGTGACGTTCCGCTGCTGATCTCGGTCGGCTACTCGGCCTGCCACTGGTGCCACGTGATGGCGCACGAGTCGTTCGAGGACCCGGCGGTCGCCGAGATCGTCAACGCCCACTTCGTGCCGATCAAGGTCGACCGCGAGGAGCGTCCCGACGTCGACGCGGTCTACATGCGGGCGACCCAGGCGCTCACCGGACGCGGCGGCTGGCCCATGACCGTCATCGCCACCCCAGATGGCCAGCCGTTCTTCGCCGGCACCTACTTCCCGCCCGAGCCCCGCCACGGATTGCCGTCGTTCACCGAACTCGTCACGGCTTTGGCCGACGCGTGGCGCGACCGGCGCGACGAGGTGCTCAGCAGCGCGGCGTCCATCGTGGGGCACCTGAGCGACATCAACGAGCTGCCCGCGGCGTCCGGACGCCCCGACGCGTGGGGATGCCTGAACGACGTCGGCGCCGACTTCGACGCCGTGCACGGCGGTTTCGGAGGGGCGCCGAAGTTCCCGGCGCCGCTGGTGGTCGACGCACTGCTGGTCAAGGGTGACCCGGGGTTGCTCGACGTGGCGCAGCGGACGCTGGAGGCCATGGCGCGCGGCGGCGTCCACGACCAGGTGGGCGGCGGCTTCCACCGCTACGCGGTCGACGCGGCCTGGGTGGTGCCGCACTTCGAGAAGATGCTGTACGACAACGCGCTGCTGCTGGGCGCGTACGTGCGGGCCTGGCGTCGGACGCCGCAGCACGACGAGCGGCTGCGCGGCCTGCTGGAGCGGGTGGTGCGGGGCATCGTCGGCTGGCTCGAGCGCGAGATGGTGGTCGAGTCCGGGGCGTTCGCGGCGTCGCTGGACGCCGACAGCGCCGACATCCGCGGCATGGCGCACGAGGGCATCTTCTACGCGTGGAGCCCCGAACTGCTGGTGGACGCCCTCGGCGTCCAGGACGCCGAGTGGGCTCGCGAGGTGTTCCACGTGACCACGGCCGGCACGTTCGACCATGGGCTGTCGACGCTGCAACTCCGCGGCACGCCGGACGCCGCCCGCCTCGCCGCGGTCGGGGAGCGGCTGCTGGAGGTGCGGGCCGGTCGGTTCCGGCCGCCGCGCGACGACAAGACCGTCGCGTCGTGGAACGGCTGGATGATCGAGTCGCTGATCTGGGCGGCGATGGTGTTCGACGAACCGGACTGGCTCGAGTTGGCGCGTCGGGCGGCGGACGCCGTGTGGCAGACCCAGTGGGTCGACGGTCGGCTGCGGCGGGTGGCGCTCGGTGGAACGGCGGGTCCCGACGCCGGCTGCGCCGACGACCACGGCGCGCTGGCGCTGGCGTTCGGACGCCTCGCCGGCGTCCTCGGTGACGCCGAGTGGCTGCGCCGGGCCGAGGCAGTGCTGGACGCCGCACTGGCCGAGTTCTCGGCCGACGACGGCGGCTTCTTCGACGCGCCGGCGACGGGACTGTTCACCCGGCCCCGGGACGTGACCGACAACCCGACGCCGTCGGGGACCTCGTCGCTGGTGGCAGCACTGCGGGTGGCCGGGCTGTTGGCCGACCGGGCTGACTTCCTCGAGCGGGCGGTGGACGCCGCGGGCACCACCTGGGGGACGCTGGCGGTCGCCCCGCGGCACGCGCCGGCGGCGCTGACCGAACTGTTGCTGGCCGACGAGGCCCGGCAGGGGCTCAAGCCCGGGGTGGCGGTGGTGATCGACGAGGCGGGCGACCCGCTGAACGACGCGGCGCGGGCCGCCTGGCGGATGGCGCCGCTCGGGATCGTCGTGTTGTCGGGGCGTCCGGGCACGCAGGGCTTCGCACACCACTTCGAGGATCGGGCGGCGCTGGCGTCCGCCGCGGTGGAAGAGGTCAGCGACGCTGCAGGCGCGGCAGCCGAAGGTGCCGAGGAGTACGACGAACACGAGATCGTCCCGACCGGTCAGACCACCTACGTGTGCCGGGGGAGCGTGTGCTTCGCGCCGGCGTCCACGGTGCAGGAGATGCGCGCGGCGCTCTGGTCACGCGCCTGACCCGCGCGGCGGCGTCCGGCAGAATCGGCGCCGTGAAGGTGTTCGACAGTGACTGGGGCGGGCCGCCCTTCGGGCTGTTCGGGGCGTCCCACTGGGCGGCGCTCGGCGCCGTGGCCTGCGGGGCGGTGGGGCTGCGCGTCCTGCGAGCAGCGAGCCCGAAGGCGAAGCGCCGGGTGGCGCGGTGGATCGTCGGAGCGCTGTGGACCCAGGAGATCACGCACCATGCCTGGCACCTGTCGCAGGGCACGTGGGACCGCCGCGAGCACCTGCCGCTGCACGCGTGCGCGGCGATGCTGTGGCTGGGTGGGGCGAGCCTGCTGAGCGAGCGGCGTCCCTTGACGGAGGTGGCGTACTTCCTCGGGACGGCCGGTGCCGGGATGGCGCTGCTCACCCCGGACATTCCGCGGTACGGATTCCCGCACTACCGGTACTTCCAGTTCTTCACGTCGCACGGGCTGATCGTGCTGGTGGGCCTGTATCCGGTGCTGGCCGAGGAGTTCCGACCGACGTGGTGGTCGCTGGTGCGCGCCTACGGGCTGACGGCGGCGCTGGCGGCTCTGGTGTTCGCCGCGAACGGGGCGCTGGGGAGCAACTACATGTTCCTGAACCGCAAGCCCGTGTCGACGAGCGAGCTGGACCCGTTGCCACAGTGGCCGGGCTACCTGCCTCACATGGCCGGCCTGGCGCTGGGTGCGTACGTGCTGCTGGAGCTGCCGTTCGCGAGGGGTCGGCGGCGGGACGGGGTCAGGTGAGCGCAGCCAGCGCGATGGCGACGAAGTGGCAGACCGCCGCCACGATGGTGCAGGCGTGGAAAATCTCGTGGAAGCCGAAGTAGCGCGGCGACGGGTCGGGCCACTTGCGGGCGTAGATGACGGCGCCGACGGTGTAGACGAGGCCACCGGCGGCGATCAACAGCACGACGGCAGGTCCGCCCGAGGCCCAGAACTGCCCGAGCCAGCCGACGGCCGCCCAGCCGAGCGCGATGTAGAGCGCGGTGGAGAGCCAGCGCGGCGTCCGGGTGAAGAGAAGCTTGAAGGTGCCGCCAGCGATCGCGATGCCCCACACCAGCGACAGCAGCACGATGCGGTCGGTGCCCTCGAGCAGGAGGAGACCGAGCGGGGTGTAGGTGCCGGCGATGAACCAGAAGATGTTGGCGTGGTCGAGGCGGCGCAGGGTGCCCGCGACCCGGTCGCTCCAGTGACCGCGGTGATACACGGCGCTGGTGGCGAACAGCACGGTGGCGGTGACGAGGTAGACGGCAACGCCGACGCGTCCGATGAGGGTGGGCGTGAGGACGAGCAACACGAGGCTCGCGATCTGAATCACCGGGGCCATGCCGAGGTGGAGCCAGCCGCGGAGCAGCGGCTTGAGCGGTGTCAGAACCTCAGGCAGGGACGCCGCGTCGTGCGCTTCGTGGGGGCTACTTGACTGTGCGTAACTTACGGTCACGTAGGTAAGAGTAGGTGGGTGGGGCGTCCGTCTCAAGTGGTCTGGCCTGACGACCACCATCTGAGCGTGGGAGTCGGCGCGACGCAGGTCGCCGGCATCACCCGGGGGCCGTCTCCTGCAAGGCCGGACGCCTGTCGATAGGCTGCGGGCCATGTCGTGGGCGTCGCGGTTTCGAGAGTGGACCGACCGGTTGCACCCGCGCGGGCTGCTCTACTCCACGTACGAACAGCGGGTTCTCGCCGAGATCGACCCCGAGAGGCTGCCGAGTCACGTGGCGGTTCTCGCTGACGGAAATCGGCGCTGGGCGCGCCTCAACGCGCCGGGGCGTCCGCTGGTCGTGGGCTACCAGGCTGGCGCCGACCGGCTGAAGCAGTTCGTGGAATGGTGCGACGAGGTCGGCCTCGGAGTCGTGACGCTGTGGCTGCTGTCAACCGAGAACCTGACCCGGAGCAGCGACGAGGAGGTGCGTCCGCTGCTGGGCGTCATCCAGAACCTGTTCGTCGAACTCGCGGGAACGGGGCGCTGGGTGGTGCAGGCGGTGGGGGACCCGTCGCTGCTGCCCGACGACATGGTGACCGCGGTGCGTCAGGCCGAGAGGGAGTCGCGCGACAACGAGGGGATGCATGTGAACGTCGCCATCGCGTACGGCGGACGCCACGAGCTGCGCGACGCGGTGCGGTCGCTGCTGGCGTCCGAGAGCGGCAAGGGCACGTCGCTGGAAGCCCTGGCCAAGACGCTCGAGATCGACCACATCGCCGGACACCTGTACACGGCCGGGCAGCCGGACCCCGACCTGATCATCCGCACGTCGGGGGAGCAGCGGCTGTCCGGGTTCCTCATGTGGCAGTCGGCGCACAGCGAGTTCTACTTCTGCGAGGCGCTGTGGCCCGATTTCCGACGGGTCGACTTTCTGCGGGCACTGCGCAGCTACGCGAGCCGCGAGCGGCGCTACGGGCGGTAGTTGTCGCGCGGTTGCGGTTGCGGTTGCGGTTGCGGTCGTGGTCGCGGTGGCGGGGTGCGTTGCTGTGGCGCGTGACTTTCGTCACCGGATGGTGTGCTGGGGTGCGGTGGGGGCAGCGGCCGGAGGTCACGAACGTCACGCGGCGCGTGCCTGCCGTCGCAGACGATCAAGCGGGCGTGTGTGACTTTCGTTGCGGGATCCCGTGCCGGAGTCCCGCGCGTCTGCCGACGTCGGTAACGAAAGTCACGCAGGTGCCTGGGGCGGTTGGTGCCCCCGTCGAGCGCCGCGGGGGAGTTGTCCACACAGTGCCCGGACGGGGCGTGGCCCGAGTCCTTGGTCGTGTCAGACTGCCGCCGGAACAGGACCCGCCGATGAGCCGTCCACGGCGCCCAGCCAGAGCGGCGTTCCCCACGGCCACCCTGGCCGCAACATTCGGCAAGGCCGTCGTCCATAGAGTCTTTCTCGCGCGTGACGGCGAGGTGCTGAAGCTGCGGGACTTCAGCTCGGATCTGGTCTCGAAGTGTTGAGATTGTTCGTTGCGATTCTTGCTCGGGGAGCGCCCAGGCGCCCGCCCCCTTGGGCCAGTAACGAGACCGACCGGCAACAGACCCACATGGCGGACCGCCCACCACGTGGCGCATCGAACCCGCCTACGTGGCGCACTCAGTTTCGACGTGGCGCATCGAAGCCGACGTGGCGCACCACGTCAGGTCTCAGTGCGCCACGTGTCCGGAATCGCGTGGGGAAGCACCGGACAAGTACGCGTAGCAGACCCAGAGCACCGCTTCGGCAGCGCTGCGCCGACGAGCAGCCGACCTGGATCGTGACAACCGCCTAGCCCGGAGCGGGCTACACGCGTTGGGAGTTATCCACAGATTTCTCGGACAGGGTGATGTGCGCGTCCCAAGCAATGCCGCACTGGCCGCCGGAGAAAGTGTCCGCCCTTGAGCCGTCCACGACGACCCGCCCAACCGACGTCCACCACGCCTGCCCTGACGGCACTCCTGTGTGCCGTGGCAACGCTGATGGCCTGTACGCCGTTCCCTGCCGCGCCAACGCCAGCTCCCAGCCCCACATGGCAGTGCACGCCAGAGAGCGGCGGTACCCCACGCCCTTGCTCCGAGAGCGCCCATCGGAAGATGCGAGAGGCGGATGCTCTGTATCAAGAGGCGGAGACGGTGTTCCGACGGTACTTCGCGGAAGACATCCGGCTGCAGATGGACCACCGCAAGGCGAACATGACCGACGTGATCCGTGAGACCACGACCGGGAAGTATCAAGAGCGCCTGACGCAGACGTATCGCGAGATTAGGGAAGAAGAATCCATCGGGTTGACTGCGCCAGTGATTTCCTGGATCAAGCGTCGTCCAGGGCCTGACCAGCACGGATCCGTGGTGGCGCGCAACGTCTGCGCCGCCGGCGTCCGCCAACAGCGCCGAACGTCGGCCCGCCCCTACGGCGACGCCAGCAGCAGCTCGCTGATCGGGCCGCGTAGCTCGGCAGGGAGGTCGACGGCGTCCAGTGCCTGCATGCGCGCCGCGAACGACTGGCGCATTGCGAAGATGCCCCAGAGCCTCTCCTTGAGCATGAACTCGATGTCGGCGTGCATCAGGAAGTCGAGCACCCGCTCGTCGACCCGGTTGTCGGCAGACTCCGGCAGGCTGGACAACCGCACGGTCGCGCCGTCGGCGGTTGCCACCTCGCCGAGGTCCACCGTCAGCGACGCCGTCGCGGCGTCCCACCCACCCACGAAACCGACGGCTTCGTTCACCGCGAGCCCCTGCCACGTGACCGTGTACCGCCGAACGGCCGGAACCACGTCCAGATCGCCGGTGGCCGGCTCGATCGTGAGCTCGCCGTCGGCGTCCGACCAGCGGAAGCGGGTGTGGCAGGCGCGCGGCTCGAGGGCGTCGTCGTCCTCGTACATGAGGAATTCGCCGTCGGCTCCCGTTGTGATGCGCAGTTCGATTGACTCCGGATTGCCCACCTTGAACTCGGCAGGACCGGTCAGCGGCACGATCGCGCCCGCCCGGGCGAGCACCGGGTACTGGTCCAGCCGGCGGTGCAGCCGCACTTCGCGGCCACCCTCGTAGCGGACGCCGGTGAACCAGTCGACCCACTCACCCTCGGGCAGCCAGGCGGTCGTCACGGCGTGCTTGCTGTGCCGGTCGCGCGGTGCCGTGATCGGCGCCACGATCAGCTCGGACCCGAACGCGAACGCCGTGGGGCGTCCGAGCACGGTCTCGGGTCGCGGGTCGAGCCAGTACAACGGCCTGACCAGCGGCTGGCCCGCCGAGTGCGCGATCGCGTTCATCGTGTACAGGTAGGGGATCAGCCGGTGCCGCAGCCGCAGCGCCTCGCCCATCACGGACGCCTCGACCGGCCCGTACGTCCACGGCTCCTTGCGCGCGAACTGGCTGACCGTGCTGTGCAGCCGGTTGATCGGCGAGAAGACGCCGAGCTGCACCCAGCGGGTGGCGAGCTCCTCGTCGCGGTAGCCCCAGATGTGGCCGCCGATGTCGTGACTCCACCAGCCGTAGCCGATGTTGGCGGCCGTCGCCGTGAAGTACGGCTGGAACGCCAAGGTGTCCCACGACACCACGGCGTCGCCGCTGAACCCGATCGGGTACCGGTGCGAGCCCGGTCCCGCGTAGCGGGAGAAGGTGATCGGACGCCGCCCGCGGCGTCCGTTGTCGAGGTAGTGCAGGTGGTTCAGCAGCCACAGCGGGTCGAGCCCCGCCAGCCTGGACGCCGAGCCCTGCTGCCAGTCGACCCACCAGAAGTCGACGCCCATCTCTTCCAAGGGGTGCAGCACGTCGGTGAAGTAGGCCTCCATGAACCGGGGGTCGGTGACGTCGGTCGGAATGGGCGCCCGGGTCGCCGGGTCGATGCCCATCCGCTCGGCGACGGCCGGGTAGGCGTCCTCATGCGCCCGGACCCCGTCAGCCGGATGCAGGTTCAGCGTCACCGCCAGCCCGCGCTCGTGCAGCTGGGCGAGCATCGCCTCGGGGTCGGGGAACAGCTCCCGGTTCCAGCTGAACCCCGTCCAGCCGGAGCCGAGCGACGGGTCGATGTCGACGTGGTGCCAGTCCATGTCGAGCACGGCCACGCTGAACGGCAGCCCCTCCTCGGCGAACCGGTCCATCAGGTCGAGGTACTCCGACTGGCGGTAGGCGTAGTAACGGCTCCACCAGTTGCCGAGCGCATAGCGCGGCAGCATCGGCTGCGGCCCGGTGAGGGCGTAGAAGTCGCGGACGGCGGCCGGTGCGTCGTGTCCGTGGGCGAACACGTACAGGTCGAGTTCGCCGACCCGCGGCACGGGCATGCCTGCGTGGTCGAGCGCCAGCGACGCCGAGTCGTCGAGCACCGCCGTGCCTGTCGCGCTCACGACCCCCGGCTCCAACGGCACCGCGCCGTCGGCGGTGTCGAGCGTGCGGGCCGTGCCGCCCAGGTTGCCCGGCCAACGCCACTCCTCGCGGTGCCGCTCGCCGTAGTGCCACACGCCCGACCAGCCCTCGTCGCCCGGACGCCGCACCGACAGCCCGCCGGTGCGGAACGGGCCGCCGTCGTAGTCGAGCTGCAGCCCACGCGTCACCAGCTGCACCGCGTCTCCGTCGCGGCGCAGCGTGAACGGCACCGGCGGGAAGTCGCGGTTCAGCACCACCTGGGTGGCGCGATCCTCGAACGTTCCCGACTCCGACCACTCCAGCCGCAGCAGGCGCTCGGTGAGAACGGTGATGCGGTAGTGCGCGCCGAGAATGACGTTGTCAGGGTGGGCGAGCGGGGCACTGCTGAGTTGAAGGCGGTCGTCCATGGCCCGAGTCTAGGAGGGGCGACCGACACTTCGGGAGCCGCTCCACCCTGCGGCCCTGTCCAGAGCCGGACGCGGCCACCCGGTCGTCGTTCCTTCGTCACCCAGCGTTCATCCCGCCCCTCGGGACGGATGCGTGTCGCAGCCGGCTGCGTCCGACAACGACGCCTAGCGTGAGCCCCATGGGGTCGCCCGCGCGGCCCCGACGGAGGCATCGCAGATGAGACTCGATCCCGACAGGGATGCCCCCGGCTGACACCACAGGTGAGGCCGGGTGGATGCCGCGCTCGGCCCTGACGAACAGGACTGACGTGCTCGAAACCGTGACCAGCGCCCCCACCGTGACCAGCCCCCGGACCGCCACCCGCACCTACGTGATCGACACGTCGGTGCTGCTGAGCGATCCGCATGCCCTCCGCTTCTTCGACGAGCACGAGATCGTGCTGCCGCTCGTCGTGATCACCGAGCTGGAGGGCAAGCGGCACCACCCGGAGCTGGGCTACTTCGCGCGGGCGGCGCTGCGGTTCCTCGACGACCTGCGGGTTCGTCACGGACGCCTCGACCAGCCGCTGCCCGTCAACGACGCTGGCGGCACGCTGCGGGTCGAGCTGAACCACATCGACCCCGAGGTGCTGCCGCCGGGGTTCCGGCTGGGCGACAACGACTCCCGCATCCTGGCGGTGGCGCTCAACTACGCCGCCGAGGGCAACGACGTGGTGCTGGTCACCAAGGACGGCCCGCTGCGCGTCAAGGCGGCCGCCGTCGGCCTGGAGGCCGACGAGTACCGCCACGAGCTGGCGCGCGACTCGGGCTGGAAGGGCATGGTCGAGCGTGAGCTGAGCACCGCCGCCATCGATGAGTTGTACGACACCGGATCGGTGACCACCCCCGACATCCTCGACCTGCCCTGTCACACCGGCGTGGTCGCGAAGGGCGGGGGCTCGACGGCGTTGGGCCGCGTCCACCCCGACAAGTCGCTGCGGCTGATCAAGACCGATCGCGACGTGTTCGGGCTGCACGGCCGCTCGGCCGAGCAGCGGGTGGCGCTCGACCTTCTGATGGATCCCGACGTGGGCATCGTGTCGCTCGGTGGGCGCGCCGGCACCGGCAAGTCGGCGCTCGCGCTGGCGTCCGGGCTCGAGTGCGTGCTGGAGCGGCGCCAGCACGACAAGGTCATCGTGTTCCGGCCGCTGTTCGCGGTCGGCGGTCAGGAGCTCGGGTTCCTGCCCGGCTCGGAGACCGAGAAGATGGCGCCCTGGGGGCAGGCCGTGTTCGACACGCTCGGGTCGGTGACCAACAAGCACGTCATCGACGAGATCATGGCGCGCGAGCTGCTCGAGGTGCTGCCGCTGACCCACATCCGCGGCCGGTCGCTGCACAACGCGTTCGTGATCGTCGACGAGGCCCAGTCGCTGGAGCGCAACGTGCTGCTGACCGTGCTGAGCCGCATCGGCCAGAACAGCAAGGTCGTGCTGACCCACGACGTCGCCCAGCGCGACAACCTGCGGGTCGGACGCCACGACGGCGTCGCCGCCGTCGTCGAGAAGCTGAAGGGCAACCCGCTGTTCGCGCACGTCACGCTGACCCGGTCGGAGCGCTCGCCGGTGGCCGCGCTGGTCACCGATCTGCTGGAGCAGATCACGTTCTGACTCGGACGCCGTGGGCCCGGCCCGGCGGCGGGCCGGGCCGGGTGGGCGTCCGGCTCGGGGGTGGAACCGGCCCTCGGTAAGGTGTCGCGCGTGAAGCTGGGGGAGAGGACGCGACGCGAGCTCGTGCGCTGGGCGATCGGGCTCGGCATCGTCGCCGTGTTCATGGGGGTGATCTCCGCGTTCGGGGGGTTCAAGCCGCTGCCCGGGCCGCACCGCTTCGTCGAACCGGGAGTCGCCCAAGACCTCGGCCGCTGGCGCATCAGCGTGAACTCGGCCGAGTTCACCGACCGCAACCCGTCTTCGCCCGACGTCCCGTTCTCCGAGCCGAAGGTGCTGGTGCACCTCACGGTGACGAACCTCACCAAGAAGCCGCTGTGCTGCCTCGACGAGACGGCACTCCAGGTGATTCTGCCGACCGGCGAGAAGCCGAGCATGTTCGGGGCACCGCTGTACTCCCTGAACGCCGAAGGCGACTTCGACCCCGGTATCACCCGCGACGTGTGGCTGCAGTTCGAGCCCAAGGAGGGCACCTGGAACGGTGACCAGACCGTCCGCGTCCGGATGGGTTATGAGGAGCCGTCCGACAGCTACATCTACTCCGATCGCTACGAGACCGTCTACGAGGTCGGTGCGGTCGACGTCCGCTGCAAGGACACCCGACGATGACCTGGCCGGCGCCGACAGGCGAACCACTGCGCGACGAGTCCTGGACGCCGCCGCGTGCGTCCGACGCTTCGGAGGTCCCGGCGCCGGAGGTCCCGGCACCGGAAGGCTCGGCGTCCACCCCGGGACGCTGGCTGAGGCTGCGGGGGGTGGCGGCGCTGGCCTGCTGCGTCCTCGCGATCATGGGCATCAACGAGTTGGCTGAACGGGCCGACCTCGACGTGCTGTGGTACCCGGGGCGCCTCGGCTCCACGGTGTCGTCGCCGGGTTACGACGTGACCGTCACCGACGTCGTGCTGACCCAGGCGGTCGGGCGAGGGGACAAGGTGCGCCGGACGCCGCGCACGTATGTCGTGGTCCGGTGGAAGGCAGCGATCAAGCGCGAGCGGGCGCAGGCGCCCACCCAGCTCCGGACTCGCGACGACACGATCTTCTCGGCGCGAGACGAGTTCTACGCGGGGCGTCCCAACCTGACGGCGCCCGGCTTCACCGTCACCGGGACGTCGGTGTTCGACGTGCCGACCGACGCCGTCGAGGGGGCGTCCATCGAGCTGGGGCCCGAGAAGAGCGGGCTGACGTTCTTCCAGTCCGGTGTCCTGATCGCCGACATCGTCACCGACCAGACCCGCCGCGTCGACCAGGCGACCCTCGAAGAGCCGACGAAGGAGGCGACGCCGTGAACGGCCGCCGCCAGTACATGATGTTCGGTATCGCGCTGGCCGCGCTGCTGGCCGTCACCCTGCTGGTGGGGATGATGCGCCTCGACGGCCGCGAACCCGCCCCGGTGGCCACGATCGGTGTCGGCCAGTCGACCGAGGTCAACGGTCTGCGGCTCACGTTCGTGTCGCTCACTGACCAGGTCTCGGTCGAGAACGTCGACCAGCCGGAGCGTCCCGCCGTGGCCTCACCCGGCGCCATCTACGCGCACGCCGTGTTCAAGGTCGACGTGCTCGAGCCGCGCAAGGCCAGCGAGGTCGGCTGCTCGGGGTACCTGCACGGCGACGGCGGCACGTGGGAGTACGAGATGGGGCTCAGCATGAATGCCGAGCAGGCCTACAAGTGCAACACCCTGCCGCCGAAGACCGACGACGTCGAGAACATGGTGCCGGGCAGCACCTTCGACGTGCACTGGTACTTCGAGACCAACCCCGCCTGGCAGCAGGGTCGCTGGGTGGAGGTCAGGTTCTTCAGCGGGCAGTCGGTGGCGCTGCGCCCGTGACGGACGCGGCGTCCATGGACGCCGTGCCGGCCTGAGCGGCGGCGTCCGCGGCGGCCTCGATGCGCCCCGCAGCGGCGCGGAGGCACCGATCGAACGCGGCGCCGTAGAGGGCCACCTGCAGGGTCAGGCCGATGAGGTCGACCAGCGCCTTCAGCGTCACGCTGTAGAAGAGGGTGGTGTTCAGCGTCTGCGGCCCCATCGCGAACTGGACGCCGGCGTACAACAGCTTCGGCAGGGCCGTCGCGATCGCCGCCAGCACCAGGTAGGCGCCGATGAACCGCGGCCCGGAGCGGGCGATCAGTCGGAACGCCTGGATCACCGGAAGGAAGTCTTCGGCGCCGTTGCGAAGCCAGTTCCAGGCGGCACGCACCGGGCCGGCGTCCATGGCGTCCTTCACACCGGCACCCACGCGACCCTCGGTCAGCGACTGCGCGCGCCGCAGCAGTGCCGCCTCGGCGCGGTTGGCGCGGACGCCCGCGTTGAAGTCGTGCCAGCCGAACACGGTTGCCGTGAGTGCCAGCCAGAACAGCGGCAGCACGATGGAGTCGACGATGCCGGGCACGAACGTGTCCCAGAACTCGCTCGCGGCAACCCGCAACGCCTCGGGAACGGTCAGGTCGAACCACAGCTTCACATCGGGAAGCAGCGCCAGGAAGGCCTCCCACGCCTCCATCATCCGCACCCAGATCGCACGCCCGTGAACCCAGTCCATGATGCGGGTCTGGATGGTGTCGAAGGCGATGAACGCGCTGAGCACCAGGGTGCCCTTGGCGAGGAGTCCGATCACCGTGAGGGGCACGTTCGGACGCCGGCGTCCGAGGAAGTCGGTGAGTGCCAGGACGCCCCACGACACGGCCGCCATCGCGAGGTAGAGCTGCCACTGGCTGAAGTTGACGGTGAAGCCGCCCGGGTCGAGGCCGTTCATGCTCAGGTTCGCCTGGAAGAGGCGCTCGACCTGCTCCTCGGCGAACCCGCCCAGGGCGTAGACCGCGAGGAACGGGGCGACGGTCTCGACGATGATGTCGCGGCGGGTGCGTTGCTCGGCGAACTGGCCGGGCACGATCTCGCGGATGTGCGGGTCGCGGGTGGCGCGCAGGCCGGTCGCCAGCGACTGGATCATCATCACCAGTGCGATGACGTGCACGACGAGCCCGGCGATGAACACCACGGTCGAAACCGCACGCACCGGGACGCCCGCGGCCGCGAGCGCCTCGCCGGGGCCCACGTCGGGGCGCAACAGCGTGGCGCCTGCGGACCCGAGCTCCAGGCAGATGCGACCCACGCAGTACCAGAAGCCGAGCGCGGGGAGGAGCTGCCACCACAGGGACAGCCACTCCCGGCCCAGCAACCGGAACTCACGCAGGGTACGCACGGGCGTCATGGTACCGAGGGGCCGGTTCGCGGCACCTTGGACGCCCCTGCCATGATGGCGCCCATGGCCAGGCGCAGACCCAACCCCACGTCGATCCAGATTGTCGTGGCGATGCTGGTGTTGCTGGTGCCGATCGGGCTGATCAGCTGGTTCTTCACGCGGACGCCGGCCGAGCCGCCCGTCATCGAGGTGGACGCCGCCCCGGTCGTCGCGCAGGCCCGCAGCAAGGTCGACTGGCCGGTGCTGGCCCCGGCGAATCTCCCCGCGGGCTGGCAGACGGTCCGTGCCCGGTGGATCCCGCGTGGCCAGACCGGCGGCGCCAGCGAGGCCCAGCCGGGCGACACGGTCCAACTCGGCTACCTCACTCCCGGCCGCACCTACATCGGGCTCGACCAGTCGGACGCCGCGGCGTCCGCGTTCGTCAAGCGGGTTACGCGCGACGGGCGTCCGAACGGCAGCTCGACGGTGTCGGGCGCAGCCTGGCAGCGCTTGACCTCCGACGATGCGCGCACGAACTACCTGGTCAAGACCGAGTCGGACGCCACCGTCGTGGTCAGCGGCGACCTGGGCTTCGACGCGCTGGAGGCCTTCGCAGGGACGCTCGCGGCGTCCTGACGGCCGGCCGGCCCCGGCAGAAGGCCGGGGCGACGGCGTCCGCTGGGCGCCGCAGGGGTACAAACTTGTCGGTGGCCCGCAATAGGCTGCGGAACAACCCGCAGGAGCCCCGATGATGAGGAGACCACCCATGGCTGAACTCGAAGGCGACGTCGTCTACCCGTCCGACGAGGTCGTCGCGAACGCCCGGGTCACCGACCACAACGCGCTGCTGGCGTCGGCGAAGGCCGACCCGCAGGGCTTCTGGGCGAAGGAGGCGGGCGAGCTCGAGTGGTTCGAGCCGTGGGACAAGGTGCTCGACGATTCGGGGGCGCCCTTCTACCAGTGGTTCACCGGCGCAAAGACCAACATCGTGCACAACTGTCTCGACCGGCACCTCAGCGGGCCGCGAAAGAACAAGCTGGCGCTGATCTGGCAGAGCGAAGACGGCAAAGAGCACCGCACGTTCAGCTACTTCTCGCTGAACCGCCAGGTTAACCG
>RRZT012035241.1_pt1 | contig 47512 bp, 41 predicted proteins | sample 2165551 | NCBI WGS metagenome assembly RRZT01 (sample SAMN10456910, study PRJNA506462) | wastewater metagenome | biome: wastewater; feature: sludge; material: wastewater sludge; isolation source: wastewater sludge with Escherichia coli K12::gfp cells carrying plasmid... | place: USA: Moscow, Idaho... | reverse complement strand
GTTTTTTTAAATTGTTGTGTTTGAGTCTTCATCTCTTTTGTATTTTGATTTTTACAAAGATGAAGACTCTTTTTTATTTTTAACTTTATAAGTGGTGATTTCTAATTGCCAAAATGTGAGGAAACAAAGTTACTGATTACAAAACTGCAATTTTCTTCGAAAAGCTGGTATAATATGAATTGCCTATTGATAATGAACGGACGGTCTGTTCGATTATATTGATAGGCTACAGCAATTTATTATTAATAACCGCTTAATTTTTTAATGAATGAATCCAGAACAAGTAATTCCATTGCCTAATGATTATATTGGGGATTATGTTTTTTTCAAACACATTTTTGCTGAAGAGATTCCTGAGGATGAGGATAATTTTGACCTGTTTTTATCGTATGTCAAGCAAAACTGTAAAAGAAGAAAGGATATTGATGGCATGGTTATATCTACTGGTGTCTGTTTCGAAGACAATCAGGTGTTATTTAAGTGTGAAGCTAAGATGTATGAATATAAATACTACCTTTTTCCGATTAGAAGAATAGATGCTTATTTGATATTGAACAGGCTAGCCTTTATGATACATGAGCACATGGATGAGTATCAGCTTTCGGTAACATACGAACCTCGCAGACCATTTTCTGATAGGTATGATATTGAAGAGGCGGTGAGAATTACTATAAAAGATGAGTCTACTCCTGAATGGAAGCGTAAGTTAAAATGGAGATTGATAGTGATTAGGAGTAAGTCTATTTCTCTAATTAATAAGGTTTTACCAAATTGTCTCCGAATTGTACAGTCTCGCAAGAATTTTATGTTTGATTGGAAATATAAAATAGGGTTTTGAGAGAGAGAGAGAGAGAGTGTGTGTGTGTGTGTGGATTAATAATCCAACTATCCCCTACCCCTTTCGGAGTGAACTGTAAAATAGTCTAAGCATGGTGATTTATCTGATAACAATAATCTTTTAAAAAACATATAACTATGAATAACACTCCCAATTTAAGCCCAGCTCAACTGGAAGAGAACGCTAGAAAACTAAGTAGACTTTCTTTGCTTGAGACATTGGAGTATCAATCGCTTATAGATGAACTAGAGGAGCATCTTATTAGCAACAATGAGCCATATCTGCTTAAAACTGTTGAAGAGTTACATGGATATCCTGAGTTGTTGTTCTTTTTAACCCTAGAAGGCATGCTGCCAGATAATAATAAGGCACGGTACTATTTTCATTTAGAGGGTGTAGAAGTTGAGCCATACAGCAAACTCCAAAAAGCTACTGTTGAGGATAATATGCATAGGAATATTCAACTTACGTTGGTTTATTTGTAAGGGGCGCTACATTAAGCACTGTTTGGCAACCACTCTTAATTGGCTGGTAGGAAGCAAGATAACAAAAAATAAGCTGCTAAAAATAGCAGCTTATTAGTCTGTACTCGGTGTACAGAAACAGATGATAACCTAAAAATATTCACCTATAATATTAATAGTTTTTCATGTAATTATTATCTTGTATTAATTACCAAATTAGTTGGTTCTAAAGCCACACACTCCATAGTGGCGCTTGCGTTTTTCTTGTTTTTATTCTTTTTATCCACCATTTCCATATACATCATCAGTCCGTTTTCGTACTCTTTAGAGAACTTCTGCATGGATGGTGGAATATTGGCATGTTCGCTTTTGAACATATTGCCGAAGCCTGCTTCCATATTAGGAGCTATGTAGACGGTAAATTTGTATTCGTCGTTCTCCATTTCTCGTCCAATACAGTCGTAGCCCAAGAATGTGCGATTGGGTAACTCTTTAAACGTAAAGTCGTTGTACATATCCACATCATCTACGTATGTTGTATCGTTTAAATCCATCTCTGTAGCCATTGCCATACCATTGACATAGGTAAATAGGGTTTTATTGCCTTCGTCGAATACCATCGACATATTCATGTTTTTGTCTTCGCCCATACTCATTTTCATGCCCATGTAGGGTTGGGTTTTGCTAAGGTAGTAGTCCATGTTAACAGTACCTTCTTGGGTGCTCATTTCCATAGCATAGCGATAGTCGAAATTGTATGAAGCAGGAAGTTTAGACATATCAACTCTCTTGCCCATTGGATTCATAAGTGATCCAAAATCTGGATTCAACAATTTGTCCATAGCCTCGCCTGTTTTATCAGCTGCTTTGTCAGCTACCTTATCGGCTGCTTTGTCGATAACCAACTCTTCGGTCTTTTCTAACACGCGTTTTTTCAATTTATTTAAAAACTGTGCGTTGGAATGGGTTACTCCAAAGCTTGTAAGTATTACTGCAATTAATATTATTTTTTTCATCTCGATTTGATTTTTTAGTTAATGAGTTTATTCCTTTTAATTATAAAAGTTCATTTTGTTTTTCTTGTATCTCAAAGGTAATGCATGAAGTGTGGATCTACTATGGCTATTTTCTCAAATGTTTGTACTATGGTTCTTTTTGGGGTGATTTGGGGCTATGTAAGGGAAATAGATAAGATTTCTTAGCAATGCCCTGGTAAACATTCATAGTTCTTCGTTCTTCATTCACAATTCTTCATTCATAATTCTTCATTCTACCTGCTTTAAACTATTCCAGCATCCAATACGTTATAACTAATGTAATTAACAACAACGATAATAGAGTAAAATAAATAAACACTTAAAAAAATGAATAGCGATATGAATTATTATTTCAATAAAACAATAGCATCAGATTTTGAATCTGTAAAGAAGAGAGTGATTGAAGAGCTAGGTAAAGAGGGCTTTGGTATTCTTTCGGAGATAGATGTGAAAGCAACTTTTGAAAAGAAGCTCGAAATAGATTTTAGAAAGTATCAGATATTGGGAGCTTGTAATCCGCATTTTGCACATAAAGCTATAACGGCTGAAGATAAAATTGGTACGATGTTGCCTTGTAATGTGGTATTGCAAGAACTAGAAAACGGTGAGATAGAGGTAGCAGCTATAAATGCAACTGCTAGTATGCAGGCTGTTGAAAACAGTAAAGTAGCGGAGATTGCTAAAGAGATAAGTGGTAGGCTAAAGAAGGTGGTTGATGCACTGTAAAGCGGATTAACCGAGCAGAGGAAAAAGCAAATATATGCTTTTACTAGTGATTTTGGTTAACCTTAGAATTATAAATTAGTTTTCTTTTTTCAATTAAAAAAGCACTATAGAGAAAATCCTACAGTGCTTTTTTTATATTACTCATTAACAGCTTAATGCATATCAATAAGCTTTATTCTCTTTCACCTCTTCTATAGATGTGTGCGTTTTTTCGAGTGCACGCCACGCATAGAATATATATCCCATTACAATGGGGATAAATAGTGATACCCAAGCCATTGTTTTGAGGGTGAACAAACTGGAGGAGGCATTCTGTATGGTAAGCGAACTTTGTAAGTCGGATACTGAAGGATAGAACGCTGTGTTGTTGACTCCTGTAATGAAAACTAACATAGTAACGGTGAGAACAGCTCCTGGACCTGCAAACCAAATGCCTTTTCTGTATTTTGGTTTAAGAAGGGAGATAATGATGCCGTAAAGCACCAACACTACTCCTACTAAGAAAACAACTAATAGAATAGGCATTTGTAGGAAGTTGTTCAAGTACTTCATGCTCTCCATATACACCTGGTTAGTCTCTGGATTTACTGCAAATCCTTCGGATAGGAGTGTCCAAATAACAAACACAAGGAAGAATACCACAAATGGTATGGCATTGAGGAGTAGGTATTTGTGACTCCTTTTTTGAAGCACTTCGTGGTCTAATCTATTGATAAAATAGAGTGTAGCCATGGTGCGTGCTAGGAACAGTACGGTGAATCCTAATGCAAGGTTGCGTAAATTGAACAATGCTTCGAAACCCATACCTGGACTTTGCCATTGACTGATAACAAAGCCTACAGAACCAACACCGGCAATGTTGCCTTTGCTCATGGTGAACGCCGATCCTGTAAAGAAAGTTGCTAATACAACCCCTACCAAGAATGTACCCAAAACTCCATTGATAAAAAGGAATGATTTGTAGGTGCGTTTGCCATATATATTGCCTGGAAGGGATTGAAACTCGTAGGATATTGCTTGCAATGTGAAGCAAAACAAGATTGCCATCCACACCCAATATGCGCCGCTAAAGCTTGTGGAATAGAAGAGTGGAAAGGATGCAAAAAATGCTCCACCAAATACTACAAGGGTAGTGAAGGTGTAGTGCCACTTTCTACCAAGCACATTGGTAAGTAGTTTTTTCTCATCTTTTGTTTTTGATAGAGAAAACAACATCGACTGACCACCCTGAACGAATAGCAGAAATGCAAATATGCCCGCTATTAATGATATCAGAAACCACCAGTAATGTTGCAGAAATGAATATGTAAACATAATATTATATTTTTTATTTATTCAAACATCTATTAAATTAACAGGACTATTTTTCTAACTCTTCGGGTCCTTTCTTAATCTGTTTCACCAAAATTGTTACCTCGGCAATTAGTAGTAATGTAAACATTACAAAAAACAAGGTAAAGGAGGTGATAACTGAACTGACTTCGACACTAGAGATTGCAGCTTGAACGGGTAGTATATCTTGAATTGTCCAAGGTTGACGACCCACTTCTGATACAATCCAACCAGCCTGACCAGCAATATATGCCAGGGGTAAGCTCCACAGTGAAACATAGAGAAACCACTTGTATTTCTTGTCTTCTAGTTTTTTCTTACGATGTAAATACCAGCCTATTGCAAATAGAAGGATATAGTAGAGACCTACACCAACCATTACTCTAAATGTGTAGAACATTAAAGGTACGTTGGGTATTGTTTGCTCGGGTTTGTCGAGATAGCTGTAACCAAAATAGTCGAAGTTTTCTTTTAAGGTTGCTTCATAACCTGCCAACTCATCAAGGCGACCTTCATCTTTTGCTATTTGATAGTTTGCCAATGCTTCGATGGCTTTATCGCCACGCATCTTTTTCTCATCAAACGAAAGTGCTGTTGTTCCATCTTGCATTGTGTAGCCACCATCTATTATATCTTTTATACCTGGAACAAATGCATTGATTTGTCTGTATCCCATGAGCGATAATAGTTTTGGTAATTCTATTTTAAACAAGAATGCATTGTCTGTAGCAGTGTGGTACTTAGATTTGTCTGCTAGTTTAGGATCTAGCATACCAATTGCCACCAAGCCTGCACCCTCCTTACCTTCGTACAAGCCCTCCATGGCAGCTAGTTTCATGGGTTGTTTTTGTGCTACTTCATAACCAGACCCGTCGCCTGTAACTGCTAGAAGCACAAACGAAACAAGTCCGAATATAGCTCCTAGTTTGATGCTCTTTAATGCAAAGTCTTGATGACGTTTTTTGAGTAAAAACCATGAGCTGATAGCAACTACAAAGGCTGCTCCTGTAGCCCATCCTGAAAGAACTGCGTGGAAAAACTTATTGATGGCTATGGGCGAAAGGGCAATTGCCCAGAAATCGACCATTTCGTTTCGAACTGTTTCGGGGTTGAACTCCATGCCTATTGGATGTTGCATCCAAGCATTGGCGATGAGAATCCAGAGAGCAGAAAGTGTTGCTCCTATGGTTACTAACCAAGTGGAAGCTAAATGCGCTTTCTTGCTCACTTTGTTCCAACCAAAAAACATGATAGAGATAAAAGTAGCTTCTAAGAAGAATGCCATAATACCCTCAATGGCAAGGGGTGCGCCAAAAATGTCGCCTACAAACCAGCTATAGTTTGACCAGTTTGTTCCGAATTGAAATTCGAGAATAATACCTGTTGCTACACCAATAGCAAAGTTAATTCCGAATATCTTCATCCAAAACTTAGCAGCATTTTTCCATGCCTCATCGCCTGTACGAACGTAAAGTGTCTCCATAATAGACATTAACACTGCGAGACCTAATGTCAATGGTACAAAGAGCCAATGATATCCGGCTGTCATTGCAAACTGCAACCGTGACCAATCGACTACTGATGAAAAATCAAATAAATCCATATGCTATAAATTGTTGATAGTTTATATATACTATTTGTTTTTAAGCGTTTTTTATTTACGGCTTGTCAATTAATTCTTTGCGAACATGTTCTGCTTTATCTTCAGCATTATCAAATTTCGTGTTTAATAGGTTGGGTGAGAAAATTGGTTTCATAATAAAGAACATAAATATCAATTTTATGATAACAATTATCCACAATGTTTTGCCAAGAGTGGACATGTTGGTAAATCCCTCCCAAAACATTTTAAACCAGTTGAATTTTGATTTTGTTTGAGCCATATATATTTATTATGCTATTTGTTTTAATAAAACTTTATTAAGCTTGTCCAACGCCCCCTAATGGAGGAAGAAAGCCGGGGTTTTCATTGTTAATTGAAACGGGTCCGTTCATCTTCTCAAATTTTTCGATGTTGTCTTCCAATGCCGACAGTAGTCGTTTGGCATGATCGGGGGTGAGAATAATACGCGATTTTACTTGTGCCTTTGGCATTCCTGGTACTACTCTTATAAAGTCTAGTACAAACTCGGATGAAGAGTGAGAGATAACTGCTAGGTTTGAATATGTGCCTTGTGCAACATCTTCTGGCAGCTCTATTTCGAGTTGATTGCCAGGTTTATTTTTGTCTTGATTCATAGTAATGGTTTTTAATCTATCTGTAGATTGTGTTATTTAAATATCAAAAAACGCTCCTTTATAATGTATTTATTTCTATAACACATATAAAAGAGCGTTTTGATACATTCACTGACAAATATAAAACAAAAAATCAGTTATTAATTGTTTTAATTGTTAATTAAGTAGTGTTTGTGAAACACTACTCATTGGGTTTGCCTGCAAAAGGGACTAGTTTGTTTGAATATTTTGTAGTTCTTTTAATAATTGTTGTAGTGTTTCTTTTGCATCGCCTAGCTTGATATGCACTCCTTCTTTACGTTCGTAAAGTGGATTGTTTACTCCTGCATAACCAGGATTGAGGTCGAAGTTGCAAATTACCACCTCTTTTGCTTCATCAACATTCAAGATAGGCATCCCATATATAGGAGTATCTACTGCATCTCTAGCAGCGGGATTCAACACGTCGTTTGCACCAATTACTATTACTGCATCTACGTTTTTGAATTCATCGTTTACTACCTCCATTTCGTATAGTTTATCGTATGAAACGTCGGCTTCAGCCAACAGCACGTTCATATGACCAGGCATGCGACCAGCCACGGGGTGAATAGCATACTTAACCTCTGCTCCATTTGACTCGAGTTGATCAGCCATTTGTTTTACTAGATGTTGGGCTTGAGCCAATGCCATTCCATAACCTGGCACAATAATAACAGAGCGAGCAGCTGCTAATACACCCGAAGCCATTGGGCTAAGGCTTTTGGCACTTTCTGCAACGGATGTGTCTACTGCTGTTTGAGCAGTTTGCAGTTCTGTTAATAGATTTTGCAATGTCTCTTTAGCATCACCAAGTTTAAGTACTACTCCTTCGTCGCGTTTATAGATGGGATTGTCAACACCTGCATATCCTGGATTGAGGTCGAAGTTGCAAATAATTATATTCTTTGCTTTATCTACATTCAATATAGGCATGCCATATATGGGGGTATCTACTGCATCTCTGGCAGCAGGGTTCAACACGTCGTTTGCACCAATAACTACTACTGCATCTGTGTTTTCAAACTCATCGTTTACTGCATCCATTTCGTATAGCTTTTCATATGGCACATCGGCTTCAGCCAATAGTACATTCATATGTCCAGGCATGCGACCAGCAACGGGGTGAATAGCATACTTAACTTCTGCTCCGTTCAACTCCAATTGGTCTGCTAATTGCTTTACCAAATGTTGTGCCTGAGCCAATGCCATTCCATAACCTGGCACGATAATAACCGAGTGAGCAGCAGCAAGCATTGCTCCAGCTATGGGTGCTTGTTTGTCAAGCTCAGTATCAAACTTTGTATCGAAAGATGGATGATCGTCTTGCAGCTCTGTCAACAGCTGTTTCACTGTCTCTTTTGCATCACCCAGCCTTAAGCTTACACCCTCTTTACGTGTATATAGAGGATTGTCAACTCCGGCATATCCTGGATTTAAATCGAAATTGCAAATAATAACCTCTTTTGCTTCATCTACATTCAAGATTGGCATTCCGTATATAGGGGTGTCTTTTGCATCTCTTGCTGATGGGTTTAACACATCGTTTGCACCTATTACAACTACTGCATCTACATTTTTGAACTCTTCGTTTACAGCGTCCATTTCGTACAATTGCTCATAAGGCACATCGGCTTCTGCTAATAATACATTCATATGACCAGGCATGCGACCAGCAACGGGGTGGATGGCATATTTAACTTCTGCTCCGTTCAACTCCAATTGATCAGCCAACTGTTTCACCAAATGCTGTGCTTGAGCCAATGCCATTCCATAGCCTGGCACAATAATTACCGATTTGGCATTTGCTAATGCATTGCTTGCACCAAGGTCTTTTTTGGTTGAGCTTACAGTAGATTCAGCTTCAGTTTTTGCACTATTCATATCCATCAATAGTTGTTGCACTGTTTTCTTAGCATCGCCTAGTTGCAAAAACACACCTTCTGTCTTTGTATAGATAGGATTGTCAACACCTGCATATCCTGGATTGAGGTCGTAGTTGCAAACAATTACATTTTTTGCTTCATCTACATTTAAAATAGGCATACCATATATAGGAGTGTCTTTTGCATCTCTTGCTGATGGATTCAACACGTCGTTTGCACCTATTACTACTACTGCATCTACATTTTTGAACTCATCGTTCACAGCGTCCATTTCGTACAACTGCTCGTAAGAAACATCGGCTTCTGCTAATAGTACATTCATATGACCTGGCATGCGACCAGCAACGGGGTGTATGGCATATTTTACATCGGCACCATTTTGCTCTAATTGATCTGCTAGTTGCTTTACCAAATGTTGTGCTTGAGCTAATGCCATTCCATAACCTGGCACTATTATAACAGATTTAGCATGGGCAAGAACTGTGGCTGCTGTTTTCTTCTCTTTTGGTTGCTCTTCTTTTGCTGGAGTAGCTTTTACTTCAGTTTTCACCTCAGCTTTAGGACCTTTGTCTTTCTGTGCCGAAGTCTTTCCTGTAAGAATATCTAGCAAATTGCGATTCATGGCTCTACACATTATTTGTGTGAGTAGCAATCCTGATGCTCCAACCACTCCACCTACTGCAACTAGTAATATATGACCAATTGCCATACCTGCCACAGCACCTGCTACACCACTCAACGAGTTGAGCAACGAGATAGTGATTGGCATATCGGCTCCACCAACTCTTATAGCAAATATATATCCAAATGCTGCACTAAAGAGTATACCTATGATGAGTATGAAATAGGGATTGGAAATTACTGCAACATCTTTACCTATAAAAAAGGCAAGACCCACGGCTACAACCGAGCCTAAAAGGGTGAATTTTGTAAGCGCACCATGATTGTTAAATACAACTGGTTTCTGTGGCAATATTCGGTGTAGTTTTCCGGCGGCTATAAGGCTACCCACTAGTGTGGTTACCCCAATAACCAATGCCAACGATGCAGTGATATTAGAAAATACGGGATGCTCTGTTAAAGCATTTCCGATGTTTACCAAAGAGAGTGCACCCACAATAGCGGAGGCTGCGCCCCCTACTCCATTGAGCAATGCAACCATTTGAGGCATCTGAATCATTTTTACACGTCGATACATATAGAAGCCTATCGATAAACCAACAACCATAAAAATGTAGATGGATACTACACTAAGTATCTCATAATGAACTAGTGTAACTAAAACTCCAGAGAATAAGCCAAATGCACTGAGCAAATTGCCCTGTACGGATGTTTTTACTTGACTCATCATCCAGATACCGAGGATAACTAAAACGGCTAATATTCCGCAAATTATATAATATAGTGATAAACTCATTTCGCTCTCTTTTTCTTTTTGTTAAACATCCGTAGCATTCTGTGGGTTACTCCAAAGCCACCCATTACGTTGATAGCAGCTAATATGATAGCTATGCCTCCAACAATTTGTCCAATGATGGGTTCGCCATTTTGAAAAGCGATACCAACTGCTACCATTGCTCCTAATATGGAGATACCAGACAGTGCATTCATCCCCGACATAAGGGGAGTGTGCAACAAGCTAGGTACTTGTCTGATAATAAAGTATCCAACTATAGTGGACACTATAAAAACTAGTACTAAAATCCAAGGATTCATATTTATTGTTTTTTAAATAAGAAAATAGCTGTTCCAATAATCGATTAAATCATCAAAACAGCTATGTATTCATAAATTAAGATTTCTTTAGGCTATACCCATTGCTTCTTTTGTACCTGCATGCACAATTTTGCCATTGTAAGTAACTAAAATAGAGCGAACAATTTCATCGTTCATATCTAATTTCATTGTATCACCTTCGATTAGGTATTTTACTAAGTTGTATACGTTGTTTGAGAACATCCATGTAGAGCTTGTGGGTAGTAGACCTGGAATGTTTTTAATTCCTTGAATCATTACACCATGCTTCATTTCTTTGGTTCCTGGAGGTGTTATCTCGCAATTGCCTCCCTGATCGATAGAGATATCTACAATGACAGAGCCTTTCTTCATCTTCTTAACCATCTCTTCTGTGATAAGAACAGGAGCTACTTTACCAGGAACTAGTGCGCTACAGAAAACAATATCCATTTCGTCAATTACCTCTGATAATACTTGACGCTCTTTTTCTAACCACTCTTTTGGAAGATTGTTGGCATAACCGCCCTCGGCTACTGCCAATTCGGCTGGAACATCAAACTCTATAACCTTAGCACCTAAACTAGTTGATTGCTCAACTGCTGCTGGACGAATGTCGAGAGCATAAGTAATAGCACCTAATCTTTTTGCAGTGGCAAGGGCTTGCAAACCACCCACTCCAACACCAATCACCAAAACCTTTGCTGGCTTTAACATACCTACTGCGGTAAACATTTGAGGCATAAAGTATGTCAAATCGTTGGCTGCCATCATAATACCCTTATAACCAGCACATGTGCTCATAGATGTAAGTGCATCCATGTTTTGTGCACGTGATATACGAGGAACTCCGTCTAATGTGAGGCTTATAACACCTGCTTCTGCTAGTTTTTTCACCATATCGTGATTAACTGGAGATGCGGGATGGATAAATGTAACAAGGTATTGCCCTTTGTGCATCATATCCACTTCGTGCATATTTTCAGCCTCGTTAAATAGGGGCTCTTTTACTTTAAGTATCAAATCTGATCTTTTGAAAACCTCTGCTGGAGATGCTACTATTTCAGCACCCATAGCTACATAGTCTTCGTCGTGATAAAGAGAGTTAACACCTGCATTTTTTTCGACAATGACCTTTTGACCATCTTCGATAAATTTTTTCACTGTTTCGGGAGTAGCTGCTACGCGAGCCTCTCCAACCATAATTTCCTTAGGAATTCCTATTGTCATAGTTTGTAAATGTATTAGAATTGTTTTTTATATAAAACAGGTGGCTTCAATGAGTCAACCGTATGTTTAATAACATTATTTTGCATCGCAAATTTATGCATAATAAATAAGAACAACAATTTATTAAGTCTTTAATTAGACGAATAATGCAATTCAAATATTCTGTTTGCAATTGATACGAAACCCTCTATTTATCATATTAACAGCAACTACATCGATAACTATACAAATTGTAAATAAAACGCGCTAGTTTGAAATTATTCACATATTTAGAAGCCTTTTTATAGACTCTTGCAACGAATATTTTTTCTGTTAAATAATAAAATAGTACATTTGCAAACCAATAAATAGAAGACAATTTTTTAAATACATTATAAATATGGTAAACTATAAAGATTTAGGTCTTGTAAACTCAAGAGAGTTATTCAAAAAAGCATTTGAAGGTGGATATGCAATTCCAGCTTTCAACTTCAACAACATGGAGCAAATGCAAGCTATTGTTTCGGCATGTGTTGAAACTAAGTCACCAGTTATTTTGCAAGTGTCAAGTGGTGCTCGTAATTATGCCAACCAAACATTGCTACGCTATATGGCACAAGGTGCTGTAGAGTATGCAAAAGAGTTGGGCTACGAAATTCCAATCGTTCTTCACTTAGACCATGGCGATAGCTTCGAACTATGTAAAAATTGTATCGACATGGGTTTTTCTTCGGTAATGATTGATGGTTCGCATCTTCCTTATGAAGAAAATGTGGCATTGACTAAACAAGTGGTTGATTATGCTCACAAATTTGATGTAACTGTTGAAGGTGAGTTGGGTATCTTAGCCGGTGTTGAAGATGATGTTGTAGCAGAGCACAGCACATACACAGAGCCAGACGAAGTGGTTGATTTTGTAGAGCGCACAGGAGTTGATTCTCTTGCTATTTCAATTGGTACTTCTCATGGAGCTTTCAAATTTACACCTGCACAATGCACTCGCAATGAAGATGGTAAATTGGTTCCACCTCCACTACGCTTCGATATTCTTGAAGAGATTGAGCGTCGTATTCCAGGTTTCCCAATTGTTTTGCATGGTTCTTCTTCAGTTCCACAAGAGTATGTTGAAACTATCAATAAATATGGTGGTCAGTTGAGCGACTCTATTGGTATACCCGAAGAGCAACTACGTAAAGCTGCTACTTCTGCTGTTTGCAAGATTAATATTGACTCTGATGGTCGTTTGGCTATGACTGCTGCAGTGCGTGAAGTATTTGCAAATAGCCCAGAGGAGTTTGACCCAAGAAAATACCTTGGTCCAGCTCGTGAAGAGTTGAAAAAATTATATATGCACAAAACTAAAAATGTATTGGGTAGTGCAGGTAAAGCATAATTAGAGTGCTTTAACTATATATATATTATATAAAATGAAAAACTCCTCGATTAATTTCGAGGAGTTTTTTTTTGTATTTTAAAAAAACCTATTACCTTTGTTCGCAAATCAACGAACAATGAGTATAGAAAAAGCAACAACAGACAAGCAGCAAAGAATGGCACGATATGCCAAAGCAATGGGACACCCTGTGAGAATGTATGTTTTGGAACTGCTTTCGAAACAGAGCTGTTGCTATAGTGGCGACTTGAGTCAAGACCTCCCTATTGCAAAATCAACCCTATCGCAGCATCTAAAAGAGCTAAGAGATGCAGGATTGATTCAAGGCGAGATTGAATCTCCAAGAATTAGATACTGTCTGAATAAAGAGAATTGGAAAGAGGCTCAACTACTTTTCAAAGAGTTCTTAGGATTATAAAAAAATTTATCTATACTGTTCGTTGTTTTACGAAATGAGAACTTGTAACAACTAAAACATAAATCAGATTTTAAAATGACACATCATGCAAATTAAAGTATTAGGAACAGGTTGCAAAAAGTGCAACGAATTGGAGCAAGCAACAAGAGAAGCTGTTGCAGCGTTAGGCATCAACGCCAACATAAAGAAAGAAGAAGACATAATGAAGATTATGGAGTATGGAGTAAATCGCACTCCTGCATTGGTAGTTGATGGAAAAGTGGTAGTAAGCGGAAGAGTGCCAAGCGATAAGGAGCTTGAAGATTTGCTCTCTTAATAAAAAATCTATTTAAAAATGGAGTTAAAAAAGGAATTAAAAATTTTAGGCTGGATAATAGCAGTTTTCCTCTTTGCTTTTTTTATGCCTATAGAGAGTGCACGCTTTACTGAAGCGATATTGGCAATGTTTGACCTTGCCAAATGGTATGCTCAAGAGCATGTAATACTATGTTTGCTTCCTGCCTTTTTTATTGCAGGAGTGATAGCAGTATTTGTGAGCAAAGGAGCTGTGATGAAGTATTTTGGTGCAAAAGCAAAAAAATGGGTAGCCTACACGGTTGCATCTCTATCCGGAGCGATACTGGCTGTTTGTAGCTGCACTATTTTGCCCTTATTTTCAAGCATTCATAAGCGAGGAGCTGGACTGGGACCTGCAATTGCTTTTCTCTATTCTGGACCTGCTATAAATATTCTTGCCATTATACTCACTGCTCGCATTCTGGGTTTTGAAATGGGAATAGCCCGTGTGGTAGGTGCAGTAGTGTTCTCTATTGTTATAGGTTCTGCCATGTCTTTTATCTATCGCAAGGAGGAGAAAGTTAAGCGTGAAGAGCAGATGAGTTTTCCTGATATTCCAGAGAAGCGACCTATGTGGCAAACTGCTTTTCATTTCTTCACCCTTGTGTTGATTCTTGTTTTTGCCAACTGGGGAAAACCAGCAGAGGGTGTAACAAGTGGACTATGGTATTGGTTATGGGCATATAAATGGTATATTACTTCAGCCTTTGGACTACTATTAGTGTACTCTCTTATTGCTATTTTAAAAATTAAATGGCAACATGTACTTTTTGCAGTTATTGCTACTGCGGCATCAGCTTTCTTAAGCTCATCGCCACTTATTCCGATGGTGGTTGGTATTGGAGCACTAAGTGTAATTACGCTGATAGACAAAAAAGATGAAGACAACAAAGAGTGGACCATTGCATCGTGGGAGTTTGCCAAACAAATTATGCCTCTATTGGGTATAGGTGTTCTCATAGCGGGTTTCCTATTGGGCTCTACTCATGGCGATACAGCCATAGCGGGTATCATTCCCAACGAGTGGATTGCTAATCTTGTTGGGGGAAACTCTCTTTTTTCTAACTTCTTTGCCTCAATTGTGGGAGCTTTTATGTACTTTGCAACGCTAACCGAGGTGCCTATCCTTCAAGGATTGATGGCAGCAGGAATGGGTAAAGGTCCTGCCTTGGCATTACTGCTGGCTGGACCCTCGCTCTCGCTTCCCAATATGTTGGTGATTCGTGGCGTATTGGGTACGCAAAAAACATTGGTGTATGTGGCGCTGGTGGTGGTTATGGCTACGGCTTCGGGATTGATATTTGGAGCGTTATAAATGGGTAAAAAATAAGGGGTGATAGAGTGAGCTTACTTATCTATTTATACTTTTAACTAAATAAAACAAATTATGAAAATACTAATCTTATGTACTGGCAATAGTTGCCGCAGCCAAATGGCCCATGGTTTTTTGCAATCGTTTAGCAAGGATATTACAGTTCGTTCGGCTGGAACAGAAGCTTCGGGTAGATTAAACCCCGGTGCTGTAAAAGCAATGGCTGAAATTGGCATCGATATTAGTGGACACACTTCGGATTGGGTAGATAAATTCCTAAACGATGAGTGGGACTATGTAATAACCGTTTGTGGAGGCGCAAATGAGGCTTGCCCCACATTCATAGGGAAAGTAAAACAACGCCTACATATTGGTTTTGACGATCCATCGGATGCTGTGGGGACGGATGAGTTTATTTGGAGCGAATATATAAGAGTGCGTGATGAGATTAAGGAGGCTTTTCACAAATTGTTTGTAAACAAGATTGAGCCTCTTATCGATAAAGGATAAAAGTTAATACTACCAAACAACAATTTCATCAATAAACACCCAAGCCCCACCCTTGATACTGATTGCTGGTGCTTCGTAACGAATATAACGTGCTTCAATAGCGCCTTGCCAACCAAAAGTTTCGAATATTGTACCTGGCTTTTGGCGAGAGATAGTGTTTTTATCGTGCTTAATTGTGGTGAAATTCTCGTTATCGTTTGACACAGAAATTTTTACATATTCTGGAAACCAAATATGTGGACCGATGCTTTGCATAAATTGTGCGCTAATGCTACTTAAAGTTGTTATTTCTCCCATATCAATAGTTACATCCACCCCTGTTGTGAAACCTTGCCAACGACCATCGCCATGCGAGAGTCCACCATTGCGACCATCAACCAATGCTGTTTGTCCTCCAGCTGGATAGTATTGATTGATGGGGATGTTGTAGGTAATGGCTTTTCCGATAGCACGATGATAATCGAATCGACGTGTAACAGGCTTGCCCACAGCCTCGCCATTTTGAAATATTTGAGCTGTAATATATGCCGAGTCGGTTATAGCAAATGGCTCTATGTAAAGATAGGATGCTCTTGTGGGTGTGGATTTATCTCTTGTATAACGAATCTCGGCAGGGGCTTTCTCAGTAGAAAGTGATACAATAATTGCTTCGTTATCGCTATCCAAATCGTGAGCAAAAGCCACTTCATCTGAAAGTGTAAATGGATTATATCCTTTTCTCTGCAAAACCTCTATGGCATTGTTGGCTCGCAATTTAAAGTTATCCCAATCTTTATGTTCGGGTTGTGTCCATGCCACTTCGGCAAGTGCAATCAATCGGGGCCACACCATGTGCTCGGCATGCTCTTTTGTGGGTACATACTCTGTCCACAAGTTTGCCTGCACTCCCAGTATTCTATGTGCCTCTGTGGCTGTAAGCGTGTCAGGAACAGGATTGTATGAATATACTTTCTCTAGGGGCAAGAAACCACCAATTGCCTCGGGTTGTGTATCGGGATTGGCTTGATAGGAGTCGAAATAGCAAAACTCACCAGGAGTCATTATTGCTTGATGTCCACTTTTTACAGCTTTGATACCACCTTCTTTTCCACGCCACGACATCACAGTAGCATCGGGTGCAAGGCCACCCTCTAATATCTCGTCCCAGCCTAACAAGCGACGACCTTTGCTATTTAGGTATTTCTCGATGCGTTTAATCAGGTAGCTTTGCAACTCGTTTTCGTTTGCTAGTCCCTCACTTTTGATACGAGCTTGGCATTTAGGACACTTTTTCCAATGTTCTCTACTGGCTTCATCGCCACCAATATGGATATATTCTGATGGAAAAAGGTCAATTACTTCGCTCAGCACATTTTCTAAGAAGGTAAATGTCTCTTCGTTACCAATGCAAAACTCGCTACTAGTGTAGGGTGTGCTTGTACACGACAGGTGTGAATAGATAGCCATCACCTCTTCGGAGTGTCCGGGCATCTCTATTTCGGGAATTACGGTGATATTCTTTTTAGCTGCATATTCTATCAGTTCTCGTGCTTCCTGTTGTGTGTAATAGCCACCATATGCTCCTTTACTGCCCTCTTTAACATACTTTCGAGGCGAAGCCCACCACTCTTTCCACGTTTCGTGTGTGCGCCATGCACCTATATTGGTAAGCTCAGGGTATTGTTTTATCTCTAATCTCCAACCGGGTCCATCTGTTAAATGCCAATGAAAAGTGTTTAACTTATAGTGAGCCATCAAATCTATCTGCTTTTTTACAAAATCGAGGGGAAAGAAGTGACGCGACACATCGAGCATAAATCCACGGTAAGCAAAGCGAGGTTGATCTTCTATCTCTATATAGGGCAGTGTGGTTCCGTTATCAGAGTTGTACTCCAACAGCTGCTCTAATGTTTGAATAGCATAAAACGCTCCTCCATAATCGCTTGCCTTAATAGTGATACCGTTATTATCTATCAAAAGAGAATAACCCTCTTTGGATGAAAACTTAGAATCAACAATGAGTTGAATTTGACTTGAAGCTGCATCGTTAAATATAATAATCTCTTTTAGATAGCCTTCCAAATCTTTACCCGATGAATCGGTTACATTGGTTTTAAAAGCAAAACCGTTGGTAATAGCTAGCTCTCCACCTTTTAAGCTTACATGCTGTGGATGTGGTGTCAAGTTTAGATGAGACGTAGAAAGCTTTACGGGCTCTTCTGTTGTACAAGAGGTGAGAAGCAGCACCGATAATAGAAACAGTAGTGATTTGCGCATTGTAGCTGACTATTATATTATAGAATGTATATACAATTTATTATTACTACAAAAATAGGAAATTTTATGGTGAATGGCGCATTGTTGATGATGATTGTTTGGCTTTTGAGGTGAGGCTTTAAAAATCGATTCCATTTTTTACTTTTGCTCTACAACCTGATTGAATAGATCGATCGATTCTTATGCTTTGCTTTATTCCATGAGATCAATTAAATAATGATTATATTTGTGGCAGAAATTAACACAAAAGTTTAAAAAGATGAGTTTAGAGAAGAAATTACAAGAGCGTAGCAATGGCACGTGTGAGTTGTGTGAAGCTGCAGAGGCAATAAACGTATACAGTGTATCGCATGGCAGTGGTGCAGATATTGACACAAATGTACATTTGTGCGATAAATGTTTGGCACAAGTAAATATTACAGAAGAGCTAGAGAGTAGCTATTGGGAAGCATTTTTGCCTAATACTATGTGGAGTGGAGTGGCGGCAGTGCAAGTGCTGGCTTGGAGAATGCTTAACCGTTTTAGAGAGGAAACTTGGGCACACGATGCTCTTGAAATACTATACTTGGACGAAGACAACCTAGAGTGGGCAAAGGCTACAGGCGAGCACCTCACGGATATTGAGGACACGCTTCATAGAGATTGCAATGGTGAATTATTGCTCCCGGGCGACTCTGTGAGCTTAATAAAAGATTTGGATGTGAAAGGCTCTAGCATAAATGCCAAGATGGGCACAGCTGTTAGGGGTATTCGCCCCGACCCTAACGACCCTACACATATAGAGGGCAAAATAGATGGTCAGAGTATAATGATACTTACAAAATTTGTTAGAAAGATAAACTAATTGGTTACCAATACGTTTAACTGAAACATTAAAACAATAATAAAACAATGAACAAGAAACTATCTATTTTATTTCTATCGCTTTTTTCGTTGGTGCTTATAAGTTGTGGAGGCAACAAAAAAGCCGACAATGATGCTCCTGCTGACGAAACAGCTATAGAGCAGACAGATTTTGACCAACAAATTGCTGGAAAGTACTGGAAACTGATTAAGCTAGAGGGTCAAGAGGTGGAAATGGCTGAGAACCAAGAGAGCGAAATTTTCTTCACGCTAAATGCTGAAGACAACACTGTGGGTGGATTTGCAGGATGCAACTCTATTACGGGTGAGTTTGAACTAGCAGAAGGCAACAGAATTCGTTTCACCAATATGGGCATCACTATGATGATATGTCCTGATTTGCTTGTAGATGAATCGGAGTATATGCAGGTATTCGAATTGACAGACAACTACACAATTCACAACGACACGCTAAGCCTTAATGTGGGCAGAAGAGCTCCTTTGGCTGTTTTTGAAGCTGTGTATATGTAGTGGTATTTTGACAAATAAAGAAGAATTGAAAGAAGAGATGCAAAATGTTGTATCTCTTTTTTTGTAACTATAATCTTCAACTTTTAATACGATAGCAGCAATAATACTTTTATTACGTTTACTTTTATTTAACTTTGTAGATAAACAAGAATTATTACAATAGAAACCATTAAAAGTGCTTGTGCAAATAGTTGATTTACATAAACAAGACACAGATAGTCAATAGATTGTGCTGCTTAACGAAATAACAGTTAAAAGCATTCTATTGTTTAATGGAAAACAACAAACAATTTCAACATTGGCTTGTTCAACAATTGTCAGACAAAATAAAACAAACTAGAAGGTAGTTTTAAATGAATTTATACAACGAGATATCTTTTACAACCAGCAAATTAATCACTAAGAAGTACAGTACTTCTTTTTCTATTGCTGTGGGTCGCTTGCCCCACGAGATGCGCCAAGGAATATACAGTATATATGGATTTGTGCGATTGGCTGATGAGATAGTTGATACATTTCATGATACCGACCAGGAGTTTTTGCTGGACGATTTTGAGAGGGAGTATTACAAAACATTGGAGCATGGTATAAGCATGAATCCTGTTTTGCATTCGTTTGGCATGACGGTAAAGAAATATCAGTTTCCTAGTGAGTTGGTTGACTCTTTTCTGAAAAGTATGCGAGCCGATTTGAATAAACAAGTATACGACACTAGTAGTGAGTTAGACACATACATTCATGGCTCTGCCAATGTAGTTGGGCTTATGAGTTTGTTGGTTTTTTTGGATGGCAATAAACAGCGATACGAGGAGTTGAAAGAACCGGCAATGAAGTTGGGCGCAGCATTTCAGAAGGTAAACTTTCTGCGCGACTTGAAAGAGGACACGAAAGAGTTGAACAGACTCTATTTTCCTGATGTGGAGACAGATAACTTTACAAATGAGGTAAAACAGCAATTAATTAAAGATATTGAAAACGATTTTGATAAAGCTAAAGAAGGGATAAAGGAGTTGCCAGGTAAATCAAAATTTGCTGTATATATAGCGTTTGTTTATTACAAAAAACTATTGCAAAAACTAAAACAAACACCAGCTGAAAAGATTATGAGTAAGCGCATAAGAGTGCCGGATGGTACAAAATTGATACTATTAGGTAAAGCATATATTCAATACAAACTGAATATGATTTAAAAACAACTGATATGTCATTATACACTATCATACTTATTGCATCTATATCGATACCTTTTTTATTGAGTTTCGACAAGAAAGTGCAGTTTTATAAACAGTGGAAATATCTATTGTCTTCTGTTATAGCCATTGCACTGTTTTATATTGTGGGAGATATCTATTTCACAAAAATAGGTGTTTGGGGATTCAATAGCGATTATCTATCGGGGCTGTTTCTTTTTAATTTACCTGTAGAGGAGTGGCTTTTCTTTATTGCCATACCTTATGCTAGTATATTTTTGCACGATGTGTTGCATGCTTACTTTCCAAATTTTAGATTACCAAGTAATGTATCACGGCGATTAACTATTTTCCTTTTTGTGATAGCATTGGTGGTTCTTCTGCTCAATTTAGACAAAGCATATACGGTGTATATAATGATAGTGTCGTTAGTTGTGCTTGCTATAGCCTATTTTGATTGGACGGATACAATAAGCAGATTCTACTGTACATTCTTAGTGATTTTTATTCCTTTTGTTTTGGTAAATGGAGCACTCACAGGTGCTTTTACAACCAACCCAGTTGTTTGGTACGATCATGCCGAAAATCTTAATATACGACTGATAACAATACCTATAGAGGATTTTGCTTATGGATTTACGATGCTTTTATTGGCGATAATGCTGCGTAACCGATTAAAAAGAACAAAAGGATGAGTAGCTACAATAGAATACGTGAGATTTTTCTAACAAAACAGACTGCTATAGCTGTGCTATTGGCTATATTCTTTTCTGTGGGTTTGGTGGGAATGTTATTGCCAGCCAGCAATAGTTTCTTTTTACAACTAACGCCTTTGGCTTTACTGCTCAGCTTTACAGTGCTTGCACTATCGGATGAGAGCAAGCAGAGAGGAAAATTGATTGCATACCTATTATTTATTTATATAGTGTCGTATCTCATAGAAGTTGCAGGCGTTCACACCGGAGTGATATTTGGAGCCTACTCTTATGGAGATAACTTAGGGGTAAAACTGTGGGATACCCCCTTGATTATTGGTGCAAATTGGTTTTTCTTGGTTTATACTACTGCTGCCATCTTTGAAAAAACTAAGATGCACGCTATTTTTAAGATATTATTGGCATCGTTGGCTATGCTTGTATACGATATTGTGATGGAGCAAGTAGCGCCAAGAATGGATATGTGGAGTTGGAAAGAAGTTGCAGTGCCTTTACAAAACTACGCTACTTGGTTTCTTATTGCTGTGGCATTTCATATTGGGTTGAAATGGTTGAAAATAAAGATAAAGAATGGTTTAGCATTAGCAGTATTGCTTTGTCAGTTCACCCTATTTCTTTTTCTATACCTATTTTTAGCTTAATGGTATGATTATAAAAGCAAAACATCATCTTCTTGTTGCCGCAACAAATCTCTTTAGGGATAATAATAGTAAAATCGATTGAAAACAGATTAAAAAAAGAACATATATGGAAAGGACGAAACGTATTACAATAACAATATTGTTGATTGCTTTTAGTTTTTTCAAACTATCGGCACAGTACAAGCAGGATGTTTACAATGCTTTTATAAACAGCAACATGGATGCATGGAAAATTTTGATTGATGAACTTGAACGAAAGCAAGACAAATCTGATGCATTCCTCTTAGAACTAATTAATTATCAGTACGGATTCATTGGTTTTTGTATGGAGAATGATGACAAGAAGCAGGCTAAAGAATACCTTAAATTAGCAGAAAATAATTTAGAGAAATTGGAAAAGTCATCGCTCTACCCTTCTTATGTGCAAGCATACAAATCTGCTTTTTATGGTTTTTCTGTTGGGTTAAACAAACTAAAAGCACCTTTTGTAGGACCCAAAAGCATTGATGCAGCTAAACAATCGATGGAGCAAAATCCATCCAATCCGCTTGGCTATATACAATATGCCAACGCACAGTTTTATATGCCTCCACTATTTGGGGGTTCGAAAGAGGAGGCTATTGAATATTACAAAAAGGCGCAAACCATTATGGAGAGTGACTCTATAATGATAAACAAAGATTGGAACTACTTGCATCTACTCACAAATATAGCAACCTCATATACCGAGATAAATGAGTATGACAAAGCAGAAAAGTATTATCAACTTATATTGAAAATTGAGCCCAATTATCTTTGGGTGAAAAATAAGTTATACCCCACCTTTTTAAAAAAGAGAAACAATGAATAAAAATAAAAGTGTACTAATAGTAGGTGCCGGACTTGGCGGACTTGCCACAGCATTGCGACTAGTAAAACAAGGCTACCAAGTAGAAATTATAGAGAAAAATGCGCAAGCTGGAGGTAGATTGAACCAACTAAAAAAGGATGGATTTACGTTTGATGTAGGACCTAGTTTTTTTAGCATGTCATACGAATTTGAAGAGTTTGCACGCGATTGTGGTATTAAGCTTCCTTTTAAATATGTGGAGCTCGATCCTCTCTATTCGGTAAACTTTAGGGGCAACCCCAAAACGTTTCATCTCTATAAGAATATTGCAAAACTGGCTGAGCAGTTTAAGGATATTGAACCCGACTTTGAGGAGAAGATGCACAAGTACTTGAAGAAGTCTGGTGCACTCTTCAACGATACTGTCGATTTGGTGGTGAAAAACAACTTCGACTCTATGTTTGATTATATAACCACACTAATGCGTGTAAATCCTGTGCATGTGCCTGTTCTTTTTAGAAGCTTTTATCAGCATGTAGAGCGATATTTCGATTCGGAAGAGGCACAGCAGATTGTTTCATTGGTTGCCTTCTTTTTAGGCAGAACGCCTTTCGACACACTGGCTATATACACACTGCTGTCGTATACAGAGTTTCAGCACGATGGCTACTACAATGTGGTGGGTGGAATGTATAAAATAATAGAGGGGCTTGTGGATGAATTGTTGAAAGAGAGTGTGCAAATACATTACAACACTGAGGTTGTAGACTTTAAAGCCAACGGTAAAAAAATAAAATCGGTAATAGATAAAGATGGGAAAGAGTGGAGTGCACAAACTATTTTGATTAATGCAGATGCTGCTGTGTTTCGAAACAAGGTGATGAAGCACAAAAACTACACAACGGAGAAGATGGATAAGAAGAGTTGGACGATGGGCTTTTTAACATTCTATATCGGTTTAAAATGCAAATTACCACAAGTAGACCATCACAACTACTATTTGGGCTCGAACTTTAAAGAATATGCCGATAAAGTATTGACAGAGGAAAACAAACTAGAGAAGCCCTATTATTATGTGAATGTGGTATCGAAGTACAACGATGATTGTGCCCCTGAAGGATGCGAAAACCTGTTCTTTGTTTGCCCTGTGCCCAACTTACTTGAAAAGAAAAATTGGGACGATAGGGATGAAATTGTGGATAGCATAATAGAAGATTTCTCTGAGAGAATAGGTAAAGATATTTCTTCGGAAATTATATCTAGAACTATATATACCCCTATTGAGTGGGGAGAGCAGTATAATTTGCATCGTGGAAGTGGACTGGGACTTTCTCATTCCTTTACCCAGATTGGGGCTATGCGCCCAGCTAATGTGGATGAGAAATATGAGAATCTATTTTATGTTGGAGCCTCTACAGTGCCTGGTGCAGGATTGCCAATGGCAATAATTAGTTCTAAATTGGTATTTGAGAGAATTCAAAAATATTTGAGCAACGGTTAGTACCTGACAAATAGGACGTAAAAAAGTTAAGTTTGATATAATTGTAGGGATAGGTAGTAACCTGTCCCTACTTTTTTTTGAAAAAACAGATTAGTTTTTAGCTCTCAATCTATTTCTCTTAACCATTCTCCTAATCAGCAAATAAAGAACAAACAGCACTATCAATCCAAGGAAAACAAACGACAACTCGTGTGTATATTTGTTTATCAAATCTTGTTGACCATGAGCTATGTAACCTAAAAGGGCTAATATAACATTCCAAATACCTGCACCAATAAAGGTGTAGAACAAGAAGTGTAAAATATTCATACGTGCAAGTCCAGCAGGAATTGAAATCAGTTGGCGAATACCAGGAATCAAACGTCCAATAAATGTTGAAACCCTACCACGTCTATTAAAATAGAGTTCTGCTTTCATCACTTTCTCTTGGCTTAAAAGGAACATGTGTCCCATTTTACTTCTGGCAAACTTATATACTATGGGGCGTCCTAGATAAATAGCACCATAGTAGTTGATAAGTGCACCCAATAGTGCGCCTATAGTAGCAAAGAGAACAACTAAGTATATATTGAGATGACTACCTGGCTGACTTGCAATATAAGCAGCAGGAGGAACCACAACTTCTGAAGGAAATGGAATAACCGAGCTTTCGATAGTCATCAAGATTGTAATTGTGGTATAGTTCATATTTTCGCTATACCAGTTTTCCACCTTTTGGAGAAGCGACAACTCAGTGTTGTCTTCAAAAGAGAGCTGTTCTACCACTTCAGTGGTTTCAGGCTGTGCAACTAATACTATTGCAAAAAAGAGAGATAGCGTAATGATTATTAATTTCTTCATATAGTAATGGTAAAACAGAACCAAGTAAACTTGTTGTTGTATAAATTAAAAAAAGCAGCAGTTAGTATTTAATATTTTTGAATAGCACCCTATTCTCTCTTGCCTCATTCAATCGAGTTAGCAATTCCTCGCGGTCATACTTGGTGTAGTCGATATCTTGAGTACTTAGCAACGATAGCAATGCCCTCAGCTCATCATCTGTAAATTGGCTCATTATCTCATCAAATGGTTCTTTTGCACCAATTTCGAAACGCAAAAATGCCAACCTTGCCTTTGCTGCAGGATAATCGGGATTGAGAAGCAATAGCTGTTCTAAATATTCGGCAGCTTTCTCATATTTATCTTGCTCCATACTGATATTGGCAAGCTTGTCGATAATTATTTCATCATCCGGAGAGTCTAGCAAAGCCAACATATATGCCATCTCGGCTGTTTCGAAGTCATCGTTGTAGATAGCCAATTCTGCTTCCAAAACATAGTAGTCGTACTGATGTTTGTCTTCGTTAGGAATCTCCTTAAATGCTTCTTCTGCCTCTTCATACCTCTCCAGGGTGAGGTAAACATGAGCTCGTTGCAAAAGAATACCTTCACTACCAAAGCGCGCTTCTTTTTGAGCTATCAACTCAAGCATTTCGTTGTATTGCTCCATCACTTCATACCCTTCTAGCAGAGAGTCGTAAAGAGTTTCATCTTCAGGAGCGTTTTTTAGACACTCTCTAAATATACGTATAGCCTCCTCTACATTGTCGTTTAAATAGAGTGTAAGTGCTTTCATTTTTAGTACACTCACCTCATCCTCATGAATGGTGAGCGCAAAATCAAAAGCATCGATAGCTTTGTCATACTCTTTTAGCATAGAGTGTAGTTTACCCAAATTAACCCATCCTTCAAATGAGTAAGGGTCTATATCAAGAATAAGATTATTGATCTCTATCGATTTCTGAAAATTGCTTAGCATCTCATATGCATAAGATAGATCTATCAATAACACAATGTCAGAGTCGTCAATCTTATAAGCTGCTTCAAGCATTGAAACTGCTTTATCATGCATATCAACATCGTTGTACATGTATCCAACCTCTGACAGAAAAGTGTATAAATCTATTCCATCCAAATTGCTAGCAGCTAATGTTCTATCTACAAGCTGATTTGCCTCATCTACCTTATCTAGGTTGAGCATACACTCTATCCTCACTTGTAGATAGTCTACACTTCCGTCATCATCACCTATAATAGCTAGATAGTCGTAAGCCTCTTGATATTTTGTAGATGCAACCAATACTTTAGCCTTCACAACCATGAGTTCACTGCTTCCTGGGTGCATTCCCAAGCCAATGTCAACTATGTGTTCAGCCTCAGAAATATCCCCAAAATCGTTATAGTAGTCTGCTAGCATAGCAAACTCATCAGGATCGAAGTAAACACTTTTCTCCTCATAACGCATCAGTTCATATCTGTGAATTAGTGCATTGATATCTATATCGTTATCTTCCATCAATATTGTACAATCTTTTGATTATGTTGTCTCTTTCTTTTTCTCTTTAATTCTTTTTCGACCATGAGTCGCGCAGTGGTACTGTTCTATTGAACACTAACTTATCATCGGTTGACTCAATATCTACATTGAAATAACCAAGGCGTGTAAACTGGAAATTGTCGCCTGGTTTAGCATCTCCTAGATAAGACTCCAACTTGCAGTTGTTCAATATCTTCAACGAGTCGGGGTTGATCATCTCTGCCAACTCTTTATCTTTCTCATTGGCTGGGTCTTCTACTGTAAATAGTCGGTCGTACAAGCGCACCTCAGCATCAACACTGTGTGGAACAGAAACCCAATGGATTGTACCCTTTACCCTTCTTGCAGAACCTGGCAAACCACTACGTGTTTCAGGGTCATACTCGGCATATACTTCTACCACATTTCCATCATCGTCTTTCTTGCAACCTGTGCATTTTACAATGTAAGCACTTCTCAAACGTGTCTCTCTGCCTGGAGTCATACGGAAATACTTTTTAGGAGCATCTTCCATAAAATCGTCACGCTCTATATATAGCTCTTTAGTAAATGCAACATCGCGACTTCCCATGCTCTCATCCTCGGGGTTGTTGATAGACGACATCATCTCTGTTTTATCCTCAGGATAGTTAGTAATAATCAGTTTTATTGGATCGAGTACAGCAGACACTCTTGCAGCCTTAGCATTCAAATCTTGACGAATGCTATGCTCAAGAAGAGCAAGGTCAATCATTCCATCGTATTTTGTATACCCAATACGGTCTATAAAGCTACGAATAGCTGTTGGCGTATAGCCCCTACGTTTCAATCCTGCTAGTGTGGGCATTCGTGGGTCGTCCCAACCCGATACCAAACCACCCTCTACCAATTGCAACAATCTGCGCTTACTCATCATAGTGTAGGTGAGGTTTAGGCGATTGAATTCGTACTGACGAGGACGATAGTCGCTATCTGCCAACTGGTCTATAAACCAATCGTAGAGCGGACGGTGCACCTCGAACTCAAGCGTACAGATAGAGTGAGTAACCCCCTCAAAATAGTCGCACTGCCCATGGGCAAAGTCATACATTGGGTAGGCTTTCCATTTTGTGCCAGTTTGGTGATGTGGAGTGTGAATAATACGATAAATAATTGGGTCGCGAAAGTGCATATTGCTAGCTGCCATATCTATTTTGGCACGCAAAACCATAGCGCCTTCAGGTAGGTCTCCACTATTCATCTTTTCAAATAGCTTCAAGCTCTCTTCAATTGGTCTATCACGATAGGGGCTATGTACACCTGGTGTGGTGTGTGTGCCTTTTTGCTTGGCAATTTCTTCGGCACTTTGCTCATCTATATATGCCTTGCCCTCTTTTATTAGCTTTACAGCAAAATCCCACAGTTGTGGAAAGTAGTCAGAAGCGTGATATATCTCGCCCCACTCGAAACCCAACCAGTGAATATTGTCTTTAATAGACTCTACAAACTCTACATCCTCTTTTACAGGATTTGTATCATCGAAACGAAGATTACACACCCCATTGTATTTCTCAGCAAGCTCGAAGTCTATACAAATAGCTTTGGCATGGCCAATATGAAGGTAGCCATTTGGCTCAGGTGGGAAACGAGTTTGTACTCTACCACCATTTCTACCCTCTTTCAAATCTTTCTCTACAATAGCCTCTATAAAATTGAGGCTTTTCTTGTTTTCACCTGTAGTTGATTGTTCTACCTTGTTCATTTATCTTGTATTTATTTAGTCGTTGTTGTTTGTCTATATTTTTATTATCGATTGGTAACAGCCATTTCTAACTGACCTATCTATCTTTTTCTGTCTCTTAAATAGAAGTTCTAGCATAGGGTGTTACACTTTTATCGGTAAACTCCCCCTCAAGATACTTATAATAGCCTGTAATAGCAACCATGGCAGCATTATCGGTAGTGTATTCAAATTTGGGAATATGAATTTTCCACCCATATTGCTCTGCATGCTCTTTAAATGCAGCTCTTAAACCAGAGTTAGCAGATACGCCTCCTGCCACAGCCACCTCAATTATATTGGTATCCTCGGCAGCATTGCGCAGTTTGTCCATCAGTATCTCTATAATAGTTTTTTGCAATGATGCAGACAAATCCTCTCTGTTTTTCTCTATAAAATTAGCATCTTTCTTCATCTCATCTCTCAAGAAATAGAGAAACGATGTTTTCAGTCCACTAAAGCTATAGTCGTATCCATCTATACGAGGCTTGTTGAATTTAAATTTATCAGCATCGCCCTCTTTTGCCAATTTATCTATTATAGGACCTCCTGGATAAGGCAATCCCATTACTTTGGCACATTTATCGAAAGCCTCGCCTGCAGCATCGTCGATGGTTTGTCCCACTATCTCCATTTTGCTATACGAATCCACTTTTATTATCTGAGAGTTTCCTCCTGACACCAACAAGCAGAGAAATGGAAAACTAGGATGCGATTGATCTTCGGCGTGCTCTTTTATAAAGTGTGCCAACACATGTGCCTGCAAATGATTCACTTCTATAAGAGGAATATCCAACGCAGTTGAAAATCCCTTTGCAAATGAAGTGCCCACAAGCAACGAACCCAATAGTCCTGGACCCCTTGTAAATGCCACTGCCGACAGCTCTTCTTTGCTTATACCAGCCTTTTTGAGTGCTTGATGCACCACAGGTATTATGTTTTGCTGATGGGCACGTGAAGCCAATTCGGGAACTACCCCACCATACTCTTTATGCACGAGTTGACCAGCCACCACGTTGGAGCAAATTACTCCATCGCGTATTACTGCTGCTGATGTATCGTCGCACGATGATTCTATGCCTAATATTATTGCCATTCTACTTAAAAAATATAAGTTACAAAGATACTACTTTTATATGGAAAATAGAAAATGAAATTGATGGAGATGTAATGTATAAAATGAGACTTGTAAAATAATATAATACATGAAGTGCAATAGCTAACATTATGCAGTATTTTTATCAGTTAGTTTTAGCTGCACAACTTGACTCATCAAACTTAATATAAAAATTGTTTAATTGAGAAAAATGATTTAAGTTTGCACCTGTTAATCAACATAATACAAACAAACAATACAATGAGAAAAAACAATTGGTACTTCACTATCGGAGTTGGTTTTATTGCTTTAGCAATTCTTTTAAAGGTGTTTAATTTGCAGCACAATACTAGTATCTTCTTTCAGGGCTTTTCTACTGGGTTAGGGTTGGTCTTGATTGTGAGGGGATTTATTATGAATAGAAAAAAGCAGAAATAGTAGGGATTTAAATACTGCGCATGAGTTGTAATTACTCTTTTCTCACTCTTCTTTTAAGCGAAAAATCCGATTACATCACTCGCCCTTCACCCTTTACCCAACAATTCTTCTTCAACATTGAACAATATTGATAGATTCGTATTATATTTGTAAACAGAAAGTAACTATAAACAAATATAAAATGGGAAAAGTATTAATTATTGGAGCTGGTGGAGTTGGCACAGTTGTAGCCAACAAGGTAGCAAAGAATAGTGATGTATTTACAGATATTATGCTGGCTAGTCGCACAGTAAGCAAATGCGAAGCTATAGCTAAGGATGTAAAAGAGCGTACAGGTGTAACCATACAAACAGCCAAAGTGGATGCAGACAATGTACCTGAATTGGTGAAACTGATGAATGAGTTTAAACCTGAGATAGTGATAAATGTAGCACTACCTTATCAAGATTTAACCATAATGGATGCATGTCTTGAAGCGGGAGTGAACTATTTGGACACTGCCAACTACGAACCCCTTGACGAAGCTAAATATGAGTATAGTTGGCAATGGGCATATCACGACAGATTTAAAGAGGCTGGATTGACAGCTATTCTTGGTTGTGGTTTCGACCCAGGTGTAACAAGCATATTTACTGCTCATGCAGCCAAACATCATTTTGATGAGATACACTACTTAGACATTGTAGACTGTAATGCGGGTGATCATGGAAAAGCATTTGCTACCAATTTCAACCCCGAGATAAATATACGCGAGGTGTCGCAAAAAGGTAAGTATTATAAAGATGGAGAGTGGATTGAGACAGAGCCACACGAGATACACAAACCGTTGACCTATCCAAATATTGGTAAAAAAGAGTCTTACTTGATTTATCACGAAGAGTTGGAGTCATTAGTAAAAAACTTCCCAACCATTAAGCAAGCTCGCTTTTGGATGACATTTGGCGAAGAGTATCTAACTCACCTACGTGTGATACAAAACATTGGTATGGCTCGCATCGACGAGGTAGAATATCAGGGACAAAAGATTGTTCCAATTCAGTTCTTAAAAGCTGTATTGCCAGATCCAGGTGAACTAGGCGAAAACTATACTGGCGAAACATCTATTGGATGTAGAATACGTGGTATAAAAGATGGCAAAGAACGCACCTATTATATATATAACAACTGTAGCCACGAAGCTGCTTACAAAGAAACAGGCGCACAAGGCGTGAGCTACACTACTGGAGTACCTGCTACTATTGGAGCACGCATGTATATGCAAGGACTATGGAAAAAACCAGGTGTGTTTAATGTAGAAGAGTTCAATCCCAATCCATTTATGGAGCAACTAAACAAACAAGGGTTGCCTTGGCACGAAGAGTTTGATATTGATTTAGAATTGTAGAATGAATAAATAAAAGACCTTGCAGTTATTAGCTGCAGGGTTTTTTTATAACTTTGCAAAACAAATAACAGGAGAGTGAGCTAAACGAGAAACAACAATGAAACCCAAAAGCTTAGTAAATATAGGAGACTACAGTAGAGACGACATAATACGTATAATAGAAACTGCCTCTAAATTTAAACAACAACCCAACCGACCACTTTTGCAAGGAAAGGTGTGTGGAACGCTTTTCTTTGAGCCTAGCACGCGTACACGATTGAGTTTTGAAACTGCCATCAACAGGTTGCAAGGACGCATTGTGGGATTTTCGGATACTGCCACTAGCAGCGCCACCAAAGGCGAATCGCTAAAAGATACTATAATGATGGTGAGCAACTATGCCGACATTATCATTATGCGCCACCACTTGGAGGGATCTGCCCGTTATGCTTCAGAGGTATCGCCAGTGCCTATTATTAATGCTGGAGATGGAGCAAACCAACATCCCACACAAACCATGTTGGATATATTTAGCATTTACGAAACGCAGCAAACACTTGACGATTTAACGATAACTATAGTGGGTGATTTGAAATATGGACGAGCTGTGCATTCATTAATTGAAGGATTGTCTCATTTCAATCCTACTTTCAACTTTGTAGCTCCCGAGGAGATGAAGATTCCTGAAAAGCATAAGATATATTGCGATAAGAGAGGGGTTAAGTATCACGAATTTACAGATTTCTCACTCCAGTCTATCAATAGTGCCGATATACTATATATGACACGTGTACAGAGAGAGCGTTTTACAGACTTAATGGAGTATGAGAAAGTAAAAAACATCTACACTTTGAGAAATGATATGCTTAGCGATAGCAAATCCAACTTAAGAGTACTGCATCCACTACCCCGTGTGAAAGAGATAGACCAAGATGTAGATAGCAACCCAAAGGCATACTACTTTCAGCAAGCTGGCAATGGTGTGTATATGCGTCAAGCCGTGATGTGCGATTTGCTAAACATAGAGGTGGAGTAGCTCAAAATGTAGGACTAGCAAAACTGATAAAGGACAACTAAACAAAAGTAAAACAACTAATAATATGGGCAAAGAATTACAAGTAGCAGCACTAAAGAGCGGTACTGCCATAGATCATATCCCATCCGACCAACTTTTTAAAGTGGTGAAGCTATTGAGGCTACACGAACTACAAAACAGTATTACTATTGGTAATAACTTTGATAGTAAAAAAATGGGCACGAAGGGTATTATAAAGATATCGGAAAAGTTTTTTGAGGAAGATGAGATAAACAGGATTGCTTTGGTAGCTCCCAAAGTGAAGCTCAATATTATAAAAAACTACGAGGTGGTAGAGAAAAAAAGAGTGTCGCTCCCTGATGTAGTAATAGGGATTGTGAAATGCAACAATCCTAAATGTATAACCAACAACGAACCTATGAAAACGCGCTTTGATGTGGTGGACAAAGAGGAGGTAACCCTACAATGTCACTATTGCGAAGTGAAAATAGAGAAACAAGACATTATACTAAGCAAGAGCAAAATAAAATAAGAACTGCTTCTATTGTATTGCTGAAGCTAAACCCAATACCCATGGTGTGGTTTTTGGCATGCAATATATTTTCATACCTTTGTACAACATTTTTTTTACAGAACACACACATAACCAAAAAAGTGATACCTTAATTTATGGCAGCAAATAAATCACCTAAAAAGGAGGGTAGCTTTCAATCTGTAAGCACTTCAGCGTTTAGAGCCCTTATTGCCCAAAGCAATGTTCAGTTGCTCGATGTGCGAACCCTTGAAGAGTTCAATCTTAACAAGATAGAAGGCGCACTGCTTATAGACTATTACAAAGCAGATTTTGAAGAGCAGGTGGATGCACAGCTAAATGTATCTATTGACGTGGCAATATATTGCAGAAGTGGTGTAAGAAGTGTAGATGCTGGCTTGCTTCTAAAGGATAAAGGATTTACAGTATACAATTTGAAAGAGGGAATAATATCCTGGTAAAGAAACATATAATCATTTAATTTTTTAATTTTCAATATGAACGAACAAGAGAAGATTGAACAGATAACTCAATCGACAAATGCCATCAGAAATTGGTCAATAAAATTTCTAAGCGATATGGGGATTAATGACCAATTTATCAAGTACATCAACCTTATTTTCTTAATAGCTGTAGTTATTGTACTGGTTTATATTTTGCAAGTAGTTACTCGCAAAATCTTAGTTGCTTTTTTAAAGAGAACTATAAAGGTGAAGAAAATCTCAATACTAGAACACCTGCTGGAGAGAAACCTTCCACGTTTAATAGCTATGATTGTTCCTTTTAGCTTAATAAAAGGGTCAATTCCTACCATCTTTTTCGACTTTCCTAAAACAGCACAGTTTTTTGATAAACTAGCCAATGCCTATCTAGTATTCTATGTGCTGTGGATTATTACGTCAGTGTTGAGTGCATTCGAAGATACACTTAGCGAGAGAGAGTCGTTGAAAGACAAACCTTTAAAAAGCTATTTTCAAGTAATCAAAATATTCCTCTATGCAATAGGAGGCATCATACTTATATCGATACTAATGAGCCAAAACCCATCCGTTCTTATTGGAGGCTTGGGTGCTGCATCGGCTATTCTGATGTTGGTGTTTAAAGACACTATCATGGGGTTTGTTTCTAGTATTCAGCTATCAGCCAACGATATGGTGCGCATTGGTGACTGGATTTCGATGCCCAGATTTAATGCTGACGGTGATGTATTTGAAATATCACTAACAACCGTAAAAATTCGCAACTTCGATAAAACAATTTCGTATGTACCCCCCTACTCTCTTATCTCTGAATCGTTTCAAAACTGGAGAGGAATGCAAGAAACAGGCGGAAGACGTATCAAACGCTCTATTCATATCAAGCAATCGTCTATACGCTTTATTGAAAACGACGAAGAGCTAAATAAATTTAAACGCATAGAAAGTGTTGCAAACTATATAGACAAACGTAGCGCTGAAATTAATAAATATAACAAAGAAATAGGTGCAGATAAATCTATTCCTGTAAATGGTAGAAACCTTACAAATATGGGTCTGTTTAGGACATATGTTTTGGAGTATCTGCGTAGTCACGACAGCATAAGACAAGATATGATGATTATGGTTCGACAGCTCGACCCAACATCAAAAGGTGTACCTTTGGAGCTATACATGTTTGCCAACACTACAGTGTGGGCTATATACGAAGGCATTGTGTCGGATGTATTTGACCATCTATTGGCTTCAACAAAATATTTCGACCTTGAGATATTTGAAGATGTATCCAACCCTATTGTTGGTTTACAACAGCAACAAGTGAAGTTAGAACACGCTGAACCAATAGAGGCAACAAACGAAAAGTAGTACCCATTATTCGCTAACAATTAATAATGGACTTTCATATTTTTCTTTTTTGTTGTATATTTGACCCTTATTTATAACACTATAATACAAAATGGATTACAAAATAGAAATATGTGCAAACTCAGTTGCTAGTTGCTTAGAAGCCCAAAAAGGCGGAGCATACAGGGTAGAACTCTGTGCTGGAATACCCGAAGGGGGCACTACCCCATCGTATGGTGAGATTGCTGTTGCACGCGAATTGTTAAACATTAAGCTCAATATTATTATTCGTCCACGTGGTGGCGATTTTCTCTACTCTGATGTGGAACACAAAACCATGCTACATGATATAGAAATGGCAAAAAAACTTGGTGTAGATGGTGTAGTAATTGGCTGCTTGAAAGCTGATGGCACAATAGACATGGAGCGCAACAGAGAGTTAATTGCTGCTGCAGAGGGAATGAGTGTTACTTTTCATCGTGCATTTGATATGTGCAAAAATCCACTCGAAAGTTTAGAGCAGATAATAGCGTTGGGTTGTGATAGATTACTCACATCGGGACAACAACCCACAGCTATTGAAGGCATATCGCTACTGAGCCAATTAGTTGAAAAAGCTGGTGACAGAATTATTATTATGCCCGGAAGTGGTGTAAATGAGGATAATATAGCTATATTAGCAGATAAAACTAAAGCTAAAGAGTTTCACTTCTCGGCACGAGAGCCAATAGATAGCAAAATGGAGTATCGCAATCCCGATCTAAAGATGGGTGGCGCTGTTGTAGAGATTGACGAATTTGTGAACAATGTAACTGCAGCAGACAAAGTGAAACGAACTATCGATAAATTAAAGTAGGAAAACAATCCTAACTATAAAATATAACGAACAAAAATCAATTTAAATAATCAAAACTACTGTATGAGAAAAATTAGTAAACTATTAATGTTGGTTGTAGCAACAGGCTTTTTTATGGCTTGTGGTGAAGCAACTGTTGGCGAAGCCAATTATCAGGTAATTCCGCTTCCGCAAGAAGTGACCAATGTAGAGGGAGAACCCTTCGAGTTGTCGTCTGCTACAAAAGTTGTTTACCCCGAGGGTAATGAACTTATGGAGCGTAACGCTCAGTTTTTGGGAGAGTACCTAAATCTTCCTGTTATTACCTCCACCCCTTCTGATGAGAAAGTAATTGAACTTGCACTTGGTTTAGAAAACGATAACAAAGAGGCTTATCGATTAGAGGTAACAACAAACAAAGTTACTATTACTGGTGTTAGCGAAGCTGGTGTGTTTTATGGCATGCAAACATTGCGCAAATCTATTAATACAGACAATGCTAAAAACAAATTAGCCCCTGTAGTAATAAACGATGCTCCACGCTTTGGATATAGAGGTGTGATGCTAGATGTGGCACGCCACTATGAGCCAGTATCGTTTGTAAAGAAATTTATCGACCTATTGGCTATTCACAATATCAACACTTTCCACTGGCACTTAACAGAAGATCAAGGTTGGAGAATAGAGATAAAAAAATATCCTAAATTGACAGAACTAGGGTCGGTACGAAAAGAAACTGTTATTGGCAACAACTCACCCGAGTATGATGGCAAACCACATGGTGGTTTCTACACACAAGAAGAGATAAAAGAGATTGTAGCTTATGCACAAGAACGCTACATTACTACTATTCCAGAAATTGATCTTCCTGGTCATATGTTGGGGGCTTTAACAGCTTATCCAGAATATGGCTGTACAGGTGGTCCCTACGAAGTGGCTACTTCATGGGGAGTGTTTGACGATGTGCTTTGTGCTGGTAATGAAGAAGTTTACACATTTCTAGAAGATGTGTTGACAGAGGTGATGGAACTATTTCCATCAGAGTATATCCACATTGGTGGAGACGAAGTGCCAAAAGTACGTTGGGAAGAGTGTCCAAAATGTCAAGCTAAGATAAAAGAACTTGGTTTGAAAGACGACGACAAACATAAAAAAGAGCACTATCTACAAAGCTACTTAACTGCTCGCATCGAGAAGTTTTTGAATAATAACGGTCGTCGCCTAATTGGTTGGGACGAAATATTGGAAGGCGAATTGGCACCAAACGCAACAGTAATGTCGTGGAGAGGTATGGCTGGTGGTATCGAAGCTGCTAAAATGGGTCACGATGTAATTATGACTCCTAATACGCACGTTTACTTCGACTATTATCAAACTGCAGATACTAAAGATGAACCAATAGCTATTGGTGGATACTTGCCTGTAGAGAGAGTATATAGCTTAGACCCTGCACCCGATTACTTTACAGAAGAGCAAAAAGCTCACATTCTTGGTGCACAAGCCAACCTATGGACAGAATATATACCTACACCAGAACAAGCAGAGTATATGTTGTTGCCTCGCATGGCTGCACTAAGCGAAGTAGCATGGACACGACCCGAGAAGAAAGATTATAACAACTTCTTGACACGTTTGCCACAACTTACAGATATGTATGAAAGAGAAGGCTACAACTATGCAACCCATGTGTATGATGTGCAAGCTAAGCTAGAACCCAATTTTGATACAAATGGATTGGATGTAGCGTTTAGCACAGTTAGCAATTCTGATATTTATTATACTTTAGATGGAAGCGAGCCTACTGCATCTTCTACTAAATACGAAGGTGTGTTTACTGTAAAAGAGAATGCTGAAATAAAAGCAGCAGCTTTTTCAAATGGTAAAATAAACAGCAAGGTGTTTTCTGAGAAAGTTGAGATTTCAAAATCATCATACAAGCCTATCACACTACTCACAAAAGCAGCCCCCTCATACGAGTTTAATGGAGCTGCTCTGTTGGTTGACGGTTTGCGTGGTGATAGAAACTACAAAACTGGTCGCTGGCTTGGTTTCCAAAACAACGATATGGTGGTTGTTATAGATATGTTGCAGCCAACCGAAATATCAAAACTTGATTTTAAAACAAACGTTGTAACAGGCGATTGGATTTTTGATGCTGAAGAGGTAATTATTGAAGTGTCTGACGACAATGAGAACTTCGAAACTATTGTTTCTGAAACAGGTATCAACAACAAAACAGAGCACTGGCAAGATGTAGTGGAACACAGCTATAGCTTTGATGCTACAACTGCACGCTACATTAAAGTAACTATTAAAACATTGCACGAAATGCCAGAGTGGCATGGTGGAAAGGGTACAAGAGCATTTGTTTTTGTTGATGAATTGGCTTTAAACTAAAGAGAATATTGTAAACAATCTTCTGCTTTTTCAAAGATTGTGACTACCTATACAAAGATTGCCTAGATTATTTCTGGGCAATCTTTTTTATTTCATTACAAGTTTTCAACACACAACATATTGCAACCTGCAGTAACATATTTGTTACAAAACAAAATCAATAAACAGCATAAAAACAGTATGTGTAAGCATATCAGCTACTTTATAGATATACATTAATTATTAACAAATTCGTTGCTTAGCTTTGCAGTTAAAATAATGAAAACAATGAAAAAGTATTTACTAATCCCCCTGTTGGGGGCATTATCAATTGGGTTATCATTTGCAATGAGTGATACGGAAGTTTTGAACAGTGAAAAAGATGCTAAAGAAAAACCAATAGCACATTCAGCAGGCAAAAAGTTAGTAAAAGGAACATGGCTGTTAGGCGGAACACTCTCTGCCAAATCAAACAATCTTTCCGATATCGATTTACTCGTTCTAGATGTTAAGAATTTTGATCAAAGAGCATTTAATCTTCGATTGGAAGGTTCTTATTTTTACAAAGAAAATGTGAGTGTTGGTCTAGGACTTCAGTATGGAGAGAACAAAGCTGACCTATTGGCAAACCTATTAAACAACTCTTACGAAAGAGACATTCGCAATTTCAGTAGAAGTTATGGCGCAGTTGGGTTTATCAAAAATCATATTCCCATCTCGTCCAACAATGTTTTTTATGTTACCAATCAAACCGAACTATTTTACGGTTACAAAAGCGGTCCTTCTGAAACCTTTATTGGTGACATATTAGAGCGCAAGTATGCCTCAAAACACAGTGTGGGAGTAAGCATCCGACCCGGTATTCTGGTTTTCCTTACAGACAACTTTGCATTTGATTTAAACATGGGCATTTTAGGATTTTCGCACTCCAACGAGAATGTGAGGTTTCAGTATCCTGAAAACAATCCCCCATCCGAAAGCAACAGAAAAGAGGACTCGCGCAATAAATCTACAGACCTAAACCTCAAGTTCGATCTCTTGAAGTTGGGATTTGGGTTTTCATACTATTTCTAAAAACAGACAACAATGAAAAAATATATAATTGGTTTCCTATTCCTAATAGGATTGATAATAACTGGATGTTCTACAAGAGACTATTTTGGAGAACTTTCCGATAATGAAATTCTCCTTTTTCAAATAGAGGGTCAAACAGGTTCAACTCGAATAAAAGACGACACTATTTATGTGAGAGTTCCCGATGATGTATACCTAACAAGTATCTCAAGTTTGAGTGCTTCTAATATTAAAGTTTCAGATTATGCTACATTTACCCCTGCTATTGGTGAGAAGCAAGACTTCTCTCAACCTGTAGCATACACAGTTATTGCCGAAGATGGCAGCAAAAGGGTATATTATGTGGTAGTTCAACGTGCTGGCTCAAGTAATATACAACTTCCAAACAGTAGTTTCGAGTTTTGGCACGAAGCTGAGTTTGGAACCACAAGGTATATAGATATAGGTGTAGATAAAGACAACAAAACATGGGCTACTGGTAATCAAGGTGCGGCTTTTGCAATAGGGATAGGTGCAGATGCCGAATTGCCATCGCAGCCCTACGAAAGAAGCAATGGAGAAACTGCCGCTGCACTCACAACACAAAACATGGGTTTTTTGGCTGCAGGATTTGGAGGAAAAGGAGTTGCTGCTGGAAATATGTTTGCAGGTAGATTCGAAATAGGAACAGTAACTAATGCTCACCCTGTTTTTGGAACCCCCTACACACAAACTCCTGTAGCATTTAAAGTAGATTATAAATATACTCCAGCCGAGGGATTAATCGATGGTAAACTAAAACCTGTGGAGGGTGAAGACGCCATGGATATGTACCTTATTCTAGAAAAGAGAGAGGGCGACAAGGTGAAACGACTAGGCGTTGGGTGGTATAGAAGCGGTGACGCACAAGAGGAGTGGAAAACGCAAGAAGTAGCTATCAAATACGCTAGCAACGGACAAGCACCCGATGATGTGGAAGAGTATGCAAGGTATGTATTAAAGTATGGTCACGATGGCAACACTTCGGCAACAAGCCCAAGCGAGATGCCAGAAGCTACTTGGGGAGATATTGCAACTGACAAACCAACACACATACTTGTTGTGTTTACATCGAGTTACCAAGGCGACTATTTTATTGGTGCACCTGGCAGCAAACTTATTGTCGACAATTTCGAGCTTATCTATTAACCAAGCAAATTAAGGCTAGCAAGCCACAACAATAAAAATAAGAAAATCCACAAGGCGATGAGTAAACAGACTCCTGCTTTGTGGATTTCTTATATGCTGACAATTTTGAACTCATCCCCTCACCCATTCCCCAGCTGTCTGCACATTTGTCAGTTTAGCAAAACAGACACGCTTTTTGTCACACATTAAGTCACACATAAACTTTGGCACAGATTATGCTATATAATTTAATAGAAAATCATACGCTATTCGCAAACGAATAGAGTAGCACAAAAAAATAATATATTAACTACTTAAATAAAAAGAAAAATGAATATTAAACCATTGGCAGACAGAGTGCTATTGAGAGCAGCTGCAGCAGAAGAGAAAACAGTGAGTGGTATTATAATACCCGATACAGCTAAAGAAAAGCCACTAAAAGGTGAAGTAATAGCTACAGGTGATGGAACTAAAGACGAGAAAATGATCGTTAAAAAAGGTGACAATGTACTCTATGGCAAATATGCAGGTACTGAAGTAGAAGTAGGCAGCGAAACTTTATTGATTATGCGCCAATCTGACATTTTAGCAATTATAGAAAAATAAGTAGAATAAAAACTTAAAAATAGAACATAAACAATTATGGCAAAAGATATTAAATTTGAATTGGAAGCACGCGACCTATTAAAAAAAGGTGTTGATGCGTTGGCTGATGCAGTAAAAGTAACTTTAGGACCAAAAGGTCGTAATGTAATTATTGACAAACCATATGGTGCTCCACAAATAACCAAAGACGGGGTAACAGTAGCAAAAGAGATTGACCTAAAAAACAAATTCCAAAACATGGGCGCACAGCTTGTGAAAGAGGTGGCATCTAAAACTAACGATGATGCAGGTGATGGAACTACTACAGCAACGCTTTTGGCTCAGTCTATTATCGGTGTTGGTCTTAAAAACGTAACTGCAGGTGCAAACCCAATGGACTTGAAGCGTGGTATTGACAAAGCAGTATTAAAAGTAGTTGAAAGCCTTCGCAACCAATCAATAGAAGTGGGCGATGATTTGAAGAGAATTGAAAACATTGCTAAAATTTCTGCTAATGGTGACGAAACTATTGGTCGCCTCATTGCCGAAGCAATGGAGAAGGTTAGTAAAGAAGGAGTTATAACTGTAGAAGAGGCAAAAGGTACAGATACTTATGTAGATGTAGTAGAAGGTATGCAATTCGACCGTGGTTATATTTCACCATACTTTGTAACCGACACAGAGAAGATGGAAGTTCAGTTTGAAAGTCCACTAATTCTTATCCACGACAAAAAGATATCTACCCTTAAAGATATGCTTCCAGTATTGGAGAAAGCTGTAGAAACAGGCAAACCACTATTAATTATTGCAGAAGACATCGACTCTGAAGCATTAACAACACTAGTTGTGAACCGTTTACGTGGCTCGTTGAAAATTGCAGCAGTGAAAGCTCCTGGATTTGGCGACAGAAGAAAAGAGATGTTAGAAGACATTGCTGTTCTTACTGGTGGTGTAGTTATTTCTGAAGAGAAAGGACTTGCACTAGAAAATGCAACAATTGACATGTTGGGTAGCGCTGAAAAAGTGACTATCGACAAAGATAACACTACTATCGTAAACGGAGCAGGTGATAAAGATACGATTGATAAGAGAGTTTCTCAAATACGTGCACAAATTGAATCAACAACTTCTGACTACGACCGCGAAAAATTGCAAGAGCGTCTTGCTAAACTAGCAGGTGGTGTAGCTGTACTATATGTAGGAGCAGCTTCAGAGGTAGAGATGAAAGAGAAGAAAGATCGCGTAGAAGATGCACTTTCGGCTACTCGTGCAGCAGTTGAAGAAGGCACAGTGCCAGGTGGTGGTGTAGCATACATTAGAGCTATTGCAGAACTTGAAGATATGCTAGGCGACAATGATGACGAAACAACAGGTATCGAAATCATCAAACGTGCTATCGAAGAGCCATTGCGTCAAATTGTAGCAAACAGCGGTAAAGAAGGTGCAGTGGTAGTACAACACGTTCGTGAAGGAAAAGCAGACTTTGGTTACAATGCTCGCACAGATAAGTATGAAAACTTATTTGAAACAGGTGTTATCGACCCAGCAAAAGTAACACGCGTAGCACTTGAAAACGCAGCTTCAATTGCAGGTATGTTCCTAACTACAGAGTGTGTAATTACAGATATTGAAGAAGAAAATCCAGCTCCACAAATGCCAATGGGTGGCGGTGGAATGGGTGGTGGAATGGGTGGAATGATGTAATAACTCGCTCATAGAAGCTAAAACAGGAAATCATTAACCTATATTCAGAACTTAAGCGTACAGCTAAAACACAGACAAAAGTGTTCGGCTGTACGCTTTTCTTGTTTTAAACCCCCTGCATTTTACATTTTAAATAAAAACCACCCATCTAAGTATCAAACTGTAAAATAACATACTAAATTGCAAATCTTAAATAAATAAATGTATACAAGATTGTCACCCTTTTATAACATAAATGTAAATTATTAATTGTAATTTTGCAGTGACTATAAATGTAATTCTATTTTACAACTACTTAATTTAAAGTTTACTATTTATGATTAAAAAAATCAGGTTTTTATTAGTAGCTCTCATTGTCACTTCGGCTACTATAATGCAAGCACAAGTAACAACATCCAGTATGAGTGGACGTGTTACTGACGCTGAAGGGGCTGTGATAGGTGCAACAGTGATTGCCACACACGAATCTTCAGGAACGACTTATGGCACTGTAACCAATTTGGAGGGACGCTTCAACCTTAGTGGTATGCGTGTAGGTGGACCCTACACTGTAGAAGTTACCTATATTGGATATGGTAAAAGTACAACAAGCAACATTACGTTGAGCCTCGGCGAAAACTATGCATTAAATGTTGTACTCTCGGAAGAAACAACATCACTAGATGAAGTTGTAGTTACTGCACTTAGAACAAAGTTCACTTCAGAAAAAACTGGAGCAGTAACAAATATCACAAACGCACAGATAGATAATATGCCTACAGTAAGCCGTAATATTATGGATATTACTCGTCTTTCACCCTATGGAGGTGATGGAATGAGTTTTGCTGGAACAGACGGCAGAACAGCAAACTTTACTGTGGACGGAGCAAATTTCAACAACAACTTTGGCTTGAGTGATGCACTTCCTGGTGGAGGCAACCCAATTTCTCTTGAAGCTATCGAAGAGATGCAGGTTGTTATTGCCCCATACGATGTGCGTCAAACAAACTTTATTGGTGGAGCTGTAAATGCTATTACAAAATCAGGAACAAACACTTTCAAAGCTAGCGCTTATATTTATCATAGAAATGAGAACTTGCGCGGTGATGCTGTTAGAGGTCAACAAATTGATGGAGCACGAGAAAGAGACCGTAACACAACTTATGGTTTCACTTTAGGTGGTCCGATTATCAAAAACAAACTGTTTTTCTTTGTAAACGCTGAAATGGCTAAAACCCCAACAATTGCCAATCGTTGGAAAGCCTCAACAGATGGTGTTGCCGATCCAGACAACTACATCTCTCGCACAACAGAGAGCGATATGCAAAGAGTTTCGGATTTTGTAAAAAGCAAATACGGATACGACACGGGGTCTTACACAAATTTCCCTGCAGACGAAAGCAATGACAAACTTCTTGCTCGTTTGGATTGGAATATCACCAACAAACACCGCTTGGCTTTACGATACAACTACACAAAAAACGTTTCATGGAGATCGCCCAATGCTACTTCTATGGATGGAGGCACGCGTGTATCTGAGGCAAGAATGTCGCAAGCTTCTATGTCATTTGCAAATTCGATGTATTCGATGGAGAACCTGGTTCATTCAGTTTCTTTCGACCTAAACAGTCGTATATCAAATCGCTTATCAAATCAGTTTTTGGCTACTTTTTCAAAACTTGACGATGTGCGCGGAACGAAATCATCACCATTCCCTTTCATCGATATTTTGAAAGACGAACAAGCTTATATGTCTCTAGGTTACGAACTCTTTACTTGGAACAATGGTGTTCACAATGATGTATTCAACATTAAAGATGAGGTTACTTATTATTTAGGTAATCACAAAATTGTTGGTGGAATAGCTTACGAATATAAAATGGCAGACAATGCTTATATGCGTAACGGTACTGGTTACTATCGCTACCACAGCTTGGATGACTTCTTAAACGGAAGTACACCTGAAATTGTAAACTTAACTTATGGTTACGATGGAGAAGCCAATCCTGCAGCACGTGTAAGAACCAACACAATTGGAGCATATGTGCAAGACGATTGGAGTGTTAACGAAAGATTTAAACTTTCATACGGTCTTCGTCTCGATGGACTTTTCTTCAACAACGACGACTTGATGACAAATAAAGCTATTAAGGAAATTGATTATAATGGCCGTAATATCGATACTGGTAAATGGCCCTCAACAAACATTATATTCTCACCTCGTGTAGGTTTTGTATGGGATGCCTCTGAAAATCAGAGCCTTAAATTGCGTGGTGGTACAGGTCTTTTCTCTGGAAACTTACCACTTGTATTCTTTACCAACATGCCAACCAACGGAGGAATGGTACAGTATCAAGCTCAAATAAATGCTTCGGAGGCTGCAGATAATGGTTTCACAATGGATGAGTTTGCTGGCGGACTTGTAACTGATGCCAATGGCAATGCTACAACCCCAGCATTACTTGATAAATTGACATCTTTAGGTTATCCTACAACCATTTCGCCCGAAGACGGAGAAAGACCTTCATCTATTGCAGCTGTAGACCCAGATTTCAAGATGCCACAAGTATGGAAAACATCACTTGCTGTTGACTATGCATTCCCTACAGTTTTCCCATTCTCGGTAACAGTAGAAGGAATCTTCAACAAAACTATCAATGGTGTATCTATTTCTGACTGGAGCATACCATCAGTAGGTGGTTTTGCCCGTTTCAATGGCGTAGACAATCGTCCAATTTATCCAGATGGATATCGCATTGGTACAAAAGCATTTGTGTTGGAAAACACAAGTCGCGGTTACGGATGGTCAGCCAACATCACTTTAAATGCTCAGCCCACAAAATGGCTCAGCTTGATGGCTGCCTATACACACACAGTTGCTAAAGACGTAACTGGTATGCCTGGATCAAATGCAGAATCTGCATTTACTTACGTTCCAACGGTAGAGGGTCCGAACAACATTAAATTGCACAACTCGCAGTATAACACACCCGATCGTTTAGTAGCTTCGCTTACAGCTAGCGACAAGAGTGGCAATCACTATAGCCTTATCTATGAAGGATGGCGTGGTGGAGCAAACTACTCTTATATGACGGTTAACGATATTAATGGTGACGGTTATAACTACGATGCAATTTATGTTCCAACCGATGATGAAGTAGCTAAAAACCTGTTCCGTTTTACATCACAAGACGATCAAACTCGTTTTATGGACTATGTTCACAACAATAGCTATTTGAAAAACCAGCAAGGTAAATATGCTGAACCCTATAGCCTTTACTCACCTTGGGTACACCGAGTAGATTTTAGCTACAAACACGACTTTGTTGTAAATGTAGGTAAGACTAAAAACAAACTACAACTTAGCCTTGATATTAAAAACATCATGAACCTGTTTAACAATAAATGGGGTGTGGCTAAATATTTAAATCCAGATATTGGTTCAAGAGAAGCTCGTATCTTGAAATACGAAGGTGTTGATGCTGATGGTGTAGCTACATTTTCTACACCCGCTGCAATTAATGGAGATACCAAAACATTTACTCCAAGCTACTCGTTAGGACAAACCTGGTATGCTTCAATTGGTGTTAAATATGTTTTCAACTAATAAAAAAATAGACAAAATGAAATTAAAATATATATTCCCATTACTCATCGCAATGCTTGCCTTTATGGCAAGTTGCGACGAAGATGAAAAAGCAACGCTGCTTGATGAAATTCAAGTATCGTCATCATATGTTGCTATCCCCGAGGCAGGTGGCTCTCAAACCATTACTATTACTGCTAAAGATAGCTGGAGAGCAGAGAAAGTAACTACTGAAAAAGACGATGTAGAGTGGTTAACACTCTCTGCAACTACAGGAGGTGCTGGTGAAACAGACCTTATATTTTCTGCCCCATCAGCAATAGATGGACGCACTGCAGAGGTTTTACTTCACAGTGGAAACAAAACGCAGAGAATAAACATCTTGCAAGGATTAGCAAAAATTTCTGAAGCTACTGTAGCCGAGGCTAAAGCTGCTCCTGACGGAAAAACGCTTCGTATATCGGGTGTTTGTACAGCAATTGAAAATACTGTATATGGTAATTGGTATTTGACTGATGAAACGGGTGAGTTGTATATCTATGGAACACTCGATAACAAGGGTGCAACCCAAAACTTTGAGAGTCTTGGTCTTGAAGTTGGTGACGAAGTAACTATTGAAGGACCAAAAGGTTCTTACAGAGATAGTCCCCAAATGGTGAATGTATCGGTTATCGAAATCAAGAAATCGCTTATTAAGGTTGATTCTGTTGAAAACCAAATGCTTCCTATCGAAGGTGGTGAGTTTATAGCACACCTCACTGTAAAAGGAGAAGGTGTATCGGTAGATATCCCAGAAGATGCCAAAGAGTGGTTAGCTATTTCGTCAATCGAGTCGGCTGGCGAGGAAGCTATAGTTACATTCATGGCTGCTGCTAATACAGGCGGAGATCGCGGAACGACTATCAAATTCCGTACAGTTCAAGAAGGTAAAACTTATTCAACCGAAACATCTCTTAGCCAAAAAGGAGCAATTGTGAAAGCTACCATTGCAGAGTTTATTGCAGCTGAAGTTGGTGATACACAATATCGTTTAACAGGTGTTATCAAGAACATTACCAATGAACAATATGGCAATTTATACTTGACAGATTTTTCTGGTGAGGTGTTTGTTTATGGTATTAAAGACTTCCAAGAAAAAGACTTGAAAGCAGGTGATATTATCACAATTGTTGGAAAACGTGCCGAATACAATGGTCCTCAAGTAGGTGGTGCTGTTTTGGAAAGCGTTATTCCTGTAACTCCTATTACTATTGCCGAGGTATTAACTAAACCAGATTCTAAAGAAGATTACTATATGGTAACTGGTGAAATCAAAGAGATTGAAAACCCAGTTTACGGTAATCTTTATTTAAAAGATGGAGATAGTGAGATTTACCTCTATGGTTGTTACCCAGGTTATGGTGCCTATGATGATTTTAGAAAAAACGTGATTGCTGACAAAGGCTTAAAGGTTGGAGACACACTAACAGTAATTGCAACAAAGGACACTTATAATGAAAAAATTCAACTTGCAAATGGTATTTATTTCAGCCACGAAAGTGCAGAATAAAATGTAATACTCTTTCATTATTCATTTAATGGAGCAACTATAAAAAGCATGACAATTAATTTTGTCATGCTTTTTTTTAGACAAGTAACAATCTTTTATGAAGAAGAAAACCTCTACTTTAGAGTACTAACTAAGCATGAGCAGAGCTCCTATATTTTAAAAAGGGAGTCATATTTAAAATCTAGGAGATTCATTTATTCTAAAAAGGACGTCATATTTTAAATCTAGGAGATTCATTTATTCTAAAAAGGACGTCATATTTAGAATGTAGGAGATTCATTTATTCTGAAAAGGGAGTCATTTTTAGAATATAGCGATTCATTTATTTTGAAAAGGGAGTC
>RRZT011116258.1_pt1 | contig 47726 bp, 49 predicted proteins | sample 2165551 | NCBI WGS metagenome assembly RRZT01 (sample SAMN10456910, study PRJNA506462) | wastewater metagenome | biome: wastewater; feature: sludge; material: wastewater sludge; isolation source: wastewater sludge with Escherichia coli K12::gfp cells carrying plasmid... | place: USA: Moscow, Idaho... | reverse complement strand
CTCACGGTGGCCGGCAATGCCCTCGGCCTGCTGGTGCAGGCGGCGCTCGTCGCGATCGGGCTCGGGGCGCTGCTCGCGGCTTCAGCGGCGGCATACACGATCGTCAAGCTCGCCGGGGCGGCCTATCTCGGCTACCTCGGCATCCAGGCGATCCGGCACCGGGGCGACCTGGCGGCCGCGCTCGCCGACCCGACCGGTATGCCGCGCCCGGGCCACCGCAGCCTCGCCCAGGGCCTCACGGTCGGCCTCACCAACCCGAAATCGCTGGTCTTCCTGTCCTCGTTGTTGCCCCAGTTCGTCGACCCGGCCCAGCCACCGCAGCTGCAGATCCTCGCTCTCGGAGCGCTGTTCGCGGCCTTCGCTGCGGTGGGCGACTCTGTGTGGGCGGTGTCGGCCGGCGGCGCCCGGGCCTGGCTGGGGCGTTCGCCGGCCCGGTTGCGCGGCGTGGGCGCGACCGGTGGGGCGCTGATGATCGGGGTCGGCGTCGCCGCCGCCGTGACCGGCCGGCCCACGAGCTGAGCCGGCCCGCCGACGGCGCTCAGCGCAACGAGTCGAGCACCCCCGGGGCACCCGGAAGCGGCCACCACGCCGGTTGGCCGCCGCGCACGAGCAACCACACCCCGAGCGCCAGCCCCACCGCCCACAACAGTCCGGTGACGACGTCACCGACCAGGCCCTGTGGCGCCACGCCACGGGCCAGCGACTTGGCGCCGCGGCGCAGCGACGCGCCTCCTGGCCCCCACCAGGCCATGGCGACGGCGAGGATCATCGCGACGGCCAGCCCGAGTGGCACGGTGAGCGCCGACCGGGTCGCCCCGAGCGCAGACATCGCGAAGGCCACGCAGGAGAAGCCGGCCGCGCCGACCACGGCCGGTAGCAACGCCCCGAGCGTCGCGGCGAACACCGAGCCGAGCACGTGCAGCGGGCCCTTGGCAATGGTGACCGCGAGGTCACCCCGGCGGCGGCCATAGCGGTGGCGACGCACGACGAGCGAGGTCACCGACCGATCAGCCGTTCGGGCCAACCAACTCCACACGAGCGCGCCGACGACCGCCGCCCCGGGCGCGACGGCCGCCGCGGCGACGAGTAGCACGGCGAGCCCGCCGAGCGGGCCACCGCGGTCGGGCCGGCCGATCCGCGGGTCACGCTCGGTCGGCCACTGGGGCGCGACGATCGGCGGCGCGCCGGGCAGCCCGTATGCCGCGGGCCCCGCCGCCGCCGGGCCCATGGCGAGGACCGCGGGGTGTTGGGCGGCTAGCGGGGCCGGGCTCAGGGCGGCGGCGCCGGGGTGTCGGCCGGCCGAGGGTGCCGCTGGACGCGGCTGGACCGGCCGGGAGTGGGCCGGACGGGGCTGAGCCAACGCGGGCGGGGCCGGCGCGGACTGGACCGGCCGGGGCTGGGCCAGCACGGGCTGGACCGGACGGGGCGGGACCGGCGCTGGAGCAGCGGCACCGGCGGGGCCGGGCATCCCGGCACCGCCGGCGGTGGGCGAGACGGGCATGATCGCCGTGCCGCTGCGGTGGTGCGGCACGGTGGCGCTGGCCCCCGCGGCATACCGTTCGAGTGCGGCGAGCACGAGCGGAGCGGCCGGCCGATCGGCGGGGCGCGGCGACAACGCGGCAGCGAGCAGCGGCTCCAGGCGCGCGTCGACGCCCGCGAGGTCGAACTCACCGGACCGCACCCGGGACAGCACGAGATCCATCGAGCCGCGCCCGAACGGCGGGCGGCCGGTCGCGGCATACACGAGCGTGGCCGCCCAACCCCACCAGTCGGTGGCCTCGGTGACCTGGGCGCCTTCGACGATCTCCGGCGACAGATAGCCGGGGGTGCCCATGACCAGCCCTGTGGAGGTGAGCCGAGAGTCGTCGAGCACGTGCGCGATGCCGAAATCGATGACGACCGGGTCGCCGTCCTCGTCGAGCAGCACGTTGCCCGGCTTGAGATCGCGGTGTACGACACCGACGCCGTGGATCGCCTCGAGCGCGCCGTGCAGCCCTCGGGCCAGCCGCAGCAACGCGTCTCCGGTCAGGGGGCCGTGCGCTGCGATGGCGTCGTCGAGCGGGTCGCCGGCGACGTAGCGGGTCACGACATAGGGCCGGGGCCCGTGCAGGTCGGCGTCGATGACCGGGGCGACCCGCGGGTGACGCACCCGTCCCAGCGCCGCCACCTCGCGTTCCAGCCGGGCGCGCGCATCGGGATCGTCGGCGATGTGCGGTCGGAGCACCTTGACCGCGACAGCCCGCCCGTGCGGGTCGACGGCGAAGTGCACCACCCCCATCCCGCCCTGCCCGAGCCGTTGCAGCAGCCGATAGGGGCCGAGCAACTCGCCGTGGAGCGCGCCGGAGCCCTCAGGGATCGGCTCGGTCGGCTTCGCGGGGCCGACGGGAGCGGTCGCCGACCGGTCCACCAGCCGGCCCGGCGGATCACGGTATGCCGCCGCGCGCACCGGCGCGGGCGGGGTCGGCTCGGTGATCTCGGCCGTCATGGCTCTACGGTAAGCGACCGCGCGGTTCTGTCGAGGAAGGCTTCGACGACACGATCCGAGGCGATCCGGAACGGGCTACTGCTGAATGTAGTTCGCCAAGTGGTCGCGCTCGCTCTGCAGCATGTCCATCCGGTGCTTGACGACGTCGCCGATGCTGACGATCGCGTAGAGCTGGCCCTCCTGGGTGACCGGGACGTGGCGGATCCGTCGCTCGGTCATCGTGACGGCAAGGGCCTCGACCTCTTCGCCCGGCTCACAGGTCGTCACCTCACTGGTCATGATCGTGCTGACCGGACCGGCGAGCACCTCGGCGCCGGAACGGTGCAGGTGGCGCACGACGTCACGCTCGCTGACGATGCCGGCCACCTCCTTGCCGTCCTGGCTGACCACGAGAGCGCCGACGCCGTGCTCGGCGAGCACCTCCAACAAGCGGGAGACGGTCTCGTCAGGGCGGATCGTGACGACTTCGCTGCCCTTGAGGCGCAATACGTCGGAGATCTTCATACCCGGACGGTAGCCGCCCGACGCGCCCGTGCGCCAGCTCGGGCACTCGACACGCTCGGTCGTGAGGGGCACCGCGCGGTGGACCCGCGCACGACGAGCTCGGGCCGGTAGAGGTACTCCCCCACGTTCGCCGACGAGCCGGCGATGACGTCGAGCAGGGCCTGCACCGCTGCCTCGCTCATCGCCGCGACGTTCTGGCGGATCGTCGTGAGCGGTGGGTCGGTGAAACCGACGAGCAGCGAGTCGTCGTAACCGATGACCGACACGTCCTGTGGCACCCGCAGACCGGCGTCGCGGATCGCCCGGATTGCGCCGAGCGCCATGATGTCCGAGGCGGCGACGATCGCCGTGGCCCCCCGGTTCAGCAAGAGCTCGGCTGCCTTCGCGCCGCCCTCGATGGTGAACAGCTGGTGCTCGACAAGCCGGCCGATCTGTGCGGCGGACAATCCGGTATGCCGCGCGACGGCCTCCCGGAAGCCGGCGAGTTTGCGTTGCACCGGCACGAAGCGGGCCGGGCCGCTGGCCAGGCCGATGCGCTCGTGGCCCAGCTCGGCCAGGTGGGTGACGGCGAGCTCGACGGCGGCATACGCGTCGTCGGAGATCATCGGCACTCCCAGCCCGGCGATGTGCCCGTTGACGAGCACCATGGGCAGACCGACATCGTGCAGGCTCAGATAGCGCTGGGGACTCGCCTCGGCGTCGGCGTGCAACCCGCTGATGTTGATGATGCCCGCCACCCCGTGGTCGAGCAGCAGCTGCAGGTAGTCGTCCTCGTGGACGCCGCCGGGGGTCTGGGTGCACAACAGCGCCGTGTAGCCGGCCCGCCCGAGCGCGGTCTGGATGGTCTGGGCGAAGCTCGGGAAGATGGGGTTGGTCAGTTCCGGGATGATCAGCCCGACGAGACCGACACTGCGGCGGCGCAGGACTGATGGCCGCTCGAAGCCGAGCACATCCATCGCGGTCAGGACGGTCTGGGTGGTCGTCGAAGACACGCCGGGCTGACCGTTGAGCACCCGGCTCACGGTCGCCTCGCTCACACCCGCCTGCCGGGCGATGTCGCGCTGACTCGCGCGGACCACGTCGTCACCTCTCCCTGCCGGCGCGCTGGGCCGCACCGGTCAGCGCCCAACTATAACGGTCTTGCAAGACTTTTCGACCTCGCGTGCAAGATCTTGCAGGATCGGTGGTAGCGTCCGTCACGCACGGTCAGGCCGGTCCCGGCCGACTTCCCTCGCAAGGAGTTCGATCAATGCGCAAACCTCGTGTGGCCCTGCTGGCCACGGCTGCCTCGCTGGCCCTCGTCGCCACCGCATGCAGCAGCACCTCGACCACCCCCACGACCACCCCGAGTGGCAGCACCTCGGGAGCCGCCGCGACCGCCGGTGACGCCAACCTCAAGGCCGAGCTCACCTGGTGGGACACCTCGGACGCCACGAATGAGCAGCCCGCGTTCAAGGACCTGATCGCGGACTTCAACAAGCTCTACCCGAACGTGAAGGTCAACCTGCAGGCAGTGCCCTTCGGCGAGGCGCAGAACAAGTTCAAGACCGCCGCCGCCGCCAAGTCCGGAGCGCCGGACATCCTGCGCGCCGAGGTCGCATGGGTGCCCGAGCTGGCCTCTCTCGGCTACCTCTACGCCCTGGACGGCACCGCGCTCACCGCGGACTCCGCTGACTTCCTCAGCGCTCCGGCCGGTTCGACGAAGTACAACGGCAAGACCTACGGGGTGCCCCAGGTCACCGACTCGCTGGCCCTGATGTACAACAAGAAGCTCTTCGCCGACGCCGGCATCACCGCCGCGCCGAAGACCTGGGACGAGCTGAAGGCCGCCGCCGCGACGATCAAGACCAAGACCGGCAAGGACGGGCTCATCATCAACCCGGGCGGCTACTTCATGCTGCCGTTCATCTACGGCGAGGGCGGCGACGTCATCGACGCGAAGGCCAAGAAGATCACGGTCAACGCTCCTGAGGCCGTTGCGGGGATCACCAAGGCCAAGGAGCTCGCATCGGCCCCGGGCGTCACGAAGGCCCCGGCCACCGACGCCTACAAGGCGATGATGGACGGCTTCACCGCGGGCAACATCGCGGCCATCATCAACGGCCCGTGGGAGGTCAACAACATCAAGAAGTCCTCGACCTTCGGTGGTCTGGCCAACCTCGGGGTCGCCCCGGTCCCGGCCGGTTCCAAGAAGGCGGGCGCCCCGGTGGGCGGTCACGACTACGTCATCTGGTCGGGTATGCCGACGGAGAAGGCCGCCGCGGCCACGGCGTTCATCAAGTTCATGTCGAGCGCGGACAGCCAGGCCAAGCTGGCCAACAGCCTCGGCCTGCTGCCGACCCGCACCTCGGCCTACGCCAAGGTCACCAACGAGACCGTCAAGGCCTTCGAGCCGGTCATGAAGGTCGCCGTCGAGCGCGCCTGGATCCCCGAGGGCGGCAAGCTCTTCGGCCCGCTGGACAACATGGCCACCGCGGTCATCGTGCAGGGCGCCGACGTCAAGGCCTCCCTCGACGCGGCAGCGAACAAGCTCAAGACCGAGGCAGTCACCGACTACGCCACCCAGTAACACCCACAATGTGGCCGGGCCCGAGCACCTCGGGCCCGGCCACAACCGCGAGAGCGAGGATGCCCCATGAGTGTTGACACGGTCCGGGCACCGGTGAGTCAGGCCAAGCGCCCCGGGCGGCTACGCAACAGCTTCGACAAGTACTGGTACGCCTGGGCCATGGTGGCACCGGTGGTCATCGTTCTCGCCGTCCTGGTGTTCTACCCCCTCGTGCAAGGTGTGTGGTTGTCGTTCACCAACGCCAACGAGGGCAACCAGGCCGCGGAGATCTGCACGAAGTCCTTGAGCGGTGAGCTCTCCTGCGACCCCAACCCGAACACCGCGAAGTTCGTCGGCCTGGACAACTACGTCGACCTGGTGACCGGGCGGGTCGGGGAGTTCTGGCCGCAGATGTGGGTCACCCTCATCTGGACCTTCGCGTGCGTGTTCTTCCACTACACGATCGGGCTGGCCCTGGCCGTGCTGCTCAACCGGGAGATCCGCGGTCGGAGTGTCTATCGCGTGCTGCTCATCCTCCCGTGGGCCGTGCCGGCTTTCGTCTCGGCCTTCGCCTGGAAGTTCATCTTCGACCGCGACAAGGGCGTGCTCAACGCGTTGATCGCAGCCACGGGCGGAGCCCGGGTCGACTTCTTCGACACCCAAGCCAAGGCCCTCATCGCCGTCATCATCGTCAACGTGTGGCTCGGCATCCCGTTCATGATGGTCGCCCTGCTCGGCGGCCTGCAGGCGGTGCCGACCGAGCTCTACGAAGCAGCCGAGATGGACGGCGCCACGGCGTGGCAGCGCTTCACGAACATCACCCTGCCGAGCCTGCGCCCGGTCAGTGCGTCCGTCATCCTGCTCGGCACGATCTGGACCTTCAACATGTTCCCGATCATCTTCCTGGTCAGCCGCGGAGGTCCCAACGGATCCACCGAGATCCTCGTGACCGGCGCCTTCCGGGCCGCCTTCGAAGGGCTGCGCAACTACAGTCTCGCCTCGGCATACGGGGTGCTCATCCTGTCGATCCTGATCGTCTACTCGATCGGCTACCGGTTCTTCCTGCGCAAGCAAGGCGAGGTGTGGTGACCATGAGCGCTCCCCGACCCCGCGGCCACCGCTCCCCGTTGGCCAGCTTCGGCATCCACGCTCTGCTGTGGCTGTGCTGCTTCATCGCCGTCTTCCCGATCGCCTGGATCGCCCTGGCCTCCTTCAAGCCGGCCGAGCGGATCGGCACCATGGCCCCGATCGACAGCCCGACCCTGGAGAACTACACCCGGCTGCTCACCCAGACCGACTTCCTCATCTGGTTCCGCAACTCGACGGTCGTGGCGATCGGCACCATGGCCCTGGGCATCTTCATGTCGGCCACTGCCGGCTTCGCGATCAGCCGCTACAACTTCCCCGGCAAGCGCCCGCTCATGTGGACCTTCCTCATCACCCAGATGTTCCCGGTGGCGATCCTCATCGTGCCGATCTACGCGATCATGTCCGCGCTGGGGCTCATCAACACCCCGGCTGCGCTCATCATCGCCTACTGCACGGTGGCCGTGCCCTTCTGCACCTGGATGCTCAAGGGCTACTTCGACACCATCCCGCGCGACCTGGACGAGGCGGCGATGGTCGACGGGCTGGGCCCGTTCGGCACCTTCTGGCGGGTCGTGCTCCCGCTGGCCCGCCCGGGTCTCGCGGTGACCGCGTTCTACACCTTCCTCACCGCCTGGGGCGAGGTCGCCTACGCCAGTGCCTTCCTCAACACCAACGACAAGTTCACCCTCGCCTACGGGCTGCAGGTGCTGATCCCCCGGCCCCCGACCCTGCCGCTGTGGGAGCTGCTCACCCCGGCCGCCGTGCTCATCACCATCCCCGCGGGCCTGGTCTTCTTCTTCGCCCAGCGCCACCTCGTCGCCGGGCTCACCGCCGGAGGCACCAAGGGCTGACCGGCCGCGGGAGCCGGCCTGGCGTGAAAACGCTTGCGTCAGGAGCTGGCGCAATCGCGCGGCATACGAGAGGATGGGCGGGTGCCACGGCGTCGCCGGGGCTCAACACCCTTTACTACGGATCGTCCGGCACGTACCTGCCGGTGAAGGAGACAACTCAACCATGGCTACTGTGAAGTTCAAGGACGCGACCCGGCACTACCCGGGCAACCCCAAGCCGACCATCGACAAGCTCAACATCGACATCGCAGACGGGGAGTTCCTCGTCTTCGTCGGCCCCTCCGGATGCGGCAAGTCCACCTCGCTGCGCATGCTCGCCGGCCTCGAAGAGGTCAACGGCGGCCAGATCTTCATCGGCGATCGCGACGTCACGAACCTGTCGCCCAAGGACCGCGACGTGGCCATGGTCTTCCAGAACTACGCGCTCTATCCGCACATGTCGGTCGCCGACAACATGGGCTTCGCCCTGAAGATCGCCGGCGTCGCCAAGGACGAGATCGAGAAGCGGGTCAAGGAAGCGGCGAAGATCCTCGACCTCATGCCCTACCTCGAGCGCAAGCCCAAGGCGCTCTCCGGCGGCCAGCGTCAGCGCGTCGCGATGGGCCGGGCCATCGTCCGTTCCCCGCAGGTCTTCCTCATGGACGAGCCACTGTCCAACCTCGACGCCAAGCTGCGCGTGCAGACCCGCACCCAGATCGCGTCGCTGCAGCGGCGCCTGGGCGTCACAACGGTCTACGTCACCCACGACCAGACCGAGGCGATGACCATGGGCGACCGGGTGGCCGTGCTCAAGGACGGCTACCTGCAGCAGTGCGACGCCCCGCGGTACATGTACGACCACCCGAACAACGTCTTCGTCGCCGGCTTCATCGGCTCGCCGGCGATGAACCTGCTCGACGTGCCGGTCGTCGAGGGCGGGGTGAAGCTCGGCGCCTACACCGTGCCGCTGGATCGCGACACCGTTGCCAACGCCGGCCAGCGGGCCACCCTGGGCATCCGCCCCGAGGATATGGAGGTCTCCTCCACCGGCGAAGGCCTCGAGCTGCTCGTCGAGGTCGTCGAGGAGTTGGGCGCCGACGCCTACATCTACGGCACCCCTAAGGACGTCCAGCAGATCCACGCCGAGGGTGAGGACGCCGGCACCATCAAGCCGTTCCTGGCCCGTGTCGACGGCCGGCGCCCGCCGGCCCGCGGTGAGACGGTCCGCCTGGTGCCCAAGGCCGGCCACGTGCACCTGTTCAACTCCGAGAGCGGCATCCGCCTCGGCAAGTGACGCCTGACGCAGGAGACTGCTGAGCGAAGTCGTTCGGCAGTCTCCTGCGCCTGTCTCCGGCCGAGCCGGTCGGTCCCGGTCCCCCGTGACCGATGGGCCGGGCGCACCCGCGGTGGATCGCGGAGCTGCACCAGTCACCACTTCGTCTCCTCCCCGTCACTCCCCCTGGAAGTCGGCGTGCCACTCACCATCACCTCACCCCGCCCTGACCCCGACGTGCTCGATCTGCCGTGGTCGATCCCCTTGGAGGACTGGCCCGAACACCACCTGGCCGCCCTGCCGCGAGGCATCTCCCGGCACGTCGTGCGCTTCGTCAAGCTGTCCGGCCGGGTCATCGCGATCAAGGAGATCAAGACCGAGCTCGCCGAGCGCGAGTACGGCATGCTGCGCTCCCTCGGTCGCCTTGACCTGCCGAGCGTGGAGCCGTATGCCGTGGTGTCCGGCCGCGCCGACGCCCACGGCCGGCCGCTGGACTCCTGCCTCATCACTCGCCACCTGCAGTTCTCACTGCCCTACCGCGCGCTCTACTCCCAGTCCCTGCGCCCGGACACAGCCGCCCGGCTCATCGACGCCCTCGCGGTGCTGCTGGTCAAGCTGCACCTCGACGGGTTCTGGTGGGGCGATGTGTCCCTGTCGAACACACTCTTCCGCCGCGACGCCGGCGCGTTCGCGGCATACCTCGTGGACGCGGAGACCGGTGAGCTGCACCCGCGCCTGTCCGACGGCCAACGGGACCACGATCTGGAGATCGCCCGGGTCAACATCGCCGGCGAGCTGATGGACCTGGCCGCCGGCGGGTTCCTCGAAGAGCACACCGACCCGGTCGACACGGCCACCGAGATCGTCCGGCGCTACCACTCGCTGTGGGGCGAGCTCACCGGCGTCGAGCGCTTCGAGGCCGGCGACCGGTGGCGGGTCGACGAGCGGATCCGGCGGCTCAACGCGCTCGGCTTCGACGTCGACGAGCTCGCGATGTCCACCGACTTCGACGGCACCACCCTGCAGATCCAGCCCAAGGTCGTCGACTCCGGCCACCACTCACGGCGGCTGTTCCGGCTGACCGGGCTGGACGTCGAGGAGAACCAAGCACGCCGGCTGCTCAACGATCTGGACTCCTACCGGGCCGCCACCGACCGACTCGGCGACGACGAGGCGCTCGTCGCGCACGACTGGCTGCTGCGGGTCTACGAGCCGGCGCTGCGTGCCGTGCCCCGCGACCTCACCGGCAAACTCGAGGCCGCCGAGATCTTCCACGAGTTGCTCGAACACCGCTGGTACCTGTCCGAGCGGGCCGGTCAGGACGTGCCGCTCACCGAGGTGATCAGCGACTACGTCGCGCACGTGCTGCCCGCCAAGCCGGACGAGCGGGCGGTGCTCGGCGTGGACACCGCCGCGATGACGGTGATCGTCACCGACGACTGATCCGCGCCCGCTCGCGCCACCGGCTCGGGGCCGGTGGCCGAGGCTAGACTCGGGCGGTCATGTCGCCGAGCCGGGAGGCACCGATGAGCGGCCAGCCCAACCCCTTCCAGCCGCAGCCGGAGCAGCAGCCCGGCTACGGCCAGCCGCCGAGCTACGGGCAGCCGCCGAGTTACGGGCAACCGCCGAGCTATGGGCAGCCCCCGGACTACGGTCAACCACCGAGCTACGGTCAGCGGCCCGGTTACGGGCAAGCCCCGGGGTACGGGCAGCCGAGCTACGGTCAGCCCGCCGACTACGGCCAACCGGGCGCTGGCGGACCGGTGTACGGCTACGGGAGTATGCCGCCGCAGCCCTACGGGCAGCCGCAGTGGGGCGGCATACCGCAGCACCTGCTCGCGTCGTGGGGCGATCGGGTCGTGGCCTACCTCATCGACGTGCTCTACGCCCTGCCCGCCATGGTGCTCTACTTCGTCGGCATCGTGCTGGGGGTGGCGGGCTCCGGGCGGGGTGGCAACAGCGCGCTCGCCGCGACGGGAGCGGGGCTTGCCATTCTCAGCTACCTGGGCCTCGCCGCGATCGGCATCTACGACTTCATCGTCGTGCAGGGCCGCACCGGGCAGAGCTGGGGCAAGAAGCGCCGCGGCCTCAAAGTCGTGCACCAGGACACCCATCAGATCCTCACCATGGGGAACAACTTCGTGCGCCAGCTGTGTCACCTGGTCGACAGCGCCGTCAGCATCGGCTACCTCTGGCCGTTGTGGGACCCGATGCGCCAGACCCTGGCCGACAAGATCATGCGCACCGTCGTCGTCAAGGTCTGACCGGCCGCGGGGCCTTCAGCTCACTTCCTGCGTTCTTTGTGCCGCACCCGCGTCGGCGCCGGTTCGATCATGATCTGCCCGAGCAGCAGCACGATGAGCAGCATGAAGGTCACCACGTGCACCACCGTGCACCACAGGCAGATCGCGCGGATCTGGAACAGCTCGGCCCACACGAGATAGAGCACCATGGCCATCCCGATGCCGCCCCAGGCCAACCGGAGCCGATCCCACAGGTTGCCCGGGCGCCGGAAGAGCACCGGCCGAGCCAGCCAGGCCAGGACGACGAAGAAGACCAGGCCGAGCGGCGCCACCGGCACTCCGAAGAGCTTGGACCACTGGCTCTCGGTGACCTTCGCGCAGTTGATCGTCTCGCCTTCCGGGCAAGCCAGCGTGGCGCCACCGGCGAAGGTGTCATACGTGAGGTATGCCGCGACGAGCCCCCCGAGGAGGCAGAGCGCGAGCACCGTGGTGGGGAGCCATCCCGGCACGACACGCTCGGCCGGCGGGCGGGGCCGGATGGAGCTGCGGTTCGTCACTTGAGCAGCCCTGCCCCGGCCTTGACCCCAGCCGACGTGCACACCTCGGCCGGCTTGTCACCGGTCGCCTTGCAGATCTGAGCCGTGAGCATGTTGGCTGCACCGTCGACGCCCTTGGCGATCGGGGAGGCCGGGTCGTGCAGCGCCGCGGCGATCTCGGCGTGGGTGCGGCCCAGCAGCGGCTCGCTGGCTAGGGACGCTCCGCTCTGCACCGCCGTGCCACCGATGGTCATCCACGGGATCGCACCGCCACGGCCGTCGACATAGGGCGGCATGTTGTACTTGTCGAACAAGGCCTTGTCGTCGCCCTCCAGCACGTCCAGCTTGGTGAACTGACCGTTGACCATCTTGTTCGACGCCGTCTCGTAGCCGGTGAACGAGACATATTGGCTGGTGTAGGTCGCGCCACGGAAGGTCACGGTCGGGGTGTCCGGATTCACCTCGGGAGCGGGTGCGGAGTAGCTCGCGCTGAGGTTGTTCCACGTGCCGAAGCGCGACAATGCCACGACCAGTGCCCACCGCTGGCTGGCGCAGAAGGGGCAATATTCGGCGCCGACATACACCACCCGCGTTTTACCGTCTTTCGTCAGCGCGGGGGCCTCGATCGTCTTCGCGCCGTTCTGTGCCGTGCCGGCACCCACCTGATCGAGCACCGAGGCAGGGACCGAGGTCAGCTTCGCGAATGCGGCCTGGTCCAGAGCGGTGCCCTCCTTGCCGGCCACAGTGGCCGTGGAGTCCTTCTGCAGCGCCGCGGCGACGATCCCGACGACGATCACGGTGACGACCGCGACCGTCGCAGCGGCGATGATCAAACGCTTCTTGCGCTCGGCTCGAGCCTGCTCGGCGCGCAACTGCGCCAATCGGGCGTTTTCTGCGCGTGCACTCTTACCCACGTCACTCCTCGTCTACCGGGCCCCAAAGGCGTAGGTGCCATGGTAACCAGGGCAGACTCACCCCTCCCAGACCAGATCGTCGGCAGGCCCCCATCGCCCCCCAGCGCCCCCTCGGTGCGCCGCCGAGCCGGTGCCTCAGCGGCGTGCCCGGCGACGGGCCACTTCGTACAACGCCACCGATGTGGCCACCCCGGCGTTGAGCGACTCGACCGGGCCCGCCATCGGGATCGACACGATCCGATCGCAGGTCTGCCGGACCAGCCGTGACAAGCCCTTGCCCTCGGAACCCACGACGATGACCAGCGGCTGGTCGGCCAGGTCGAGCTCGGGCAGGTCGAGGTCGCCGCCCATGTCCAGCCCGACCACGAAGAAGCCGGCGTGTTGGAAGGTCTCCAGCGCGCGGGTGAGGTTCCCGGCCTTCGCGACCGGCACCCGCGCCGCCGCACCCGCCGAGGTCTTCCATGCGGCGGCGGTCATCCCGACCGAACGCCGCTCGGGCACGATGACCCCGTGGCCGCCGAAGGCGCCCACGGAGCGGACGATGGCGCCCAGGTTGCGGGGGTCGGTGACCCCGTCGAGGGCCACGAGCAGCGGCACACCCGGCGCCTGCGGGTCCAGCAGGTCGCTCGGGTCGGCGTACTCGTAGGCCGGCACCTGCAGCGCGAGGCCCTGATGGACCGCCCCGTCGGTGAGCCGGTCGAGTTCCCCCCGTGGGCACTCCAGGATCGGTATGCCGCGTTGCCCGGCCAGGGTGAGGGCCTCCTTGACCCGATCGTCGGACTCGATCCGACTGGCGAGGTAGAGGGTCGTGGCGGGGATGTCGGCGCGGAGCGCCTCGACCACCGAGTTGCGCCCGGCCACCAGCTCGGAGGTCGCGGACTTGCGGCGCCCGCCGCTGCTGGGGCGCGGCGCGGCATACCGGGGCTTGGGCGCCGCGCCCGGCTGGGCCGAGCGCGCGCGGCGCTGCGCCGGATGGCCGGTGCGGTCAGCCGCCTTGGGGGTCGGTCCGCGGCCTTCGAGGGCCTGGCGGCCCTGGCCCCCGGAGCCGACGGCGCGACCCTTGCCGCTCTTGCGCACCGCGCCGCGACGCTGTGAGTTGCCCGGCATCTCAGCCGCCCGACCGGGCGTCGGCGGGGCCCGGGGCCGGCGCACGGTCCAGGCTCCACTGCGGTCCGGACGGGGTGTCCTCGATGACGATCCCGACCGCGCCGAGTTGAGCCCGGATGGCGTCTGCGGCCGCGAAGTCGCGGGCGGCGCGGGCCGCCTGCCGGGCGGCGAGACGCTCCTGGACGAGGGCCTCGAGCGCGTGTTGGGCCGAGCCGGCGGTGGCCGAGCTGCGACCACCCCAACGTGGGTCGAGCGGGTTGACCCCCAGGACGTCGGTCATCGCGACGATCTGGACCGCGAGGTCGGCTGCCTGATCGAGGTCGCCCTCGTCGAGTGCCGTATTGGCCGCGCGGACCGTGTCGTGCACGACCGCGAGCGCCCCGGAGACGTTGAGGTCGTCGTCCATCGCCGCGCGGAACTCGGCCGGGAACCCTCCGGTGGGCGGCTGCGCGCGGTCGGTGAGGGGGCGCACCCGGTCGACCCGCTCCAGCAGGCCCTCGATCCGGTCGATCGCCGCCTCGGCCTCGCGCAGCGACCCCTCGTGGTACTCGATCATCGATCGGTAGTGCGCCGCCGTGAGGTAGTAGCGCACCGCCAGCGGTCGGGCCACCCGGGTGAGCACCTGGACCTCGAGGGCGTTGCCGAGGGACTTGCCCATCTTCTGGTTCTTCACCGTCACCCACGCGTTGTGCAGCCAGAAGTTCGCGAAATCCAGCCCCGCAGCGCGGGATTGGGCTTGCTCGTTCTCATGGTGGGGGAAGCGCAGGTCGATGCCGCCGCCGTGGATGTCGAAGGCGTCGCCGAGGTAGCGCCGGGCCATCGCCGAGCACTCCAGGTGCCAGCCCGGCCGGCCGTGGCCGTAGGGGGTAGCCCACTGCGCATCGTCGGGCTCGCCGAGCTTGTGGCCCTTCCACAGGGCGAAGTCCCGTGGGTCGCGTTTCCCGCGCGGGTCGGCGTCCTCGGCTGGGGCCATGTCGTCGAGCGACTGCCCGGTGAGCGAGCCGTAGGCCGGCCAGGACCGGACGTCGAAGTAGACATCACCGCTGTCGTCGGGCGCGGCATACGCATGACCCTTGGCGACGAGGGTGTCGATGAGCTCGATCATCTCGACGATGTGGCCGGTGGCCCGAGGCTCGTAGGTGGCCGGCAGCACCCCGAGTAACTCCAGCGCCTCCGCGGTGGCCCGCTCGTGCCGGTAGGACCACGCCCACCACGGCACGCCGGCCTCGGTGGCCTTGCCCAGGATCTTGTCGTCGATGTCGGTGACATTGCGCACCAGGGTCACCTCGAGCCCGTGCCCGACGGTGAGCCAACGGCGCAACACGTCGAAGGCGACCGCGAACCGCACGTGCCCGATGTGCGGTGCGCCCTGGGTGGTGAGCCCACAGATGTACATGCCGACCCGTCCCGGTCGGAGCGGGACGAACTCGCGGTGCTCGCGGGTGGCGGTGTCGAACAGGCGCAGACTCACCCGGCCAATTCTAGGTGGGTATGCCGCGGCGCCTCCTCTCGTTTCGGCACGCTGGGCCGGGTCGCGGGGCCAGGCAACCTTCGTGGCCGGTCACCCGGTTGAGCGGGTATGCGATCTCCGCTCGTGCGCTGGTGCCCGCCGGCAATCACGCTGGTGCTCATGCTGGGGTGCCTGGTCGGCTGCGGCACTGCAGAGTCGACGACCCGAGCGGCCGGCACGGCGACCCGGGTCGTCCTCGAGTCGGCCGATGTCGGCACCCCGCCGGCGCCGCCGATACCCAGCGATTCGCTGCCGTCCAGCGACGCGCCGCCGCCGACCGATGCGCCGCCGGGGGGCGCACCGACGGCCAATACTGGCCCCGGTCCCGCGCCGGGTGGGAGCTCCGGCACCGGCGCCGGGGGCCGCACCCCCGGGCCGGACGGGGACTGCCCGGACCTGCCCTCCGCGACCAGCAGCGCGGTCGCCGTCGACTACGTCGACCTCGTGCAGTGGCAGGGCCGCACGTACTACGCGGCCGGCGTCTACGGCTGGCCCGCCCCGAGCGTCGATGGGCGCCTTGCCGGCTCGGCGGTCTTCGTCGTGCGCTGCCGGATCAGCGGGGTGAGCGACCGGCTGCAGGTGGCCGTGCCGATCGCCGAGCGCGACGCCACCCAGCTGCCCGCCGGCACTCCCGTGCACGCCGCGCCGGGGTGGCCGACGACCTGCCTGCTCATGGCCCGCCCCCCGGAGGGCCCGCTGCGCGCGTACCGCGCGATCGATCCTCGAGCGACCTTGCTCACCCCGATCCCCTGCGCGCCCAGCTCGGGCCGGCCCTGAGCTCGCTCGACGCCCGGGGGTGTGCCGGCCGGCGCTCCCGCATCAGGCGCCGGCCGGCACTCAGGCCGCTGCCGGGGCCTGAGCCACGCGACCACACTCTCCCCCGAGGTGAGTGGGCTTGGTCGCGTAACGATCTCGCGCTCTCCCTGCGGCCCTAGTGGCCGCGGTCGAGCCAGCTCTGCAGATGTGGGCGTTCGGCGCCGATCGTCGTCGACTCGCCATGCCCGGTGAGCACGACCGTCTCGTCGGGAAGCGCGAAAAGGTGGTCGGTGATCGAGCCGATGATCGTCGGGAAGTCGCTGAACGACCGGCCGGTGGCCCCCGGACCGCCCTGGAAGAGCGTGTCACCGGAGAAGAGCACCCCGAGCGCCGGCGCGTGGAAGCAGCAGGCGCCCGGTGCGTGACCAGGCGTGTGCACGACGTGCAGGTCGACGTCGCCGAAGGTCAGCCGGTCACCGCCGGCCAGGTCGGCATCCGGGGCGCGGTCGGTCACGACGTCCCATAGCATCCGGTCGTCCGGGTGTAGGTATGCCGCCGCGCCGGTCGCCGCGCGCACCGCGTCGACCGCATTGATGTGATCGTTGTGGCCGTGGGTGCACAGCACCCCGACGAGTCGGCGGTCGCCGACCGCGTCGAGGATCGCCGCAGCGTCGTGAGCGGCGTCGATGACCAGGCACTCGGTGTCGGTGGCCAACAACCAGACGTTGTTGTCGACCTCCCAGGTGCCACCGTCGAGGCTGAAGGTGCCCGAGGTGACGAGGTGCTCGATCCGGACCCCGCCTCGGGAGGCGGGGATGTGCGGCATACTCACCGGCTCTCCTGACCGGCGGCCGGGATCTCCACCACCGAGCGCAGCACCTCGCCGCGGTGCATCTTGGCGAAGGCCGCCTCGACATCATCCAGGCCGATCCGCTCGGAGACGAAGTCCTCGAGCGGGAAGCGGCCCTGGCGGTAGAGCTCGACGAGCATCGGGAAGTCGCGCGAGGGCAGGCAGTCGCCGTACCAGCTCGACTTGAGCTGGCCGCCTCGGCCGAAGATCTCGATCATCGGCAGGGTGACCTGCTGGTCCGGCGTCGGCACTCCGACCAGGACGACCGTCCCGGCCAGATCCCTTGCGTAGAAGGCCTGTTCGTAGGTCTCCGGCCGACCGACCGCCTCGACCACGACGTCGGCACCGTGCCCGCCGGTGAGTTCGCGGATGGCCTCGACGGCATCGCGTTGCCGTGAGTTGACCGTGTGCGTCGCCCCGAAGTGCCGGGCGCCCTCGAGTTTGCGGTCATCGACGTCGACGGCGACGATTGTCGTCGCACCGACGAGTTTGGCGCCGGCGATCGCCGCGTTGCCGACTCCACCGCAACCGATCACGGCGACCGAGTCGCCGCGATGCGCACCCCCGGTGTTGACCATCGCACCGAAGCCGGCCATCACCCCGCAGCCGAGCAGCCCGACGGCCCCCGCATCGGCCGCGCTGACCTTGGTGCACTGACCGGCCGCGACGAGCGTCTTCTCGATGAAGGCGCCGATGCCCAGGGCCGGGCTGAGCTCCGTCCCGGCCCCCTCGCCGGAGGCGATGGTCATCTTCTGGGTGGCGTTGTGGGTGGCGAAGCAGTACCACGGCTTGCCCTTGAGGCAGGCCCGGCACTGCCCGCAGACGGCCCGCCAGTTGAGGATGACGAAATCACCGGGAGCCACCTCAGTGACCCCGGCGCCGACCGCTTCGACGACCCCTGCTGCCTCGTGACCGAGCAGGAACGGGAAGGCGTCGTTGATGCCACCCTCGCGATAGTGCAGGTCGGTGTGGCACACCCCGCAGGCCTGCACGGCAACCACGGCCTCACCGGGGCCGGGATCGGGCACGACGATGTCGACGAGCTCGACCGGCGCGCCCTTGGCGCGGGCGATGACGCCTTTGACGGTCTGCGGCATGGCGGCTTCTCCTTCGGCACAGGGATGCACCAGCACAGCCCTTGACGGTTGCCCGCGCAAGCGTTTCGACGAACTCGCCGTATTTGCCCAGCCCAGCGGGCTGTCGCAACTTTCCCGAGAGGAAAGAAACCGGCCGATTCAGGTGCCCGAACCACCGCGGGCGGACGGTTCGGCACCCCCGGTCAGCCCCGGCCACCTATCATCGACGGATGCCCTACCCGCTGTTCGACGAGCTCATCCACGAGCGCACCCGCCTGCAGTTGTGCGGGTTGCTCGCGGCTGTCGTCGAGGCCGAGTTCGCCACCCTGCGCGACAGCCTGTCGATCAGCGACTCGGCGATGTCCAAGCACCTCAAGGCCCTCGAGGCGGCCGGCTACATCAGCACACGTCGCCAACGGGAGGGAGCTCGCAGCTTCACCATCGTCGCGATGACCGAGGCAGGTCGGCACGCCTTCTGCGGTCACGTCGCGGCCATCCAACGCCTCGCCGGGGTCGCCTCGATGCGGGCCCGGGTGCCACGCAAACACGTCACGTTGACTCGCCGTCCGGTCAGTCAGCGACCCAGGGGGTAATCATCGTGGTGATCCTGTCCAACCTGCTCAACGTGCTGTGGGTGCTGCTGCTGGCCGGCGCCGCGGTGGTGTCCTTCCTGCGCTTCGGCCCAGGGCGGGCCCTCGCGGGTGTCGGGTTCATCTGCATGGCGGTGGCAACCGGGGTGTCGATGACGCTGACGCGGATGGTCGTGCGGGATCTCAACACGGTGATGGCGGTGTCCTCCCTCGACCAGGTCATGAGCATGGTCGGGCTGGGGTTGCTCATCGCGGCGATCCTGCGCCGCGGCCCCGGCGGCAGCCCGGCGACGCCTCCGACCAGCCCGTATGCCGCGGCATACCCCTCCCCCTACTCGGCCCAGGCGCCGTCCTATCCGGCTCAGCCGCCGTCCTACCCGGCTCAGCCGCCGTCCTACCCGGCACAGCAGCCGTCGTGGGGCACACCGAGCCCCCCGACCGGCCCTCCGACCAGCCCCCGGACCGGCCCGCCAGCGTGGGACCTGCCGGGCATCCCAGGCCTGCGGCCGCCGGATGGCGGTCCGGCCGGTGGCACGGGGACAGCCCCCGACCGTCTGTGAGCCGACAGCCGAGCACGGTTCTCGTCGTCCAACATCAACCCAGTTGCCCGCCGGCCTGGTTGGGCGAATGGCTCGTCGACGCGGGCCTCACGCTGCGCGTCGCCCGTCCGGATGTCGGCGACCCGCTACCGGCAGACCTCGCGGCATACCAGGGTCTGGTGGTGCTCGGCGGGTCGATGTCGGCCACCGACGACCACCGCGCCCCGTGGCTCGAGCCGACCCGCGGATTGCTGCGGGCGGCCGCGGAACAGGGCGTGCCGGCTCTCGGGGTGTGCCTGGGTCACCAGCTGGCGGCGGTCGCCCTCGGCGGCCGGGTCGCGCCGAATCCACGCGGCCAGACGATGGGCCTGCACCCGGTCTCGTGGACCCTCGCCGCGGCGACCGATCCACTGCTGGCCGAGCTCGTGGCCGCGCATCCCCGGCCGGTCGCGGTGCACTGGAACGACGACATCGTCGTCACCGAGCCGCCGGGCAGCGTCGCGCTGGCCACGGCACGGCACGGCGAGTTGCTCGCCGCGCGCTTCGCACCCACCGTGTGGGGCGTGCAGTGGCATCCGGAGGCTGGGGCCGATGTGGTCAGGCCGTGGGCCGAGGACGACCACTCCCGGGCCGCCGCTGCGGGGGTGTTGGTCGACGATCATCTCGGGGCCGTCCGCGCGGCGGAGCCGGCCCTGCGGCATACCTGGTCGGGCCTGGCCGAACGCTTCGCGCAGGTGTGCCGCAAACCGGTATGCCGCGCAAGGGGCGACCGCGGCATACCGGCGTCTGCGGCAGCTGAGGCGAGGCCGCCTCAGTTCTAGCCGGGCACCTTCGGGGTGGGCGCGAAAGAGTAGTCAGCCCCGGGCTCGACCTGCAGGAACTCACCTCCGGCGCAATGGAACTCGGTGCCGTGCGTGACCTCGAACAGCGAGACGTAGGCACTGACGGACGCCGTACCCTCCGGGAGCAGGTCCATGTGCGTCAGCTCGGTCCACTGGCCCACGCAGTCCTTGAGGCTGCGCAGTTCGCCGGTACGGCGGTTGATCAGCGCGCCGGCCGCGTTGTAGGCGAACCAGTAGGTCATCAGCGACCCGCGCGGCTGCACGAAGCGTGGGACGTAGATCCACACGGACTGGCGCATGAAGCCCGGTTGGGCGGGCAAGCGCTGCTGGCTGATGCCGCCGGCCGTGACGGCGCCACCGACCCGGGCGGCGACGACCTCGTCCTGGGTGTAGAAGTTCGAGTAGCGCACCGGCTCCTCCGGCCGAGGGTTGAACTCGAAGACCCAGCCGGTGTCACCCTCGAGGAAGCGCGGGTTACTACCCCGGTTGACCAGTTCGCGGTAGCCGATCTTGAGGATGATGTCGGCGTAGGCGCGGACGTTGGCGTCGGCATGGCTGGTCGACCAGTTGCGTAGCCGGGTGACGACCTGACGCCAGCCGGAACGTCGCGCCACGAGGTACATGCCGACTTCCCAGCCCAGGTAGAAGTTCCACCCGCTCCAGAGCTGGCCGACGTTGTGCGGGGCCTCGGCCACGGTAGTGCCGAAGTTCAGCGCGACGATCGGGGTCCACAGGGTGGGGCGCGAGCTGGCGGCGGTCACAGCCGGGGTGATCGTCGCCGCAACCCTGTCCAACAAGGCCAGGCAGTCGGCAGCGCTCGTGGGGGTCGGTATGCCGCCGCGGCGCGGGTAACTGGCCAGCGAGACCTCCGCGTAGGCCTGGTGCTTGGCGATGACGCCGAGCCGGTACTACTGCGCGGCGGTCGGGGCCGCAGCGATGGCGGCGTTCAGGTGGCTGCGCGCCTGCGCCATGTCGGCGTCGCTGACCGCCTCCAGGTAGGTGCCGTTCTCGAACCGGGAGTAGGTCAGGTCGGCGCTGCCGCGGAACCAGGCGGTCTGCGGCACCTGCTCGGTCCAGACCCGCTCCCACACTCCGTAGAAATCGGCCAGGCGAGCCGCGCCAGGGCCGGCCACCCCGGCATACCAGGCCGAGTCGGCGGCCGCGACGTCCGTGTTGGGGTCCCACATGAGCTTGAGCATGGTCTGGGCCTTGGGGCCCTCACCGAAAGTGATGCCCCACTCCAGGAAGCCGGCCTTCGCGTGGTTGGCCGCAGCGGTTCTGACGATGTCCGAGAGCACGCCCTGATACATGCGGGAACGCAGTAGCGGCTGCCGTAGGCGTAGTCGTAGAGCCCGGTGCGCGCCGAGACCGCGGCCCAACTCTCCAGGTGGGCCACGCCGGCCGACCGCTGCGCCGGGTCGACCCAGACATAGCGTTCGTCGCAGACGAACGGGATCAGTTGCGGGCTGATCGGGAACGAGGGCGGGTCGTAGGTCTCGCGGTAGGCCAGGCACGCGTAGGTGCGGTCGGCCAGGTCGGGGCAGCGGCCGTTGACCTCGGCGATCACCGCGTTGGCGAAGGCGAAGTAGAGATCGGATGCGTTGCGCAGGCCGATGCTGTTGAAACCGGTGGTGAGGATCTCGTCCTCGCTGTACCCCGAGGCGTCGTTGACCGACAGCGAGCACTGCTTGATCGTCGGGTTGGCGTCGAAGTAGAGGATGACCTCGGTGGCGCAGGCCTGGGCGATCCCTGGCGCGGTGAAACGCGGCTGCCAGGCGATGACCGAGTTGGCCGGCGGGATGTAGCGCACGCCGTTGAGGATCGGGTAGAACTCCGGGTTGCTCAGGCCGTACTTGGCGGAGGTGAGCAGCCGACCGAGGTGAGGTGGGCTTCGGCCGTGTCGAGCCCCTCGACGGTCGCCGCGTCGAGATAGGACGGGCTCTCGAACCGCCCGTAGGTCAGGCCTTTGGACGCCTGGAACCACGCCGTGTCCTGGATCTGACCGGTCCACAGGTCCTGCCAGTGCGCGAAGTATGCCGCCAGCTCCCCGGCCGCGCTCGGGGACCCGGCGACGTCGAGATACCACTGCGCTTCCTCGGCCAGATAGGGCTGATCGGGGCGATCGAGCAGGCGCAGCAGCGTCGCCCCCTTGGGCCCTTCCCCACTCGTGGTCAGCCACTCGGCGAATGCGGCGATGCCCCCGATGCGATGCAGTTGCCCGGACGCGTCGGCCAGCGGGGGCACCACCATGCGCGGGATCGTGTAGACGCTGCCGTAGGCGTACTCGTAGACCGCCAGCCGACTCGTCTTGGTCGCCCCGGCCTCCAGGTGCGCGATGCCCTCGGCCCGCTCGTCCGGGTCCACCCAGAAGGCGCGGTCGCGGCAGACGAAGGGGGTGATCCGGGGGTGCAGTGGTGTGCTCGGCGGGTCGTAGGTCTCGCGGTAGGCCAGGGCGCCGTAGAGACGGTCGGCGTAGGCCGGGCGCCACTGGTCGACCCGGTCGATCACCTGGCCCAGCATGGAGTAGTAGAGATTGGACATGTTGGGCAGACCCCGCGACCCGATGCCGGCCGCGGCCACCTCGGCGGTGCAGTAGCCGGAGGAATCGTTGACGCTCAACGACACGTGGCGCACGGTCGGATTGGCATCGAAGTAGGCGACCACCTCGAGGGCGAGCGCCTCGACGGTGAGCCCCTCCGTGAGCCGCGGCTGCCAGCCGGCGTTGTCGCTCGGGCCGGGGATGAACCGCGTCGCACCGCGGAACGGCCAGATCGCCGACCAGGCCGGATCGGTCGTGTAGGGCGCCTTGCGCAGCAGCCCGGTGAAGCTGTGGTGCAGCGAGAGCGTCTGACGTGCCCCGTGCCATTGGGCCCACGGCCAGGCGGTCGAGGCGACCGCGGGTGCGGTGTTGTAGGCGAAGGTCGACCCCTTGGGCAGCGGGTATGCCGTGCGCGAGCCGAAGGCGGGCGCGTGCGTCATCGAGAGCGGCTCGACCCCCAGCGACGACAGGGACGGCACGATCCGCCCGGTCGGGGTGGGCATCGGCCACCGGACCCCGACGACCTGGTCGAGGAAGCGATAGACGCCGCGGCGCAGATCCCAGGGGTCCGCCCCGGTGATGTCCACGCTCGTGGGCGACACGGCATACGTGAAGGAACTCACGCCGGGCGCGACGAACAGCCGATAGGCGAACTGGCCCGGTGCGGGCACATACGTCGAGGACTGGACGCCGATGGCCTGGCCGCTGACCGCGGCGAGCAGGTCGCGCAGCTCGGTGGCGGCTGCGACCGACTCGGCCGCTGGGCTGGCCGGGGTGAGGACCACCGGCGTGACGCCGGGGCCGAAAAGGGTCACGGGTGGGGACGCGGCCGCGTCCAGGCCGGTGGTGACGAGCAGGGCGGTGGCGCCGGTGGCGCCCAGGAAGGCACGGCGGGAGAGCATGTCGATCCCTTTGCGGTCGGTGAGAAGTCCGAAGCCGCCCCTTGGATCGTGACCTTGCCGGTGGCCCCGCGCCGCTGCCCAGCGGTTGCCACCTGTTGCCTTCGTGGCGTTGAACGGGCGTCTGGGGTTGCCCGGTCACCCCCGTACGCACTCCAGCGCAGACTCACTCGGGGTGGCGACGCAACCCCGGTGACCCGTCCGGATCGGGCACGGCATACACAAGGGCGGTGGCGATTGCGGCGACGCCCTCGCCGCGGCCGGTGAGGCCCAGCCCGTCGCTCGTCGTGCCTGAGACACTCACCGGGGCGCCGGCCGCCTGCGACATCGCGGTCTCGGCCAGCGGTCGATGCAAGCTGATCTTCGGCGCGTTGCCAATGACCTGCACCGCGATGTTGCCGATCTCAAACCCATTGGCCCGCACCAGCCGGGCGGTCTCGGCGAGCAGCACCCGCCCCGGAGCGCCGGCATAGTCGGGCCGGTCGGTGCCGAAATGCTGCCCGAGATCGCCCAGACCGGCCGCCGACAGGATCGCGTCGCAGGCGGCGTGACAGGCCACATCGCCGTCCGAATGGCCTTCCAGCCCAACGGCATCGGGCCACTGCAACCCAGCCACCCACAGCGGCCGGCCGGAGTCGGCGGCCGCGAAGGCGTGCACGTCGACGCCGACCCCGACCCGCGGTATCGAAGCGCTCGCCGGCTCATTCATGCGACCCCCCACGCCACGTCACTCAGGCGACCCGCTCCTGCGGATCACTCATACGCCCGACTCTGCCACGTGCCCGCGGGTCCAGTCGATCGGCCCCCGGTGCAGCTTCGTCGGTGCGGCCTGGGCCACCGGTTTGACGACCAGCCGGTCGACGTTGACATGCTGGGGCAGCCGCACACAGAAGGCGATGCACTCGGCGACATCGGCGGCCACCAACGGGCGGTCGACACCGGCATACACGGCATCGGCCTTGACCTGGTCGCCGTGGAAGCGGGTGAGCGAGAAGCCTTCGGTGGCGACCATGCCCGGGTCGACCTCGATGACCCGGATCGGCTCGCCGTTGAGCTCCAGGCGCAGCGTCTCGACGAGCGCGGTGGCACCGTGTTTGGCGGCCGTATACCCAGCACCGCCTTCATAGACGAGCAGCCCGGCGATCGAGCTGACCACGACGATGCTGCCGCCGGTGGGGCTGCGTCGCAGTGCCGGCAACAGCGCCTGGGTGACCTGCAGCACCCCGATGACGTTGGACTCGTACATGGCCCGCCAGTCCTCGACCTTGCCGTGCTCGACGCGCTCGGCGCCCAGGGCGCCGCCGGCGTTGTTGACCAGCACGTCGCACGCGCCGATCTGAGCGGCCGCGGCGGCCACACTCGCGGCGTCGGCCACGTCCAGGACGACGGCCCGGGCGGTGCCACCGGCAGCGGTCAGCTCGGCGACGGTCAGCTCCAGCGGCTCGGCTCGCCGCCCACAGACGACGACCTCGAAGCCGTCCCGGGAGAGTGCATGGGCGGTGGCGGCGCCGATGCCGGTGCCACCTCCAGTGATGACCGCCACGGGTGCCATCGGGTGCTCCTCTCAGCCGCGCGCGGCGTCGGCCAGCAGCCGCTCGGCGCGCAGCAGGTCTGCTGGTGTGGTGATCTTGCCGGCTGCTGGGTGCCCCTCGATGACGAGCACGGGGCGCCCGAGTCGTTCGACCAGCCCGGCGTCGTCGGTGGCCAGACTGCCGTATGCCGCGTGCGCGGCCAAGAGCACGTCACGCCGGAATCCCTGCGGCGTCTGGATCAGCCGCAGCTGCGACCGGTCAAGGGTCTGGCCGACCAGGCCGGCGTCGTCGACCGTCTTGACCGTGTCGACGACCGGCAGCCCGGGCACCACGGCGGGGCGTTCCGGGCTCACGGCGCGGGCCACCCGGAGGAACAGCTCCGCCGGCGCGAGGGCGCGGGCCGCGTCGTGCACGAGCACGACCTCGCAGTCCGGCGGCAACCAGCGCACCGCGGCCAACACGCTGTCGCCGCGCTCATCCCCGCCGGGCACCACCTGGACCGGTATGCCGCGTTCCCGGCTCAGTGGCTCGACGACGGCGTTGGCGTCGTCGAGATGACTGGGTGGGGCGGCGACGACGACGACCGCGGGCCGCGCCTGCAGGGCCGAACGCACGGCATACTCGAGCAGCGGGCGGCCGGCCAGTTGGACGAAGGCCTTGGGCAGTCCGGCACCGAGCCGGGCGCCGGAACCGGCCGCCACGACAACGACTCCGACCGTCGCACGCGCGCGGCCGGAGTCGGTCATCCGGCTCAGGAGGCGAGGACCTCGTCGAGGATCGACTCGGCCTTCTCCTCGTTGGTCTTCTCGGCGAGGGCGAGCTCGGACACCAGGATCTGGCGGGCCTTGGCCAGCATCCGCTTCTCGCCGGCGGACAGGCCGCGGTCCTTGTCGCGGCGCCACAGGTCGCGCACGACCTCGGCGACCTTGATCACGTCACCGGAGGCGAGCTTCTCCAGGTTGGCCTTGTAGCGGCGCGACCAGTTGGTGGGCTCTTCGGTGTATGCCGCGCGGAGCACCTGGAAGACCCGGTCCAGGCCCTCCTGGCCGACCACGTCACGCACCCCGATGTCTTCGCAACTGTCCGCGGGCACATGGATCGTCAGGTCGCCCTGGGCTACGCGCAGCTTCAGATAGACCTTGTCCACTCCTTTGATCGTGCGGGTCTGGATTTCTTCGATCAGTGCCGCTCCGTGGTGCGGGTACACGACCGTCTCGCCGACCTTGAAGACCATGTGGTGTTATCCCCTTTCGCGTCGTCCAGGATACCACGCCCGCGGCCTCCCGGTCACCTTCTCGTGCGACGTTTGCGCTGGTCAGGGCCGGTATGCCGGTCCACAGCCCGGCAAGATGCCCCTTGACAAGTCGGTCGCATCGTGCTCCGCCGGGCACGGGGCGGGCCGGTTCGGGGGCGCGGGCGCCGTGGGCGACACCACGGCGGCCCTGCGCACGGGTGGTCGGCCTCGGCGTGGTATGCGACATGGGGGAGCCGCCCTCGGCCGGGGGCGGGGTGGGCGATAGGCTGCCCTCCGTGAAGCGACTCCCGCGAGCCCTCGCCGTCACCGGCGCCACTGCGTCGATCGCCGTCTGCACGGTCGGCCTCAGTGCGTGCTCATTCCTCTCGCCCGTGCAGACCGATCAGCACTACAACCCGGGCGACGGGGTGCCCGCCGAACGCGGTTCGGTCATCGCCCGCAACCTCGTCGTGGTGGCCAACAAGGCCGGCGGCCCGGCGACCCTCGTCGGTGGCCTGCAGAACATCGGCGAGGCCGAGGCGAGCGTCGGTTTCATCACCAAGGTCGATGCCCAGGCCGGTGCCAAGCCGGGCAAGCAGATCACCCTCAAGGGTCGCGAGGGCACGTCGATCGCGGGCGTCAGCTTCCCGAAACTGGATCCCCAGGTCGGTCCGGGCATGACGACCCAGATCGTCATGATCACCAATGAAGGGGAGACGATCGTCACCGTGCCGGTGCTGCCGGCGAAGGGTCCCTACGCCACCTTGGGCCCGACCGGCTGACCCACCATGCGCTGAGCGCGCAGACCGACGACAGCACACGCCAGCGGCCCGGGTGCACGGCACCCGGGCCGCCGGCGTGTGCGCGTCGGGCCCTGCGGGCTGCGGTGGGGTGCGATGGGCCTTCTAGGTCACCGCGGGTCTGGCCCAGCAGACTGCTTCTCAGACCGGTCGGGCGCGAACCGGCCGGCCCGGCGCACCGCGAATCATGATGGCGCGCATCGCGGCGCCACAGATGGCGTGCCTCCCCGCTCCCCCGCGACGCCACGGGCGCTGCCTCGCCGCGCGACCGGGGTCCGGCGACATCCGGGCGGTCGACCGCACTCGGGCAGCCCCCCGGTCAGGCCTCGAACTTGTAGCCCAGGCCGCGCACGGTGAGGATGTGCCGCGGGTTGCCCGGGTCGGGCTCGATCTTGGCGCGCAGCCGCTTGACGTGCACGTCGAGGGTCTTGGTGTCGCCGACGTAGTCGCTGCCCCAGACCCGGTCGATGAGCTGACCGCGGGTGAGCACCCGGCCGGCGTTGCGCAGCAACAGCTCCAGTAGTTCGAACTCCTTCAGCGGCATCGGGGTCGGGGTGCCGCCGACGGTCACGACGTGCCGCTCGACGTCCAGCCGGACCGGGCCGGCCTCGACGGTCGCCGGCGTGAGGTCCTCCGGCTCGACGTTGCGCCGCAGCACGGCGCGTACCCGCGCCAGCAGCTCACGGGCCGAATAGGGCTTGGTGACGTAGTCGTCGGCGCCCATCTCCAGCCCGAGCACCTTGTCGATCTCGGTGTCCTTGGCGGTGAGCATGATGATCGGGACGCTGGAGCGGGTGCGCAGCGTGCGGCATACCTCGATGCCGGAGAGCCCCGGCAACATGAGGTCGAGCAACACCAGATCGGCGCCGTTGGAGTCGAACTCGGCCAGGCCGTCCGGCCCGGTCGCGGCCACAGCGACCTGATACCCCTCCTTGCGCAGGAGATAGGACAAGGGATCCGAGAAGGACTCCTCGTCTTCGACGATGAGGATTCGGCTCATGCAGGACGCGCCTCTCGCTCTGTGTGGTGAGTACTGGTCGGGGCGACGTCGGCGACGAGGTCGCCGGCCCCGACGGTGGTCGTGGCGGTGTTCCGGGCGGCGGCTGGGACGTCGGTGATGACCCGGTGGGTGCCGGTCGTCGAGGCGTCGCCGGGCCCGTAGGCCGGTGCCGGCAGCCGGATCGTGAAGGTCGAGCCGCGCCCCACCTCGCTCCACACTGTGACATCGCCGCCGTGGTTGGCGCAGACGTGTTTGACGATGGACAGCCCGAGGCCGGTGCCGCCGGTCGCCCGGGACCGGGCTGCGTCGACCCGGTAGAACCGCTCGAAGATCCGGCCCTGCTCGGCCTCGGGGATGCCGTGGCCCTGGTCGGTGACGATGATCTCGCGGGCCCCGTCAGGGGCGACCAACGCCCGCACCGCGACGCGGGTGCCGCCGGCCGAATAGGCGACCGCGTTGACGACGAGGTTACGCACCGCCGTGACGAGCAGCCCCCGGTCACCCCAGACCCAGCAGTTGGAGTCGCTGCGCACGACGAGGTCGATGTCGCGTTCCTCGGCGGTGATCCGCACGTCGTCGACCGCCTGGTCGACGACATCGGCGAGGTCGACGGATTCCGGCTCGGAGAGCCGGTCCTCGCTCTGCAGGCGGGACAACTGAACGATGTCACTGACCAGTTGGTCGAGCCGGCGGGTCTCCTTGCGCATCCGTTTGGCGAAGCGGGCCACGGCCTCGGGGTCGTCGCGGGCGTCCTTGACCGCCTCGGCGAGCAGCATCAACCCCCCGACCGGCGTCTTCAGTTCGTGGCTGACGTTGGCGAGGAAGTCGCGGCGCACCTCTTCGACGAGATAGGCGTGCGAGCGGTCCTCGACGATGAGCAGCACGTGGTCGGGCCCGATCCGGGCCGACCGGGCCTTGACCACTCGGCGGGCGTCGGCCCGCGGCCCGCGCGGCAGGCCCAGTTGTTCTTCGACGACACCGCCCTCGGCGAGGGCACGGCGGGCGAGGGCGAGCAGCGACGGGTGGCTCACCGTGGTGCCACGCACCAGACCGTGGGAGACGGCGGTCGGCGAGCATGCGACGACGGACTGGCGGGCGTCCAGGACGATGCCGCTGGCCGGGAGCGCGACGAGCAGGTCGATCACCTCGGTGGGCAGGGCCGGCTCGCCGGCGTCGCCCGGCTCGTCGGCCTCCGGCACGGTCACCGGGCCGATGTGCCGCGACACGAGCAGGCCCACGACCACCCCCACGGCGAGCGCCGCGAGCGCGGCCAGCACAACCTGCACGGCTCTAGGCTAAGGGGCGCGTCGACCGGGCCGTGTCGGTCAATGGCTCGGCACCCGAATTTCACCTGGCAGGGGTCCGACGTTCATCGGTCCATCGACCGGCCGGGCTCTGCGCCTGCCAGGCTGCGCTCGCCCAACCGACGACGAAGGGTCGCCATTCATGCGCAAGGTCTTCCACGAGGAGCTCGACAGCATCTCCGACCAGCTGGTCGACATGACCCGGCTGGCCGGCTCGGCGATGAGCCGGGCCACCACCTCGCTGTTGGACGCCGACCTGCACCTGGCCGAGGACGTCATCACCGGCGACCGGGCCCTCGATGCCGCGCGGCAACGCCTGGACACCCTGTCGGTGGAGGTGCTGGCCCGTCAGCAGCCGGTGGCCACGGACCTGCGGGTGGTCGTCACCGCGTTGCGGATGAGCTCGGACCTGGAGCGGATGGGCGATCTGGCCCGACACGTCGCCAAGGTGGCCAGGCTGCGGTACCCGAACTCCGCGGTGCCGGCCACCCTGCGGGCGCACATCCTGGAGATGGGCCAGGTCGCGGAGCGGATCGTCGCCAAGGCCGGGTCGGTCATCGCCGCCCGTGACGTCGACATGGCGGTCACCCTGGAGCAGGACGACGACGCGATGGACGAGTTGCACCGGCGGCTGTTCACGGTGCTGTCCACGACGCCGCTACCGACCGAAACGATCGTCGACCTGACCCTGCTCGGGCGCTACTACGAGCGGTTCGCCGACCACGCTGTCTCGGTGGCCCGCCGGGTGGTGTACCTGGTCACCGGTGAGTACCACTCGGAGGCCTCGGTCGATCACGACCTGGAGGAGGACAGCCAGGCGGCGATGCTGCGCCGGGCCCTGGACGCCGGCCGCTGACGATCGAGCGCGGGCCGGGTGAGCGCGAGGCACGAGCGGGCGCCCGGCCGAGCGATGAGGAAGCGGCCCATCCGGCCCGGCCGCTGACGATCGAGCGCGGGCCGGGTGAGCGCGAGGCACAAGCGGGCGCCCGGCCGAGCGATGAGGAAGTGGCCCATCCGGCCCGGCCGCTGACGATCGAGCGCGGGCCGGGTGAGATAGAGGCACCGCGAGCGGGCGGCATACCAACTGGTATGCCGCCCGCTCGGGTGTCTGCTACTTCTTGCCCTGGTTGGCGACCGCAGCGGCCGCGGCAGCGGCGGCCTCGGGGTCGAGGTACTGACCGGGGGCCGTCGGCATGAAGTCCGCACCGAGGGAATAGACCAGCGGCTGGCCGGTGGGGATGTTCAGCTCGGCGATGGCGTCGTCGGAGATCCCGTCGAGGTGCTTGACGAGGGCGCGCAGCGAGTTGCCGTGGGCGACCACGAGCACCGTCTTGCCGGCGGCCAGGTCGGGGCAGATCTCACCCTCCCACCAGGGCATCAGCCGCGGGATGACGTCCTTGAGGCACTCGGTGCGGGGCACCTCCAGGCCGGCGTAGCGCGGGTCGTCGGTCTGGGCGTACTCGTTGGTCGGGTCGATCGGCGGCGGGGGCGTGTCGAAGGATCGACGCCAGAGCATGAACTGCTCATCGCCGTAGCGCTCCCGGGTGGCGGCCTTGTCCAGGCCCTGCAGGGCGCCGTAGTGCCGCTCGTTGAGCCGCCAGCTGCGCTTGACCGGGATCCAGTGCCGGTTGCACGCGTCGAGGGCCATGTTGGCGGTGGTGATGGCCCGGCGTAGCACCGAGGTGTGCACGATGTCGGGCAGCACGCCCTTGTCGGCGAGCAGCTTGCCGCCGTTGACGGCCTCCTGCCGGCCCTGGTCGTTGAGGTCGACGTCGACCCAGCCGGTGAAGAGGTTCTTGGCGTTCCACTCGGAGTGGCCGTGGCGCAGCAGAATGAGGGTGTATGCCATGGCGCCCAGCCTATTGGGCGGCCTCCGGCCGCTGACCGGGGCTGTCGTCGGCCTCACTCGGGTCGGCGACGAGGCTCATGTCGAACTCGCGCTCGCTGCCGGTGAGGATGCCGCGGAAGGCCTCGAGGTTGGCCAGCGATTCGCCGCGGCTGACCCGCCAGGCCCATTCCTTCTTCATCGAGGTGAGGAAGCCGAGCACGAGCAGGTCGTTGAATGGCTCGTCGGCTCCCTCGAGCACGGCCCCCATGAGGTGGTCGAGCAGCTGCCCGTCGAGGGCTGCGGTGGGCACCTGACCGCGCACGTAGACATCGCCGGCCTCGTCCACGGCATACCCGAGGAACGGCAGGCGCATGCTGCGCCGCAGCAGGAAGCGGTAGAACGCCGCGTGGTTCTCGTCGGCGTTACGGATGACGAAGGCACTGACCGAGGTGTAGTGCTCCCGCACGAGCACCGAGACGACGGTCTTGAGTTTGCGCTCGCCGGGCAGGGTGAGCACCACCTCCCCCTCGCGGGCGCCGGGCTCGTGGGCGATCCCGGCATCGTCGGCGTATGCCGCGAGCGCGGCCACCGCCCGCGCCACTGGGCCGTCGGGCGTGACGGCAGGGGTCACGCCGGAGGTCACCTCAGGGGTCACGGGACGACCAGGGCCGGCACTCCCTGGAGGGCGCTCGCCTGCGCGATCGGGGTCGAGGTCTGGGTGCGGCATGCTTCACCGTAGACCTGCAGGAGCCGCTCGGTGGTCGCCGACCACCCGAAGCCGCGGGCATGCCGCACGCCCCGACGGGCCAGCACCTGACGGCGCAACGGGTCGGCCAACAACGCGTCGAGGGCCTGCGCCCAATCCCGGGGGTCGTGCCCGGTGACGAGCACCCCGCTGTCGCCGACCGCCGTCGGCAGGCCCCCGACCCGGGCCGCGACGACGGGCGTGCCGCACGCCAAGGCCTCGAGGGCGACCAGCCCGAAGGACTCGTTGTGGGAGGGCACCGTCACGAGGTCGGCGGCTCGGTACCACTGCGCGAGGGGGCCCCGGGCCACCGGTGGCACGAAGCGCACGTGTGCGGTCATCCCGAGCTCGGCGGTGAGCTGGGCCAGGCTCTCGGGGTGTTCCAGGCCGCTGCCCGAGGGCCCGCCGACGACGGCCACGACGAGGTCCTCGGCGCTCCACTCGGGGTGCCGGTCGAGCAACCCCCGGGCCGCCCGGATGAGCAGATCGGGGGCCTTGAGCGGCTGGATCCGCCCGACGAACAACAGCACCCGGGCCTGGGCGGGCAGCCCGAGGGCGGCGCGCGCGGCATACCGGTCCCCGGGGGTGAAGGCGGCCAGGTCGACGCCCGGAGGGACGACGCTGACCCGGGCCGGGTCGGCGCCGTAGAGCTGCACGAGCTGACGGGCCTCGTCGGCGGTGTTGGCCACGAGCCGGTCGGCGGCCTCGACGACCTGCGCCTCACCGATCTCCCGGCCGTGTGGCTCGGGGCTGTCGCCCTCGGCGAGAGCGGCGTTCTTGACCCGCGCCATCGTGTGCATGGTGTGCACGAGAGGAGTACGCCAGCGGTCCGCGGCCAGCCACCCGACCTGCCCGGAGAGCCAGTAGTGCGAGTGCACGAGGTCGAAGAAGCCCTCCGGGTGCGCCGCACCGGCCCGCATCACCCCCGCGGCGAAGGCACACAACTGGCCGGGCAGGTCGTTCTTGGACAAGCCCTCGTAGGGCCCGGCGAGGATGTGCCGCACGGTCACCCCGGGCACCAGCTCGACGGTGGGCGGCAGTGCCCCGGTGGCCGCCCGGGTGAAGATCTCGACCTCACGGCCGCGGGCGGCCAACTGCTTGGCGACCTCGGCGACGTAGACGTTGAGCCCACCGGCGTCACCCGTGCCCGGCTGCTCCAGAGGCGAGGTGTGCACGCTGAACATCGCGATCCGACGGATCTCCTGCGGCGTCACCAGGGCCCTCCCGAGCGTGTCACGGTCGTGTGACCGTGGTCTGTGTTGGTCTGCGGGCGGCCCGAGCGGGCAGCACCGGGCAGCACAGGGGGCCAACACCGGGAGTCGGCTCGGCATTCCATGGCGGGACGGTGCGTCGCGGGGCCGGCGCGCCGCGGACCCGGCCGGTCTACGCTGCCCGCGTGCTCGATCGCAAGCCCGTCGGCGCCATCACCCGGGGCACGACCAACCCCAACCGGCTACGCCGCTACGACCGGTGGCTGGCCGGCCCGCAGGCCTGGCGGTTGCGTCGGCCGGTGTCGGCGCCGATCGTCGTGGACCTCGGCTACGGCGCCTCACCGGTGACGGCGGTGGAATTGCACGATCGGCTGCGCCGGGTGCGCCCGGACGTGCGGGTGGTCGGCATCGAGATCGACCCGGCACGCGTCGCGGCCGCCGCTCCCCTCGCGCGGGAGGGTCTGGAGTTCCGGGTGGGCGGCTTTGAAGTGCCGCTGCCCGATGGCGCCCCGGTGACGGTGATCCGCGCCTGCAACGTCTTGCGTCAGTATGACGAGAATGACGTGGCCGATGCCTGGTCACGCCTGCGCGGCCGGCTCACGCCCGACGGCATCGTCGTCGACGGCACCTGCGACGAGCTGGGTCGGGTGGCCACCTGGGTGTGTCTGGACCGCGAGGGACCCCGATCACTGACCCTGTCGCTGCGCCTGGCCGGCCTGGCCTCCCCCGCGGTGCTCGCCGAGCGCCTGCCCAAGGTGCTCATCCACCGCAACGTGCCCGGCGAGCCGGTGCACACCTTCCTCACGGCGCTGGAGCAGGCCTGGGCGTATGCCGCGCCGCACGCGGCATACGGGATGCGCGCCCGATTCGTGGCGACCGCGGCGCGACTGGGCTCGGACGGCTGGCCACTGACCGACGGGCGGAGTCGGTGGCGGCTGGGCGAGCTCACCGTCGACTGGGCGGCGGTCGCACCCGGGCCGGTCCCGCGCTGACCACGTGGCTAACCCTGGGGTCAGTCCTCGGCCCGCGCGTAGTCGTCTTCGAGCCGCTCGATGTCGCTCTCGTCGAAGAAGCCGAACCCCACCTCGAGCAGACGGCCCGGCTGGGTGCCCACGTTGCCCATCCGGTGCACCGCGCCACGCGGCACCCAGACGGTCTCGCCGGGCTGGGCCTCCCAGGTGCGTTCGTCGATGGTCACCGTGATCGGCACGTCGAGGATGTGCCACATCTCACCGCGGTGTTCGTGGCGCTGCAGGCTCAACCGGTGGCCCGGCTGCACGGTGATCGTCTTGACGGTCACCGTCTCGTTGGAGACGAACTGCTGGAACTGCCCCCATGGACGCTCGGCGACGAAGATGTCGCTGGTGGGGTTGCGGTCACCCGTTTCGTACTCGTCGCGGTGGTGGACGACAGGCGCGGCGGGACGCTCGCTGGTCATGGGGCTCCTTACGTCGGCGCCGGACTTCGGCTCCGACCTTCCAGTATGCCGCAGCCTCGCGCCGGCTCCCGCGCCCGTACGCCCGCCTCGAGCGCGCCGGCTACCTCACCAGGGACCGTAGGGGCCGCTGCGCCGGCCACCCCCGGTGATCTGGCGCAGGGCGGGCCGGACGTCGGCGAGGTAGACGCCGGCGGCGATGAAGGCGGCGAGCCCGATCATGCCGAGCACGCCCGGCCAGGTCGCGAACCCCAGCAGCAGCCCCACGCCGGTGATCGCGAGCCAGAATGTCTTCGTGCGCTTGCCGGCCGCCCGGTAGACCTCGTCGCGATGGCGCAGCGCATCGACGAAGGCGAACAACTCGGTCGCCACCGCCAGGCTGCCCAGCACGAGGACGATGGTGGACTGGACGCCACTGATCATGTCGGATGGGACCTCTCGCGGGGGTGGGACGGGGTGTCGAGCACGCGGGTGTCCAGCAGGAGGGTGACCGGGCCGTCGTTCACCAGATGAACCGCCATCCGGGCCCCGAAGGTTCCCGTGGCCACGACCAGACCCCTGGAGCGCAGCGCCTCGACCACCGCCACGACGAGCGGTTCGGCGACGGTCGCCGCCGCCGCCGACGACCACGACGGTCGACGCCCCTTGCGGACATCGGCATACAGGGTGAACTGGCTGACGACGAGCACGGGCGCGCCGGCCTCGGTCACCGACCGTTCGTCGGCGAGGATGCGCAGCTCGGCGACCTTGCGCGCCAACCACTCCACGTCGCGCGAGCCGTCGTCTTGGGTGACCCCGACGAGCACAAGCAACCCGGGCTCGTCGATGGCGCCGACGACCGCACCGTCGACCTCGACGCGCGCCGAACTCACCCGCTGGACGACCGCACGCATCCGCTATCACCCACCGCCGGTCTGCGCCACTGCCGGTCTCAGAAACCGGCTGCGACGACCGCCCCGACCGGCCGGCCGTGACCGAGCACGGGGACGTCCTCGAGCGCGGCATACGCCCGGTCGGTGCCGACCCCGAGACCGCGCAGGATCGCCGCGAGGACGACCGACTTGGCCCGGGTGTGCCCGTCGACGACCTTGACCGCGACACCGCGCCCGTCGGGCAGGCCCACGGCATACACCGATTCGGCGCCGTCCTTGGCCACCAGCCCGGGCACCTGCTCCATGAGGATGGTGACCTGCCGGCGCGCACCCCCGACCATCTCGGGATGCGCACGCATCGCATCGCCGACGACCGACTCGGGGGTGCCCGCGGCGGCGGCGGCGAGCGCGCCGAAGCCGTGGGCCAGACCGTGCAGGGGGATGCCGTGCAGCGGTGCACCGCAGCCGTCGACCGCGATCGCACCGACCGGCGCCCCCGCACAGGCCAGCCGGCCGATGGCCGCGGTGATGGCTCGCTGGAGCGGGTGGTCGGGGTCGAGATAGTCCGGCGTCGACCAGCCGTTGGCGACCGTCGTGGCGAGCATGCCGGCATGCTTGCCCGAGCAGTTCTGCGCCAGTGACGTGGCGGGGCGGTCGGCCCGCAGCCAGGCCTCCCGCTCGCGCTCCTCGACGGGGTAGTCGGGGGTGTTGCGCAGGTCGGCCTCGGTGAGCCCGGCCGAGGCGAGGATCGCCCGGGCCGTGTCCTGATGACGGGCCTCGCCGGAGTGGCTGGAACACACGAGGGCCAGCAGCGCCGGCGGCAGGGCCAACCCGGCCTCGACCATGCCGACCGCCTGCAACGGCTTGTTGGCCGACCGGGGGAAGACCAGCCCGCTCGGGTCACCCCAGGCCCGCTCGATGCCGCCGGACGGATCGGTGACGACCGCGCAGGCGCGATGCACGCTCTCGACGAACCCGCCCCGCACCACGTGGGCGAGCACGGGCGCCTCGGTGAGGGCGCGGGACACCGGCGTCATGGCTGTCGTGGACACGAGCGCACAGTATGCCGCCCGCCCGCCCACGTGGGCAGGAAAGCGCACAGGTCGGCCCGTGCCGCCACGAGTTCGCGGGCAGGCCAACGGGCCGGCATACCGAGGAAAGGGGTGCTCGGTGCTGCCGGCCCGCCGATGTGCCACCGACCGGAACCGGCGTGGCGGCGCATCCCACCCCGGTGCAGTCGTCCCCCCGGGGCCCTGCAGCGGTCCGGGGCGGGGTCAGACCGGCCCGCCCCGGACCGACGTGTCAGTCGCCGATCTTCTCGGCGGCGGCCTTCGTGGCGCGCGCGGTCTTGGTCGCCGTCTTGCGGGCGCTCGTGCCGACCGCCTTGGCACGGGTGGTCGTGCGCTTGGCACCCGTCTTGGCCGTCGTGGTGGTGCGCGTCGCGGCGGCCCGGGTGCGCCGGGTCGAGGCCTTGACCGTGGTCTCCATCTCCTTGGCGTCGCGCTCGACCATGTGGCCGACCTTCTCGGCGACCGTGCGGGCTTCCTTGCCGGCCGTCTTGAGGGTCTTGACGGCTGCCTTCTCCGTGTCGATGGCGGCCTTCTTGGCGCTGGTCACCGCGCTCTTGGACGCCTTGACCGTCGACTTGACCGAGGACTTGAGCTCCTTGGTCGGCTTCTGGTTGCGGATCCGGGCGATGACGTCCTCGCCGCGCTCGGCGAGTTCCTCGACCGTGGCGTGCGCCTTGGAGGCCAGCTCGATGCCGTGACCGATGGCGTCGGCCGGGCCGCCCTGAACATCCTTGATGCGCCGGGAGACGACATCGGCGAGGTCCTTCTGCAGGCTCTCGAGGTTGTCCTGAATCTTCTTGAACTCCTTGGGCAGATCCTTGGCGTCGATCGCCTTGGCGGCCTCGACGAGCCGCTCCTGGGCATCGCGGACCTTCTCGACGGCCAGATCGGTGGCTCCGACGACGGCCATGACCTGCATCCGGGCGTCGTCGGCGACCCGCTTGAGGTCCTCCTGCAGTTTGTCAGTGGTGGGTTTGCGTGCCATGGGAGTCTCCTTCGGCTGTCGGCACGGGGCGATTTCTCGGACGCGGCGTCGCGTGGTGCGCCGAGCCGGGTTCGATGAAGGTGGTGTAGACATCCGCGAGCACTCGGCGTTGCCGGTCGGTCAACCGCTGGTCGGCGGCGATCGCGGCGAGGACGTCGGGTGCGTCGACGGTGGTGGGCGGGACCTCGTCGAGGATCCCCGCTCGGACGAACAATGACTCGGCGGAGACCTCCAGGCCCCGGGCGATCTGTTGCAGGATCTCGGCACTCGGCTTCTTCAGGCCGCGCTCGATCTGCGAGAGATAGGGATTGGAGATGCCGGCGAGCTCCGACAGCTGGCGCAGCGACAGTTTGGCGGCCTTGCGCTGTTCGCGCAGGTAGCTGCCGAGGTCGTGCACCAGGGGCGGAGTCACGACACCATTATGCTTGCTCCAGTTAGCAAAACGCAAACTCCGGACAGCATGAACCGATCCCGGCCGGCGTCGGCAGGCTCACCTCGACCGACGGTCAGCGACCCCGAGCAGCTCGCGAGCCTCGGTGGTGCTCAGCGCCGGGCGCTCCATGATCGCCGCCAAGTTGGCTGCGCGGCATACCAATTCGTCGTTGTGCTCGACCGGGCGACCCTTGGCGAAGGTGAGGTTGTCCTCCATACCGACGCGCAGGTGACCGCCGACGGCGAGCGCGGTCGCAGCGATCGGCAGATGCCCTCGACCGATACCGGTGGCCGACCAGGAGGTGACCTCCGCGGGCAACATCGCGACCGCCGCGAGCAGCGCCTGGGGCGTGGCCGGCAGACTCCCCGGCACCCCCAGCACGAGGTCGACATGCACGCGCCCGCCGAAAGGCAGGCCGTGGGTGTCGAGCAGCCGACGCAGCGCGTGCAGGTGCCCCAGCTCGAAGATCTCGAACTCGGGCACGACCTCACGCTCCTGCGCGAGCCGGTGCAGGTCGACCATGAACCCCCAGGGGTTGAGGAAGACGTCGTCGCCGAAGTTCGTCGTGCCGCAACTGAGTGAGCACGAATCGGGCTCGGCGTCGAGCACCCGCAGCCGCGCCTCCAGCGGGTCGTGCACCGAACCGCCGGTGGACAATTGGACGACGAGGTCGGTCGCCTCGCGCAGCGCGGTCACCGCATCGCGCAGGTATGCCGCGTCGAGCGTCGGGGCGTGGTCGCGGTCGCGGACGTGCACATGGATCAGCGCCGCCCCGGCCTGCTCACACCGACGCGCGGTCTCCAGGAGCTCCTCGAGCGTGGTGGGCAGACGGGGCACGTCGGCCTTGGTGGACTCCGCTCCCGTGGGCGCGACCGTGATGAGGGTGCCGGCGGTCATGGGGGTCAGTGTGTCACCGCGAGCGCCGGCGCGGGCCCGGGTGCGCTGCAGTCGCGTTCCGGCACGCTGCGACCCCGCGCTGCGGACCTTCGCTGCGGACCTTCGCTGCGGACCCTCGGTGCGTAATCTCGCTGCGTAGTCTCGCTGCGTAGTCTCGCTGCGTAGACTTTCGGAGTGCGCCCGTGCCTCCCCGCAGTGACCCGACTCGGTCTCGCGTTGGCCTGCGCGGCGCTGTTGAGCGGCGGCGCGGACGCAGCGAAGGGCTTCCCGTCGACCTCGGCCGGTCAGTCGATCAGTACCGGCCCGTCGATCATGACTGGGCCGTCGCCCACGGCCGATCTGTCGATCAGGGACCAGCCGCTGGCCGCAGGCACGTCTGGCGCGACACTCGATCCGGCGCCGACCCCTCAGGGCTCGACTCGTCAGCCCCCGGTGCCTCCAACGGTCCGGCTGAACCCGTCGGCACCGCGACAGCTCCCAGCGGCAGCAGCTCGGGCGGGTCGTTCCGGCAGTGCCGTCCAGGCCGGCCCGTCGTCGCCACCGGTGCCGGCGCCGGCGCCGACCACCACTGCCGCCACCACTGCCGCGGCCGTGCCTGATCCCCTGGCCGGTTCCCGGCTCACGGTCCCGGCGCTGCCGGTGCTGGCCACGTCGCTTCGGGTATGCCGCCCCGTGACGCTGCACGCGCGGCATACCGACGCTGCCGGCAGCCCGCCGCCGGTAATGGTGCCTCTCGCGACCCGGGTGCCTGGCTATCGGGCCGGCGAGTGGTTCGTGGCCACGAGCGGCGTCTGGGCCGGGCGCACCCTGCCGATGAGCGCGCTGTGCCCCGAGACCGACTACGCGCCCGGCACCGACATCCATCACCTGGACCACCAACAGGTGATGGTCGCGACGCAGACCCGAGGAACGACCGGCACCTATCAGGGCAGCTGGGCCCGCTGGGAGTGGCGCGACGGCACGAAAAGCTGGGCCTCCGTGGGCGATACCTCGGTCGTCGTCCAGTTCGGTCGCAACGGCGTGCAGGACGGGCTGACCCGCGTGCAGGGCAGCGGCACCACACCGGCCGGCACCTACCGGATCCCCTTCGCGTTCGGGGTCGGCGCCCCGACCGGCACGCGGATCGAGTACCGCACCGTGGACCGGTGCTCCTGGTGGATCGGGCGGGACGGGCTGGCCACCGGTGAGTACAACCGATGGAAGCAGGACTGCACCCGCAGCTACTCCGATGCCGAGTACTTGCCCACCTACGTCGCGACCGGGCAATACCGGCAGGTCGCCGTCATCGGGTTCAACTACGACGACCCGCGCATCGCCTATGGGCCTGGCTCCGGGTCGGCGATCTTCCTGCACTACAACGACCTCGGCAAGGCGACGGCCGGGTGTGTCGCGTTGACCAGCATGGCCGAACTCACCGCGACGGTCGCCTGGCTCGACCCGGCGCGCAGCCCGGTCATCGTCATCCGCTGACGACCGACGCGCGGCTCCGGCGCGGCCTTCGACGGACCGGTCTCCTCGACGCGCCGGGCTCCTCGCCGGTGGGATCACCCACCGCTCAGGGCGCGACGATCAACTCCGGGGCGGCGCTGACGCCGCCGGCGTCGAGGATCTCCATCGGCGCCGTCGACCGCTTGATCAGACCCAGCGCGATGGGACCCAGCACGTGATGACGAACCACGGAGGTCACGAACCCGACCGACCGACCGGCGAGGGTGAGCGGCGTGCCGCGGTCGGGCAGCACGTGCCCCGACCCGTCGAGGTGCAGGAACACCAGCCGACGCGGCGGCCGGCCGAGGTTGTGCACCCGGGCCACCGTCTCCTGGCCGCGGTAGCACCCCTTGTGCAGGTGCACGGCGGTGCGCAACCAGTCCACCTCGTGCACGATCGTGCGGTGGTCGGTCTCGAAGCCCAGGCGCGGGCGCCACGCGGCCACGCGCAACGCCTCCGCGGCCCATACCCCGGCGAGGGTGCGGTCACCCACCGCGTCGGCCAGGTGCCCGCGCGGGACCAGCAGCTCGCGCCAGGCCCGGTCGTGCCCAGGGTGCCCGGCCACCGGGCCGTAGGGGGCCGTGTCACCGACCGGCCCGGGCCAGGGGTCGACCCAGGCCAGCGGCTCACCCACCACTGACTCCCGCGAATTGGTCTCGCCGAGCACGGCATACTCGGCGCTACGATCGGCCACCTCGACCCGCAGCATGAAGCGCATCGACGTCAACCAGGCCACGACGGCCGGGGCGGTCCGGGGCTCGACCGTCAGCCAACTGGTGCGACCGTCATCGACGAGGTGCAGGGCGTGCTCGATGTGCCCCTTCGGAGACAGCACGAGGGTCTCGACCGAGGTGCGGGCCCCCAGGTCGGTGAGATGTTGGGTCGTCATCGAGTGCAGCCAGCGCAACCGGTCGGGTCCGGTGACCGAGACCACTCCTCGATGCGACAGGTCGACCGCCGCCAACCCCTCGGCCAGCAGCCGTTGCTCGCGCATCGGGTCGCCGTAGTGCGCCGCCACACCGGCGTCGACCCCCTCGGCGGCGACGGCACCGCGGCGGCTCAGCAGCACCGAGGTCGTCGACCCTGGGCTGCTCACGAGTCACCCCCGGGCACTGGCGCGCCGCGACAGCCGGCGCACCAGCCCTGAACCGCGAGGTGGGTCACCTCGGCTGCGAAACCCCGCTCTCGACGGAGTGCCTCGACCAGGCCCGCGGCCGCCTGCACCGGCAGCTCGTCGACATCACCACAGCCGAGGCAGACCAGATGCACGTGGTCGGCATGACCAGCCAAGTGATAGCTCGGAGAACGCTTCTCGAAGTGACTGTGGGCGACGAACCCGAGCTCCTGGAGCGCGTCGAGGGCTCGGTAGACGGTGGAGGGAGCCAGCTCGGAACCACCGTCGGCAGTGACCTCGGCGACGATCTCCTCGGGCGTGGCATGCCCGAGCCTGGCCAAGGCGTCGACGATGCGACGTCGGGGGGCGGTCAGGCGCATCCCCTTGGCCCGCATGGCCGTCGCGAGGTCGTTCACCCACCCAACTGTAGGCGCCCCGCCCACCCCACGGCGCCCACGAGCTCCCGGCGACCTTGGACAGGGCCCCCTGCCCCGCGGCATACCGGCACCGGCGCGACCCCGTCGTTGCGGCCGATGGTGAGCACGCTCGACTCAGCCGACCCGCTTGAGCTTGGCCGACAGGTGCGGCTGCAGCGGTTGGCCGACCGCGGCCATGTCCATCGTGTAGAGCAGGTCACCCTCGACGAGCCCGTAGAGGCGGGTCGCGGCGTTGTACTCCTTGGCGTGCGGGCTGCGCACGACCGAATCGGTGCGCAGCGTGATCCGGGCCGGCTCCAACTGCCCGTAGTACATCTCCAGGATGCCGGTCGGGTGGGTGAGCAGCAGTTCCACCTCTGCGCCGTCCTCACCGGGGCGCCAGAAACCGGTCTCCACCGCAGCGGGGCGCACCCGGGCACCGTTCTCGGAGTCCAGGATCCAGGCCCGGGCCTCCCACTGCAGGAAGAACCGACCGTCGTGCCAACACCGGATCTCCTGCCCGTAGTGGCGCGACTCGATGGTCGGGTAACCGAGCACCCCAGCACCCTCCCACCGGCCGATCAGCCAGGCCATCGGGCGCAACCGCTCGGGCAGGTCGACATCGAGCTGGAACATCCTGCGATCGTAGTCTGGCCGGGTGACCTCGCCACCGGCCCCGCCGCCTGCCCCCGCCACGGGGCGCAGCCTCGTCGTCAAGCTCACCGTCGGCGCGGAGGCTTTGGAACGCTTGGCCCAGGGACTGACCGTCGCGACGACGGCGCTCGCGGGCGGCATACCGACGCGGGTGTGGCTGACCGGGGAGGCGACCTGGCTGGCCACCCTCGGTCACGCCGAGACCCTCCAGCTGCCGTATGCCGCGTCCTTCGCCGAGCTGCGCGATCTGCTGCTGGCCGCCGACGCGCTCACCGTGTGCACGCAGTGCGCCGCCCGCCGAGAACTCACCGAGGCCGACCTGCTGCCCGGGGCGCGGATCGCGGGTGCCGCCGGCTTCGTCGAGCAGGCCCTCGCCCCCGGCGCCCAAGCCCTCGTCTACTGACCCCTGGTGACCGCCGCAACGCGAGACCGGACGGCGGTGGCAAACGCGAAGGCGGGCGCGGGTCGGACTCGGCGCTGTCGAAGGTCCGGATACCCCGGCCGGGCATGGCGGTGCGCATGACGGTGCGCTGGAGCCAGGAATCGTGGTCCTCGTGCACATCCATACGCACCGTCATCCCCACCCCCCACCTCACACGCATCGCCGGCCCTCGGCGAGGGTCAGGTCGGCAGCACCAGGGGGTCGGCCTCGCGGGGCCGATCGGCGACGAAGCGGTAGCCGACGTTGCGGACCGTGCCGATGAGCGTCTCGTGCTCGGCGCCGAGTTTGGCCCGGAGCCGACGCACATGGACGTCGACGGTGCGAGTGCCGCCGAAGTAGTCGTACCCCCACACCTCCTGCAGCAGTTGCCCTCGGGAGAACACCCGCCCCGGATGCTGGGCGAGGAACTTGAGCAACTCGAACTCCTTGTAGGTGAGATCGAGCGAGCGGCCCTTGACCCGGGCCGAATAGCTGACCTCGTCGATCGTGAGATCACCGGCGCGGATCGGCTCGTCGGTGTCGTCGCCGCCGGCGACCCGGCCGATGGCCAAGCGCAGCCGAGCCTCGACCTCGGCCGGGCCGGCGGTGTCCAGCAGCACGTCGTCGATACCCCACTCGGCGGTGAGCGCGGTGAGCCCTCCCTCGGTCAGCACGGCCAGCACCGGCGCGGTCGTGCCGCTGGCCCGCAGCACGCGGCACAGCGACTTGGCATGGGCCAGGTCGCGCCGGGCGTCGACGAGCACCGCGTCACCGGCGGGGGCATGCACGAGGGCGGCCGGCTCGGCCGGGAGGATCCGCACCTGGTGCGCGAGCAGGCCCAATGCCGGCAGCACCTCGGCGCTGGGCGCCAAGGCATTCGTCAGCAGCAGCAGCAAGCTCACCTGTCGAGGATAATCGGCCGCGACCACCGCACCCGAAACCGTGTGCAGCCGCAGACCCCGGTCTCGGCGGAAAGGCCGTGATGACGCCTCCGACACCCGTGCCCGACGGCGAGATCGTCGTGCGCTACTGGGCCTCGGCCCGGGCCGCCGCCGGAGTCGTCGAGGAACGGCACCGGGCCGCCACGGTCGGCGCGGCGCTCGACGCGGCGAGCCAGGCCCACCCCGCACTGCCCCCCATCCTCGCGGTGGCGACCTTCCTGCTCGATGGCCGGGCCGTGCTGCGCGCCGAGCCGACGCCACCGGGCTCCGTGCTCGAAGTGCTCCCGCCGTTCGCGGGCGGATGATGCAACGATGTCGGTCGTGAGTGGGCAGTCGCGGCGTGAGGCCTACCGCCAGGGGCGCAACGTGGGCCGCCTCGGTGCGGTCGACTCGACCCGCCTGCCGCTGCTGGTCACCGCGGTCGTGCTGCTCACCGGCGCGATCGTCGCCGTGGCCGCCCTGCTCGGGTATGCCGCCTCGGCCGCCGCCCTCGCCCTGCTCGCGATCGCCATGGTGGTGGGCTGGCCGGTGCTGGTCGGGGCTCCCAGCCAGAGCGGGGTGCGCGTGGTGCTGCTCGGCGGGGGGCTGGCGGTGGCTGCCACCGTCGGCTGGACCAGCGGGCCGCAGCGCCTGCTGTGGGTGCCGGTCGCCGTGGCGGTATCGGTGTTGCTGGGCTTCCTGCAACAACTCATGCGCCCGCCGTCGCGGCCCCGGCTCACCGAGGGGGTCGCTGCGGTCGCCTCCGCCCTGGCCGCTGTCGCGTCGGGCGCGGCGCTCGTCCCGGTCACCCTGCGCCCCCATGGGCCCGAGTTCATCGTCGTCGGGATGATCGGGCTCGCGGCCGGGGCAGTCGTCGAACTGGTCGGTCGGCATCGCCGGATCGGGGTCCTGGCCGTGGTCCCGGCGACCATCGCCGGCGGCCTGGCCGGTGCCCTCGTCGCCTCACCCTTCGGGCTGCCGGTCACCGTGGGCATCGGCCTGGGGATGCTGCTGGCGTCGTTCTCGCACACCACCCGCCGAGTCATCGGGGCGGTCCCCGGCTGTCATGAGCGAGTGGCCCAGGTGGCTCTCGGGGTGACCTCGGTGTTGTTGTGCGGTGTCCTCGTCCTCTCGCTGGCCGCCCTGGCCCTGCCCACCGCGTGAGCCCGCCCATGTTCCGCTCGGGCCTGATCGCCAGCCCACGGGCGGTCCGGGTGCTCAGCGCCGCCCGCCGCGGCGAGGTCCTCGCGCTCGTGGCCGCCGCGACCGCTGCCGACGGCATCCCGCCGCTGTCCGAGCAGTTCCTATTGGACCTGGACGGCGCGGCGGCGATCCACCTGCTGCGGTATGCCGATGGCCTCCTCGTGGGCTACGCCCAGCTCGCCGACGCCCGACGCCCGAGTGGGGCGCCCGGATCGACCGAGAGCCCCGAGCCGGAACTCACACCGCCAGCGCAAGACCCGCCGAACACGCCACCGCCGGGGCCGGCCGCCGAACTCGTCGTGCATCCGGAGCACCGCCGCCAGGGGGTCGGCACGTCGCTGCTGGCCGCCCTGCCGCGCGACGTGCGGATCTGGTCGCACGCCGGCGATGCGGGAGGTCGGGCCTTCGCCGAGGCACGAGGGCTGGTCGGCATCCGCGAGCTCCTGGTGCTCGGCCGCGAGCTGGGGCCACACCTGCCGCTCCCGCCCCTGGAGCTGCCCGAGGGCCTGGCCGTGCGGGCCCTGCGCCCAGGGGTCGACGAGCAGGCCTGGGTCGCAGCGAACGCGGCGGCCTTCGCCGCCCACCCCGAGCAGGGCCGACTGACCGTCACCGACCTGCACGCCCGGATGAGCGAGTCCTGGTTCGACCCGGCCGGTCTGTTGCTGCTCGTGCCCGACGACCCACAGGTGACCCCGGCGACGGACCTGCCGATCGCCGGGTTCCACTGGACCAAGATCGACCCCGCCACCGCCCCGGACGGCGAGGTCTACGTCGTCGGGGTGCACCCGGCATACCAGGGCCGTGGACTGGGGCGGGTGGTGACCCTCATCGGGCTGCACCACCTGCGCGACCAGGGCTGTGCGCGGGCCCACCTCTACGTCGAGGCGGACAACGCACCGGCCGTGCGCGTTTACCGGGAGTTGGGTTTCACGACACTGCGTCGTGAGACGATGTTTACGCGGACAGGGTGGTCAGAAGGTGGAACGATGTCCCCCATGACCGCCGCTGCCGACGCTCGTCCTGATGCCGACCACCGCCTCGACGGGCCGCCGGCGGGGATCAGTGCGGGCGTCGATCGGCGCCTGCCGGCCCGCGGGCCCAGCGGGCGGTTCGTGCGCGAACCCGAGCAGGAGCAGTTGTTGCACGACCCGCGCACCCGCTACCTGGAGCGGGAGATCTCGTGGTTGCAGTTCAACGAGCGGGTGCTGCAACTGGCCATGGATGACACCGTGCCGTTGTTGGAGCGCGCCAAGTTCCTGGCGATCTTCTCCAGCAACCTCGACGAGTTCTTCATGGTCCGGGTGGCCGGGCTCAAGCGGCGCATCGCGACCGGCCTAGCGGTCCGCTCGGCCGCCGGCATGGAGCCGCGCGAACTGCTCGATCGGATCCAGGCCACCGCCCAGGAGCTGATGCGGCTGCACTCGTGGGTGTTCTGGGACCAGGTGCGCCCGGCGCTGGCCGAGGAGGGCATCAGCATCGTGCCCTGGCGCGAGCTGAGCGAGGTCGAGCGGGTGCCGCTGCACGGCCTCTTCCGCGAGCAGATCTTCCCGGTGCTCACGCCACTGGCGGTCGACCCGGCCCACCCGTTCCCCTACATCTCCGGGCTGTCGCTCAACCTCGCCGTCGTTCTCGTCAATCCGACGACAGGCACCGAGCACTTTGCCCGGGTCAAGGTGCCCCCGGTGCTGCCCCGGTTCCTGCGGGTCATCGAGGGCGAGCCCGAACCCGGCCGGTATGCCGCGCGCTTCATCCCGCTCGAAGAGCTCATCGCCGCGCACCTGGACCAGTTGTTCACCGGCATGGAGGTGCGTGAGCACTTCACTTTCCGGGTGACCCGCAACGAGGACCTCGAGGTCGAGGAGGACGACGCCGAGAACCTGCTCACCGCGCTGGAGAAGGAGCTCACCCGCCGCCGATTCGGTCCGCCAGTGCGCCTCGAGGTCGAGGACACCATGGACGAGCGGGTGCTGGACCTGCTGACCCGGGAGCTGGGGGTCACCGAGGCCGAGACCTACCGGCTGCCGGCCCCGCTGGATCTGCGCGGGCTGTTCCTGCTCGGGGACCTGGACCGCTCCGACCTCAAGGACCCGCCGTTCTTGCCGATGACCCACCCCGACCTCGCCCCGACCGAGCGGTCGTCGCAGGGTGACATCTTCGCTGCGGTGCGCACCAAGGACATCCTGCTGCACCACCCCTACGACTCGTTCAGCACCTCAGTGCAGGCGTTCATCGAGCAGGCCGCCGGCGACCCGCGGGTGCTGGCGATCAAGCAGACCCTCTATCGCACCTCGGGTGACTCGCCGATCATCGACGCCCTCATCGACGCCTCGATGGCCGGCAAGCAAGTGCTCGCGGTGGTCGAGATCAAGGCCCGCTTCGACGAGGTCAACAACATCTCCTGGGCCCGCAAGCTGGAGCACGCCGGAGTGCATGTCGTCTACGGGATCGTCGGACTGAAGACCCACTCCAAGCTGTGTCTCGTGGTCCGCCAGGAGGCCGAGGGCCTGGTGCGGTACTGCCACATCGGCACCGGCAACTACAACCCCAAGACGGCCCGGCAGTACGAGGACATGGGGCTGCTCACCTCCAACTCGGTGATCACCGACGATGTGTCCCGGCTGTTCAACCACCTTTCCGGCATGTCACAGGAGACCTCCTATCGACGCCTGCTGGTGGCACCGCACGGGGTTCGCCGGGGCTTGCTGGAGAGCATCAACAATGAGATCGAAAATGCCCGCGCCGGGCTCCCGGCCCGGGTGCGGATCAAGGTCAACTCGATCGTGGACGAGGCCATCACCGATGCGCTCTACCGCGCCTCCCAGGCCGGGGTTCCGGTTGAACTCTGGGTGCGGGGCATCTGCTCGGTCCGCCCCGGCATTCCCGGCTTGAGCGAAAACATCCGAGTGCGCAGCATCCTGGGACGCTTCCTGGAGCACAGTCGGCTTTACTGCTTCGAGAATGGCGGCTCGCCCCGAGTCGGCATCGGCTCGGCCGACCTGATGCATCGCAACCTTGACCGGCGCGTCGAGGTGAT
>RRZT012132829.1_pt1 | contig 47806 bp, 46 predicted proteins | sample 2165551 | NCBI WGS metagenome assembly RRZT01 (sample SAMN10456910, study PRJNA506462) | wastewater metagenome | biome: wastewater; feature: sludge; material: wastewater sludge; isolation source: wastewater sludge with Escherichia coli K12::gfp cells carrying plasmid... | place: USA: Moscow, Idaho... | reverse complement strand
GTCAGCACTTCGGCTTGGACGCCCCCACGTCCAAGGGCGGGACGTATGACGCCGCCACGAAAGCGAAGGTGACGGAGTTCCAGCAGCAACACGGCCTGCCCGCCACCGGGTATGTCGACCAAGCCACCTGGGACGCCCTCGACACCGGCTACCCGTTCACGGCGGACGCCTTTCAGGAGAAACCCCAACTCCCCACCACGGCTGGGGCCTCCGAGCGCACTGAAACGATGATCGGGTACGCGCTGAAGCAGCGGGGCTCGCGCTACACGTGGGGCGGTGCGGGGCCCTACACCCTGGGATATGACTGCTCCGGCCTGGTCCTGCAAGCCCTGTACGCGTCCGGGTACGACCCGCAACCCATCACGGTCGTCAAGCACGCCGAGCCGACCTACCGGACCTCGCAGCAGTTGTACGCCCACGGCAGCTTTCAAAGCGTCCCGATCGAGCAGCGACAACGCGGCGATCTGATCTTCTTCGGCAACAAAGCCGGGGTGGTCCACCACGTCGCCATCTACCTGGGCGACGGCACCATGATGGAGGCCTACGGCGCCACGGCGGGGATCCGCGCCTACACCCCGCACTACGGCTCCAGCTACGTCCTCCCCTACGCCAAACGCGTCTTCCGGTAACCCTCTCCCGTGCAGGGAGTAGCTGATGCCCATGGCGGCAGCTAGTTGGCTCTGACCTGCGCCGGGCAGCGTGGGCACTTGACCACGGACTCATATCCGTCGTCGTCGACCACCCCTCGCAGCCAGCCGTGGCCATCACAGGCGGGGTGACCACAGGAAACCGGAGCCTGAGGGATCAGCGGTCCATCTTGAAGACTTGGATGGTCCACGACCGGGTGAATGTCCTGCAACGCTGCGGCTAGCAGTACGGCGGGGCGCGTTCGGATCACTGCCTCCGTCATGGTGGGCTGTTGAAGACGGCGATCGCGCGCATTGAGAGCCGCAGCGATATCGGCACCTGTCCAACGTTGGGGGCAATTGACGTACCTGGCGAGCACTCCAACGAGCCGGTGTGGGGTCTCACGGCGCAGCCAAGGCACGTTTCTCGTCACATCCACCGCGAGAACCCATGATGGGGAGCCCTTCCGCCGCCTTTTTTGCGGGCGCGGCCGCGTAGCGGCCTCCGTTGATCCGGCCGTGAGGCCGTGAGGGAACCCCAGTAGACAGTTACGTTTCGTGGTTTCTGGTTCACCTCTAGGAGGGGTGACATGATCCACAGGTGATATCTGATCGCGTGGCACCGTCAGGGCTGTTTCGGTAGCGAGCCCTCGCTGGCGAGAACCCCGATCGTAGGCCTGCCACCGCTCGGCCTGGGTTAGCATTCGCCCACGCAGCACGACAACTTCGAGCCCTAGCTCTCTGGCACAAGCGTTGGTCCGTTGCACCTGCCGAGGACTACAGGTCAGCACACTTGCGAGAGTGTCGGGTCTAACGACGCACCGGCGGCCATTGCTCCACGCCCATCCGGACTTTGCCCGAGCCCAGCGGCGGAGCATTTCTGGAGAGACGTGATGCCGGGCAAGTACGTCACGGTGCTGGGCGATGGCAATAGCGACGGTGATCGTCGCCCAATGCCTCCGGTCCCGCCACACGGGGATCCGCGCGTATGCGCCTGGTGGTGGATCAACCCTGACGCCCACATGGCCATAAGCGCGTCCTCGCCCCTCTGGCAGGCGACGGGGCAGCAGGTCCGGCCTTTCCAGGGCGAGGTTCAGCAGCATCTCTGCTATCCGTGGGTCAGCAGCACGGTGGCGGTGAAGGGGATGGGGTTTTCCTCCCCGACGCCATCCGGGGAAGCGCAGCCTCGGCAGCGGATAGTCCGACTGGGTGGATGCGATCTCGTGCATCGACGATCGGCACGCCGCAGCCAGATGGTTGCCGCGCGCATCTCGCCCAACTACAGTGGGCAGCACAAAGCCTCCCTTTCGCTGAGGGGAACTGTTGAGTAAGCCCATGGTCCGGGCTACCGAGCTAAAGAAGACCTCCTGCGCCAACAGGGGGTTTTCTGCTTCTCAGGGCTCTTCGCCCTGACTACTCTCAGCCAGTCATAGGCAATGCCTCCTGGCTCTGAGCGGCCTTGAAACGCTGGTCCGGCAAGACTTCACCGAAGATGCGGCGCTCGAGGTAGGCCTGGCGCGTGAGGCCTTCCTGAGCGGCTCGTGCAGTTAGAGCCGCCATCTGAGCGCGAGTGGCACGCAGAGCGATCTTCTTCTTGCCTCCGCGAACGGCGGGAGGAAACTCGCCGCGGATCTGCTCCACCTCCTTGGGTGTGAGCGAGAGAGGGGCCTCGGGGTACAGCTTCACATCTACGTAGGCTTGTCGCGTTAGCCCGTGCTCGGCCGCACGCCTATTGAGCCAGTTGTGATGCGCCTGCGGGACGCCGAACGGGAGCCTGACCAGGACATGCTGATCCGATGCACCGTGGTCGACGCGTCCAGCCATAGTGGTATCAAACCATGAATGAGAGGGCACCAGGTACCGCGACGCGCCTGCGCACGCGTCCCGCAATCGCGAAGCCCCTCATCTCCTGAGGCCTGGCGGACGCTGGATAGGGGGTGCTACAGGCCGCTCGTTGGAGTAATCGTGCGCTGTGGCGGGTCCTGTAGCTCGGATGCGGTCAGCGGCTTGTCGAGCAGCCATCTGGTCCGTGGGAGCGTCCTTCGTCATGAGTTCTTGCTGATGCTGGAGAGCCAGTTTTGATTTGACGTTCACGTAGCGAGTCTCGGCTTGTGCTAAGGCATCCGCGTGAGGGAATGGCTTCCCAATTAAGGAATCGGCATGGGTGAGAGTGTTCTTCGCTTCCTCCGCACTCGCAGCCAGGCGCGCTGCTGACGCCGGGATGCCGTTCTGGGCCAGGTTCTCCAGGCGGGTGATGAGTCCTCGATCAACGTCCGCGTAGAGCGAGACCACCGTCGTCGCGATCTGGACGCCTTGGGCATCTCCTAGTTCCCACGTGAGCTTGATCTGACCATCTGGTAGGCCAGCCTTCTGAGCCAGGATGATCGGGTGCCCTCCGAGTGTCCCGACGTGGCGGGGACATGGCGCATAGTCCCGAAGGGTGGCTTCAAGGTAGGCGGTAGCGTCCGCCCGGGTTGTGAGAGTGCCGCGCGGCGTGACCAAGCGGAAGTCATCGCCTGCCGTCGGGATGGTGCGTGCTGCAGCCTCTGAGAGCCCCGGGAGTGTGTCGTCCGCACGCTTCAGTGTCTCTCTGGCTATGTCGCGTTGGAAGGCAAGGGAACTCTGCGCTTGGCGGTGTGCGCGCTCCAATCGCCTAAACCGCTGCAGTTCCTTCTGAGCGGTCGCTTCCTCCAGGAGGAGCGGGTTGCCCGAGAGTACTGCCTTGGCCTCAGCAAAGTTGAACACATCCTGGCCAACATCCCCTTCCATCTGGCGAGCGAGGCCGTGCCCGCCCATCACCTGATCAATGAAGCGGGCCTTGACCTCGAGTAGCTGCCACATGAACGCGTCAAAAGTCTCCTCAGCGACAACCTGGGTGATCTGGACCTCCGGGTTCTGGTTGCCACTCCTGATGATCCTGCCGTGGCGCTGGGTTACGTCGGCAGGCCGCCAAGGAGCGTCGAGATCCATAAGGTGGATAGCGCGGTCTTGGATGTTGGTTCCAACACCCATCTTCTCAGTGGAGCCGATCAGTACGCTCACTTCGCCGGTGCGGCAGGCAGCGAACAACCGCGCCTTCGCTGCATCGGTCTTCGCCTCGTGGATGAACCTGATGCTTGCTGAAGGCATCCCGCGCGCGACGAGCTGCCCCTTCAGTTCGTCGTAGACGTTCCACTCGCTCGATGGGGTTCCAAGATCACAGAAGACGATCTGGAGAGCGCCGGGAGTGGAGCTCGGTCCCTCTCCCTTGATCGTGTAGATGTTGTCTCGAGTTTCGAGCCAGACGCGGTGCAACTCCTCGGCGGCCGCCTGAATCTTGCCGCCGTCGACCGCGCCGTAGGCGGGGTCGATAAGCCTGAGGTCCAGCGCCGCCTTCCGCCCGTCGCTGGAGACCTTCAGCATGTTATCTTCCGATGGGTCGACCTGACGCGCAGCGATGCGGTCGACCCGGGTTGTGATCTCGGCGAGATAGTCCTTCAACTCAGGGCTCGGCGGGACGACAATGAGGCGGGGATCACGCCTGCCATCGGCTCTCTTCACGATCTCAGGGCGGCGTAGATGCGTGAGTTCCGCTGCGGTCTTAACGTCACCGTAGGACGCGAACATCGTTCGAAGTTCCGGTAGGTTATTGAAGCGGGCGAAACGTGACTTGAGCTTGAGTTTGCCTGCCACATTGAGTTCGAAGTCCGTGGTGACCTCGCCGAACGTAGCCGCCCACTCATCAAAGGAGTGAAGCCCCGCCGCGTACAGGGCCTCAGGGTCGAGGTACCGCTGCATCACCCACATCTCGGTGATGGAGTTGGCGATTGGAGTCGCTGTCGCCCCAGTGATAACACGGCTGCCGTGTCCTTGACGGAGCCAGTCGACCTTCGCGTACAGGTCCATGGCTCGCTGCGACCCAACGATCTGCGCTCCGGGGATACTGCTCGTAGTCCGCAGGTTCTTGTAGTGGTGAAGCTCGTCGACCACCAGGTAGTCGATCCCGGTTTGCTCGAAGTGCAGCCCGGGATCGCTGGGGACGTCCCTGATCTGCTTCAGCCGCTCCTCGGCGCGCTGGATCTGCCGCTCCTGAGCCTTAACGGATGCGACGGTGCCAGCCGCCTTGATCTTTTCTAGCCGTTCCCTGGCCTCGCTCATCTCACGCTCTTGGAAGGCCCTTTCGTTCTCGGGGAGAAGCGAGAGGCGTTCGAACGCCGTCCTGGTGAGAATCACAGCGTCCCAGTTGTTTGCCGCGACGCTTGCTACGAAGGCACGTCGTCTGTCGGCTTGCAGGTGCTCACTGCTAGCAGCCAGGAGTCGCGCCTGCGGGTACAACTGTGCCCACTCACGGCTGAACTGTTCCAGCATGTGGTTTGGCACCACGACGGCAGCCTTGTTGATGAGCCCCAGCCGCTTGAGTTCCATCGTCCCGATGACCATCTCTGCGGTCTTTCCTGCACCCACTTCATGGAACAGGCCAACCGACGGGGAGTGGATCATGCGCGCGACGGCCGCGCGTTGATGAGGGTACGGCGCAAAAGTCTTTGTCAGTCCAGGGAAGGTGAGGGCTTCGCCCTCGGCCGTAAAGTCACGGAGCACGGTCGAGTTGAACCGGCGGTTGTAATCCGCAGTGAGTCTCGCCGCTCGTGCAGGATCCTCCCACACCCAGTCTTGGAATCGCTCAGCCATGCGGGAGGCCTTCTCGACGGCAGCCTCGGTTTCAACTGGGTTGAAGATCCTTTGTGAGGACCCAGGCTCCACGGGATCGGTAACGATGATGGGCTTCTGCTCCAGCAGATGATGCATGATCCTGCCGGCGGGCATTCGCTCGGTTCCCCAATCACTGGTGGCAGGGAGTCCGTAGTCTGCCCGGTCAACCGTCCACCCCACGCCGGGGATGTTGGCCACGGCTGGTGACATTCTGCCCAGGATGTGACATAGGAACGCCTCGTGATCAGCGGCTGGGATCCAGACTGCGCCGATTCGTGGGGTGATCTCTCCGGGTTGCAGGTCCGGTGGGACGACGGCGGACAGGGCATCAACGTTCCGTTGCCATCGCCCCGATGTGTCAGTGCTGGCAGCAGCCAGCGCTTGCTCGTACTTCTCGCGAACGTTGCCGGAGCAGTACTCAGCCCTTGTCACCCACCGGTCGGATGTTGGGTCGAGGTAGATGCCCTCACCGAGTTCGGCGATAACCTCGCTGCGGGTGACGCCTTCCAGCCGTGCAATTTCGTCAAGGTCTACGTACCCTCGGGTATCGAGGACCACAGCGAGACCGTCCTGAGCGGTGTCGACACCAAGAACGGGCTGTCTCGGCAGGATGACCCGCTCCTGAAGCAGAGTGGCTGGCTTTGCCGTCTGAGTGCCCTCATCGAAGACCTCGAGACCCCACAAAAGCGGGCCGTATGGGTCGTTGCGGAAGTGAGTCACTGCCGAGGGGGTACGCCGAGTGATGATTGGCTCGCCTGTCTCCTCGTCAATCTTCTTGGTCTGCGTGATGTGTGCGCGGTTGATCGGCCCGTAGCGGCCCGTGTACGACTCCCAGTTGGCGGCCAGTTCAATCCGAAGGGCGTCCAGCGCGGGGGTGTCATCCAGGCTTTCAGCCTCCAGGGTGATGAGGCTGCGCACCTGGTCTCGCATCGTGATGAGCGCCCGCACCTCGTCAGCGTCACTCTTGAAGACCTTCGCAGGCACGAACAGGCCCTCTTGAACCCGCGCAAAACCGTTCTCGGTGGAGACCAGCAGTCCATCGATCTCGTCGGATGGCGCAGGAACGTAACCAGCAGCGAGATGCTCTTGAGAAGTCCGGGGCGACATCGTAAGACCGTGGAGCCGGGCATCTACCGTGTCCCGTTCCAGGACGTGACGAAGCTGTGAGGGGGCCGCAACCGGGTCACCCTCCACCTCGAGACTGGCAATGCCATGGAGTCCGACGTCGACGTGTTGCCGACCCAGAACGTGCGAGGGGTGATCCAACCAGTACTCGTTCAGCCGGGTGGGCTCATCCCCGCCATTGCGATTAGGGAGTTCGACCGTCAGTGTCCGCACCCACGAAGGCTCATCTCGTCGCGGAACAGTCTCCCGCCGGCGGAGGATGAGGAGATCCGTCACGGCGTCAGTGCCAGCAGTCTTTCGATGGGCGCCCGTTGGCAGACGCACGGCCGTCACGAGATCGGCCCGGGCGTACATCTCCCGCCTGGCCGCCGGGTTCGCGGCATCCAGGGTGTAGCGCGACGTAAGAACCGCTACCAGACCTCCAGGCCTCGTCATCTCCAGACTCTTCACGATGAAGTGGTTGTGCATCGACAGCTTCTGGGGGTTGTAGCGGGGGTCGTGGAGCACAGTGTCCGCAAAGGGGACGTTGCCAATCACGGCGTCGAAGTAGCCCGTGGGGAATCGCGTGGCCGCAAAGCTCTCAGCTCGAATATCTGCGTGAGGGTACAGCAGGGCAGCGATGCCCGCCGTAACGGGGTCCAACTCAACGCCCACCATCGACGCACCCTGGGGAGCCGCCCCAATGAAGGTTCCAGAGCCGCAACCCGGCTCGAGAACCGTTCCGCCCTGGAAGCCGAGGGACTCGAGGGCCGACCACATTTCAACGACGATTGAGGGCGATGTGTAGTGAGCGTTGATCGTGGTGCGGCGAGCAGCGTCGTATTCCCTATCGGAAAGAAGCTCACGAAGTTCGCCACGCTGCCGACTGAACTCGGCTCTATCCTCATCGAAGATCTGAGAGACCCCCTGCGCACCCCACCCCCCCCATCTGGCAAGGAGACCCTGCTCATGTGGAGTAGCAGGCCTTCCTTCTTCAGTGATGACCCGGAGTGCGCGCAGAGCCTCTAGGTTGGCCTCGATGCGAGCCTTGGGGCCTGAGGGCGCCATGATTGCGTCGCCAGTCACAGCGAAACTGGGCGCCGTCGTCGTCGCCATTCCAGTGGAATGGGCACCCTCGGCAGCGGCTCGTGGCGTCGCCATTCCAGTGGAATGGGCACCCTCGGCAGCGGCTCGTGGGGGTGTCGTCTTGGCTGTGGGCGTGACGGGCGTCGCCGCGCCGTTATCGCCCGTCACGGCAGTGTCGCCTACGCGACCGGACGACTCGCCTCTGCGCGCGTCAGGGGAGTATCGAGCCTCATCCAGGAGACTGGGTTGGGGCTCGACCTGCGGCGTGTTCTGAGTGGTAACGCCACCATTTCGGCGCTGGGCAGAGTGGGCCGACGCACTTGCGGTTGTGGTGGGATCAGACCACCAGTCTTCGAGGGTGGGCTGGCTATCTGAACGTCGCGCCATGAGGGTAAAAGCCGCCTTCCAGGGGAGCGATTCCTGGCGTAACGGTAGCCTCATTCGCGATCGTATGAGCGATTGGGGGGCGCCTCGTCGACGCGGGCGAGGCAACACCCCGCCAATGAAGTAGCTAAGCTAACAGGATGATGCCGATGATTCCCCGATCTCTGATCATCTTGGCCTTGCTGGGCCTGTCACTCTCCGGTTGTTCTGCAACCTCCGACCCCATCCCTGGCGCAGTCCCTGCAACCGCCGTTCTTGAAACTGGAGATCCCGAGGGACCGGCACCCGACCCCACCTGGAATGGCCCGTCCGAGACTGCGGCGATAAGGACGGCTCAGAACGCAGTTGGAGCGTGGATCAGCACTGCCGATGCCGACGAGGCGTTGTGGCGTGGGCGGTTGAGTGCTTGGCTGTCACCAGAAGCGATGGAGTACTACGGGGCTGTAGACCCCAGGAATATCGCTCCAGGCTCAGTTACGGGTGGAAGGCTGCTCAGCACGGACGGGCCAGCGTCTCTCGCCACCGTGGAGGTCACCACCACTTCAGGTAGGTACGAGGTCCTCCTGAACCGGTTCTCGGGAAGCGAACCCTGGAAGACGCAACGGATCACCGAGGCACAGGGATGACTCGCCAGGTGGGCATCGTGGCCCTAGTCCTCGTCTTGCTGATGGGTGGCGGCTTCGCGGGAGTGCTGCTCTCTCGGCCACCGATCAGCGGGGATACTTCCGCGGCGGGATGCTCTGCGGCCGGAGTAAGCATCGACACATCGAAACTGCCGAACTCGATCGGTGTGTGGAATAAGGCCCAACTCGCGATCGCAGCGGTCGTGATCAACACCGTCTCCCAACGGGGCGGCGACCGGTGGCTGCAGCAGACCGCGCTCGCCACGGCAATGAAGGAATCGTCCTTGCAGAACATTGATCATGGGGATGCGGTGCGGAACGACACCATTGGCGTCTTCCAGATCGGACCTGAGCACGGCGCTTACGCTGACCGGATGGATCCGGCGTGGGCAACAGGGAACTTCTTGGACCGCCTCTTTAAGGTGCCCGACTACCGGAGCCTGACGCCCACCCTCGCCGCTCACAAGGCGCAGCGGAACAAGGATCCTAACGCCTACGCGTCTATGTGGGACGACGCGGGTGCAGTCCTCGATGGCCTCGGGGGGGTGACGACGGTGAGCAATGCCCAGGCACCGAGTAGCTCCTACCAGCTTGGAACCGTCAAACCAGCAACACAGCAAGTGGCAAACAGCGTGGGGGGCCAGTTCGGCATCAAGACAGCTTACGGATATCGGGCCCCGTCAAGTGAGAAGTGGGATCCAGCCGGGCATCCAGCCGGGCTCGCTATCGACTTCATGATCAACGACATCCCTGACGGGAAGGCAGTAGGCGACCGTCTGGCAGGGTTCCTTATCGCCAACGCTCAGGCCATTGGGGTGAAGTACATCATCTGGCAGCAGCGTTCATGGACTCCTGCACGTGGCGAGTGGAAGCCGATGGAGGATCGAGGATCCCCGACGCAAAATCACCTCGATCACGTACATCTCTCGCTCGACGATTCCGCGACAGGGACGGTACCTCAGGGCGGCGGTGCAGGGTGTTCACCGGATAGTGGGGGCGACCAGGGCGCTAGCGCACCTGTCACTAGCGGATGGGCCCAGCCCATTCTGGTGAAACCCGGAGCCCGCAGCTTTGGCCCACGGATGCACCCCGTCTACCACGTAATGAAGATGCACGAGGGCCAGGACTTCGGCGCCTCATGTGGCACGCCCATCTTCGCTGCTAACGCTGGGACTGTGACATTCGCTGGGGTGCGTGGTGGCTACGGGCATCTCATCATCCTCGACCACGGACAAGGCGTGACCACCCGCTACGGGCACATGTACGCCACCGGGTTGAAGGTCAGCGTAGGACAGCAGGTAGCCGCCGGTCAGCGCATCGCGGACGTCGGATCAGATGGGACCTCGACCGCTTGCCACCTGCACTTTGAGGTGCGCACCGGAGGGGTCGCGATCGATCCACTCGACTTCCTAGCTGGTAGGGGAGTTACCTGGTAGGTGACCACACCACGTCTAGTTCTTGCGGTAACGGGTCGCCCACCTCGGAACGAGCCTCACGGCTCGCCTCGTCCAGTGCGGCCCCCAGGGGCCAGGGTTCGGTGTCGTCCTGGTCAGCAACGTCGACGGGCATACACCAGTCCGCGAAGATGACCTCGTCCGCGGCCAGTTGCGCCTGACGGATTCGTCCTATCTCCAGCGCTGAGTCGCCGTTGGTATTCGGACCAGCAGCGACCATGGTCGGCCAAAGCTCCACCCAGGCGGCCTCCGCATCCAATCCAAGCTGCGAGAAGAACGCCTCCGGGTCGCCTATCGCAGCGAGCCGCTCCGGCGCGTACTCGCTGAACGCCCGCAAAGCCTGCTCCCCAAAACGGTTCATGACTCCTCCTTGCCATCGTCAACGCTAGCGCTCATTCCAGTGGAATGAGCGAGACCTCGGCCTGGGCGTAGCCGAAAGGGGGAACCCGTGGTCACTTGGAATGTCCCCGCCTTCACCCCCGCAAGCGCAGCGACAAGTGCATCGGCGGTAAAGCTCGACAACGTCACCCCAGGGTGGGACCGTTGCAGTTCTAGGACGACGCCGCGCACCTCGTCAGCCAGCCCGTCCGGCAACTGGGTGGAGAATCGGCCCTTGCTCATGCAGACGCCTCCTGCTCACGCGCGAGGAACCAAGCGAGTACGGCCTCATAGTCGGCTGTGACCTTGTGCCGTGGCTGATAGATCGTTGGTGGCTGCCCGTGCGTGTAGGACTCGGGAACCATGGCCGCGCGCCGTACTGACGGCGCGACGAGATCTCCGTAGGTCCGAGTGAGTAGTGCGAGCACATCACTGTAGATTCGCCCTCCGCCAGCTCCGGGCACCATGCAGGGAACGATCCCGTAGAACTCGAGCGTCGGGTTGTACGCCTCCTGGACCACATCAACGGTCGCAATCAGGTCGCTGATCCCATCACTCTCCTTGAGTGTGGGCTGAGTCACCGTCAGCACCCCCTGTGCAGCAACGAAAGCCGCAACAGTGATCACAGAGAGAAACCCTGGACAATCAATCAGTACAAGGTCTGCGTCTGCCGATGCGAGAGCGAGACGAAGCCGCTGCTCACCTCCTGTGATGGATGCCAGGTGAACGGGCGCATCATCCAACCCGAGCCCACCAGGCAGGACCGCGATCCTCCCATCGAGGAGCGGGCTGATTGTGACAGCCTCCGCCAGGGGTGTCCGCTTCATGAGCACATCTGCCGTGTTGAGACCCACTTCGGAGAGGTCAACACCGAGCCAGCGGGTCGCGTTGGCCTGCGCATCGGCATCAACGACAAGCACGCGGAGGCCTCGGGATGCGCACAGCGCCGCCAGCGACACCACCGTGGTGGTCTTACCCGCCGAGCCTGCTGCATTCGCAATGGCAATGATGCGTTTGTTCATCGGTCGTTCTCCTTCGCCTGTGCCTTCAGAAACTGCTGAATCGCCTCGCGCTCGGCGGGGGACGGCTCATAGCCCACCTTGACGAGAGACTGGAGGTAGTCGCACTCGGCGTCACTCAGCACGGACGTCGCCCCAAGGCGTACATCAAGCGCGTAGAGATAGACCCACCAAGCAACCATCACGCGATCAGGGGTGGGGGATAGCGAGGCAAGGTCGTAGTAGTCGATCGGTGTCTTGGGATTCTTCTCAGACCACCTGCGAGCGGCCAGTTTCCGCGCCTGCGAGTCAACAATTGTGTCGAACGCGAGCGCAACCATTGCTTCTCTGAGTTGCCCCGCCGATGGCTTGAGGTCAAGCAGCTCCTCCAGAAACGGACGGCGTAGCTTCCGCGTCTTCACCCGCTCCCGGGCGCGCTGCTCGTCCGCATTGTGTATGGACCTCCGCGGCGCGGACCGCTGGAAGTAGCCGACACCCCCAGCTCTGTATAGGGCCGGTGCGACGATCAGGTCGCCAGCAGCAACGAGAGCCGGAATATCCGCCGGGTTGTGGACCACGTGGTCGTAAGGCCGCTTAAACTCGGCTCCGGGATCGTCGACATAGGGCACTCCCAGGTCCTCGGCCACAGTCCGCGCTTGCTGGCTAGAGTCCTCGGAGCGAATTGCTTCCTTAGCCTTGCTCGCAAGGTAGGGGAGCTTCACCTGCCGGTCGATTGCGGCAGGGGAATTCCCCGCACCACTGGTTGCCTCATCATCACCGTCGTCCACCGGACCAAGGATCAAGTCTCCTTGGTCCACGGCTCGGGCCACAAGATCACCCGTGCGCGCGACCACAGCATCATCTTCCTTCAGCAGGTTGAGCCCCTCAACCACCGGATACACGCCAGTCTCGATGGCCACCTGGATGCTCTCGGGAAGCCGGAGCAACTTCAGGCGCTTAGTCACCTGGCCCTGCGAGACGCCCGCCGCAGCAGCGATCGCTGCATGGCTGAGGCCGTTTGCCGCCTTCCGCTGGTAGGCGAGCGCCTCCTGGATCGGGGTCAACTCGAGCCGTTGAAGCGCAGTGGCCAGCCGAACGCCGTCGGGATCAGAGGCCAGATCGTCTCGCACGATGACCGGAACCATGTCCACGCCAGCAAGAAGCGCCGCCACCCGTCGGCGGTCACCATCCAACATCACGTAGTCGACGTCCGAAAAGGAGTCCGCATACTCGGGATGAGCTCCCAGATAGGCCTTAACCGAGCACACGGTCAGTGGATGGATCAACCCCTGCGCCTGAATGCTGGAGGCGAGCTCCTCGATCTTGGTTGTCATTCGTGGCGCCGGGTTCTCCGGGTTGGTCGAGACCCTCGACAAGTCGACCTCCACGACCCCCGACTTCACCGCCTGCAGCGCGCTGACCAGGCCTTGGCTCCGCCTCGACTTCACACCTAATGACGCATCCTCAGGGAGCCCACGCTTCTGGGACATCTCCACACCTCCTACGATGCCAGTAATAGCAGCATTGTATACAATGAAGTGTGAGAGAACAACCCTGAGATCTTCAAGAGTTCGCTACGTCGCGCTGCGACGAGCAGGGGAGATTGGCTGGATAGACCGCTTCAAGTTGTCCGCATCAGCGCAGACCCGCTTGACGTCCAGCGTCCAGGCGACCGTCTTCCCCTTGCGCGACGAGTCTGGGGGAAGATCGGCAATGAGATAGCTAGCCTCCTCCAGCTCCTTCACATGGAACCTGATGGAAGCGACGGCGACATCCGGGATCTCGCGAACTAGCTCCGCCGTGGTAGCAGTCCCGCCCAACTCTGCTAGCGCCGTCATGATGCGCAGCTTGATCGCGTTCATGCCGAGCACAACGAGCCCCCCCAGTGAGGGCGAGAGTCGGAGTGGGACGACGATGCGAGGCACGTCGTCATTCTGGCAGCTATGGCCTGTCGTGTCTGTCTCACTGCTACCCCCAAAGTGTCCACGGCCCGCAACGTGCTAGTTATGTTAGCTTATTCATGATAGTTTGTGGTGGTCGATCGCTGAAACAACACGCGCGCCACGGCTCGTCAGAGATGGCCGTTAGCATGTGAGCGTTTTGGGCGTCGACGCCCCGATTCACCACCCCTGGCGAGAGGCTTTGAGATGAAACTCACATTGACCGTTCAGCCGGACCGTGCCGACCTATGGCTGGGAGAGAACCGCCTAGCCACGGCGGATCCGAGGTTCCCTCGCGCGGCATTGAAAGCGCTGCGCACCGAAGCAATCACCGAGGCGCAGCGCCGCGGTGAGGCCCTGACCTTGGAGAGCAATGTGTTAGGCGCGGGCGTCACCGTCCTGACGATCACGCCGGAGGGCGCGATTGTGGCCCAGAGCCAGGATCACGCTGATTTGGAAGCGACCCCATCATCTCAATCCCAGGAGGAAGGCCCTGTTGCAGCTACTTCCACCGCTGTCCAGGCCTCGGCACCATCCTCCGCTCCAACAAGTCAGCGTCACCTCGACGTGAAACTTGCTACGGAAGCGTCCGGCGCTGGAGGGACGTGGGCCCCCAGCGAGGAGGACACGCGCGACGTCACCCTTGCGGACCTGCTGCAGGGCGAACAGCTCCACCTCCTCGGGGACAGCCCAACGCCCCCGCGCGACACAAACCCTTTCCGCGTGTCAGCCACGGCGATGGGGCTGGGCGCAGCAACGTCGGGTAACGGCTCCGGCGGGCCGCTGACCATCATGGTCGCCAACACGGCCGGGGGGAGCGGCAAGACCCCCACTGCGATTGGCGTCCTCTCTGCAATTGCGCAGCGCCGAGGGGGCGACGTCACGCTGGTTGACCTCGATCCCACCGGCGACCTCGCTCGGCGCCTCGGCGCCAGCCCTGCGTGGACAATCCTGGATCTCCTCGGACGCCTCTCAGATCCCGACCTCCCGAGCCCCACGGTGGCCGAGCTCCACGACCTCATGATCTACTCCGATGAGACCAAGCTCTGGGCCGTCGCCGCGCGCACCGCCACCGTGGACAAGAAGGCTGCCGATGGGGTGGTGCAGCCGGAACTCTCAGCTGGTGAGTACGCGAGGCTGCACTCAGGTTTGGCGAGCGCCTTCGGCGTCGTGGGGATTGATGCCGGGAACAACGACGCCGGACGTGGGTTCCTGGAGGCCCTCAAACACACCCACCAGATCCTCATCCCGCTCGGATGGGATCAGAAGACAGTGGCGGCAGCGCTGAATCTTCTGGCCAACATCCACGAGACCGGGTTCGAGGATCTCGCCAGCAAGGCGATCATCGTCGCCACCACCCCTCCCCGCATCTTCCCCAACCGCCGGCAGCGGCAGCGGGCCCTGGACACGTTCACCTCTCATGGCCTGACGATCATGGAAGTCCCCACTGACCTGCACATCCATGAACGGTCCGCTATCTCTTGGTCGCGGCTCCGCCCTGCCACCCGCAAGGCCTACACCGCGATCGCGGATGAAGTCCTCACCCGAGCCGGATTCTGAGCCATGGACAACCCCTTCAAGCAAGACGCCAACACGTGGCAGAGCCTGAGCGATGCCCGGGGACCGAGAGCCGTCCGCATGTCGTCCATGATCATCGCGGCGGGCGTGGCACTTGTGCTTGGTTGCGTCGGAGGGGCGATCGCGATGGGAGCGCATACGCCACTGCCGTCGCCGCAGGCCACCACCCCTCCGACGCTGTTGCCCTCAGAGGATCCGACGCCCTCAGAGGATCCGACGCCCTCAGAAACGCCGCAGCCAACCGACTCACCTTCGGCCGAGTCCCTCGACCTTCCATCAGCGGCGGAGGAACCCTCCCTCTCTGACGAGCAAGAAGCACCCGACGAGGAGCGGCCCGCAACTCGAACCACCGTGGTCCGAGTAACCGTCGCAGCTCGGTCCCCAAAGGCGGCGGCACCCGCTCCAGCCGTGACGACACGAGCCGCTGCGCCTGCTCCAGCGCCGACCAGGGCGGCAACGCAAGCACCAGCAGCGACTAGGCCGTCAATCAGCGGACTGACCTGCGAGCGATCTGGAGATCGCCTCGTCGCGTCGGCCTCCATCTCAACAGGGAACCAGCCAGTGAACGTCTCATGGTCTGTGGGGGGCGTTCCTTCCGGCGGCGACAAGCCCGCCAGTACGTCACGAGTCTCTGCCTGGTCTACCGGTAAGTCCAACGGGTGCTCGCTGACGATCAGGACTAGCGCGGGCAGCGCTTCGGCGTCCGCGTAACGAAGGGTTCATCACCATGCCTACCAATAGACCGACAGGTGGCTACCGCCCCGTCCCCCTGGGCGCGGGCCCCCTGTCCTTGCAGCCGGGGACCGCGTCAGGGGTGGGGCGGTCCCCGGCTCTCCCCTCCCAGCCAAAGCCACTGCCGAGGAAACCGGCTGACATCGCAACTGTTTTGGCGGAAACAGGCAGGAGCGGACCGCTGTGGGTGGCCAGCCTCGATGGGGGAGTCGGACGGACAACAGTTGCCCTCGTTCTGGCATCCCTGCTCGGCGGCCCTGAAGATGTCAGGGGGTTCATGGATCTCAACCCCATCGCCCGATCGAAGACCCCCGCGGCGATAGACAAGCAACCCACCCATGATCCAGCAACGTGGGCGTGGTCCGAGCCATGCGGTGGAGGCTTCAGCTATCTGGCGGGTCACATCGAAGACCCCGTGCTGGAGACGATTGCCGACGAGTTCGACACTCTCGTCTACGACCTACCGGCACGCATCATTCCACTGGAATGGACGGGGTGCCCCATCCTCGTCACGCGTGGCGACCAGGAGGCCATCACTCGGCTCACTGAGTACCTCACCACGGCGGATGCACCGGCCAACCCCATCGTGGTGGTAAACGAAGCAGTGACCCACGAGACCACGAGACGAGCGCGGCACCTGACGGTCGGCTTGTCCGCGTGGGCACGAGTCGTGCGTCTGGCGGACGACCCCGCGCTACGTCAGATTCCCTATTACCCGAAACACGTCGCAACTAGCACCAGGCTCGCTGCGGCTCATATCGCGTCCAACATCAACGAAAGGCAACCCTCATGAACAACCCGCTACGCACGAGCCTCCTGACTGCGTCACTCACGACCCTCCTGCTGGCAACGCCCGCTATCGCTCGCGCCGACAACCCCTTCCCGCGCCCATCCTTCAGCGCAGACACTCCGGGCATGGGCGCCATCCAAAAGCTTGTGAACATGGTCTTCACCTACGGCTTCGTCGCAGCGCTGATTGGAGCCGTGTTGAGTCTCTTGGTACTGGGCCTGGCGGGCCCCCTCGGGTTCCCCCAAGGGACACGCGTCGGAAAGGTGGGCCTCCTGGTCAGCCTTGGCGTCGCGCTGGGTCTTGGAGCGATCTGGGCGATCCTCGGCTTCTTCTACTCCGTTGGTCTGACGTTCTAGCCCTGTTCCCTCTGACAAACCCCGGGAGAGTGCCATGCTCAAGGTTCTGCGCCGCCGATGGATACCGATCACCCTGGCGGTGATCGGTTGTGCGATCGGCCTACTCCTGACTGGCTACTTCTGGCCTGTCAAGACCTCCCCCTCCCCAACGCCCCCCACGAGCGGTTCCGTAGCTACCATGCGCCCCCTCGATACGACACCGTTGCTAGCAGGCGCGGCGACGGCGGGCGGCGGCGGCAGCGACATCGGCCCGGGCGGTATGCCGATGGGGTACCCGCACACGCCAGATGGCGCCGCTTCTATGGCTGCATCCTGCGCCATCTGGGTCTACGAACCGACCGTGGATACGGCAGAGGGCCGCGCAGCGCTGGCCGATGCGTGCTCGACCCCAGCGCACCACGCACGACGTCTGTCCAGCCTCGAGTTCGGTGCACGCGTCCACAAGATCTATGGCCCCAACGTCCGCGCCCAGGCAGGGCGAGGCGCATACGCGGTAAGCAGCATCAATGATGACCAGGCCACCGTCTATCTCTGGACGCCTGTCTACTACCCCGGCACGACGAGTCTGGGGATCGACTACTCCTTGTGGGGCGTCACTACCTTCTCCATGGTGTGGTCGCCCCAGGGATGGAAGATCGACGAGCCATCCCAACAAGCCCTAGATCTCTATGTCGAAGGGCCCGTACCGGCTGACCCGTGGGGCAACCCCAGCGCCGCTGAGAAGGCGGCGCAACTTCGAGACCCGGCGCGGTGGGTTGTTCGAACAAAAGACCAGGTGCTCACACCCGACGCCTATGTCACGGCCACCTGGAAGGAGTTCGCCAATGCGACCCGTTAGGAGGTTCCTCGCGGTCCTCGTCGTAGTCCTCGCGGTGGGTGTCGGCTTCAGCACGCCCGCCTTTGCCGATCCGTCGTCCGCTGAACAAACGAAGACGCTAAGCCCTGAGCAACGCGTAAAGATTGCCCAGGAGGTCTGCTCCAGCACTCCCGGTGGATGGTCAATTTTTGATTTCGCCAGCCCTCGGGGGGTCTGCGAGGCCGCAGTGAAGTTCGCCATCGAACGTGATGGGCAGGTGACGACGGCCAACTTGTGCGCCGCAATAGCCTTCGCGAACGAAGACCTAGCGAAGCAATGCTCAGCGGTCGTCCAACCCGTCGTTGCAGCGACTCAGCAGGCACTTGGAGCAGCCGCCAAGGCGGTTGCCGAAGTCGCGGAATGCGCTCCAGGCGTAGTAACCGGCGAGTGGTACGAATGCGTCAGCAAGAAGATCCACCTAGGCCTAGCGCAGGCGTCGAACGACACCTGGCGTGTCCTGGGCGCAACGGTGACGCAGGACACCAAGGCCGTATCGATCCTGGACCTCACGAGCAATACCAGTGAGGCCAAGGCGTTCCGCTCGGTCTACATCGACGTTGTAGCGCTGTCGATGCCCATCGTCATGATCGCGGGGATCATCAGCCTCATCACCGCCGCCCTTCGCAGACGAGGTCGGCCACTCTGGGACATGCTCACCGGTGTAGCCACGTTTGGACTGTTCTGGGCGGGGTCCCTTACCCTCGCGACTTTCGCCTTGAAAGCCGGGGACGGAGTCGCGCTACTACTCGCCGGTGAGAATGGATCCAAGCTAGAGCTTGATCAGGGCGGCATGGCCAGGTGGATGGATGCCATGACTACCGCTCTCCCGAGCAGCCTCAACACGGGGAACCTGATGTGGCTGGTCATGACCTGCATCCTCTTCATTGGGATCTTCGTCCAGCTAGTGATTCTCGCGCTCCGCGAAGTCTCCCTACCCCTGATCGCCGTGGTGATCCCGGTCGCTCTTGCGCTCCAGGCGGGCCCTGAGGCGGTGCGGAAGGCACTACCACGACTGGTGACTGCCTTCCTGACGATCGTGGTCGCGAAACCCTTAATGGTTCTCGCCCTACGCCTCGCGAACAGTTTCCTTCAGGCTGCAGTGAAGCAGGATCCCACCTCGGGTTCCGTCGATCTGTGGTCCGCGCTTCTGGGCACCGTAATGCTGTTCATGGCGCTGTTCTTCACCGGAGCCGTCTACAAGCTGTTCAACCTCACAATGACCGAAGCAGGTCGCCATGGTGGAGGAAGCCTCCTGAACTTGGGTCAAAACGCGTCGATGCTTGCAGGTAGCGGAGGACACTCAGGCGGCAGCATGGCGCAGCAAGCCGCGACGGCCAACCGACTCCAGTCCGGGTCAATGGCGGCTGGAGGCGCGAAGGCCGCAGCCGCAGGAGGCGCTGCGGGCGCGCTACCTGTCGTGGGACTAGGACTGGCCGCTGTCGCAGGTGCAGGTGCAGCGATGCGGGGGATCGTGTCACAAGGGGCCACTGGGGGCGGCGCACTTGAAGACGCCGAAGGCATCACGCTCCCGCCTCCACCTGCGCGACGCCCCGGTGGCCTGAATGATGGTGGCGCACCGGCGCCAGCGCCATCGCCAGCGCCGGCCGCACAGAACCCAACTGGGCAGCAGAACCCTGGTTCCAACACCACAACCGTTCCTCAACCGAAGGGGGTTCCTGCGCCGTCCCCAACGAGGAGTCCCGGTTCGCAACCACCTCCGCAGCAAGCACCGATACCGAGTCCTCCTCCGAGCCCTCCTGGCTACAACCCGAAGTTCACTGAAAGGAAGGCGAAATGAGTAACCAGACCATGGTCCGCATGGGGCCCCGCGAGCAGCGTGGCTTCATCTTGGGGCTTCGTGTCCCGCAGGTGCTCCTCCTCCTGGTGGCCGCCACGATGGTGGTCCAAATGCTGAACACTCCGTGGCCTGCGGGCCTCCTCTGGGTGGTCGGCGTCGCGATCGCGCTCCTCGTCGGATTTATCCCATGGAAGGGGCGAACCCTAGACGAGTGGATTCCCGTCTTCTACAACTACCTCGTTCAGCAGGCCACGGGCGAGAACGTGTATATGGGCGGCGTCTATCGCGATGCGGAACCTGGCACACTCCTGCTCCCGGGGAACCTGGCACACCTGAAGCCGATCATTTACGTGGCAGGCAACGGGGAGGAAGTCCTCGTGATCAAAGACCCGTTGAAGCAGCGGTACACGGCGGTGCTGGTCGTACAGGGATCCACCTTTCCACTGCTTGACTCGGCCCGACAGACCAGCAGGGTCGTTGGGTTTGAGCAGCTCCTGGCGCAACTATGCGTGCCAGGAAACCTCGTTAGTCGGATCCAGATCCTGGAGCGAACAGTCCCTGACTCCGGCGAGGCTATGCAGCGGTCCTATGCGCGTCGCGGCATCCAGGACGGAAAGTACGCCGATCAGGCATACCGAGAGATCCTCCGATCAGTACCCGACGTCCAGCAGGGGCACGAGAGTTACGTCGCCGTGTCTATCGACGGTCGCGCAGCCAGGAGCGACATTCGCGCCGCCGGAGGTGGAGACCAGGGCGCAGCCGCCGTGGTGTTCAGGGAGTTGCGAAGCATTGCTGACAACCTTGAACCGGCAGGCGTGCGGGTGTTGGGATGGATGCCTCCAAGACTCTTCGGCTTTGTGTGCAGGACCGCGTTCGATCCCGCCGCTCGCGACACTCTGGAGTTCAGGGGAGGCGGCACCCGAGACGATCGCGGCGGCGACGAGGGCCTTCCCGCTGGCGTTGATCTCGGAGCCGCAGGTCCCATCCATGCAGAGAACTCATGGGATCACTACCGAACAGACTCTGCTTTCCACCGAGTGTGGTGGGCGCAGGAGCTTCCCCGACGAGAGGTGCCAGCTGGCTTCCTTTGGCCGGTAGTTCTCGGAACAGACGTGCCACGAACGTTGAGCATGGTCCTGGAACCTCGAGACCCGGCGACGGCTCGACGCCGCGTGGGTGCGAAGGCGAGCCAGCAGCAAGGAGACCAGGCCTTCCGACAGAAGATTCAGCGCCGAACGACTGCACGGGAGGCGGTCGAGGCGAGCGAGACGGCTCGCCGCGAGGGTGAACTCGTGTATGGGGCAGGCATGCCGCGCGTGACGCTATTGCTCTCGACGTCGGCTAACACGCTCGCCGAACTTGATGCCGCGTCGAAGCAGATCGAGCGAGTTGCGCAGCAGTCGTCTCTCGAGATCATGGCGCTCCACGGGGAGCACGACCAGGCGTTTCCTTGCGCCGCGCTGCCGCTGGCACAGGGGCTCAGCGAGAGCCCCATCCACCTCTAGGTCATTCCACTGGAATGACCCCCACCCTGAAGGAAGAACGATGGAACGGATAGAGCGATTGAGCCGCGAGACTGTTCGCGCTCGCGCTGATTGGAAGCGTTCACGCGCCCCATGGCGGAAGGAAAGCGCACCGCGGGTCACTGACCTGCCCGGCGCGACTCTCGATATCGCCCCGCTGGGCAGGGGACCTGAAGGGCGACGTGGGGGGCGGGCTTTTCACCGTCTCCGTCTCGCAGCGCATGAGGAGACCACCACCCAACTCGCCGGGCTGTACCCGTTCCTCGCTGGCCCTGGGTTAGGGGCAGAAGGGGCGTACATCGGAAGGGACCGCTTCACACGGTCAGCGTTCATGTATAACCCGTTCTCCCTGTACGAAGCGGGGATCCTCTCCAACCCGAATATCTGGCTAGGGGGCGTGATCGGCAGTGGTAAAAGCTCACTGCTGAAGTGCATGTCGCTGAGGTTCGGCGCGTTCGGCATCCGCACCATGAACCCGTGTGACAACAAGGGAGAGATGGTGGCCATGGGTCAGGCCTTGGGCTGGACCACGGTCACGCTCGGCCCGGGCCACGCTGCGTTGTCGCCTCTTTACGCCCCCCCTCTTCCCGTTGGGTGGAAGGAGGAGGACTACAAGGTGCGCATGGAGCAACACCGCCTTCTGCTGCTGACTGCTCTAGCTGAGACCGCGTCTGGTCGGCCCCTTACTGCCTGGGAGAACCTCCTCATCGAACTGGCACTCGATGAGGTCACCAGAGCCGACGGTTCCGTGCAGCGGATGCGCCAACCGTCGCTCTCGGACGTGGTCGACGTCATGATGGAACCAACTCCCGCCATGAAGGACCAGATCCCCCCGGAGTTCGCGGCCGAGATGCTGCTTGAGAGTAGGTCGGTGGCACTGCGGTTCAGGTCCATGGTGCGAGGGTCTCTGCGCGGCGTTTTCGACGGGGAGCCCGTCGGTATGGACCTGGATACCCCTGGCCTGGTCATCGACATCTCCAGGATTCGTACCTCGGAGGCGGCAATGGCCCTCACTATGACTTGCGGACAGGCTTTCTCTGACCTGCTGCTCTCGACTAGCGAGCACCGATGGCTCAAAGTGTTTGATGAGGTGTGGAGGCAGATTCGGTACCCCGCCATCGTTAAGCGAATCTCTGAAGGTCAGAAGCTGTCTCGCGGGGATAACCAGACCGCTGGCTCTGCCACCGTCCTAGCCATGCACCGCATCACCGACATGACTGGGGCGACGTCAGAAGCGCGGGAATCAGCTTTGGGCCTTCTCGCCGACACCTCGACCCGGATCGTCTACAACCAGGCCGCAGATCAGATTGACGCAACGGCAGCAGCCTTGGCGCTGACCGACGTGGAAGCGTCCCTACTTCCTACTCTGCAGCGAGGTACCGGGTTGTGGAAGATCGGTGATCACTCTGCCCTGGTTGATCACGTCGTCCTGCCGGACGGGATGGAGTGGCCCCTCATTCAAACTGACTCTCGGATGGTCGACGGCTACCGAAGCGCCGAGGATCCCGAGGGCGCGATGCTGGCCGAGTTCGCCGGAGTGGACGCCTGATGTGGAAGTGGTACACAGCTAAAGATCGTCGGGACGCGGTCACCGCTTGGCTGATTCTGGTAGCCCTTGCGGCACTCGTAATGGTCGGCTCGCTAGTCGTACCGGCGGTGGTGCTTGCAGGTGAAGCTCCATCTCTCCGCGTATTCTCCAGAGTTTTCGCGGCGCTTGCAGGTACCCCAGTCGATGAGCTGTGGCCGGGTGTGTCCACCCTCGGCTACTGGGCTCTAACGGCGGGAGTCCTCATCGCCTCCGGGGTGGCCGCGTTCTTCCTTACTCGCTGGCTTTGGTGGGCGACACTCATGCCGGTGGGCGTCGGTTTCGCCGATCGAACTGAGGTCGACAGGGAGATGTCTGAAGGTGCGTCCCGCAAGAAGGCCACGGTGCTCCGGCCAGACCTGAAGCGTTGGCGTGCGAGAACGAGCGTGCCGATAGAAGGGCTCGCCTTACCGATCGGGCTTACGCCGTGGCGCACCCGGCTATGGCTTCCCCTGGAGAACACGTTCGGGGTCTTGGCACCGACTCAATCGGGAAAGTCCTTGATGGTTCTGCTTCATCACCTCCTCACGGCCCCTGGAGCCTGCCTAACGACCTCGACCAAGCCAGACCTGTTTCTTCTCACTGCACTGGAGAGGGAGAGGCGGACGCCGGGTCATGTGGCTGTCTTCGACCTGACGGGCCAAGCCCCATGGCCTAACCGTGTTCGTTGGAACCCAATTGACGGTTGCACCAATCCTCGAGTGGCCTATCGGCGAGCGGAGAGCCTCCTCGCGACGGCGGCTAGCGAAGGGAATGAGAACCACGCCTTCTTCGTTCGGAACGCCACGGATGTCCTTGCAGCGAATCTCCTGGCTGCCGCGCTGGGAGAGATCCCGCTTGAACGGTTTGTTCGGTGGTGCCAAAGCCCGGAGGACGCTGAGCCGGCACAGATTTTGGAACGCTACCCGGAGTACGTAACGCAGCGGCACCAGTTGATGGAGGCTATGTCTCTGGTCCCTGAGACCAGAGACGGCATCTGGGCTACTCTTCGGGACGGCATTGCAGCGTTAACCGATGGCACTGTTATCGAGGCGTGCCTCCCACGCGCTGGGGAGGAACCCTTCAGCGCCACACAGTTCCTGCGCGATAAGGGAACGGTCTACGTTCTGGGATCCGAGGCCGATGCTGCTCGTCAGGCATCCCTCATCACAGCCTTTGTGGAGCACTGCCTCGAGACGGCCAAACAGGAGGCGTTTCTGCAAGACGGGGGCAAGGAGCGGTTGACTCCAGCTTTCGTCAGCGTCCTCGACGAGTTCACAAACATCTGCCCCATTCCCAGCCTTCCCGACACCATGTCGGACAGTGCCGGACGCGGGATCGTCATCGTTTGGGCCGCTCAATCGAAGTCCCAACTGGAGACGAGGTGGGGCCCGCGCAGAGCCGAGTCGCTTCTGGACAACACCACTGCGCTGGGTATCTTCGGAGGCCTAAAGTCGGAATCATCCTTGAAGTGGGCGTCGCTTCTGAGTGGCGAGCGCGACGATGAGCGGCGCTCCCACACCAGCAACGGTTGGCTGGACGCAAGGAGCTCGACCAGTTCCTCGCTACAGCGAGAGAGTGTCCTCACCGCCGCACAGATCCGGGAGATCCCACGCGGCCGCGCACTGTTGATCTTCCGCCACATGCGGCCATTGATCGTTCGGTGGATACCCGGCTGGACCAGAGGTGATTGGCGCAAGTTGCAGGCGGATGCCGCAACGTTGAGGAGCCGAGGACGACTGCCCGGCGACGCACTGGAGGACTTCTCCGCTGGAGATTCAAACACGTCCAGCAGGGAGAGTGAGAGGCGATGAGCGACGACGCCCAGGATCAGGAGCTTCATGGTCCCCGTGTGGTGGTGATGGTGGAACGACTGGGGGATCTGGCTGAGCGGGTGACCGCAACTGAGGATGTCCTGAGGCCCCTTCTGACCCGGTTCCCTGAGGCTTTTCAGGAGGGGCCTCCTTCTGTGCCATGGAGGCTGACCCCGGTTCCAGACCCACTCACGCTCACTTCGTGGATCGAGTACTTCAATGCTGTGTATACCCCGAATGTCGCTGGCTTGCGTCTCGGTGTAATTCCCCCCTGCTGGGAGCTCCACCCCGGCCTTGTAGCAGAAATCGGAACCCTCTATCGAACGTGGCGATCGGCGTTCTACGACGAGCCCACAGAGCCGGAGAGCGCCCAGAACTGGCACGACCGCTGGCTCCCTGGATTCATGGCGAGACGATCCCAATGGATCGACAAGCAGTGCAGCGACGGGAATTGCCCGCGACGGGACGACGGAGTCACAAGTAGCTGGTTAAGGACATAGGAAGTGGAAGGACCAGGCGCACGCCGTCACCACCCCCAGTGACCGGCTGCGCCCCTCTTCTGCGCCCTCTCACAAGGGATATTGGGGCAAGAAGAAGCGCCATATGAGCTAGATTAGCCATTAGGTTTGGCGGGTGCTATGGTGCGGGCGGACGGCGGCCCCGGAAAGCAGCTATTTCGGCAAGCTCGCACTCCAACCCCCTCATGAAGGAGAACTCTGTGATTGCAACTCGTTCCCGCCGCTGGGCTGCGGGACTGACCTGTGTGGGGCTGGCCACACTGGGCGTGCTGAACGCACCCATCGCGTCGGCAGATACGTATTCGGTGGGCTTCCCCGTTCAGTACGACTCTGCGACCGATCCGAAGAGCGGTGTGGATACGAAGGCGACGATCGGAACCTTGGATGTCCGCGCAGGATCCGATGGCAACCGTGTGATCTGCATCAGCTCAGGGTTCAACGACCCCAAAACGCTGGCCGAGGCGCAGGTCCGCGAGGATCCGCAACTCGCTGCTCTGCTGCATCTGAAGGACGACGAGGGAAAGTTCCTCATCAATACGGGCGATGCGGTGACGGCGGCGGCTCTGGCTGAGTGGACGAAACGACACATGGACGACCACCCAGGCGAGGTCGACTTGGCGTGGGATGCCTTCAAGGAACAGCACCCCGGCTCTGTCGAAGCAGTTGAGGCGAAGATGGCCTCCCTGGATGACTACGCCCGCAAGTACACGGGAAGCTACACCGCAGATCCGGCGCTGAAGTTGGCGGGCACCGTTGGATCGGTAAGCAACCTCGGAGTCAAGAGCGGCCCGAACTGGTTGAGCGGCTATGACCTCAGCGTGACTCTGTCGGGGCCCGCCACGTTCGATGACGGGTCTACGGCGTGGTATGGGAAGACGGGCGGCGCTCCGTCCAGCCTGCCGATCAAGATCACCGGGTTGGGCGAGGTGACCGTCTCGGAAAAGGTGATCGACCTCCCTGGCACGACGTATCGGTTCTACCAAGCGTCGGGCTTCCCCGCCAGCCGCCTGCAAAACATGATCTCTATGAACCCTTCAGCGTTGGAGGCGTCGGGAACCGCAGCGGCGCGTGTCCAGGCGGTTAAGCCGCAGCTTTCCTCCAGTGTCGGGGCGAAGGTCTACAAGGAGGGCGAACCGGGTCAGGACACTGTCCGCGTCAAGGGCGGAGTCCCGAACGCCTCGATTCCCGTCACGGCGACTGTCTTTGGGCCTCTGAAGGAGGTGCCGACGGAAGCTGCCGAGGCTCCCGAGGGCACGCCTGTGTTCGACACGGTGACGAAGCAGGTCACCTTGAACGGCAAGGGCGAAGCCTCCGTGGAGTTCACCTCCAGTAAGCCGTTCCAGGCCGGTAAGGTCTACGTCTGGCAGGAGTCCACCGGATCTGCGGGCATCATGGAGCCCGCCACGAGCACCTTCGGCCGGACCTCTGAGACGTCGATCGTCCCGAACATCGAGGTCGGCACTCAGATCAGCGATCAGGTTGCGGCCGTCGGAAAGGAATTGTCCGACACTGTCGCCGTGAAGGGTCTCATCAAGCTCGATGGCGTCAAGTACACCCTCGAGGGGGCCGGATACGGCCCTATGACGCCGATCAATGGCAAGTGCGCGGGTATTGACTGGAAGACCGCACCTGTCGCCGTGAAGATCGAGACCCGCGAACTGACGGAGAACGGTCAGATCACCGGGTTGGGCAAGTTCACCAGCCAGGCGCCCGGTTGCTACACATACGGTGAGTTGGTGACGGTCACGGTCGACGGAAAGACGGTGAGCCAGACAGAGCATCCCCTCGGCCTCGAGACGCAGACCTCCCTCGTGTCAGCCCCGCAGGGCGGAGACGATAACGAGGGCGGGGGCGACGCTATCGACTCCGGCGAGCCCTCGGTCCTGACTGCAGGGTCGCTCGGCGCTCCCGCAGCGATCGGCGTCATCGGGCTGGGTCTCCTCACCCTGGGTGGTGTGATGGCCACACGACCGGCCCACAAGTGAGCTAGAACGTCGTACTTCCCCCTGGTGGGGGTGGCCTCAGGCAAGGGGTCACCCCCATCTTTCAGTCTCTTCTTGCGATCTTCGAAACGGATGCAACATGAAACGCACACTCGGCATCACACTGGTCCTCGTCTCGCTGATCATGGTCGGCTGCGGCGGATGGTGGCTCCTACAAACGATCGCCAATGCTGAGGCTCCTGCGCCTCGACCCACCGCAGAGTTCATGTTGCCCGCCGATGAGGTGCCTACAGCGCCGAGCAACCTCAATGCCGCAGGAACCGTCGACACCGAAACAGGAACCGCGGCGGTGAGCCCCGAAGGTATGGCGCCAAGCCATCTCCTAATCCCGGCGCTGGGTGTCTATGCCCAGGTTGTCGACTCAGGGCTCGTTAATGGGACGTCACACGTGAGTGGAAATCCCGTGCGAAAGCTCGATCTCCCAGGTGCGATGAAGGTGGCGCGATCGCGAGGCGCCGCCACAGTCGCGCAGGATGACGGAACGCTTCTGCTTGCCGGTCATGTCTCGTCTCGGGGAGAGAAGGGTGCTCTGAACCGTCTCGTTGATCTTCGCCCCGGAGAGGTTTGGTACGTGACAGACGCGGTAGGCAACAGAGCTGCCTTCAAGATGGTTGGCGTCGGCGAGGTCACCGTTGCAAAGAACCAGCTCCCGAAGGACATTTGGGCGTCGACCGGGCAGCGGCGCTCCGTGCTGGTGACATGCGGCGGCAAAGTTGTTGAAACGCCCCAGGGTCGGTTCTACGAGTCCAACGTGCTCGCGTTCGGCTCCCCCGTGCCCGAACTCTCATCGAAGCAGCGCTAACCCGGCCAACGCTGAAGGGCCCGGCCAAGGGACGTGAGTCTCTTGGCCGGGCCCTTCATGCACGCGCGGCATCCGTCGACCAGGACGTCGACCACGACGTCGACCACCAGGCGCTACAACACCCTTCACGCACGCGCGGCATCCGTCGACCAGGACGTCGACCACGACGTCGACCACCAGGCGCTACAACACCCGACGCGGCCCCTTGTCGTCATGACGTGCGTCCCGATCTCGGCCGAGATGCCGCGATCTCTTTGGGGCCTCGTGCTGGGCCTCACTGGGACTGCTCCGCCGCTGCGCCAAGATCCTTTCGCGGGCAAGTGCGGCACGCTCCCGTGCTTGTTTCAGGCGATCGGGCTTCGGGCCAGTTGGCGGATACAGGCGCGCGGTGGCATCAGATACCTCCGAGGCTACGAGGGTGCGTGTCCACTTACCGTCACCCAGCGCGTCGGCAGCCTGCTCGCTGAGCATCGGCCAGTGGGCGGGGGGGGTCATGGCAATGATGCTGGCCGCGTTGCGGGCTGCGTTCACGATGATGGGCGTCTCTCCATCACCGATACGGGGATCCGACTCGATCAGCCGATCAATTAGTGCGCCTGCGAGGAGTGGCTGGACCGGCTCCAACCGTGGGTCTTCGACGTCAAGGCTATGCCGCAGAGAGGCGCCGCCGTCCCGCTGGTACAACTCGGCAGGATCCTTGACGGCGCTTGCTGGGTTCGTTGAGTCGACGAGAAGCGGGGTGTAGCTATCGGCGCCAGCGGCAGCGAGCCTCCAGAAGTCAGCCTGCGAGGCTTGAATTCCTGCGGTATCAGTGTCCGTGGTGACCCAGACCACACCGTTTGGACCGGCATCGGCAAGGAGATCGGCTTGCCGCTCGGTTAGAGCGGTTCCCAGAGGGGCCACCCCTACGACCCGGCCTTCACCGGCCAGGGTGACCGCGATCGCGTCGAAAGCACCTTCCACGCGAGTGGGGATTGCTCCCCGGGCGAACTTCTCCGAATTCTCCGCTAGGCCTAGAAGCAACTCGCCCTTCCTGAATGCCGCAGTGTCCTTAGTGTTGATGTACTTGGGGGACGCAGCGTCGCCAGGCGCGGCCCTGCCCGTGAACCCGACCAGTGCACCGTCGAGATCCCGGACGCCGACCATGACGCGATCCCGGAACACATCCACGAGTCGCTGTCCATCCCTGGTGGGTTGCGCCAACCCTGCCTCAACCAGTTCCGCATCCGTCACGTCGGTGGTTGACCTGAGGTGATCGATGAGAGACGTCCATCCTCTCGGCGCATATCCGATGGTGATCCACTCACGATCGGTCAGATCCTCACCGAAGCGCCCCATCACGTAGCGCGCGGCACCCGATTGTGGATACTGCGCCGCATAGAAGTCGGCGGCAAACTCGTTGAGTTCGACAATCCGCTCCCTGCTCGTTTGAGAATCAACACGCGCAGGCTCCGGCTCAACCCATGCCAACGAGGACTCTCTCCGAACTGCGAGGTCCACCGGGTCGGGCGGCAGATCGTCAGAATCCTCAGGAGGCTCTGCCTCGCTAGAAAGCAGACCCGGTACGACGCGGTCGATGGAGGTCCGAGCACCGTCGGTCTCGATCAGACGATCAATTGCGGCGCGCTCAAACTCACTGGCATCTGCATCCTCGAAGTCATGTTCACTGAGGACGAGATCGTCCTGTGCGTTAACGAGGCGTTCCACTCGCCACGCCAAGATGTAGGGGAGATCGCTGACTGTAACCGCAGGCTGCAAGGCTCCATCCTGAAGAACGCTCTCGCCCAGGCGGCGAGCGACGTCTTGTGGATCCTGCCGATAGTCCTTGGCTGCTCGATCGACAGCTCCGACGAGAGTGGGCCAAGCGCTCGATCGCATCACCTGCGCGGCCGCCTCGGTTGGCAGTACCGCTAGCAACGCATCCGTCCAGTCGGGTCGCAACCTGGTCTGCCCAAGCCCCCCAAGTTGAGCTATGGGGGCTAACTCGGGGACGAGCCTGAACCAAAGGGCTCCCGCGGGTTGCTCGATGGGGAGTGGCCCAGCTTCCATCGCCGACGCCAGCAGATCAGGAACGGAATGCCCTGCCTTCTCAGCCAGCGCGAGTCGATGACTCACGACGTGCCAGAACGGATCCTGCCTCACGTGAGCACTCTCCGAACCCAGGAGTGGGATCCAATCGGTTGACCCATCGATGACGGCCCCGAGGACCTCCGCGATCCGACCGTCAAGCCTCGTTTGATACCGGCGGGCGCGCTCCATAGGAACCAGAGGGCCCAACAGTGATGGGTCGCGAGGGTCGACCTGCGCCCAGGCTCGCCACACGGCTATATCGCCGAGAAGTTCTCGATGATCTGCGAAGGGCAGCGCCCACTGCGGCAGATCAACCTCCAGCAGGGCTGCATACTCCGCGTGAACTTCTCCTGCAAAGGCAGCGACCGCATCGAAGCGGCTTCCCAGATAGGGCCCCCACAGGGGATGCTCAGCAAGGGGTGTCGGAACACCGCGCAACCATGGGAGCGGCCCAGGGGTTGCTCCCTTCCCCGACCTAGCATCGAGACGCCAATCCAGAACAGCCGCCTGGTCCCTCGCGGTATCCAACTCACGCTCGTCAATGGCGTTAGACAAGGCCACTACCGCGTCACTGCCACCGATCTCAATCAGCGCCAGGGAGCCCAACAAGGCGTCCCAACTTGGTTGGTCTGTCAGCCCTGGCAGCAACAGTTCAGCCGCGGTTGCGATCGCCTCCCGTCGCCCCGCCCCGATCTGTGTCAGCGCCGCAACGTTGAGAGCGTCGCCGAAGACACGTGCTTCACGAGGAACAATGCTGGCGGGATCACGCTCGACCCGGGCAAACGTTGTCGCTGATTGCGCCGAGCCGTCCCTCCCGACTACCTCACTGAGAACATCGAAGGTGGCCTGAGGAGACAAAACCGTCGGCGCAACTTCCGGTGTGTCTGAACTACCCGCCGGCGCCACATAGACGTGGGATTCGAAGCGGGCACGGCTCATGGCGACATAGAGCTGTTGCCGCGACTCCATCCCTGAAATAGCGACGTGGCACGTGTCGACCGTGGCGCCCTGCGCACCATGGATCGTGACGGCATAACCGAGGTCAACATGTTTCCGCGCGTAGTCCCCAGGGATGCAGAGGCGCCTCCCGGTACGGTCGTGAATCACGCTCAGGGAACCGTCATCACGTACCGATTCCACATGCCAGCGGTCGCCGTTACGCACAAAATCGTTGGCGCTGAACTTCAGGCTACGATCGTTCTTCCGAGTGACAATCAGGTCTCCGGCAGAGGCTCGTAGCCCCGACTCCAGGACGACTGAGTCCGCATCCCAACCATCGGATTCAGCAAGGCGCTCACTCCGAGCTAGATCGTTCAACTGGTTAACTTCGGCTCGGGTGGAGGCCAGCATGAGGGTCTCTCGCCCGGCGATCCGGTCGGTACGCCACGCACTGAAGACACTTGCGACGAGGTCGGATTCCTCCGTTGCGTGAATTCGACCGTGATCGAAGTAGAACCCCAGCGCCGTGACGTCCCCCTCCCGTAGGCCGAGTGTCGCCGCTGCTTCAGACGGATCCTTGAACCTCATCAGTTCCGTCAACGAGGCGGCACCGACCTGGTTTCGAATGTCAACAAGTACCCCGCCAGCCGAAACCGATGCCAACTGCTGATCGTCGCCGACCAGTCGAACGCTTCCTCCCTGCGACACGATCCAGTCAATCGCCGTGTCAAGCTCAATGGTGCTGGCCATCCCCGCCTCATCGATGATGACCATCGTCTTGTCATCAATGCCCCGTGCCCAGCGGGGTGGCTCCCCCTGCTCGAGGCTGTAGACAAGGGAGGCAAGGGTATCTGCCTGGGCACCGATCGAATCTGCCAACTCGGCCGCCGCCGCTGCGGTCGGAGACAGCCCAATGACTGTGCCGCCACTCGCCCGCCAAGCGTCGGAGAGAACAGCCATTGCTGTTGTCTTACCAGATCCCGCAGGGGCCAAACTAAGGTGTACCCGTTGCCCGCTGGTCGCGAGGTCGCGGACGAGCAACTCTTGCGACGCGTTGAGTTTCATACCTGCTTTTGCAGATGCCGTTAGAGCATCCTCGACCACCGACACATCCACTTTCATCCCGGACCTGTCAGTCGCAGTGCTCACGATTCTCTGCTCGGCTGCCCAGATTCGTGGCGTCGTGAAGGTGTCGCTTAGCGGCTGGGTATACACCGAGGATCCGTCGGCGCGACGCAGGACCGATGGCTCCTCAATGGGATCTACACGCCCCAGCCTCAGGGCTCGAGGCGATCCGACGGTCTGCGTAACTAGCTCTGCCACCGATGCATCGACTACGTCCGGCGCGAGAGCTAGGCCGCGAACGATGCGCTGCGCCTCAGCGATAATGTGAACCTTCTGGAAGCGGCTTCTACGCCCCTCCAGGCGGTCCAATAGGGTCTCAGCCAGGGCTGGATACTCCTCAGAATGAAGTCTCTTTGTCCTCGCCTCACGCACACTCATGACCCCCAAAAGCATGGCGTCGACGTCGATGTCCGAACCAAGAACCTTGGCCGCCTCCTGACGCCAGGTCTTGCGCTGCTCACCAAGTGATCGGGCCTCATGCTTCGCTTGGCGGGTCTCCAAGTTGGCCTGCTGTGCAAGGGCTATGCCCTCTTTTGGGGTAGGCAGCCGACCGTGCGCAGAACGGAAGGCGGCGACTAGCACCGCCTTCCGTTCCTCAATGTCGCGCCTTCGCGACGACCATGCGTCAGCGAGCCGCTCGTCGATTCCCGCAACCTCCCGGGTGACGAGCGCCCCATCCCGTTCCCTCCGACGCTCTACAAACGTCAGCCCGAGATCCCGCGACAAGAACTTCTCGAGAGACGTGTCGTAGCGCTCCGATGCACCCACGAAGGACTTGTAGATCACTGCGCCGTGGAGGGCAAGCCACGCTCCGTCATCCTCTGCCTGAACCTTGTTCGAGACCGCGACATGCGTATGAAGATTCGGATCACCGGCCCTGCTGTCCCGGTGCTGAAACAGCGTGGCCATGAGCCCACGCGTCTGCACCACGCGGACACCCCCCGCGCCTCGACGGGTAAACGAAGCGTTCGCCTGGACCCACTCCATCGTCTCCGTCACCGCTGCATGGTGTGCCCGCTCGATCGCCTCGGAGATTTCCCTTGGAGCTATGGCCCACAGCGCAGAGACAGACTTCACAGGGGTGAATGTCATGTCATAGCCAGCGCACACCTGGTTCTCTGGCCGCGAGTTTCGCGCCACGAAAGCTGAGAGCTCCTCCTCCCCTGCCACAGCTCGTCCATACTTGCTTAGGAACATCTCGCGGCCAACTTGGCTACGGATCTTGGCCCGCACTTCATCAGGTACCGATGCGTTCCCGCGACTCCCCATGGACACGTTCCAGTCCACGAACCGCCTTGCCACCTCTTGCAGAAACTCGGGTGCTGACGTCTCACGCTGCGCAAACACACGCCCTAGTCGAGAGGCCTTCAGAGCGGCGCTTGCACTCCGACCGTCTGCGATCGCCTTAGCTTCAAGGGCCTCTGCATCTGGGTGCCGACCTTCACCAAACAGCGCCTTCATCTGCGCCTCGGTCACCGCATCACCCTCATGAGGGCTCTCCAATGCGCACAATCCCGCACCCCACCAACGACCAGGAGATTCGCCCTTCTCAGAGTAGTAATCACCCAGAGATGCGCGACCACGCTCGGTGCTATCAGACGCCGCTGTCTGGCGGGTTAGGTACGTGTACCCGTTACCCGCAGTCAGCTTGTGCAGCGTGCCAGTCACGCGCTCAGGCTAGCAGTGGTCCAAAGTGCAAGACGTGTGTGGTTAGTGAAGGGTGCGGCATGTGGGGAGTCGCGGCAGCGGTGTTAGGCGGGATGTGGTCAGACAGTCTGGGGTTGCTGCTGGGCAATCGGTGCGGGAAGAAGCTAGATTAGTTAGCAGAAAGATTCGACATAGAAGGAGGAGAAATGCACATGGAAGGCGAGTGGGCAGTGCTCACCGATCCCGAGCGTGACGCGCTTGCACGCGAGATTCGAAGGTACGGAGAGATGCGCGGCGCAGTCCCGTATGACGAGACCGAACTCCGAGCCGAGTTGGCCTCCGATGGCACCTACGATCGCAGGCGGATTGATGATCGGATTGACGAGTTCCGCGCGGATCATCGCGTGGAACTCGATCGGGCGGCGTCCATCGAGTCAGACTTCGCGGCACTAGCTAACAGCGTGGAGCAGACTGGCCGCGTGGACATGTCTGACCTTCAGCAGAGCAAGCGGATTGGTGAAGTGCTCGCCGATACGGGTTGGAGCAAATCAAACGCTCCCCAGGAGTTGCGAGGTGTCCTCGATGCGTTCAGCATTGGTGGAGTTTCCGACGCGCCTTTGGCACGTGCACGAGCAGCGAGGGACCGTCTGGCGCCAGCGACTACTCGACCGGCACATGTCGGGGTTACGGAGATCGGCCCGACCCAGGCGCCTCAGCGCCGTCTATCGAGATAGAGGAGAACCCATGGCCCGCAGCAGCACTTCAACCTCCGCCCGCGCTCGAGCACGCGAGGCGCACGCCCGGCAACTCGAAGCACGGCGCACCACGGATCGGCAGGTGGAGCAAGCCACGGTCGACTACTACGAGGCCTACGACCTAGCGGAGGAGGCTCGGCGCACCCTCGCTGAGGCCGAGCTCGCCCAGGCGGCCTCGATAGCTCGCCTGGGCGACCTCGGGCAAAGCGTGGCCGAGGTCGCGGCTCTTTGTTCCCTCACGGACAAGGAGGTCCGTGCTCTCAGAAAAGCGCACGGAGCCGAACTTGCTCTTCAAGAACTTCTCCCTGATGGGACTCCGCAGGCTGATCTCCTCGATGAGCCAGACCTGCCCGATCCCTATCAGCGTCCGTGACCCGACAGCTACACCAATGGATCCCATGGAACTCGAGAAGGCCGTGCGCGATCCGAGCGTGGTCACGCGCTACCGCGCCTTGATCTATCCATACCCAGCACCCTCAGGGTGCTGGGTATGGATCGGCGCTTTGAGTGCCCGCGGCAGCGGGCGCTTCTGGATTGGCCAAGGTCACGTGATGGTGGCACACCGATTCGGGATCGCACTCGCACGGAATGAGGGCTCTTTTGGCCCTCTGCAGGTGGCGCACATGTGCGACGAGGCATGGTGTCAGAACCCGGAGCATTGGGAACTCTCATCTGCACGGAAGAACACCCAGGACTGGATCGTGCGACGCGAGCGGCTTGGAAGCCCGCTGCGCGATACACGCGGATCACTAGGCCGCGCCAGAGCAGTTCGCTTTGCGGCGATTAGCGGTGGGGACATCGGAGCCGCGCTTCTGGCTGGGGCTCCTGAAGCCGACCGCTTCCAGGACCAACTACCCGGCATCGACTAGATCCAACACTCATCACAGACTTCATCGAAGGAGATCGACATGCTTGACCGTCGCAGTTTTCTATCCGGGCTCACGGGCCTGGGCGTTGCCGCCATCGGCGGAGTCGCGCTGGCCGAGCCAGCGTTCGCCGTCGACAGCACATTCATCATCACCAACTGCAACGTCTCCGTGAACAGACGGAGTGGGCCGGGAACTGGATATCGCCTCATGGGTTCGATCGCCCGAGGCACGAGCTTCAGCGGTCAGCAGAGTGGCGGCTGGGTCCGGATTACCTCGGGTCCATTCGTTGGCCAATGGGTATCGGCAGTCTATGCGGCGCCGATCGCGCTGCCCCCTACATCACGATATGTGACTGCCATCACCCCGGTCAGTGGCGGGGTGACCATCAAGGACGGCTGGAATGGCACGCGTGTCTACGTGGTTCGTAAGCACTTCGGCTTGGACGCCCCCACGTCCAAGGGCGGGACGTATGACGCCGCCACGAAAGCGAAGGTCACCGCGTTCCAGCGCTCCAAGCGCCTCGGCGTCGACGGGGTTGTAGGAACCCAGACATGGGCCGCGCTGAGCACTGGATACCCCTTCACGATTGACGCCTTTCAGGAGCAGCCCCAACTCCCCCTCTCGGCCAGCGACGAGCAGCGTAGGGAGACGATGATCGGGTACGCGTTGAAGCAGCGGGGCTCGCGCTACACGTGGGGCGGTGCGGGGCCCTACACCCTGGGATATGACTGTTCCGGCCTGGTCCTGCAAGCCCTGTACGCGTCCGGGTACGACCCGCAACCCATCACGGTCGTCAAGCACGCCGAGCCGACCTACCGGACCTCGCAGCAGTTGTACGCCCACACTGGAATGCGGACGCTCCCCTCGGCGCAGCGGCAACGCGGCGATCTGATCTTCTACCAAGATCGGTCGGGCGCAGTCGTGCACGTCGCCATCTACCTGGGCGACGGCACCATGATGGAGGCCTACGGCGCCACGGCGGGGATCCGCGGTGTCACGGAGTCATATGGCGCATCCCACCTGGCGCCCAACCTGAAACGACCTTTCTAGGGGGGCGATGCGGCACCACAGAGCATCGGGGGTGTGGCTCCGCGTCCCGGATCTCCGAAGATCATTGGTGGGGTTTGAGTGAGGGGATCTCGTTGCGGATCACTCTGCCCACCACGGAACGACTCAGGCCGGTTGTCTCTGCGATGGCGCGTTGGGTTTCCCCGTTCGCGGCCATGGTGCGGATTAGGTCGTGTTGTCGGGCGGTGACTTTCGTGGGTCTGCCCAGGTGTCGGCCCGCGTCGCGGGCGCGGCTGATGCCTGCGTTGGTGCGTTCGATGATGAGGTCACGCTCGAATGCGGCGAACGCTCCCATGAGGGCGTAGGTGAGTCGGCCTGCGGCGGTGGTGGTGTCCATGCTTTCGGTGAGGGATCGGAACCCGACACCACGCCGACCCAGATCATCGAGGGTCGCGATGAGATGAGACAGGGACCGACCGAGCCGGTCCAGCTTCCACACCACCAGGACGTCGCCAGCCTCGAGCTGGTCCAGCAGTGTGGTGAGCCCGGGCCGGTCGACGCGGGCACCTGACGCATGGTCAACGACCAGGTGCGCGGCGTCGACGCCGGCACGTTGGAGCGCGTCGACCTGGAGGCCGGGATCCTGGTCGGGGGTGCTGACCCGCGCGTATCCCCACACAGTCATCGGTTGGTGTCCTCTCGGTCCGGAACTCTGCCATGGTGACGGTTCCGGACCATGGTCTCACTGGACAGGGGTTTCGGAGCATGCGGTACCGCTGAGGATCCAAGGTCGCGTCGACGTCGACGGCGGTGTCGGTAAGGGACCGTTACTGGACCAGCGCTACCGCCGGATCATGTCGTGCATCGCAGGATCAAACCCACCGAGACGGCCACCGCACACGCGGCGATCACAGCAGTCGCAACAGCTAGGACGCTCTTCAGGTTCTCTCCGGCCGATCGCCACCAACCAGACGGGGGAGGTTCGACGATCTCCCCTTGCTGTGAATCGGCGTTCCCTTGCGCGGTCATTGCGCGCCGACGGTTGCGGGCGGACTTCCCCGAAACCACGGCAACGGCGCTAGGGCGTCGGCTGGTGGCCTTTCTCCGCTCGCTCACAGGTTTTGGTTGATGATGTGCTGCTGGGTGCTGGCCGGGATGGGCTGCACGCTGGTGTCGTGTAGGCGGCGTTGGTTGAGCCAGGGGCCTTCGGCGTACTTCGCCGGCACGTAGCCGACCTGGTCGTCGACGATGACACGCAGCCAGTCGTGGCCAGCCGATGGCGTGTCAGCCAGCACCACGAAGGAGTTGGCTGGGATGACCCGAATGATGCTGCTGGAGCCCTCTGGGGTGTGCCGCAGCGCTGTGTCCGCGAACACGCGCGCATCCCGGGTGGCTTGGAACGTCGAGGAGGGCGAGGGCGTCGACGGAGACACCAGTTCAGGTGTCGGCACAGAGAGCGCAGCGAACGCGGGGGCCGCTGCCAAACACACGCTCAGGGCCGCGGCGGCAAGAATTCTCACTGCTCGGCTGGTTTTGCTCCTGGGGTTCATTGTTCTCCTTGGTCAAAGTGATCGGTTTGTCGCCGCGATGCCCAGACAACAGTCTCATGACTGAGCGTCACCGGACGGTGCTGCTTGTTGGTTCGAGGGCTGGAAAGCACGCTATTCGGCATTGGCGTGGCGAGGCCGGGTCTTATCCCGGTTCTTGCGGAGCAGCTCCGCCTCCCACGCAGCGAAGAGTTCGTCCTCGGTCGACGCGTTGAGCGACGCTTTGTCGGCGTGTCGAGTCTTGGTGGCTTCGGCGATGCTCTGGGGCGCTAGCCCCAAGGCTGCCTCCCAGGCGTGCCGCGCTTCGGAGGCTGTGTGGTCGACGCCGTCGAGGCGGTCGCGGAGGCCGGTGAGGATCGTCCGCTGTCGGGCGATCGCGTCGAGTTGATCGGCGGGGATCGGCGGGGCGTCCTCGGGCACTGCAGCGACGTCGAGGAACGCCTGCAGCAGGTCGATGAGGGCGACGACCTGGATGCGGTCTGCGTGAGTGAGCATGGGTGTCTCCTTTCGATGGTGAGAGAGGGCGACGCCCCCACCAGGCCGAGGAACCGGGAGGATCGAGCCTCGCCAACTCCCCGGGGTGGGGGCTCGCGGCCTTAGGCCCGGCGGGCGAAGCTGTGGCCTTGGTAGGGGTGAGGAAGGATCGACCGGGTATCGGCGGCCACAAAGGTGGTGATCGGGCTTCCTGGGCGCTGCCAGGCCGCCGGGTAGTGCGTCATCAGCCACGCCTGGAGCTTCAGACGCCGCTTACGGTCATCGACGATCCGCGAGATCTCGATGGGGACGATGGGAAGGTCACGCCAGCCGGGCATCGCGTGGTCGTGCCACGCCTGGGCGACGCGGGTGTCGCTGCTGTCGATCGCGTGCCACCCGCAGCCGGGGCAGATCGCCTGGTGCATGAGCGCGGCGGGGATCTCTCCCTCGGCGTGGGCGTGGTCGGTTTTCTCGCAGCGGCAATCGGCGCTGAACAGCCACATTTCGTGTTCGTTCCATTCGACCAAGGGCCGAGGCCCCTCCTCCATCGTCCGCACGTCAGGGGGCAGGTGCCACATGTGGCTGCGGGGAATGCACCCGAAGTTCCCGCGCTCCGCGACGAACCGCTCGAACGCTGCGGTCAGGTCCTCGGGGCTGTAGTAGTCGGTGGTGTAGGCCAGGGGCGCCCCGTGCCACGGCTTCGCCGCGACGGCCTCACGGCGCAGGGCCTCGGTGTCGAAGAGTTCTGGTTGGTAGGGTTCCATACCCACCACAATACAACGCACGTTGTATTAGGGGCAATGATTCAGCCCCTGCGAGGGCTGTGGATTTCCCTCTCCTCAGCCATCAATCCCAGGGTGTTGTATTGTGGGCTGCCATGGGGGACGGCGACGACCAAACACGGCTCTACACCACCGACGCGGCCGCGCTGCTCGGGGTGAAACCAGCAACCCTGCGCAGCTACGTGGCGCGCGGTCAGATGCCCGCCCCAGATGGTGCCGACCGCCTCAAAGGGCTGTGGTGGCACCCCGACACCCTCACCGCCTGGCAACGCCCCGGGCGCGGGAACTGGCGCAAACCACAGGCCCCTTGATTAGGGCTTGGCGGCCCATCTGCTGAGGGTGGCGGGGGCCACCCCAAGGATGCGTCCGACCTCGGCCATCGTCATGCCGGCGTCGACGGCATCCCTCCCCTGGCTCTTCCTGGCGGCGTGGGCCGAGGCGAGGCGGGCGTTCGCCTCGGTGAGGGTCTGCTGGGCTGCCGCGACGTCGGCCTTCGCCTTCTGGTAGGCCTGCGCGGCTTGCTGAAGGCGTGCGGCGGGCGCCGCGTCTTTCACCCACCGGTCCACGCGGGCTGGGGTGACGCCTGCGGCGCGTGCTGCTGCCGCCTTGGACGCGCCCGTGCGGACGGCCTGGACGGTGGCCCGACGCGACTCCCCTTCGTTTGGGGCGACCGTGACCTGCCGCAAAGCAGCCCCACCCTTGGCGAGGTCGCGCTGCAGCTCGTCAATGATCTGGGACGCTTCAACGGTGGTCATGCCGCCTGTCTTTTGTCGCCGCGACAGACCGGCTGCAGTGACTTCGGTCAGGAACCTGACCCGTTCTCCTTGAAGCTGGGATGCCAGCGACAAGATGAAGTCGATCTGCTTGCGTGACGCGTTCATCGATCAAGCCCGTCACGGTGTGCGGCATGGAGGCGGGCCGCGACCGCCTGGCGGATCCACTGGACCCGCGTAACGCCCTCCGCGGCGGCTGTCGCGTCGATTTCGGCCAGCATGTCGGCCGGGATCCTGATCTGGATCGCCGGACCGATTGCTGGGCGTCCCGCCTTCGTCGTCACCCCCACACTTCTTCCACGAAGTAGGTGCCTTCCGCCAGGTCGTCGAGATTATCGACCTCGATGCAGCTCGCAACCCGGGAGGTCATGCCCGCCACGCTGTGGAGGACTCGGGTGACCCTGACGTGGCCTCGACCGACGTACAACCGCACAGGCGGATCATCCACCGTGGCGAACGCATAGCGGCGTTGACCCACGTTCTCCAATGCGGGGTCCACGTCGGTGATGTCCTCGGGAAGCCAGGTGACCCGCCGGCGGATCAACTGCCCCCAGGCGTTCGTCATGGCGAGGATGGTGGACAGCGGGGTCTGATTCATGGTCTGCTCCTTCGTTGTGCGCATACCTAATTATCGCTGGCGTTTACTAGGGTTGTCAATAGCGATTATTGGATGTTTTGGGCGTTCTTGAGTGACGCTCCACCCTGAGGTGCTGTCGGGTGGATCGGTATCAACGAAGGGCCGCTTGAGCGGCGTAGATCTGGGTGGACCCAGACGAGAACAATGCCTCAACGAAAGGTCAGCGGGGCCGACACGTCCAAGATACCGGCTTGATCTTGGTGCGTGGCCTGGCATGAGGTCAGTGCCTCCACACCATGACGGTGTCAGAGACGGCGAGGGCTGCACCGGTGCCATGTTGGAGCCGTCGACCTTCACCAGCGGCGGACCTCACTGGACCTCGTACCCTTGATACGCGATCACCGCCTGAGCCATGTCAGCGGCACCAACGATTTGGGCCAGAGCGTCAACGATGGTGCACAACTCGACGGCTGCGGCGTCGACCTGGTGGCGAGGGTCGCCCCCCCTGTCGTAGACGGTGAGTACACCCAGACTCGCGGCCAGCCCTCGCGGTAAGAACTCGGCCACGTCACGCAGACACGCGGCCGTGACTTTGATGTCTCCGAGAAGGCTGTAGGCGACGGGGGCGGGCATCACCGATTCCTGGACGCCGTTGGCCGTCCTGGCCAGTTCCTGCGCGGCGTCAGCTAGGGCGTGGGCCGCCCGACGCTGGGCCGCTCCGGTGGCTTGCAGGTCATTAATGGACTTCATCTATTTAGCCTCACAGGTTCTGGTCGATGATGTGCCGCTGGGTGCGACCGGGGATGGCTGCACGCTGGTGTCGCATTGAAGCTGTTGGTTGCGGTCCAGAGACTACGGCGCTGGTCGGACACTCAGACCGCGTTCGAGGGCGCCTCAGCGTGCGGCAGTCTCGGCGGCGTTGTCGGTCAGCGGCGCCACACCATGACCGTGTCTGAGACCAGTAGCGGAGCCCCGGCTGGGCCCTTGATGTAGGGCTCGCGGTAGATCGTCTTGCGTAGGGATTGTCCGGGCCCGTACGGCTGCCGCGCCCAGTGACCTCGTACGCGCCAACGGCTGTGGTAGACCCGTCCTGAGGCGGGGTCTCGGGTGACGTGTTCTTCCCTCATGGGGCGCAGGTCGACCATCGTGATGAGGTCGCCGGGTCGGGTCCGGCCTGGGCGGGGCGCTTTCCCTGTGCGTGCGTCCAGGGCCTCCCTGCGGGCCAGGGTGGGCATGTCGCCCAGGTGCGAGAGTGCCGACAGCATCGACAGCACCCCGAGCACTTCCTTGCTCATGGGCTCTCCGGTGTCCTGGAATGTGACGTGATCGACGTCCTCGAAGGCGACGCCCTGTCGTGCGTCCACGGTCAGCTCGAAGCACGGCTGCAATTCGCCCTCCCCCACCATCCCTCCAGGAAGGTCGCTGCGGCGGGTGAGGATGTCGATGGTCAGCCTCGTTGGGTCAGTGATCGACGGATGCCACCCCACCCCCCAAACGGGGATCGAGCCTCGCCACGCGACGCCACCTTGCAGGTGCAGCGGAGGCGTCGCGAGCGGAGGCAGCGGCGTCCCGAACAGCACCAACATGTTGTCGCTGGGCAGGCTTGCGGGGGTGAAGTCCGGGGTGTCGGTCGCAGCGTCCATGACGAGCTGCGCCATGTCGCGGGTCACCCACAACAAGTCGGCGTCGCGAAGCAGGTCGGCGCTGTCGACGTGATAGCGGACAGCACCGTCCACGGACTGCCCCACCCGTGCGGCGCGATCGGCTAGGCCCGACAGCCTGGTGGCCGCTGCCAGGTATGCGTCGACCAGCTCGGCCCGCTGGCGTGGAACCGCGCGAGCGCTCCACTCGGGCTGCGTCATCGCTTCGCCGCCTCGGGGCCCGGGTCCACCGTCCCCTTCGTGCGGGGCGAACCTTTCCGCGGCGCTGGCCCACCATGTCCCCTGCGTCCTGCCTGCCAGGCGTCGATGGTCGAGGTCCGCCACACGGGCGCCCCGCTGAAGACCTCGTCCGGCTCTGGGAACTGTGCAGTTGTCGTGTACTGGTGGCGGCGGTAGTTCCGCATCACAGGAACCGACATTCCCAGCCGGTCGGCAGCCGCTTTGGTGTCCAGGAACGCGTCGATGTTCAGGTCCGGCTCCACCTTGATGAGGCTGTAGCCCTCCGCGATCCTGCCCAGGGCGTACTGCCGATCCACCCACTGCCCCAGGGTCTCCTCGGCCGCGTCAGGCAGGAGGTAGGGCAACCGCACGAACTGCCGGTCGCGCTCGTCGAGAGAGATCCCGAACGCGGCCGCTTCCTCAAGCTTCCTCTCCCGCCGCAGCGGGGGCAGCCCCTCCAGCATCTGACGGCGAGTCAGTGTCGACTCCACCGACCCATCGATCGCGGCAAGCTGGCGGCCGTAGCGCCACTCGCCCTTCATGCGCGGCGCATCCGTGACGCCTGCTCGGGTGAGCGTGTCGAGGGTGCGCGTCCGCTCCGGCGTGGGTTGGGCCCGGTAGGTCAGTCCTCGCATGCCAGGGCCTCCCGCCAGGCGAGGCCAGCCCAGTTGAGGCACTGGAAGATCCGGCTGGCACGCTCATGCTCGATCCCGAGGGCTTCGGCCGCCTGGTCCAGGGCCGGGTTATGGCCCTCCATGTCGACGATGGCTGCCTCGCTGGCTGCGAGCTGGTCGGCGCGAGCCTTCGCGCGATCCACGCTCGCGGTCATCTCGTCCAAGTCGGCCCAGTAGTCGATCTCTGCGTGCATCCAGGTGATGTCGGCAGGGTAGATGCGGGTGAGGTCCGTGAAGGGTGCACTCTTCGCGGGATCAGTGAGTGTGGCGTGTGCGGCCTGCTTGGCCATGATTCCCTCTCTCGGGCTACCCCGGCGGCAACCCTCCTAACACGCTCTATCATAGTACAGATGATGCACCATGACTAGGGGTATTTCCCTGAGAACATCCCCCGCGGCGTCAGTGATGGTGAGTACGGTGGCTCTCCATGACGGGCAAGGTGTCGCAGTTCGGGTCGCTGGCCGACCGCCTCGCGGCACAGAATCCCCCCGCACAGCCTCAGACTCCCCCGCCGCCGTTGACTCACCTACGCACCGGTCACGTGCTCGTGCAGATGCCCTCAGGGGACTGGGTGCCCGGGCTCATGGCGGGATGGTGGCGCACGCAGGGCGATCGCCACTGGATCGCCCGCGTCGCGCACGTCGACGCTGATGGCGGCTTCGCCGTCCGCGACGTCGCCGCTTCCCTCATCCGCCCCCTCCCTACCGAGGGTGAAAAGCCGAGCAGATAGGGGCGTCATTCCAGTGGAATGGGTCAGCGGCCCAGGGAGGGACACGCCGCCCACGACCCGGCACCCGATGACTGCGCCGCATCCTGGGCGCTGCGGTAGGCCGGCCCTCGGGTCGGGGTTGCAGCGCTGCGGGGCCACCACGCCTCCACAAGCCCTGATCGGATCAACTCGGCGCCCACGTCGCGGCCCTCCACCTCGACGTAGCCGAGGCGTCGCCCGTACCGGTCGACCTGATCGCTGCGCAGATCCTGCACCAGGTCGACGTCGAGGTCCTGGACCAGAGCCGCCAGCGCCGCCCGGGCCTCCGCAGCGCCACATTCCCCCGCGGCGTCGCGCTTCGCCGTCTCGGGGGCATCGATGCCCAGCACGCGCACGCGCAGCCGCTCCCCTTCCTGGGTCTTAACGTCGAGGGTGTCGCCGTCGACGACCGCGACCACCCTCACCCGGATGGCTGATTCCTGCAGCGCCGGCTGGCAGCCAGCGAGCAGGATCAGCCCCGCAACGATCACCCACCTCATCGGCGGGGCTTGCCCTCGCTGTGTGCTGCCAGGGACGCCTCGGCACGATCCGCCCGGGTCCGCGCTTCGGCAGCTTCCCCCTGCGCAGCGCGCAGCTCGTCACGCACCCGCTCGACCTCGACGCGCAGCGCCTCCGTCTGAGCCTCCGCACGAGCGATCCCACCCCGGGCGGCTTCCAGCACCTCAGAGGCACCCCGCGCCGCTTCCAACGCAGCGTCCCGTTGACCCTCCAAGTCCTCCACGTCAGCACCCAGCGCATCGAGATCTGCGCGCGCCTCATCCAATCGCGCCGCCCAACCAGCCCGCTCGGCATCGAAGCTCTCCCGGGCCAACGTGAACGCTTCCCGCCACATCCCCTCGAACCGCGTCGTCATGGTGGACGGCACAGCCGGGATCCCCACCTCACCCGCCCGCTCCTCGTTCCACGTCCGGGCAACATCAGCCGCCACAGTCATCCGCACCCCCGACGCGGCTCTCACCGCCCGCGCCGTCACCGCTTTCCCGCGTGCAGCCAACTCCTCAGCCGCCGCCCTCGCCCTCTGCTCCGGCGTTCCCTCCATGACCCCTCCATCCCCTCACGGTATCGTGAGTATCACAGTTTCCTGTTTCCCATGTTACCAGATGGTGAGGCCTGCGATCCACCCTTAGGTTTGAGGTTCGCGTCGCATCCTGTGGCCACGGGGCCAGCGGGGGCCAACGTCTCTCAGTCCAGGGAACTCCCCCTCGTAAGCCTCCGCCAGCCGCGCAGTAGAAGCGGTCGCGGTGATTGCCACGCCACCGGCGTCGGCCATCGTGATCAGGGCAGGCGCCACCAAAGCACGGAGCACCTGGCCCTGACCAGTCCCGGGGCGGGAACTCAGATGGTCCACCACACTCCACCCCTCCGCAGTCGCCACCACCCCGATCACCGCATCACGGGCCGGAGCGAGGTAGTACCGCGCTGACGTGCGCCTCATCGCTCGCAGGTGCGACACCACAACCATGGGACTCGACGGCCACCACAAAACTGCTAGAGCTGCGGAGACCACACGACTCATGAAGTCAGGTCCGCGCATTGCGCCATGCCAGAACCCTCGCTCCGCCCACCACGCGACTCGTAGCGCGTCGAGTGGGCCAGGTTCCTCCAGCTCCTCGATGTGTGGCGGACAAGTGATCATCATGAAGCGCGGCGATCGCGGTTCGCGGCCGCGTCGACGGCGCGTCGATGAGCGTGGCCCTGTCGTTCCTGGTCGACGATGCGTCGGGCCTCTTGCCAGCTGAGGCGTCCGTCGGCTCGACGTGGGTGTGGGCCGTAGGCGTGGGTGCCGGCGTCGGGGGTGAGGACTAGCGCTAGCTGGCCTCGGCCGGGTCGGTGCTTCGTGCCGGGTCGGCGCGGTGCACGCATCCATGCGTCTTCGGCCTGCCACCAGGCCCACAGCTCGCGTTCGACTCGGTACCGGCGTGCTCGGTCGTCGAGGCGGCCGTCGACGGCGAGACGGCGCGCGGCCGCTGTGCGGCGGTCGGCGCCGTGCCTTCGCCAGCCGAGTCGCGACCGGATGAGGACTCCAGCCGACACCAGTCGGTTGAGGGTGCGTTCTGTGCGTTCAGGGGAGTCACCTGTTTGGGCGGCGATCGCGTCCAGGTCTTGGGGGGCGCTGGTGGTCCTGGCGTAAGTGTTCCCGGCGTGGTGGCCGAGCCCCGGTCCTGGTGTGAAGAGGTCGTGCCGGGTGTCGCCTACGCGGGTGGTGAGGATCGTGAGGAGCGTGGTTCGCTCGGCGGTGCCGGACCCTGCGGGGCGCGGGTCCGCTTGTGACCGACCTATGTCGTTGGGAGTGTGAATAACCGGGTCGGGGCCGATCGTCCAGTGCGCGCCGTGCGGGCCGCTCGCTTCCTGGGTCTGCACGATCCACCCGTCTCCTGCGAGGCGTAGAAGGGCCGTCCTCGCCGTTTCGCGGCCGACCCCTGCCAGGAGGCCGAGGCGGCGGGTATCGGCCTCCACAGCGCTGCTGAGGGCCTGCAGCGCGAGGATGCACAAGACGTCGAGGACGCGCCGATCGGCTGGGCCGCCCCGGTTGGCCCAGCGGCCCGCGCTGGCATCAGCGCGGGCTTGTACGGCGCGCACGTGTGCGGCGATCGCGTCAGCGCGTGTATCGAACGTCGGATCGTCACCGATCTGGCGGGGCGTGGTGGCCACGTGCCTGACGGCTTTGTCCCACTGCCGACGCAGGACGCGCGCCGCGTCGACGCGGGTGCGGGGACGCCGCTGGCTGCGGTCTCGGGAGGTGCGGACGTGCTCCAGGCCGGGGGAAGTTGCCACGAGCGCTGCAATGTCGGCGTGACGCCACCGTGCGGCGGCGGCGCCGATCAGGACGCGCCACAACACGGCTGAGGCGTCGCCAGAGGCGGCGTCCTCACGCAGGGCTGCGGCCGAGACTGCAGGCAGCTCGCGGCGCGGGCCAGGCAGGTAGAGCCGTGCATGCTCGTCGAGGGGGAGCGGCCTGTGTGGGTCGAGGTCGTGGGCGGGCTCGGCGTCGTCGACGAGCTGCACCAGGGCCTCGACGAGACGACGCACCTGCTCCGCAGTGCCGGTCGGGTTCGTGAGCACATCCAGGACGCCTGAGAGCACGGCCGAGCGGCCACCGGCACGGTGGGGGGCGCCTGGTGGTCGCACACAGCCGGTCACCGCGTTGGTGAGCGGGGCGAGGTCGAGAGAGGGACACACGTGGCGTGCCAGGCGCGCGAGCGTGGCCACGGTCTCGGCGTCGACGCTCTCCGCGAGGGCCGTCCACACATGGCGGCCGCCGGTGGGGCCTGACGCGCACACCACGGCGTCGAGACCAACGTCGTGCAGGAGTCCACATAGCACGTCAGCATCACGAGCTGCGGCCGCTGCGCTGCCAGCGCTCTTGGCATCAAGGTCGAAGCACAGCAGCCGGAACCGGCGATCGGACCCGGCAAGGTAGACCGCCCACGGCTGAGCGGGCTCGGAGCCATCGACACGGCGGTGGCCGGTGTACTCGTTGAGCACCTGGCCGTACACGTCGACGGCCGCGACCCGCACGACAGGACGCGGACTCAGCACCGCGGTCAACTCCCACGGCGACACGCCAGCCAAAGACCAGTTGCCCCCAGCTGGGGGGACAACTACAGTTGGCAGCACAAAGCGACCTCCTTCGGTTGCACAAAAGGTCCCGGCCTCGTCAGCCGGTTCCACATCGCCTCTCGATCTGCTAGTCGCCAAACCAGGACAGATCAAGGGCGCAAGCTTCAGACCCTCGCCCTTACCTGGGCGGGGGGCGCTTTTTATCCGGCGCGCCGCATGGGCTCACCTCCTGCGCTGGTGTCCAAGTCGAGGCGCTGCGGCGTCGGCAAGTCCCAGTTCTCGGGAATCCCATCGGGACCAGGCATACCAGCCCGGATCGCGGCCTCGATGATCGCCCACTGCGGCACGTCAGCGGCCCGCATGTAGTCGTCGATCAGCGCCTTCACGTCCGGGGCAATATCAACCTGCACCCCCACGGTGGGGGTGCCGCGCTTGCGTCGGATCGGGCTAGACATGGCACCACCCTACCGCGGAAGCTCTAGGCCTAGAGCGGCACCACGCGGGGGCTCTCCCCCAAACGCGTCGGGGTGGTTGCCGCCTACTGGTTGAACTAGCGGACGACCCGTTTGGCATACGGGAGTACGTAGCTGGACCCATATTGAGGGGAGTAGGCGCGGATGCCGGCGGTGGCGCCGTAGGACTCCATCATGGTGCCGTCGCCCAGGTAGATGGCGACATGGTGGACGACGCCCGCCTTGTTTCCGAAGAAGATCAGATCGCCGCGCTGGCGGTCGTTGATC
>RRZT011277440.1_pt1 | contig 47885 bp, 51 predicted proteins | sample 2165551 | NCBI WGS metagenome assembly RRZT01 (sample SAMN10456910, study PRJNA506462) | wastewater metagenome | biome: wastewater; feature: sludge; material: wastewater sludge; isolation source: wastewater sludge with Escherichia coli K12::gfp cells carrying plasmid... | place: USA: Moscow, Idaho... | reverse complement strand
TTCGTATAACTTTTGTGTTACTTTGCATATAAGTTAGCCTTAATAATTTGCTCTTTGAGCTTTTTGTTTTGAAACTTGAAATTCTTCAAAACAGGGTAACCTATTTTTTTACGATTGTCAGATGGAATCCAAACTAATACAACTAATTTATATAAATCAGCTCATAATTTTTTTAACAAACTCAGACTTTAATTGCATCGGACCAATTCCTTCAATCTTGCAATCAATATCATGATCTCCTTCTAAAAGACGAATAATTTTTACTTTGGTCCCTACTTTAATAACAGATGAAGATCCTTTTACTTTAAGATCTTTTATTACTGTAATCATATCACCGTCAGCAAGAACATTTCCATTGGAATCGCGAACAATGTACTGTTCAACTTGTTCATCACTTTTTTTGGAGTTTTTTGACCATTCATGAGCGCATTCTGGGCATATGTATAATTCGCCATCTTCATAGGTATAGGCGGAATCACATTTTGGGCATTGAGGGAAATCACTCATAATTTTATTTCCTTAATTCATGATTTGTTAAATCTTTTTAAAACATAAAAAAAGTTCGGTAGAGATTAAATTTCTCCACCGAACTTTTTTATTGCTAACAACTAAAACTAATTTAAAAAATTAGTTTGCAGCAAGAGCTTCTACTTTATTGATTGCAGTTGGTTCTACAAACTCAATGATCGCTCTTCTTGCATGGTCGCCAGGGCGAAATCCAAGTTTTAAGATTCTGGTGTAACCACCTTGTCTTTGAGCGTTTGGTGGAGCTACTCTTGAAAATAGGTCACCAACTGTTTTTTTGCTATATAGAGTTGAAGCAGCGCTTCTGCGGTTATTAACGCTATCAACACGTGCTAAAGCAACAAGAGGTTCAACAATCTTTCTTAATTCTTTTGCGCGTTCAATAGTTGTTACTAATGTACCGTGCTCAATTAATTGAGTTGCTAAACCGCGGAGAAGCGCTTTACGACCAGCAGAATCTCTGTTTAATTTTCTATGCGCTAAACGATGTCTCATGTTCTTCCATCCTTAATCAGACTAAATTCTATCCCTTAGTTTAGTAGGGTCAAATCCCTCTATCTTCATGCCAAGATGGAGTCCCATTTCAGCAAGGAGGTCTTTAATTTCGTTCAAAGTTTTACGACCAAAATTCTTTGTTTTAAGCATTTCGGCTTCAGTTCTAATAACAAGTTCTCCGATATAACGAATACCTGCATTTTCAAGGCAGTTAGCAGCTCTCACAGAAAGTTCGAGTTCATCAACTGATTTATATAGATTCTCATTCAAACGAGCATCCACTTGAATAGAATCAATCACTTGAACTTCATCATCAGCCTCTTGGAAATTTATGAAGATAGAAAGCTGATCTTTAAGGATTTTAGCTGCATAAGCCAAAGCATCTTCAGAAGTAACAGCACCATTGGTACTGATTTCTAAAATAAGTTTGTTAAAATCAGAGCGTTGTCCAATGCGTGTATCAGAAACGCTGAAACTAACCCTTTTAACAGGAGAGAATACAGCATCTATCGGAATAACACCTAATGGCAAACCATCTTTAACGGCATCGCTTGTTAAGTATCCTTTACCAGTTCTTACGGTAATTTCTGCTTTAAATTTTCCGCCTGCTCCAACCGTACAAATGACGTGATCAGGGTTTAAAATGCGAAGCGATCCGTCTGAAATGACATCAGATCCCCTTACTACCTTCGGACCTACAACATCGATCATAGCGGTTTTTTCACCTTCTGTGTCGAGCCATACATCCAAAGCTTTCAAGTTTAAAACAACCTCTGTTACATCTTCTGAAACGTCAGGAACTGTCGAAAACTCATGCTCTACTCCTTCAATGCGCAAACCTACAACAGCAGCACCTTGAAGAGAAGAAAGCAAAACACGACGCAATGCGTTACCTAACGTAGTACCAAAACCACGCTCCAGAGGCTTAGCTATAAATCTCCCAAAAGCAGAAGAAATATCTTCTTTTTCAATAAACTGCGGCTTTAACAGCGCCTTCCAGTTGCTCTGCATTATTGACTCCGTCAACTTTTCCGTTTCGTATTTTGCCCCAAAGTACCTTTTGAGCTTTTATAAATATAAAGGCTCACTTGTCATTGCTCATGCATTATAGTTCTTAGAATATCAAGAACTTATTTTACAAAAAGCACGACTAAGCGATACAAGTTGCCTTGTAGCACTATTTTTAACATTTACCAAGAGAAAACGATAAAGCATTAAACTAATAACACCAATTAATCCATCGTGTTAAAAGTTTGACTGCCTTATCAATTAGCTTAAAAGTACTGTCAAAACAAATCTGAACTTTATGCAAGTTCAGTTAGATTTAATGAACACTCTATAATCAAAAAAGATCATAGTTTTTTAGGTGTTTAAAACATATGGACTATAAGTTATAATCCAAAACAAAGCATAATTTCATTTTAAAGAAATTATGCCTCGCATTTTGTTATTAAACCCTACGACGCTTAGGCGGTCTGCATCCATTGTGTGGAACAGGTGTTGCGTCTTTAATAAGTGTTACTTTAATTCCAGTTGCAGAAATAGCACGTACTGCGGACTCTCTGCCTGAACCTGGGCCTGTAACTATAACTGAGCAACTTTTCATTCCACAGTCAATCGCCTTACGTGCAGCATCTTCTGCAGCAACTTGTGCGGCAAATGGAGTACTACGGCGAGATCCTTTGAAACCTTTGCTACCAGAACTTGACCAAGTAATAACGTCACCATTCGCATCTGCAAATGTAACAATTGTATTGTTAAAACTTGCAGAAATAGTAGCTATTCCAGTTGGAACATTGCGTTTAACACGCTTTTTCTTTGATACTACCTTATTCATTATCAAAATACCTCACACTTTAGAAGTTACTTCTTCTTATTCGCTACCGTCTTCTTTGGACCTTTACGCGTACGCGCATTTGTTTTCGTTCTTTGTCCACGAGCAGGTAAACCTTTACGGTGACGAAGACCACGATAACAACCCAAGTCCATCAAACGTTTGATGTTGGATTGAACAAGACGACGCAAATCACCTTCTACAGTGTGGTTTGTATCAATAAGCTTTCTTATGGCGTTAATCTGATCGTCGTTAAGATCTTGGGTACGCATGTCTCTATTTATAGACAATTGATCCAATATCTTTTGAGAGGATTTACGACCAAGACCATGTATATACGTAAGCGAAATTTCGATACGCTTGTTACGCGGAATGTCAACGCCCGCAATTCTTGCCACAACTAACCTCCGATATTTTTCTATTAACCTTGACGCTGCTTGTGCTTTTTATTTTCACAAATAACTCTTACTACACCAACGCGACGAATTACTTTGCATTTATCGCAAATTGGCTTTACACTAGCTCTAACCTTCATTAGCAAAAACTCCTAGTAAAAACTCACAAAAATATTATTATTTAGACCTAAAAACAATTTTAGCTCTAAACCTGCCATCTTTAGTCTTATCATTTGGATTCAATTCAACTTTTACTCTATCGCTAGGTAAAATATTGATGCAATTCATTTTCATTCGACCAGATACATGAGCTAAAACCTTGAGACTATTGTCGAGTTCTACTATAAACAAATTGTTAGGTAATTTTTCAGCAACGATACCTTCCAATTCAACCTTTTTAGGTTTGTCATCTTCTTCTAGCTCAACCTTTTTGGCTTTATCGTCTTCGTCAAACTTCACCTTTTTAGGTTTATTTTCATATTCAGCCATTTACATTCATACTCCAATGAGAACAAAGAGCGTTATTGGGTATCCCAATCTGCTGCTTAAATCAAGTTCAATCTTTATTTTCTTAACAAAATTGATACAATTTCAGCATAAACAATTTCAGGTTGACGTAACCCATCAATAATGCTTAAGTTGTTTCTATCAGCATAGTACGAAACCAAAGGTTCAGTTTCCTTTTGGTAAACAGTAAAACGTCTTTTTACTGTTTCAGGTTCATCATCTTTACGACGAAACATTGTCCCCATTTTTTCACAACTACTACAAACATAATTCGCTACGTCTGTTCCAGATGTAATGGAATCAATCTTACCGCAAGAAGAACAAGTCCATCTTTTTTCAAATCTCTCTAGCAACTTGTCTAGGTCCGCAGATAGCGAGAGAACTAAATCCACTTTGCTAGAAAATTTGCTGATAAGAACATCAAATTCTTTTGCTTGAGAAAGGTTTCTTGGAATGCCATCTAACAAAATGATGTCACTTTGTTTAGGTTTCATTACATTTAAAGTACTTTCAAGGCATTCAAAAATTGATTTATCATCAACTAAATGTCCAGACTCAACAATACTTTTAACTTTTAATCCAAGAGCCGATTCGGAAGCAATTTCCTGACGGATGATGGCGCCAGTTGAGATATGCTTTACTCCTAGGCGTGCGCTTAAAAGAGAACATTGAGTCCCTTTGCCTACGCCTGGAGGGCCTAAAAAAATGATTACCTTCATTTATAACCCTGCTTCATAGCCTTGTATCATTATTAGCTGTTGTTGTATCTCTTGATTGAGATGGGAAAATCAGAAAATCATACTTTTGAGTTGCAAGTTGTGCTCTTACTTGGCGGATTGCTTCAAGACCCACACCAACAACAATCAAAAGAGATGTCCCGCCAAAAGTCATTTGTTGAGAGAATGCAGAACCAATTAGTGAAGGAACGACAACAATAAGATTCATGTAAATCGCACCCGCAAAGGTAAGACGAGTTACAACAGTATCTAAAGCTTCTGCAGTTTCACTACCTGGACGAACCCCTGGTATGTAAGCATTTTGCTTTTTTAAGTTTTCAGCAACATCATCTGATTTAAAGACAATAGATGCGTAGAAAAAGGAAAAGAACATGCCTAATACAACAAAGACCGCATTATATAACCAATGACCTGGTAAAAAATCAGCTAACCAAACATTACCAGCCGCACTTCCAAAGCTTAGGAAAGTTGCGGGAACAGCAAGAATAGTAGAAGCAAAAATGGCAGCCATAATACCAGCCATATTTACCTTTAAAGGTAAGTGTGTTGCTTGCGCAGACATTACTCTTTTTCCAACTAATCTTTTTGCATAATGAATTGGAACTTTTCTATAACTTTGCTCAAAAAAAGTAACAGCAAATACAAGAAGTAAAGCAAAGGCAACAATACCAAGAGCTCCTAATAAAGCCCCGCTATTTTGTTTTACCATTTCAATTATTGTATTGGCTGAAGATGGTAAATAAGCAACGATACCTGCAAAGATAAGTAAACTAATTCCGTTTCCAATACCCTTATCTGTAATCTGCTCACCTAACCACATCACAAAACAACTTCCAGCAGCCATTAGAACACAAGACATGAGTCTAAAAGATAAGCCAGGATCGAGAACGATCATCCCACCATTAGGTCCTCTTGATGCCTCTAATCCAGCAGATAATAAATAAGCTTGGACAAGGGCTAAAAGGACAGAAAGACTCCTTGTAATGCGGGTAATCTTTTGTCTGCCTACGCCACCCTCTTTTTGCATTTGTTCCAATGAAGGAACAACTACAGTCATGAGTTGAATAATAATACTTGCAGAAATATAAGGCATTACCGCAAGGCTAAAAATGGAGAAGTGACTTAACGCACCGCCTGAAAACATATTAAATATTTTTAATAAACCAGCACCCTGCTGACTTGCAAAAAGAGCGAGCTCTTTTGCATCAATACCTGGCACAGGGATATGCACTCCAAAGCGGAAAACGAGAAGTGCTAACAATGTAAACAACAAACGCTTTACAAGGACATTTTCTGTCCAGCCACTTCCCTGAGGCATCCTCTGGTTACTCCTCGATGGTTACGCCTTTTGCGAGCAGTTTTTCACGTGCTCCAGAAGACATAACAAAGTTTTTCACAGTTTTAAGATCTGCAGGTACATCACCCATTGAAAGTAATTTCGCGATGCCTTTAGCTACAAAGCCTTGACCATCTAAAATGCCGTTTTCAATGTATTGTGAAGAATCTTTTAAATTTAAAGACTCAACGTTAATTGCACAAGCATTTTTAAATCCGCGTTTAGGAATTCTACGGTAAAGAGGAGTTTGACCTCCTTCAAAACCAGGACGAATGCTAGAGCCAGAACGAGCTGTTTGGCCTTTACCACCGCGTCCACCCGTTTTACCAAGACCACTACCTGGGCCTCTACCTAAACGGCGTTTATCTTTTCTTGCGCCCGGATTAGGACGAAGTTCTTCTATTCTCACTTTAATTACTCCTTACTCAGCTGGCTCAACCCTGATAAATTGAATTACCTTGTTGACCTGGCCAAGTATTGGGTTCACGTTTGGTAATACACGTGAGGAACCAATTTTAGAAAGACCAAGTGAAACTAGGGTTCTACGCTGTGATTCGCTACGTCCCGCAAAGCTGCGAAGCAAAGTCACTTTTATTTTTGGGGTATTAATATTTTGCATTTTAGAGAGTCCCCTTCTTACTTACGTGCTTTTAAGTATTCTTCAGTAGTAGAAAGCTGTTTAAGACCTTTAAATGCTGCTTTTACAACATTATGAGGATTCCGACTACCTTGAATTTTAGCCATAATGTTAGGAATGCCTGCAAGTTCAGCAACAGCACGTACAGAACTTCCAGCAACAATACCACTACCCTCAGTTGCAGGGCTTAAAAGAAGGTGGCTTGCACCAAATTTTGCATTAACTACGAATGGAATTGTTTGTTTTTCCATTGGTACTGTAATGAGTGATTTTTTTGCTTGTGCTACAGCTTTTCTAACGGCTTCTGGAACTTCAGCAGCTTTGCCTAGTCCATAACCAACTGTACCTTGGCGATCTCCAACAACAACAAGTGCGGAGAAGCTCATGCGTCTACCGCCTTTAACTGTTTTGGATACGCGTGAAACGCTAACTACACGATCTTCAAAACGATCTTTTTTCTGTTCTTCTTTATTCATTTGCATTTTCTGCTCTTCCTTAATAAAGTTAAGTTCTTAGAACTGAAGACCAGCTTCACGAGCGGAATCAGCGAGAACCTGAATACGCCCATGGTATGTGAAACCGTTTCTGTCAAAAACAACAGCGCTGATACCAGCGTTTTTTGCTCTTTCAGCAACAAGATTTCCGACTTTTACAGCCATTGTCTTGCCACGAAGACCAGTTGCTTTAACATCTGCTTCAATAGAACTAGCGCATGCAATAACTATGCCTTTTGCATCATCAATTACTTGAGCCTGAATATGGCGGCTGCTCTTGAATACGCAAAGACGTGGTTTTGTTAAATCAGAAGAACGGCGGCGCCAAAAACGCATTTTACGCAATTGCCTGATCTTTTTACGATTGATTATACGATACATAACATCTCCTGGTTTCCTGCTAACATACAGAAAACACGATTTATAATAAGCAGGAAGAAATTATTTCTTACCTGCAGATTTACCAACTTTAGTTACAATAACTTCGCCAGCGTAACGAATGCCTTTACCTTGGTAAGGTTCAGCAGGACGTACGGAACGAACTTTAGCAGCCATTTGGCCCACGAGCTCTTTATCAACACCAGAAATATTTACTTTACCAGCTTTATCAACTTCAAAAGTGATGCCTGTTGGTGGTTCAATATTTACAGGGTGCGAATAACCAACAGTAAGATTTAAAACCTTACCTGCCATAGCTGCACGGTATCCTGTACCTTGGATTTCAAGAGATTTGCTGAAACCAGCAGATACACCTTGAACCATGTTAGAAAGAAGGGTTCTGTAAAGACCCCAATACGCAGAGCTGTTTTCTCCGTTATTAACAGATACAACAACTTCGTTATTTTCTTGTGCGATAGCAATACGACCAAAGGTATCACGTGTCATCGTGCCTTTTGATCCATTCACTTCGAGAATAGTTCCGCTTAATTTTACGGTTACTCCCGAAGGAATTTTAATTGGCTGCTTACCAACTCTTGACATAGAAGCCTCCTAAAAACCTCGAAAGTTACCAAATATAAGCTAAAACTTCTCCACCAACGCGTTCTCTACGAGCTGTTTTGCTTGTAAGAACACCTTTTGGTGTTGTAAGTATTGCGAAACCAAGACCACCACGGATCTTTGGAAGATCCTCAACACCTTTGTAAACGCGGCAACCAGGTTTAGATACACGTGTAATTCCACGGATCACAGGTTGGCCAACTTCACTATATTTCATGGCAATTTTAATTTTGCCTTGACCATTATCTTTGATTAGACGGAACCCACGAATGAGGCCTTCTGTTTCTAAGATTTTTGTAATTTCAATTTTAATAATGCTTGCAGGAATTGTTGTATATTTAAGACCTGCACTAGAAGCATTACGGATACGTGTTAACATATCAGCGATTGGATCAGTAGCGTACATATTTATTCACCTCACCAACTTGCCTTGACCATTCCAGGAATTTGTCCTGAAAGGGCATTTTTACGTAAGCAAATACGACATAAACCAAAGTCTCTATAGTAAGCGCGAGGACGACCGCATTGGTTGCAGCGGTTGTGCTGACGCGTAGAAAACTTGGCTTTTTTATTTGCCTTATTAATCATTGCTAAACGAGCCACATCTATCCCCTTTACTTTCTAAACGGCATATCGAGGAGAGTAAGAAGCTCACGAGCTTCCTCATCTGTTTTTGCAGATGTCACGATAGTGATACTCAAGCCACGTGTTTTATCTACTTTATCCGCTTCGATTTCAGGAAATATGATCTGTTCACGGATTCCAAGAGAATAATTGCCACGACCGTCGAAACTGTTAGATGAAACTCCACGGAAGTCACGTACGCGAGGTAGTGCTACCGAAACGAGTTTATCGTAAAATTCAAACATGCGTTCTTTACGAAGAGTTACAGAAGCGCCAATTGGCATTCCTGCGCGTAACTTAAAGGTTGCAATTGATTTCTTTGCACGAGTAATAACTGCTTTTTGACCAGTAATCAACTCAAGCTCAGCTGCAGCTGCTTCAAGTGCCTTAATGTTTTGAGTAGCTTCGCCTTGGCAAGTATTAACAACGATTTTTACGATCTTAGGAAGCTCCATCACATTTTTTTCTGTATGAAGCTTTTTAAGTTCAGGTAAAACTTTGTCGCTGAACTTTGCCATGTATCTTGGTTTAACACCTTTAGTGTGTTCACCACGAACGACTACTGCGCCATAATCTGCGCCTTTTTTGCCAGTAGGTTTTTTACCGGACTGATTTTTTTCGCTTGCCATGGATTATAGAACCTCCGGAGCCAAGCTGATAATCTTGCCACAATTACGTTGTCTTAATTCACGAGCAATTGGTCCAAAAATACGGGTTCCAACTGGCTCTTTTTCATTTTTGACAATTTTTACAAGAACAGCAGCATTTTCATCAAAACGAATACGAGAACCATCTGTTCTCGAAACTTCTTTCTTACAACGAACTACAATTGCTTTGTGTACTTCGCCTTTTTTAACACGCCCACCAGGCACAGCATCTCTTACGGATACGACGATCAAATCGCCAACACGTGCGTAACGACGGAAAGAACCGCCCATAACACGAATGACGTTGAGACTTCTCGCACCGCTATTGTCGGCTGCTACCAGGATTGATTCTGGCTGAATCACGATACACCCCATTAAATGAGAAGAAAAAAGAAACTATTTTAAAGTGTTGCCTACATTAGTGAGCAACAACAGAAACAACTTTCCATGACTTATTTTTGGAAATACGGCGGCAAGGCAAGATATCAACATCTTTACCAACCACGATATTTTGAACACCAAAAGTGTCAGCTAACAAAGAAGTATGAAGGTGAAGACGTTTGCCGTATGTCTTATTAGGAACAACACGAGGAACTTCTACTTTTACAGTCTTTGTATCTTTTGAGATCGCTACTACACGGCCTCTAATAGGATTCTTAGTGATTTTATTGTTTTCCATGTCTATTTACCCTCAATTATTTAGCAGATTGTGCTTTTCTGCGAGAAACGATTTTTAAATCTCTTCTCAGACCTGCCACACCGCCCGCATTACTGATGAGAGCTGGATCCATGGAAACCCTAAACTTTACAAGCTCTTTAATAAGAGTGTCTTGTTTAGTAGATGCATCACTAGAGCTTAAATCAGAAAACTTTTTTTGTTTTTTCATTGATTTTCCCAAACCTTATCACTTCTGCTCATCATGCGAGTTTTGAAAGGAAGTTTAGCAGCAGCAAGATCAAATGCTTCTTTAGCAAGATTTGCTGGTACACCTTGAATTTCAAAAATTACGCGACCTGAGCGAATTGGACAAACCCAACGATCCAAACCACCTTTACCGGAACCCATACGTGTTTCAGCTGGTTTCTTTGTAATAGGTTTGTCTGGAAACACACGAATCCAAACCTTTCCACCACGTTTTATATGGCGGGTCAAGGCAATTCGACTTGCTTCAATTTGACGAGCTTCTAGTTTTCCAGGTTCAAGAGCCTGAAGAGCGAAATCTCCAAAGTCAACACTGTTGCAACGATCTGCAACGCCTTTAATGCGGCCTTTGTGAGATTTACGGAATTTAACTTTTTTTGGAGCTAGCATTTTCTAATTACTCCTCATTGCGTGCATTTTTGGAACTAGGAGCAACGCTACCAGCTGTTTTCCCAAAAACTTCACCCTTAAATAACCAAACCTTAACACCAATGAGTCCGTAAGTTGTTAAAGCTTCGGAAGTTCCATAGTCAATGTCTGCACGAAGAGTATGAAGAGGAACGCGTCCTTCCATATACCATTCTGTACGAGCCATTTCTGCACCGTTTAAACGGCCAGCAACACGGATTTTGATTCCTTTTCCGCCTGCTTTCATAGCTTGCTGCATAACCTTCTTCATAGCTCTTCTGAAGGAAATACGTTTTTCAAGTTGTTGTGCAACGTTGAATGCCGCTAATTGAGCGTTTGTATCAGGATTCTTAACTTCAAAAACATCAACTTTGATGGATTTGTCATTAGATTTAAGAACTGTTTTAACTTCATCACGAAGTAATTCAATTCCTTTACCTTGTTTACCAATAAGTTTACCAGGTTTCGCTGTGTAAACTTTAACTACAACTTGTTTTGCAGCGCGTTCGATTTCAACGCGTGCAACGCCAGCTTCTGCGTATTTTTTTGATATGAACTTGCGAACATTCAAGTCTTCATTAAGATTTTTTGCAAATTCACGTTTACTAAACCAACGAGAATCCCAAGTCTTGTTAATCCCAAGTCTCAAACCAATTGGATGTACTTTCTGACCCACTGTTGTACCCTCTGTTAATTAAGTTTAAGACGAATAGTTAAGTGCGACGTCTTTTTTAATATAGGCGTAGCACGTCCTTGTGCGCGTGGCATAAACATGCGACGGCGGGGACCTTCATTCACTACAAAGTCACTAATTACAGTGTTTACAGCACTATTCTCAGGAAGCTGTGCAAGCGCAGAGCGGATAAGCTTTACTGTCGCTACAGAACCAGAGCGTCTTTCGACAGAAAGCACAGCAATTGCTTGAGAAACAGTTTTGCCAATGATTAGCGGTCTTAACAATCTTGCCTTACGTGCGGTACACTTTGCAGCATAGTGTGTTGCTTTTGCGTCCATAAATTACCTCTTACTTTTTCTTAGCGGCTTTTTTATCCGCACCATGACCATGGAAAGTACGAGTTGGCGAAAATTCACCAAGCTTGTGTCCAACCATATTTTCGTTCACATAAACGGGAACGAACTTTTTTCCATTGTGAACTGCAAATGTGAGTCCAACGAAATCTGGAATAATTGTGGAACGGCGGCTCCAGGTTTTAATTACTTTAGCGGCACCCTTGTTTTTATCTGCTGCTTTGAGCAAATGGGTGTCAACAAAAGGACCCTTTTTCAACGAACGTGACATGCTTTACCCCTTAAGCAATTCGAAATTATTTTTTACGACGGCTTACGATAAACTTATCGCTAGGTTTTACCTTGCGAGTTTTGTAACCTTTAGACAATTGACCCCATGGTGAGCATGGATGACGGCCACCACTTGTACGACCTTCACCACCACCCATTGGATGGTCAACAGGGTTCATAGCAACACCACGAACAGTTGGGCGAACGCCCTTCCAACGATTACGGCCAGCTTTACCAATAGAAACATTCATATGGTCCGCATTGGATACAGTACCGATGGTTGCATAGCAATCTTCAGGGATAAGACGAAGTTCACCTGATGGCATACGAATTTGAGCGTATTTTTCAATACGACCAACTAACGTTGCAGATGCACCAGCACTACGAACTAACTTTGCACCAGCTCCCGGACGCATTTCAACACTGTGGATAATTGTACCAGCAGGGATCTTCTTGAGTGGGAGGCTATTGCCAGCCTTGATATCAGCTTCGTGAGAAGCGATAATTTTTGTACCAACCTTAACACCGTTTGTAGCAAGTACATAACGACGATCTCCATCGATAAATTTCACGAGAGAGATAAAAGCTGTACGATTTGGATCATATTCAACAGAAGTAACAACACCTTCAACGTCTTTACGACTTCTCTTCCAATCGATAATACGATATTTGATCTTATTTCCGCCGCCTTGATGGCGAACAGTAATGCGACCGGTATTATTACGACCCGCTTTTCTTGGGTTTGGAGCCAAGAGCGGCTTGTAAGGAGTATCAGTAGTAAGAACTTCTCTGTAGTTGATGTAACTTTGTGTTCTTGTTGTAGCCGTATAAGGCCTTAATTGTCTGATTCCCATTTTCCTCATCCTTGCGCGATAATTCGAGGATTTTTCCGCGCATTAAAACTATAAAATACAAAAAAACAGAAAAATTATTCCGTTACAGTTTCTGCTTGCGTGTTCATAACTGGTGCAGGAAGCTCTTGCCCATCTTTTAAGCGGATAAACGCTTTTTTGATGTTAGGAAGTTTAACTTCAACAGCGCCACCTTTTTTAGAACGCGCTTTACGTACAATTCTTCCACGTAGAATAGAAGTATTTACATTGATAACATCAACACCAAAAACATCTTTAACAGCTGCTTTGATGTCTGTTTTTGTAGCTTTGAGATCAACTTTAAGTGTGTAAACTTTATTCTCTAAAAGACTAAAAGATTTTTCACTTAAAACTGAGCCTTTGATAACATAATCCGAACGCATGTTCATTTCCTTTCTTCAAAAATCAGTCTGCTATCCTAGATTCAAGAACTTTGAACGCTTCTGGACTTGCAATAAGACTGCGTGCTTGAAGAATAGTAAATGCATTTACTTGTTCTGGACTCACAAGGTGAACTCCGCGGATATTGCGAAGTGCACGAATTGTGCTTTCGTTTGGATTGCTTAAGCAAACCAAAGTGTTTCCAGACAAATCAGCAACATTCTTTAGTGCAGACGCCGCATCTTTTGTTTTTCCACTTGGAAAATCAAGTGAACCAACAAAAATTTTGCCAGACTTAATACGCTCAGAAATTGCAATACCGAGAGCAACACGACTCATTTTTACGGGAATCGCTTGACGGTAATCGCGCGCTTTAGGTCCGTGAGCAACACCACCACCAACATGGAGAGGAGCTACGAAAGAACCACGACGAGCGCTTCCTGTTTTCTTTTGTTTGTAAGGCTTTTTACCAGTAGATCTAACCATTGCGCGTGTTTTTACGCCAACAGTTCCTTGTCTTTGGTTGGCTCTGTAAGCCTTAATAACCTGCCAGAGAGTGCCTTTGTTACGGTCAGCATAGCTTACCAAACTCTCTGGAAGGGCTTCAATTTTAGACAACATATGCTATCCCTTCCCAAAACTTAAATTTAAACAAATACCATACCGCCGCGTGCACCAGGTACACCGCCTACGATAGCCATAATTGACTCTTCATGAGACCAGTAAGCAACCTGAACATTGCGGAGAGTTACTTGTACATTACCGTCTTGACCAGGCATTTTTTTGCCTTTCATAACGCGACCAGGTTCAGCACGCATACCTACAGATCCAGGGGATCTATGAAAACGGCTACCATGGCTTGCAGGACCGCCACCAAAACCGTGACGAGTCATAGCGTCTTGAAAACCGCGACCTTTAGAAAAGCCAGTAATTTTTAATTTTTGTCCGACAGAGAGAGAAGGAGCTTTAAGAGGTGAGCCTACTTCGTATTCAGCAGGATTTTCGACAACCCATCCACGTACAAGTTTATTTTTATGACCTGTATCGTATTCAACAACAACAACAACTTTGCCATTTTCCAAAGTTTCGTGTCTAAGAACTTTAGCTGGCTGCATTTTTAGAACAGTTACGCCTTGGGCTGTGCCACTTTGCGTAAAAGCACTAGTCATGCCAACTTTGCTAAAAGCATAACGTACCATATGACTTTAACTCCTGCTGGATGCAATAGATTACAGCGCCAGCTTTTTGTTAAAACTTCTTAAATAAATTAAGAAGTGTGATTAAAAAATAATAACCAGTTTTTTAGTAGAGATTGATTTCTACATCAACACCAGCTGCTAAGTCGAGTTTCATGAGTCCATCAACAGTTTGTTGTTTTGGCTCAAGAAGATCGATTAAACGGCGGTGAGTGCGGATTTCAAATTGCTCGCGTGACTTTTTGTCAACGTGAGGTGATCTCAACACTGTATAACGGTTAATGATCGTTGGCATTGGTACTGGGCCAGCAATTTTTGCTCCCGTTCCTTTTGCCTTGTTAATAATCTGAGCTACGCTCTGGTCAACCAGAGAAACATCATAGCCCTTGAGACGAATACGGATTTTTTGGCTTTCCATTGAATTACACTCCAAACCGTTGGGCGTCGATTCGTAACGTAGAATGACGCCCATTGTCAAGCAAAAATTGTAAAATTAGAGCAATAAGTAAGCATAAGAGATAAGCAATGTGCTTATCTCATTTGATGATGAGAACCTGTTCCTAAGCGGGCAACCACTTGTGGAATTGAGGCTTCAATTATTGCTTCTGCATCGAGGCTTTGGCCTTCAACAAACATTTCTAAGTTATTATAGAAGTTTACGCCAGTACCAGCCGGAATTAAGCGACCCATAATAACGTTTTCTTTAAGTCCACGTAATAGATCTTTACGACCAGCAAGGGCAGCTTCTGTAAGAACGCGGGTTGTTTCTTGGAAAGATGCCGCCGAAATAAAGGACTCTGTAGATGACGCTGCTCTTGCTATACCTAGAAGCAAAGGCTCAGCCGTAGCTGGACGAGCTCCTCTTTGCATAGCAAATTCGTTTTGCTCTTCAAATGTCCATTTTTCAACCTGAGCCGCAGGTAGAAACTCGGTGTCTCCTGGATCTTTAATTCTTACACGGCGAAGCATTTGTTTTACAATAATCTCAATGTGCTTATCATCGATATTCACACCTTGAAGTTTGTAAACCGCCTGAATTTCAGAAACAAGGTAACTAGCTAGAGCTTTTTCACCTAAAACTTTTAAAATATCATGTGGGTTTAATGGTCCATCCACGAGTGGTTCGCCGGCACGGATAAAGTCACCTTCGGTAACAACCACGTGGCGTCCTTTTGGAATAAGATATTCACGACTGTCGCCACCACCCATTTCTGGAGTAACAACCACGCGTCTTTTACCTTTGATATCTGCTCCAAAAGAAACAAAACCGTCAATTTCAGAAATGATTGCAAATGTTCTGCGTTTTTGAGCAAGGAAAAGCTCAGCAACACGAGGTAGACCACCTGTAATATCCTTTGTTTTTGCTTGTTCTCTTGGAATTTTAGCAAGAACATCACCAGGATATACATTGTCATTGTCTGCAAACATGATTGTCGCACCACTTGGAAGTGGGTAACGGGCATCACGAGTTTCTGTAATTCGAATTGCAGTTCCAGAAGAGTCTGTAACAACAATTGCAGGTTTAATTTTTGTATCTTTGTTTTCGATCACAACACGACGAGTTAAACCTGTTACTTCGTCAGTACGTTCTTCAACAGAAACACCTTCAAAAAGGTCTTGGAATTTAATTTTACCAGAAACCTCGGATACAATTACAACAGAGTGCGGATCCCATTCAATTAACATGGTACCTACTTTTACGCTGGCCCCATCTTTAACAAATACTTTTGATCCGTATGGAATAGAGTGACGATCACGTTCAATACCATCAAGGTCATAAACGATCACTTCCCCGTTTCTACCCATTGCTGTGTCCCAATCACTACGGCCTTTTACTAAGCTTACATTGGAAAGTTGAACTGTACCTTCCGCTTTTGCTTCGTGAGAAGACGCTTGAGATTGAGTTGTCGCTGTACCACCAGAGTGGAATGTACGCATTGTTAACTGTGTTCCTGGTTCCCCGATGGATTGCGCAGCAATAACGCCCACGGCTTCCCCAACGTTAACAAGGTTACCGGTTGCAAGGTCACGACCGTAGCATTTTGCACAAACACCACGACGCGTACGGCATGTTAAAACAGAACGAACATAAACGCGGTCAATTTTTGCTGTATCCATACGGAGAACAGCTTCCTCGTTGATTTCTTCGTTTGCTTTTACAATAACTTCACCAGTTGCACGGTTTTTAATATCGTAAAGAGATGTTCTTCCTAGAGTACGGTTTCCAACGCGTTGAATCACTTCACCGCCTTCAACTACAGATGTGATTTCCACACCATCAAGAGTACCGCAATCTGTTTCAGAAATGATGGTATCTTGCGCAACGTCCACGAGCTGACGTGTTAGGTAACCAGAAGATGCTGTTTTAAGAGCAGTATCGGCAAGACCTTTACGAGCACCGTGAGTGTTAATAAAGTATTGAAGAATTGTGAATCCTTCACGTAAGTTTGAAGTCACAGGAGTTTCAATAATTTCACCTGTAGCTTTTGCCACGAGGCCTTTCATTCCTGCAAGCTGACGCATCTGTTGTTTAGAACCACGAGCTCCGGAGTCGGCCATCATGTAAAGAGAGTTGAACGATTGAATTTGAACAGTTTCACCTTTTTGGTTAACCGCTTTTTGAGTTTCAAGTTGTTTCAACATTTTTACAGTAATTTCGTCCTGAACACGGGACCAAATGTCAATTACTTTATTGTGGCGTTCGCCTTCTGTAATAAGACCTTCTGCGTATTGTTCACGAACTTCTTTTACTTCGTTATATGCTTCTTCCAAGAGTTTTGTTTTTTCTTTTGGAATCATCATATCTTTAATTGCAATAGAAATACCGGATTCTGTAGCATAACGATAACCTAATTCACGCAAAGCATCTGCTAAAAGAACAGTCTCTTTTGCACCGCAAAGACGGTAGGTATCATTCACAAGAACGGCAAGTGCTTTTTGATCGAGAGCTTTATTGTATTTTTTGAAGAATGGAACGTTCTCTGGAATCACTTCTTTTAAAATACAACGACCCACTGTGGTTTGAACAAGTTCTTTATCACCTGGATTCAAACGAACAAAAACGCGTGTGTGCAATTCAACAAAATCATGGTCATAAGCAACACGAACTTCATCAAGGCTTGAGAATTTCATGCTGTCGCCACGTAATGTAATATTTTCACGTGTTAAATAGTAAAGTCCAAGAACGATATCCTTACGAGGCTCAATAATAGGTGTACCGTGCTGAGGTGACAAAATGTTATTTGTCGACATCATTAGAACACGAGCTTCAATTTGAGCTTCAAGGCTTAATGGAACGTGAACACACATGGTATCGCCGTCAAAGTCCGCGTTAAACGCCTGACAAACCAATGGGTGAAGCTGAATTGCTTTGCCTTCGATTAATACAGGTTCAAACGCTTGAATACCTAAACGGTGCAATGTTGGCGCACGGTTTAAAAGAACAGGGTGTTCTTTTGTACACTCTTCAAGAAGGTCCCAAACTTCAGGACGTTCTTTTTCCACCATTTTTTTCGCACTTTTAATTGTAGAAACATAGCCTCTTTCTTCAAGTTTATTGAAGAGAAATGGTTTAAACATTTCGAGAGCCATTAATTTTGGCAAACCGCATTGGTGAAGACGGAGTTCTGGACCCGCAACAATTACGGAACGACCAGAATAGTCCACACGTTTACCAAGCAAGTTTTGACGGAAACGACCACTTTTCCCTTTTAACATGTCGGAAAGTGAGCGAAGAGGGCGTTTATTTGGACCTGTAAATACTTTACCACGACGGCCGTTATCAAATAACGCATCGATCGCTTCTTGGAGCATTCGTTTTTCATTACGCACAATGATTTCAGGCGCATTTAATTCGATAAGTCTAAGCAAACGATTGTTACGGTTGATCACTCGACGGTAAAGGTCGTTTAAGTCAGACGTCGCAAAGCGGCCACCGTCCAAAGGAACAAGGGGACGAAGGTCTGGTGGCAATACAGGAATAACGGACAACATCATCCACTCAGGACGGTTGTCACTCATTGTAAAGGCACCAACGACTTTCAGTCTTTTGATTAATTTTTTGCTTTGAGCATCGGAAGTCGTATTTAACAAGGACTCTTTGAGTTGTTCAGAGAGTTCAAATACGTCAACAGATTGCAACATTTCGAGCATGGCATCGGCACCGATTCCTACGCGGAATGCGTTGTTTCCAAGCTCACGTACTTTTGCCGCAAAGCGATCTTCTGAAATAAGCTCATGCTTTTTAAGATCAGAAGTACCTGGATCAAGAACGATGTAGGATTCGCAATAAAGAACTTTTTCAAGATCTTTAAGCGAAATGTCCACAACGCAACCAATACGGGAAGGTAAGCTTTTTAAGAACCAGATGTGTGCCACTGGGCTTGCTAAGTTAATGTGACCAAGGCGTTCACGACGCACTTTGCTTTCAATAACTTCAACACCGCATTTTTCACATACCGTACCACGGTGTTTTTTACGTTTATATTTTCCACAAATACATTCGAAATCACGAACGGGGCCAAAGATTTTTCCGCAGAAAAGGCCATCACGTTCTGGTTTAAACGTTCTGTAGTTGATTGTTTCAGGTTTTTTAACTTCACCATAGGACCAGCTTCTGATGCGTTCAGGAGAAGCGAGACCAATTTTAACTGCACTAAAACTCAAAGGATCTACAGGTTTTTCGAAGAAACTGTAAACATCTTTGGAACCTTCATTCATATTCATGCTTAAACTCCTTCGTTATTATTGGATTTCACGCACATCGCGTTGAAGATCATCAAGACTGATTTCACTTTCATCGCGAATAAGGCTGACATCCAAAGCAAGCGATTGCATTTCTTTGACAAGAACGTTGAAGGACTCTGGTAATCCAGGGAGCATCATGTTTTCGCCTTTTACAACTGCTTCGTACATTTTTGTACGACCTGCGATGTCATCTGATTTCACAGTTAAGAACTCTTGAAGCGTGTAAGCTGCTCCATATGCTTCCATCGCCCACACTTCCATTTCTCCAAGACGCTGACCACCAAATTGTGCTTTACCACCAAGAGGTTGTTGCGTAACGAGACTGTAAGGCCCAATAGAACGAGCATGGATTTTTTCATCAACTAAGTGATGTAGGCGAAGGACATACATGACACCAACTGTTACTTGGCGGTTGAATTTTTCGCCTGTACGGCCGTCGTATAAAGTAACTTGTCCAGAACGATCGAGATCGGCAAGTTCAAGGTATTTGAAGATTTCTTCTTCTTCGGCACCATCAAACACAGGGTTTGATAACGTAACACCTTCTTTATATTTACGAACAAACTGACGTAGTTCTTCGTTTGAACAAGATTTTACAAATTCGTGTACAGAAGGATCATCCCATACTTTGCAAATATAATCTTCAAGTTCTTTACGAGGAGCTGCTTTGTCCAACATTTCGTTGATTTTAAGACCAATTCCGCGTGCTGCCCAGCCAAAGTGTGTTTCCATAATTTGGCCGATGTTCATACGTGATGGAACCCCAAGAGGACTCAATACGATATCAACAGGCTGACCATTTTCGAGATAAGGCATATCTTCGATAGGTACAATTTTAGAAATAACCCCTTTGTTACCGTGACGACCCGCTAGTTTATCACCAACTTGAAGACGACGTTTAATCGCAACATATACTTTCACCATTTTGATAACGCCTGGTGGAAGTTCATCGCCACGTTTTGCGCGAGCGATTTGGGATTCTGTCATTTCACGAACGAGAGCGATTTTTTCGTTCATGGATTTTTTGATTTTAGCTAATAGAGCACTTTTATCTGAGCTAATTACTTCAAGTGATTTAATTTGCTCAATTGTCATGCCAGCAAAAGCTTCTTTATGAATTTTTTCACCAGAGGAAACTTTATAAACATGTCCTTCATGTTTAGTTTCAAAACTAACAGCAGCAGTTTCATCTACAAAAAGTGTTTCTAATTTTTCAACAGTAGATTTACGGATGATTTGAATACGATCGCGCTCATCTTTTTTGAGTTTAGAAATTTCTTGTTCTTGAACTTGAATCATACGGCTATCAAGTTCTGCCCCTTCACGAGAGAATACTTTAGCTCCAATAACCGTTCCTTGAACTCCTGGTGGAACACGAAGGGAGGTATCACGAACATCGGCCGCTTTTTCACCAAAAATTGCGCGGAGAAGTTTTTCTTCAGGTGTAAGTTGTGTTTCTGCTTTCGGAGTGAGTTTACCAACGAGGATGTCTCCTGGTTTTACTTCAGCTCCAATGCGAACAACACCAGCATCGTCGAGATCTTTTAAGGATTCGTCGCTGACATTTGGAATATCAGAAGTGATTTCTTCTTTTCCTAGTTTTGTATCACGGCTAATACATTCAAATTCTTGGATGTAAACAGAGGTGTAGAGATCTTCACGAACAACACGTTCTGAAACAACGATACCATCTTCGTAGTTGTAACCATTCCAAGGTAGGAATGCCACGACCACGTTCTGGCCAAGAGCAAGTTCGCCCATTTCTGTAGCAAAACCGTCTGCAATGATGTCGCCTTTTTCAACCTTGTCGCCAACTTTAACAATTGGTTTTTGGTTAACGCAGGTATCCACGTTTGATCTTGTAAATTTGACAAGAGTATAGATATCCACTTCCGATGCCACTTCGGTTACATCCGAAGAAACTTCGTTAGCTTTAATCACAACGCGTTCTGCATCCACAGAAATAACAGTACCAGCACGACGAGAAACCACTGTTACGCCAGAATCGGCAGCAACGGTACGTTCCATGCCTGTACCAATAAGCGGTGCTTTAGTGCGAAGCAAAGGCAAGCCTTGGCGTTGCATGTTGGCACCCATGAGGGCACGGTGGGCATCGTCATTTTGAAGGAATGGAATTAAGGAAGCCGCAACAGAAACCGCTTGGTTGGTTGCCACGTCCATTAAGTCTACTTCTTCCGCTGTGTAGATGTTGGTTTCGCCAGAACTACGCGCGTTTAATAGGTCATTTGAATTAATTTTATTTTCGTGGTCAGGATATATACGCGCTTGCGCAATAACATGGTCACGCCACTCATCTGTAGATGAGTAATAACGAACTTCATCCATAGGAAGACGATCGGTAACGGTACGGTATGGAGTTTCGATAAATCCATATTTGTTAACTTGTGCAAAAGAAGCAAGAGAAACGATAAGACCAATGTTTGGACCTTCCGGCGTTTCAATTGGGCAAATACGACCGTAATGCGTTGGGTGAACGTCACGGACTTCGAAACCGGCTCTTTCACGGGAAAGACCACCAGGCCCGAGGGCTGAAAGACGACGTTTATGATAAACTTCCGCAAGTGGGTTCGTTTGATCCATAAACTGACTCAACTGAGAAGAACCAAAAAATTCTTTTACAACAGCAGTAACAGGTTTTGCATTCACGAGATCGTGAGGCATTAAACTGTCGAGATCTTGAAGTTGTAAGCGTTCTTTGATTGCTCTTTCAATACGAGTTAAACCAATGCGATATTGATTTTCAAGCAACTCACCAACGGCACGTACACGACGGTTGCCAAGGTGGTCGATGTCATCCACTTTAATTTTTCCACTACGGACATCGAGAAGACGTTTAACTGTCCCAATGATATCTTCGCGTGTTAAAGTGCGATAATCAATATCTATAGTAAGATCGAGTTTTTCATTTAATTTTAAACGACCCACTCTTGATAAGTCATATCTGTCTTTTTCAAAAAATAAATTTTGAAAGAGGTTACTTGCGTTTTCGAGTGTGGGTGGATCTCCTGGACGCATTCTGCGGTAGATTTCAAGAAGAGCTTCTTCTGTGTTTAAGGTTTTATCAACCATAAGTGTGTCACGGAAAGAAGAGTCTACGTTAAGATCATCAATGAATAAAATTTGGAAAGAGGTAATGCCTCTTTGCATAATTGAGTCCAAGATTTTTTCAGAGATGTCTGTATTAATTGGAAATAAAACTTCGCCAGTATCGTCATCGATAATGTCTTGGCCAATAACTTTTCCAATAAGTTCTTCTTGTGGAAAGTGAAGTTCTACAACTCCAGCAGCTTTTAATTGTTTAATATGTAAAGCAGAAATTTTACGGTTGCGTTTTACAAGAGTATTGCTTGGATTTTTTGGATCCATAATATCTGTAGAAGCACGTTGTCCGCGTAAACGATCGAGGTCTACTTTACGGAAAAATTGTCCATCACGATTGAGGATGGTTTCGCACTCATAAAAAGTGCCAAGCAATTCTTCAGTCGTATAGCCAAGAGCCTTTAATAAAACAGTAGCAGGCATTTTTCTGCGACGGTCAATGCGGCAATAAAGGATATCTTTTGTATCAAATTCGAAATCTAGCCAGGAACCACGGTAAGGAATTACGCGTGCATTGTATAGAAATTTACCTGAGGATAGTGTTTTGCCTTTGTCGTGATCAAAAAAGACGCCAGGAGAACGGTGAAGCTGTGAAACCACAACGCGCTCTGTACCATTTATGATAAATGTACCATTTTGAGTCATAAGAGGAATTTCACCAAAGTAAACTTCCTGCTCCTTGAACCCACGAATAGATTTTACACCTGTATCATGATCGACATCCCAAATAATGAGACGAATCAAAACCTTTACAGGCGCTGCATAAGTCATGCCTTTTGAACGGCATTCTTCAACAGTATATTTTGGTTCATCTAGGGAATAACTGACGAATTCAACAGAAGCTGTTGCATCAAAATCTTGTACAGGGAATACGCTCTTAAAAACGCCCTGTAAGCCCGCTTCTATACGAGCATCTGCGGAATCTGTTCCTTGCAAGAATTCAGCGTACGACTTCTTTTGAATGTCAATTAGATTTGGCATTCCAATGATTGGTTTAACTTTAGCAAAAGTACGACGGTGACGGACGAAGCTTGATGCCAGATTGGCCATATTGAGTCCTCTGCGTAAGAAAGAAAGGATACAAATATAAGATTGCTAAATTGTGTGGTGTGCATTAAATGGCATACCATACGTGAGCACAGCACACAATATTTGCACAACAGCAAAAGTCAAGCCATAGAACGTACTGTTCAATAGCTTGACTCTTAAGCTAATAAGACTGGGAAAACAGCAAAGTTAAAATTACTTAACTTCGATTGTTGCGCCAACAGCTGTAAGCTTTTTCTTGATTTCTTCAGATTCAGCTTTAGTAACGCCAGCTTTAAGGGATTTAGGAGCGCCTTCAACTAGATCTTTAGCTTCTTTAAGACCAAGACCAGTAATAGCACGAACTTCCTTAATCACGTCAAGTTTTTTGTCGCCAGAAGCTTTAAGAATTACTTCGAATTCTGTTTGTTCAGCAGCAGCAGCAGCAGCAGGAGCAGCAGCCATCATAGCAACTGGAGCAGCAGCGGATACGCCAAATTTGTCTTCTAATTCTTTAACAAGCTCAGCAGCTTGAATAAGAGTAAGGTTTTCGATGTAAGAGATAAATTGTTCTTTAGTAATAGTAGACATTGTCAGTCCTTTAAAAAATTAAGTTTCATAGCGAAACTATTAGATTAAACACAAAATAAATACGCAATCGGGCAATCGTTATTAACCGGCTTTTTTCTCTTTAATGGCGTTAAGAACTTGAACCAAGTTTCTAGGAACACCATTGAGTACGTTGAGAAGTCCACGGTGTGGAGCAACCATAGTACCGATAAGTTGGCCAAGAAGTACTTCGCGTGAAGGTAAAGAAGCGAGTTTTTCAACAGAAGCTGGAGTTAATAAGGATTTCTCCATATAACCGCCAACGATTTTGAGTTTCTCAAATTTCTTTGCGGATTCAGAAAATACTTTAGCAGCGGCAGCAGCATCACCATAAGCAAAAACAACGCCTGTTTGGCCTTTGAAAAGTTCAGAGATTACATTTTCATCTCTACCTTCAACAGCTTTTTGAGCAATTGTATTTTTTACTACATGAAAATCTGCTTGGACTGCTTTGAGTTCACGACGCATTGCCGTAAGCTCTTCAACTGTCATCCCTGAGTAATTAGCTAGGAACACAGCACCAGATTTGTCGAGTGCTTGAACAACACTTTCGCGCCACTGGAGTTTAGCGTTACGATCCAAGAGAGTGCCTCCCCTAAGTTATTCGTATTCCCACAGGCAAAATGGAATTACGAGGTTGATAAACCGCAGGGGTCAAAGTCTATGCGGGATTTATATGATTGCACAATCGCAATATGACCAGCAGTCTTAGACCCTTACGAAACGAAATTAAACTTTATATTCAGCTGGATCTACACAAACAGAAGGGCTCATTGTGGAGCTTACATACACAGATTTAATGTATGTTCCTTTTGCTGCAGCAGGTTTTGCTTTAACAATAGCATCGATAAATGCTTTTGTATTTTCTTCGATTTTTTTAGAGTCAAAAGAAACTTTTCCAACAGGTGCTTGAATAATTCCGGCTTTATTTACCTTGAATTCTACGCGGCCTGCTTTTGCTTCTTTAACTGCATTTTTAAGATCTTGTGTAACTGTACCAACTTTTGGGTTTGGCATAAGTCCACGAGGAGCAAGGATACGTCCAAGACGTCCCACAACACCCATCATGTCTGGAGTTGCAATAGCGGCTTCGAAATCGAGCCAGCCACCTTGAATTTTTTGAGCAAGATCGTCACCACCAACAAAATCAGCACCAGCTTCTTCTGCTTCGCGGATTTTTTCGCCCTTAGCAAATACTAAAACGCGCACCTTTTTGCCAAGGCCATGAGGAAGAACGACAGCGCCACGAACGTTTTGGTCAGCGTGACGTGGGTCAACGCCGAGATTCATAGCAACTTCAACTGTTTCGTCGAATTTTGCATATGAAATATCTTTAAGAAGCTGGCTTGCTTCGTTCAGATTATAAGACTTGCTAGGATTTACTTTAGCGCTAGCAGCCTTTAATTTCTTACTAATTTTTCTTGCCATAATGATTTTCCTTTGAGGTAAATCGGCTTATGAAGGCCTCCCTCTAAAAAATTTAACCTTTGATTTCTAGACCCATGGAGCGTGCAGAACCTTTGATAAGTTTCTTAGCAGCTTCAATGTCGTAGCAGTTCAAGTCTGGAAGTTTGATCTTAGCGATTTCTTCAACTTGTTTTTCTGTTACAGAACCAGCAATCGCTTTACCTGGAGTTTTACTTGCGGACTCAATTTTTGCAGCCTTTTTAAGTAAGTTACTTGCAGGAGAAGTTTTTGTGATAAATGTAAATGATTTATCAGAGTAAACAGTGATTACTGTAGGAAGAACTTCACCAGCTTGTTTTTGTGTACGAGCGTTGAATTCTTTTACAAACATCGCAATGTTTACACCACGTTGTCCAAGAGCTGGACCAACGGGAGGCGCAGCAGTCGCTTGAGCGCCTTTGATCTGGAGCTTGATAAGCCCTGTGATTTTTTTAGCCATTGTACTTTCCTCATATAATATAGCAATCAGCCCAAAAAAAGGTGCGCTTTGGGCGTGAATGCAAACCGATAATACATAATTTTAGGACTTGCAAGGAAAAAGGAAGGAAATAGGCACTTTTGCCTTATTCAGTCATCTTCTTAAATTCTCTTGTCAAGATAGGAACCGCTTGAAAAAGATCGGCTACAATACCGTAATCTGCTTTTTGAAAAATAGGAGCATCGGCATCGGTGTTTATCGCTACGATACATTTTGATGTACGCATACCAGATAAATGTTGAATGGATCCAGAAATTCCGCAAGCAACATATAAATTAGGATTTACAGTTTTACCTGTTTGACCTACTTGCATGTCATAAGGCGCGTATCCGGAGTCGACTGCGGCGCGAGAAGCACCTACAGAGCCATGAACAACATCAGCGCATTCAAAAAGAATTTTAAAGTTGTCTTTGTTAGCAATCGCTCTTCCACCAGAAACAATAATACTTGCTTCAGTGAGATCGGGGCGTTCACTAGAGCCTTTGCGAACTTCTACCACTTTAGCCGTAATTTTTGAAGCATCAAAACTACAAGAGAATTTTTCTACTGAAGGTTGAGCGTTGGCATCGGCAACTTCGGATGGGCGCACATTAGGACGTAGGGTGATAAAAGTTGTTGCAGCATTGGAAACGGCTTGTTTAGAACATTTGCCAAGATACATTGGAATATCGGCAACAATCGTTTCTCCTTCTAGTTGAAAACCGACAACGTCTGTTAACATGGCTCCGCTATTACGAATGGCGAGGCGCGGAAAAAAATCTCTTCCCGTTGGAGACCCAGGACCAACTACAATCGTATAACCATTCTTTTTTATGATTTGATCGAGAGCTTGAATTGTGGGTTCTCCTTGATATGTGTTTGTTTCGGGAGCGTCTACAACATAAATTTTAGATGCTCCAAAAGTAGCGAGAGTTTTAGCGTGTTGTTCACACCCTTCGCCTAACAAAACAGCGTGAATGTTTTCTGTTTTGCCACCCATCATTTTTCTCGCTTCTGCGAGAGTTTCGCCAGAAGTAGATTTTAATTTCCCATTTCTAACTTCTGCATACACAAGAACTTTATGAGACATAATAATAACCTCTTATATTTTTATAAAACTTTTGCTTCAGAACGTAATAACTTTGCCACTTCAACAACCATTTCTTCAACGGGTTTGCCTTTAAAGATTTTTCCAGGTGCTTTTTCAGGGGGAAGTTTATAATTACGAACTTCTACTTTTGCTTTTTCGGTTATAAGTTCAGAAGCTTTTTTTTCTGCAATTGGTTTTTTCTTCGCTTTCATAATTCCTGGCAAAGAAGGGAAACGGGGATCATTTAAGTTTTGATGTGGTGCGATTAAAATAGGGAGTTGCGCTTCATATACTTCAACAACTCCGCCTTCAACATCGCGTGCGCCACGGAAGGATTTGCCTTCATTTTGCCAATCTATTTTAGAAATGTTTACTAAACTTGGCATTCCTGAAAATTCAGCAACCATAGGCCCTACATTTCCTGCGCCTTCATCTGTTGTATTTAACCCTGCAAAAACGAGATCGGGTTTTTCTTCGATGACAACTTTTGAAATAGCTAAAGCTACAGAATAGGAGTCAAGAACTCCGCTATATCCTTCTGTGTTTATCCAAACACCACGGTCGATTCCCATAGCGAGTGCCTTACGGATGGTTTCTTGTGCGCGCGCTGGACCAACGCTGACAACAATACTTTCGCCTTTAAATTTTTCTTGCGTGCGAATGGCTTCTTCCATTGCGTATTCATCACAAGGATTCACCATATATTTAAAATCAGATTCATCGATCGATTTTCCACCAGCAGCAATTTTGACCACTGTTTCGGTATCTGGAACGTGTTTTGCAAGCACAAGAATTTTCATTTTAGTCCTCCGGAGAAGGATTGATTGTTAATCAAATAAAAAAAACACCACTAAGTCAGAATGAGATTACTAATTCTAGATAGGGTGTCAATTAGGAGAAAGATTCTTGGTATGCAATTCAGATTATTTATTTCTGTTTATTTAGTGTTTCCTTTTTATGCAAACATGGCGACTACGTGATTCTCCAAGACTTTCTGTTTCAAAACCAGATTCAGTAATAAGTGAATGTTGATGGCGTCTTATAAAAGAGTTTTGGGGAGCTAAGCTTAGCTCAGGAATATTCTTATTTTTAATCATTTTTTGAATAGCTGTACGTGCTTCTTCAAGAGCCTCTTCAAGATGTTGCTGTTGTTTTTGATCGGCAGCAGATGAGTTTAATTGAAATGAATTTCCATTGAAAGAAGGCGCTGTATTTTCTTTAAGACTTTTTTCTTTATGTATTAATTTATTAGGAGTTGCATCTTCTGTTACTACTTTTTCTTTATGCACTGGTTTAGAATGAGTTTCTTCTTTATGATTTTTTTCTTTATGAGAAAATTTTATATTTGAGGTGGAATGAGATGATTTTTTATCATCAAATTTTTGATCTCTTTTGTCTTTATCATTTTTTGATTTATTATTTCTTTCGTTACGTTTTGCAAAGCGCTCTTCACGTTCACGATCAAATAGTTCTTTAAATTGTTTGTGATAAGCAGCGCCACAAGGAGGTCTTACATTCCAGTCAATCGCTTCTTGAGTTGTTTCTTTAGTTGTGTACTTCCACAAAACGTAAGATTGAATTAAATTAAAATAAGAACCAAATGTTTTTTTTGTAAAAGATGAAATTAAACTCCAAATTTCTTGAATATATTGTGAGTCCATTGTTTCATTAGCTTCAGACAATAATGGAAACAAAGAATAAGTCTCTTTATTTTCGTCATTATTATTTAAATAAGCTTCGTACTTTTGTATAGCTGTCAATATATTTTTGCTACTCACTGCTTTTGGAAGAGCGTTTCCAGATAAATTTGGAAGCTTATGCCCAGTGAATTCAAGTAATAAATAGTCAAGATCAGCAAAAAGGGCAGCAATGGAATGTGAAAACCATGAAATATTTTCGATATCTACATTTTCATTGCGTTGAAAGTTAGGCAAAATATGAAAATGATGCGCTATAATTTCGCTAAGAAGTGTTTTAAATGATGAAAAATCAAGGTTTTTTGGAGTAGTCCAGGTTTTTGTTAAGAATGGTTCAAATCTTAAATGAGAATTGAACTCGCCATTGGCTTTCGAACGCGCTTCAAATGCTTGATTCACTGCATATATAAAAGCATCAGGGTTAATAGATAGTTTAGTAAGTTCAGTCACAGTAAAAAGTCCTATATAGAGTTAAGTGAAAGGCAAGTAATCGCCTTCCAATTGGAATAGTATAGCGGTCTTGCGAAAGTAGGACTACATCCTTATCGAAAGGGATAAACCTTAACGAAAGAAAAGTCACTAATGAATTTGGATACCCATCAAAAAAGGAACACTGCGGCTCGTTTGAAGTTTCTTCGTGAAAAACTATCTCAAGTCCCTCAAAAGCCAGGGGTCTATTTACATAAAGGATATGATGGCGAAATTCTTTATGTTGGAAAAGCGAAGAATTTGATTTCACGCTTAAAAAGTTATTTTACAGGTCTTGAAAATCATACTCCGAAAACAAGAGCATTGGTAGCCAAGATATTCGACTTTGAAGTGATCGTTACAGAAAATGAATATGAATCGCTATTACTTGAAAATAATTTAATAAAACACAATCAACCCAATTATAATATTTTATTGCGCGATGATAAAACATATCCATATATAAAAATTGATATCAATGAAAAATGGCCAAGAGTTACCATAGTAAGAAGAAGAAAAAAAGATGGAGCTCTTTATTTTGGACCATTTACGATTAGTGGCCAAGTTCAGCAGCTCATGAATGTAATAAATCGGTTTTTTCCATTGGTGAAATGCAGTCCGACTGTTTTTAAAACGGTGAGCAGACCTTGCAATTATTATGATATTAAAAGATGCCTTGCTCCTTGTAAGTTGGACGTTAAAAAAGAAGAATATCATGATCATTTAAATAGTGTAATTGCTATTTTAAATTCAAAATACAAAGATATTTCAAAAAAAATAAAAGAGGAAATGTTAAAAGCTGCTGAAGATATGAAATTTGAAAAAGCGGCCTTATTAAGGGATCAAATTAAAGCATTGGAATCTTTAACATCGAATCAATCTGTAACTTTAGATGTCGATATTGAATTAGATATTTTTGGCTCTTACTGGAATGAAGAACTTGCTACTTTTTATGTGACAAATATTCGAGATGGAAAAGTGGTTGGAGGAAATTCCTATTTAATACGACATTTAACAGAGGAGCCTTCAGAAGAAGGAATTTTAGATAATAAGAAAATAGAACAAGAAAGAATTTTTACTTCGTTTATTTGTCAATACTATGAAAATAAAACTGTCCCAGAAAGTGTTTTATTTGAAAATGCAATAAATATTATTTCTCATTCTACTTATGAAATGATAAATTCTTTTTTAATAAACAAAAAACAAGATAATTTAAATAATAAAAAAACATTATTTTATTTAAAAAGAGAAGTTTATGTAAAATCAATTAAACACGAAAATAAAAATTTGACGAATAAAATTAAAGATCTTATTTATCATTCAAATCAAAATGCAGAAAATAAATTTATTGAACAAAATAAAATGGATGAAAACAGCAACCAAATGACAATGGCTTTGCAAAGTTTTTTAAATCTAAATTCCATTCCTTCTTTAATTGAGTGTTACGATATTTCAACCTTTCAAGGTGCTGAAACAGTTGCATCTCAGGTTGTCTTTAAAAATGCAAAACCATTTAAAAGTGGCTATAAAAAATATATTATTAAAGAAACAGTTGGAAAAGCAGATGATTTCGCCAGTCTAAGAGAAGTCATACGCCGTCGTTTTAAAGACAAGGAAAAAGTAATTTACCCAGACCTTTTAATTTTAGATGGAGGGACTCCTCAAGTTCGTGAAGTTGGTTGGGTTTTAAAATCGTTAGGTCTTGGGCATTTGCCATTTATTGGAATTGCAAAATCAAGGGGAGAATCTAATTTTACGTCTTCGCAAATTGTAAATTCTTTTGAACGTTTAGTTGTTCCAAAGAGAAATTCGGATGGAGATGTCTTGCCAGAAGAAGAGCCCGAAACAAAAATATTAAAACAAGGGTCCTTTGAATTTAAACTTGTTACTCAATTGAGAGATGAAGCACATCGTTTTGCCATTACTTTTCATAGACAAAGAAGAGATAAATCTTCTATGAAATCCATATTATTAGAAATAAAAGGTTTGGGACTAAAAAGAAGAAAAAAATTAATAGATATCTACCCTAACTTAAAAGATATTGCACAATCTCCATTAATTGAAGTTTCAGAAAAAACAAATATCCCTTTAAATATAATTCAAGAAATTGTTAAAAAAATAAAAGAACAAAATTCTTAATTTAAAAAATAAAATAATCCAATATAAAAATTTTTAATGTTTCCTATTTTATGAAATTAAGAATAATTTATTTTATTTTGTCTTTATACAAACAGTTGGTTGTTTCACCTTGCACTGACAAAAATATTTATTTGCCAAAGCGGCATTTGAATAAATTGATAGAAGAAAAAGAAAACTTATAATTTTGATTTTAGGAAGCATAAAAACCTCACCGTATTTTAAATATTATTTTTTATGGTAGACAAAGGTAAATTATTTTAATATAAAATAATTGTCAAATATTTTTAAAAAAAATTAGAATCTATATTCTATACTACTAGAATTTATTTCTGGCGAGTCTTTTTTTATGAGTTTATGTCATTTAATTAGTACATATTGAACATAAGTTACAAAAATGGCAATTTAAATTTAAAAGTTATTTGTCTATTTGAAACAAATTTTGTTCTTTGCTGTATAATAGAGTCCAGCATATAATATGATTAAATTAACAAAACATGATTAACTGATATTATCGTTTTAGTTCGGCTTAACAACCATCGAACGAAATTCTTCCATTGTACTTCCAGGATCAACAATATAGTAAGTAATAAAATCACCAAAATTTTCTCTAAAAGATTCTGCAATAAGGTATTTCATTTCATCAAACATTTCTGTTGTAATATTATATTTAAAATGTAGAGATGCGATATTATTTACTGTTTCTTGAGTTAATTCACTATTAAAATAATCTATAAAAAAAGGAGCTTGTCTTCTAATTATAGCTTCTCTATATTCATGATTATTTTCAGGAAAAAAACCTTCATTTTTCATTATAACTGATTTTTCTGCAAGTAAATCATAAAGACTTCCTAGTGTTTTCTTCATTCCTGCTTCATTTTGTAGAATAACATTCATGTAAAATTGTTTTCCCCATCTTACATAAGCAAGATCATTTTCACCAGGGATTTGGATTTCTCCTTTATAAGTTGTATTTTGAGAATAGGTATTTGGAAAAGCAAAAGAATTTACAGAAGTTGCTAATAAAGAAGTGGATAATAAAGTTATAATGCATTTTTTCATAAATCCTCCATATATTTTAAAAATATTTTATTTAATGAAACCATTACTTTTCATGTAGCATTTTATTTAAGTTATTCAACGAGAGAGCAAGATTTATATCAAATAGGCAAATAAAATTTTAATTTTATACTGCCTTTATTTAAGAACAGGATCAAGTTAAAAAGTATAGAATGAATCTCTGGCTAATTTTATTTTTTTGAAAAAAATCTATTTCAAATATCAAAGCGAAATCATCTGATTCAGGTTTGTAGGACACGACACTACGTAGTATGAAACTTTAGAGAATTGTTTGATGAAAGGCAAGGTGCGATCAGAAATGTTTTATTCTTATTGCAGCAGATATGACAATTCCTCTATTACAGAAATCAATTCTTTTTCTTGCTCTTCATTTGAGGCATTCATTAAATAAACATACGAAGTATTGCTCTCTTTTAAATATTTCATTTCGGCTAAAAAACCATCGGTCATACCGGAATGGCTAAATTCGTTAAATGCATTGGTGTATATGCCTAAACCGTAACCGTCTTTTATAAAATAATCGGTTATTTTTTGAGGCATTGGTTTAGATGGATCGATTTCTTTTTCATAATAATTAAAACTTAACAATTGTTTTATTTGATAAGGCGATAATAGCAAATGATTGTCTTCAGAAAATAAACTTCTTATAAAGGTATTTAAATTAGATGAAGTGGAAATAATAGAGCCTGGCCCACTTGCAATAGATAGTGTGTTATTTATGGTTTCTTTACCTAAAAGCTCTTTATCATAATAATTATAACCATTCATAATATGCTTCTGTTTGTTTTTAGGAATTTCATTTTTTGGCAAATGATTTATATAGTATGTCTTTTCTAAATTTAATTTCTCGATAATTCGTTTGTGAATTTCATAGGATAATGAATTGTGAGTGACATATTCAATTATTTTTTTTGCTAATACATAATTTGTATTGGAATAATAAAAATGGGAGCCTGGTGTAAATAAAAGAGCGTTATTTTGAATAGAATTTAATATTTCATCTGTCGAGATTTCTAAGGATAAATTATGAAAATTTTTAATTGAAATTTCGGTTCCGTCATTCGTAAAATTGGGAATTCCAGAGGTCATATTTAATAATTGCTTTATTTGAATTTCATGCCATAAAGGATAATCATGAGGAAAAAATTTTGAAATGGAATCTTCTAAAGAAATTTTTCCTTCGGTTTCAAGTTGTAGCATGACTACAGATAAAAAAGTTTTTGAAGCGCTTCCTATTTGAAATAAACTTTCATTAGTTACGGGAGCGCCCTCTAAACTTTGTAAACCAACATGATAAGTGTAAGGTTTTCCTTTATTCACAAGTGGAGATTGAATTGTAAAGGAGAGTCCCGTCGCTCCAATAAATTTTCCTTCTTTGCAAATGACATTTTCTAATTTTTTTTGGATATTCATTTTAATTTACTTTAAATTTATTTCAGTTTTTATGAGTAACTCTAAAATCTTTTGGGCTTTGGTAATTAGGCAAAGACCATATACCTATTTTTTCTTTTTTCGCTTTTTTTTCTGCTTCGAGATAAGGAGTGACATCGAAATTTTTATCCATTTTTCCTTTATAAACTTCTGCCATACCAGAATCTACCATTTTTAAATTGACATTTAATTTTTCAAGAAAGATTTCAGAAAGAGAACGTCCAAAAGGATCGGTAGCATAATTTTTTAATGTAACAGACTTTCCTTTGATTAAATTATTAATAAAATCTTTACTCTCTAGACCGTAAGGCTGATTTACTTTATTTTTTCTATTAGTTACTTCTGGGGCATCAATTCCTATGAGTCGAATTTTCAGTTTCATATTGTCAGAACTTAATACTTGGCAGGTATCCCCATCATGACATTTTAAAACTTTGTATTTTACTTCCGTAGCGGCAAAGGCTGCTTGTGAAAATAGAATTGTATTTAATACTAACATGTTACGAAATATATTTTTGATTTGTGGAGTTATCATTCTTTTCACCTTTAAAACTATAATAATAAACGAGAAGCTTGTTGTTTTAAGCTAATTAAGTAACTTAACGCTTTTAAAGTTCTTGTACCATACCAACTTAAATTTTGACCATCTGCTATTAAATAATGGACATTTTCTAAATTAGCTTTTTGCAGAAATTCGTCAATATGTCTTTTTTTAAAGGGATAGGGTTCGGTACTAAAAAATAAAATTTTACCTTTTTTTAAAATGGGATCGGTTTCATTTAAAATTGGGTAGCGTTTATTTAACTCATTTGAGGTTAAAATTAAATTTTGAAAACCAACAAGTTTTAGCATTTCAGAGATATATGTTTTATCTCCGGCAACCATCCAGGGGTTCCGCCATATAAAATAAAAACATTCAATAATATTATTTTCTTCAGGTTTACATTTTAATAATAATTCTTCTGTTTCTTTTGCCCATGAATTTACAAAAGATTGGCATTCAAAAATGTTTCCAAGTTCCTTTATAAGTGCAATGGAATCGAGTGCTGTTTTAGGGAAAGAATCTATAATTTGGCAGTTTTTAAAATGCTCATTTTCATAAATTTCTTTTCTGATTTGATCCGTATTTTCTTCTTCATTTATGACAACATGAGTTGGTTTTAAAGAAATTATTTTTTGAATATTAGGATCTTTCGTTCCCCCAATTGAGGTCGATGTTTTTCGTAAGCTTTTTGGAGAAATACAATAATTTGTACATCCTACAATATAACTTTGAAGTCCAAGATCACAAAGGCTTTCTGTTAAACTTGGAACTAAAGAAACAATGCGCAAAGATTTCGTCATTTGAGACCTTCAAATAAAAAAATTAAAGTTAACCGCAATTTTATATCCTTATTCTTGCGAAAAACTTTAATCTTTTGAGAATGAAAATCTACTAAGATTTTATTTAGTGGATTTTGTTTTTCTTGTACTTACTTTTTTTCTTTCTTTGCTATTTAAGAAACGCTCAAGTGAGTTTAATGAAGAGTAACCAGCTAAATTAGCTACTTTTTCATTATCCATTCCTTTAGACAACCATCTTAGAATAGCGTGGTTTCTTAAACTTTCTGAGTTGTATGGAATTCCTAAAATTTCTGTACATACTTCATAAATAACAAATTTAATTCCATGTCTGTGCAAGAAATTAGTTCTTGTTTTTCTACTTACATTTAAGTAACCAAAAAATAATTTTGAATCGAGGGATGTTGATAAAGACATTTGTTCTCTAGTTTCTTTAAGCATATTTAATGCTCTGGAAACTTCAAGATTATAAGGAACAAGTCTTTCATTATTTCCAGTAACTTTTAAGCATCCTGCAATTGAATTTTCTGATGTTGGGTCTTCTAATTCAGGCCAAACGTCTCCCCATGTTAAGTTAGATGCTTCTGAAGCTTTTAATCCACACTCACCTAAAATTAAGATAAGTGTCCAATCACGAATTGCTTTTTCATCTTTGTTTATAGCTAGTTGTTTTAGCGTTCTGCAAAGGCTTAAATATTTTTCATGAGTGACTGTTAATAAAGCAGGAGCTGGTTGTTTTGGTGATTTAATATCTAAAAAAGGTGAATTGGTTATTATTTTTTCAGATACTAAAAAGTGAATAAAAGTGCGAACACTCATTTGTGCGCGGCGCATGCTAGATTGAGAATGTCTTCCATTTTCTTTTAAAAAATGAAGCCAATTTTCTTGAGCAGGATAAGAATAATTATCAGGACTAATTTGTTTCTCTATTAAAAACTCACAAAATAATGATAAGTCATTTCTATATGCGCTAATTGTATTAATCGATTTGCCAGATTTTTTTAATTGATTTAAAAATCTAATCAGTAGTGGTGATAACTTAGAAAATGCAAAAGTTTCCGGATAAAAAAAATCTTTGTTAATAATCTCAGACACAACAGACTGATGGTTGACAAAATTTCCGTCCATGAAAATCTCCTCAAAAAAACCATTTTTATTGAATGAAAGCATCTATATGCAAGAGCTTTAAATTCGTTGCTATAAACCTATTCCGTTTTATCAATACACTCAATGAGTATGGCATCAAAAAAAATAATAAAATAATTACAGTATATTAAAATAATTTAAATTAAAAATTACTTTATTTACATGTGCTTATATAAATGTAAGATATCCTCTGCTCTTTCAAGTTTTTTAGATAGGATTGATTGTAAAAATGTATCAACTTGTATTATAAAGACCTTTCTTTTTATTTTTTTTGGTAATGAAGGGATTTTAAAAGATATTCATATGGATAAAGAAAAAAATAGATATTTTGAAAGTTTAGAAAATGATTGTTTAAAGTTTAATCTGTTTTTTAAAATAAATTATGGTAGTCAATTTTTGAACGATAAATTGTTTTCAATAGATCGATCGAAAAAAATTTGTTTCTTTAAAGAGCACCAGTTGAAATTGTTTTTTCTAGATAATGAAATTTTTAAAGTTATTTTTCTTTTCATAGAAAAACTAAATTCTCTTTTTTCGAGCATTTTAAATCACTTTGGTGTTTTTTCTAGGGACGTAACAAATTGCCTTAATAATTCAAAATGTAGAGGAGCACATCAAAATGATTTTAGTACTCTATGCTGTTCCTATTTGGTTTGCTATATGAGTATAAAAGGTATTTCTATAAATTACCAGTATCATTGTTCTTTGAAGGCTATAACAAATTAGTTTAGATTTTCTCCTGAGGCTTATCCATGGAAAATTCAAAAAGAATATATATTCACCTTAGAAATGAATATCTAAAGTCTGAATTAAAAAAAGTAATACGAACATATAAAGCAGATAGGTTTTTTAATTACATTGATGCAAATATAATAGACCTTTTTACCACACAGTGCATAAACTTAGGTAGTGACTTAACAGGTTTGACAGATCACTATCTTTTGTTAGATATTTTTAAAATAGATCCTTTTATCAATCAATTTAAGTACACAAGAAAACAAACATTTCACTTTAAAGAAATTGAATTAAGTCAAATAAAAATGTTTAATAGTAACGTTAGGGTTGGTGTGTTGCTTAATGAAGAAAGAAGTAAAAATTTTAATGTCCATAATGGAATGTATCGAACAATCCAAATTAACCGAAATTATTGTTTTGTTTGTGTTTATGGGTTAGAAAAAAGAGATTTTATTTTTGATGTTGATTTTAACCCTCATTCAAAACAGGGGCAATGGTTTCAATTATTTGAATTTGCTCTTCTTGATGTTGTAAAGAAATATCTAATTGATATTGCTAATAACAAAGGGAATATAAAATGTCCGATATTAAAAGGTTATTAACACAATCAGCTGGCTTGCGTGCTTATTCTATAAGAGTAGGCATTTTAAATAAAACAAAAAAATACTTCTCAACTAAATATAATATTTTATCAAATTCAATTAAACAATATGAAGAAAGTCCTGTAATCAAATCAAAAGTAACAGGTCAAAAAATATATGAAGCTTTTATTTCTGAAGGCGTGAATGTGCCTGAGACTTGGTTTTTTGATGGCATTGGTGATTTTCCAATTAGCGAAGAAATTTGTTCTAAAATATTTTATGAGTTTGATGATCAAGAGTCTAAAGCTTGTTCCGATATTTTATTATTTAAAGCAAGATATAAAGATTCTGAAATTATTACTATTGAAGATAATATGAATAGTCCTTTTTATAATTATGGGGATTATGTCGGTTTTATTTGGCGTAAACTATCACAAATTGATAGCTTAAATAAAGTCGTTTGTGCCATAGAGCTTAGTGAGGGGATTTGTGTTCGAGTGTGCTCTAAAATATCGAATAATAAAGTTCGTATAGAAGGAAATAAATTATTAAATAAAGTAATAGCAACCGATTTTATCGCCCCCATTATTTTTCATAGGCCAGCAAAATGTTACAGACTCATAAATACAAGTTATTCTCTTTTTTAATTGGCTAATTATTTTTTGATGATCTCTAATAAATTATCTTCACCTAAAAGAGCTTGTGCTGCAATGTGATATCTTATTTCATTTTTAACCTCTTTTATGGAATAGTTTTGATAAGAACGTTTTGTTTTTGAAAAGAGTTTATGTTTTTCTCCACCCAAAAAAAATGGGGCAGTAAAAATATGCATAATATCAAAATGATTTTCTTGGATAAACGAACTTAATAATCTATGACCACCTTCTATCATGATACTTTGTAAAGGCCTTCCTAAAATATTCAAAATTTTAGAATTATTATCGTTTAAACATTCTAAAATAGACTCAGCTGTATGAAGCTTATTTTGTCCCTTATTGGTAATAAATTCAATTTCGCTATTTTCTAAAAGATTTTTTTGCCAATGAGATATTTGTTTTGAATTTCGATAACTTTCAAAAATATTTTTATCAATGATAAAAATTTTGTGAGAGCCTTTTTGTAATGTTTTTTGGAGGAGTTTTTGTTGTTGTTCTTCATTGCATGAAAATAATTTTCCTTCGGGATCATAAATAATTTTAAGAGGATTTCTTTTATTGATATGATTTAAATTTCTAATATCTAATGAAGGAAAATCGTTTAAAATCGTTCCAATCCCAACCATAATGGCATCGTATTTTTGTCTAAGCCAATGTGCATATGTTCGAGATTGCTCACCCGAAATCCACTGCCAGCCATTATTGTCATCGGCAAGACAGCCATCAAGGGATTGAGCCCATTTTAAAGCAATAAATAATTTATTTTTTTGCTGCTGAATAAAAAAAGGATAATTCCAAGCTTTTATTTCATTTGAAAGAAAAAAATTGGATTGTCCAATTCCTAAATTTATCAAGGACTGAATTCCTTGATTTGAAACAACGGGATTAGGGTCAATGCAGCCAACAACCACTTTTCCAATATTTTTATTTTTAAAAAGATCGCTACAAGGAGGTTGTCTTCCCTGGTGAGTGCAAGGCTCTAAGGTAATATAAATACTACTATTTTCTAGATCGTCATCGGATGCATTTTGAAAAGCAACTCGTTCCGCATGTTTATTGCCCCAGGACTCAGTACAACCATTTGAAATGATATTATTATTTTTAACAATGAGACAGCCAACAGAAGGATTCGGATTTGAAATACTTGCATTTTTCATACTTTCAAGAAAGGTATGAAAGAGCCAGTATTCATCACTGTGAGAAATACAGGCTTCCGGTGGGGGATAAATATTTTCCATATTTGGGAATAAATGAGGAAGCCAACCTCCAAATGTAAATCCTTTTTTTAGGCTAAAAGACATTTTTAATTGCCTTCCTATTGTTGAAATGTTAGTGAGCATGCTGAGCTTAATTGCTTTTTTAGGAAACAATCGGTTTTAAGCATACTTCGCATGGGTGCTAATACTGGTTCTTCCTGTATATTTAAATACTTGGGATAATGCCCAGAAAGGATTTACCATGCAAATTACTGTTGAACAACGCGCAGAAATCATAGCAAAATTTCGTACACACGAATCAGATACAGGCTCTTCAGAAGTTCAAATAGCTCTTCTAACATCTCGCATCAATCAATTAACAGAACACTTTCGCGTACATGCTAAAGATTATGCAGGTCGTCGTGGTTTGTTAGCTTTAGTTAGCCAACGCCGTAGTCTTCTTGATTACTTAAAACGTAAAAACGAAGCTGGATACCAAAAACTCATTGCTGAGTTAAGCATCCGCCGCTAATTTTTACGGTATAAAAAAAAGCTTGAAAATATTACATTTTCAAGCTTTTTTTTATAGGTGTATCTCAAAATTTATAAAAATGATTTATACTTTGATAACTATTGTCATTTTCAGAAGCCATTTGTCTTCACTAAAGGCAGAAGTGCTCTGCACTACAAACCTTTGTAAAAATCATAAGACGTCTTCTGACTTCAGTGCAGAGCACTTTTAAAAATGACAACAGATATATTTTCTCATAGATATTTGGAAATAATTTTATCTATTATTCCCGAATTTTTTGCGATTGTAAGATTTTTTTCAATTTCAGCCATTAATGCCTTTGAATTTGGATAACTTTTAAGCAGGCAAAATTTAAATTCTATTTCTGAAGCTTCTACAAAATTGATATTTTTTATAAATACATTATTCAAATTATTCTTTTTTATAATGTACTTAATACCTAAGTCATTTGCGGTAATATGAATGTCTTTTCTGTTTGAATTTATCATTGCAAGAACACTGTTTAAATTTGATATTTTTACGATATTAAAATTTTTATCTTTACTAAAATATGTATCAATCCAATTATCACCTATATATGAAATGAGTTCAAATTTTTTAAAACTTTCTATTGAATTTATTTTCTCAATTTCGGCTTTTAAATTATTATTCTTTGAATAAGCTATAGCAATTCTGGTTGAAATTGTATTTCCATTTTGAAATAATAAGAATTCCTCTCTTTTATCCGTTTTCACTGTAAAATGAGAATTAAATTCTCCATTTTTAACAAGCATCTGAGCTCTTTCCCATGGGAAACCCTCTTGTATTAACTTAAATTTCATTTTATTTTGAAATATATGTCTTGATATATCTATAAAAATTCCTTTTAATTCATTTTTTTCTTTATATGAAAAAGGGGGGTAATTTTCATAATACGCAATTTTTATTTCCTTTTGATCTTTCAATGCATATGAATAATTAAAAAATAGTATAAAAGAAAAAAAAGTGATAATTTTATAAGAATATTTCTTTTACTCATATGAAAAGCCTTTCAAAAAATGAAATTATTTTGATTATCTTAAAATAACACAATAATATTTATTAATATATAGAACGCGATTTTTTTGACATTTTGTTTCTGTTATAAAAATGCTTCTGTTGCAAAGATAACTTTTTTCAAAAATTTGAAAAATTAAACACAATAAATGGTAGTAAAGGTTCTGTTGCAAAGGTTGTTAGAGATCTTTTTTAATAAATTACGATTGCTGAATGAGATGGACGTGAAGTGGAAGCAGCCATTCAAACTTTGCTTGCAAGGTTTTTTCTATGTTTATTGAATTTCTATTCTAGTACAAATAACTAGTAATATAATATAATTATTAAAAAATAATGATATATTTGTTTATTTATAAATTTAAATTTAAAACTGCCGATGAATAAGGAGCTCATTTTATGTTTTCTTTTTTAGAAAAGGAGATGATTATGATTCATGCTCGTTTAGCAATAATTCTACTTTTAGGATTTGTTGTAGGCTGTAGTAATAGTGGTGGCTCTGGCGGAGGTACAAATTCAAGTGGGGATGTTATTACAAGCAATCAACAACCTGCTGCTCTAGACTATCAAATAAGAACTTATGTTTATTTAGTGAATAGAGATAAAAATAATGTAAGTAGATGTGTTATGGATCCAGGTAATGGTGATTTAGCAGAATGTATTTCTACAGGAAATGGATTAAATGATCCGATAGGTATTTCTGTAAATAACGATTTTGCTTATATTGCAAATAATAAAAAATGGAGTACTGCTGGTACAATTAGTGTTTGTCAAATTGATAAAACAAATGCAACTTTAAATAATTGTACAGAAGATAATCCAGATAAAGTTACATTTAATAATATAGCAGCTATAACAAATAATAATAACTTTCTTTACATTACGAATTATAATGGTGCTATTACTAAATGTGCATTAAGTAGCAATGGTCGTTATAATTCATGTAAAGTAGTTAATACAGGTGTTAAATCAATTGGTATCGCAATTGCTAACAAATTAGCTTATATTACAAATTATGACAATAATATTGTTAATAAATGCGTTATAAATGATGCTGATGGATCTATTGGAGCATGTTCTGCAAATAAATTTTCTTTCATGAAACCTAATGGTATTTATTTTAACAAAAGTATAGTTTATATTGCTGCAGAAGGTGATAACAAGGTTTATAAATGTAATGTAGCACAGCCAAATGGTGAATTTGACAACTGTAGTGCAACAGGTGCAGATAATTATAATTCACCAAGGTCAATTAATATAATAAATGGTTTTGCTTATATTACAAGTATATCATCTGGTAAAGTAACAATTTGTAATGTAAATAATTCTAATAATAATTTAGATTCATGTAATCAATTTAGAGATAATACATTCGGTAATTTTCAAGAGGGTTCTGCTTCTTATGTAATAGCGACTTCTAGTACTGTAAAAGCGGTATATGCTTATGTTTCTGCAAATAGCTTAAATAAAATTTATTATTGCAATGTAAATTTAGCTACAAATGCATTAAGTAATTGTAAAGAAGCAGGAAGTGGCATAAATTCACCTTCCGCATTGCTTATTAATGGGAATAATCTTTACATTGGAAATAAAAATAATGGGAATATTACAAAATGTTTAATTGGAGCTGATAACAACTTATCAGGATGTACTGTTCTTTCTACTAATGCTGGATACAGTGATAGCCATGATATAAAAATTGTTGGTAAATATTTATACTTAACAAGTTACTTTAATAGTAAAATTGGTAAATGTGTATTTAATGATACAGATAGTTCTATTTCTGGTTGTATGACAACTGGTGATGATATTTTACACCCAGATTCAATTGAATTTAAAGGATCAAAAGCTTACATTTCAATGGGAGATGGACGTAATGGCGCTTCTGTTTGTAATGTGGATCCTACAACAGGTAATATTAGTGGTTGTGTAAGATCTACAGGATTTGGTTCAGGATCGTCTCCTACTTTAATTGATATTATTCATATTAAAAATGGTCCTTCCTTCATTTATATTCCAAATGAAGATAAATATCTTTCTCGCTGTATAATTGCGGCAAATGGAGATTTATCAGACTGTAAAGACGCCGAAGCTGGGATTCCTAATCCTTACCAAGTAAAATACTTTAATGGTAAATTGTATGTTTTAAGTAGAAATTTAGGTACATTATCAAGTTGTGAAGTTAACATTAAAACGGGTACCTTATCTAACTGTGTAAGCTCCTTGCAAGACACCCCTCCCGCCGGAAAAGGCTCTAAGCTTCATGGATTTGCGGTTAGCATTTTCCCAAATAAATAAGAGATTGATATCAATAAAGGGGTTCGCATTTTAGAAAAAATGTGAACTCTTTTTTTATTTGTTTTGTCTTTAAGACTTTTTATAAGAATTTATTTTTTGCTTTTTTAAATAGCAAAAAATAAATTATATTTTAAATTATTTTATTATTTCCTTTATTTTTTTTGCATTATGTAATAAAGAATTTATTGTGCAGGAATCCTACATAAAATTAAATAAATTACTTAATAAAATTAAAAAACAAATTTATCCTAATTCGTTATGATAAGGAAAAAAATAATGAAACTAAAACTTAGCCTTATTTTTATATGTTTATTTTTTAATACCTATCTTTTTTCTCAAATACGCAGAGTAAGTCCAAATGTGGGAAGAATAAGTCCAGCTATGAGCGAGGAACATATTTTATCATATGATTTTATTAATAATTTAAAATATAAGTTTTATAATGATAGCCCTAATTGGGCAGGGCTAATTGGTATGATTCCTCTAAATAATTGGAGTAGAAATATAAATGATAATTCTATTTATATTTGGAGAACTCCTTTAGATAAAGATTATCCTACAAGAAGTTTTGTAGATTATGTTGAAAACTCTATTGCCCGAGCAGAATCCGTTGTCTATATTTCTACTTTATGGTTTACTCCTGGAAATTCAATGGAAGAGGCTTTAAAAAGGGCGATTTCCTATTTAAATCAAAAATCTTATCAAAAGCAGCAACCCATTAAAGTTCGTATAATTTTTAGTATGTATAATGCTTCTCCGGTACCAACTAAAAATGCATCTCAAAAAGTAATTGATTATTTAATACCAGAAGAAATATCTCCTTACCTTGACCTAAGTGTTATCTGTTATAGAAATCCAATCGCATTTAATCACTCTAAAATAATTGCAATAGATTCCAATCAATTGATAACAGGGGGAATGAATTTTCCTGATAAAGATTATGATGATTTAGAAAATCCTGTAAATGATTTATCGATTGAATTTAATCTACCTTACGTAGCAGATCTTGGTAGAATTTATTTAAGTAAACTGGCAATAGAAACTAAAATTGGAGATGAATTTAGTATTAATAGCATTGCTTGTACAAATTCAGAAAAAATCAATTGTAACGTTTCAGACCGCTGGTATGAATTAAGTAATCCAGCTTTTAATATCTTTAATATAAATTCTATTTTTCAAAATTATAATACGGATTATATTTTAGGTTCTGGTAAAATGATGAATGCGAAAGAATATGGAGATGCAGAAATCTCAACAGATTCTCTTATTTCGCTAATGGATAGTGCAAAATATGAAATTAATATTTCACAACAAAGTATTAGAAATATAGCACCAAAAAGTACCGATATTCAGCATGCGACCTGCGCTGCCTTAGGAAGGGCTCTAATGAAAGGGGTTAAAGTAAATATTATTCTTTCTTCCTATAGCGGTCAGGGAGTTCCTTTTTTAGGATATGCAGAATCTTCTTTAAGTGATTCTAGTACAGAAAAATGTATTATTCGAAATGCAAAAGATTTTTATAAATTAGATGTAAGAGGAGCTTTGGGTAATTTAAATATATTAAGAGTGGCGCGTTGGTTTAACTACACTGGATATAAATATGGCACTGCTAAAAATCATGTAAAACTTATTATGGTAGATGATCAAATGGCATATATTGGATCTGAAAATTTATATTATAATAATCATTCCGAATTTGGGGTTATCATTAATTCTAGACTTCTCATGATGAAAATAAAAAGAGAGTATTGGAATCCTACTTATGGAAAATCTTATTCAAATTATCAAAGTGATTCTAATTAGGGTTGTCATTTTCTAGAGAATGAATAAAAATATTCCAGTTATTGTAATTGTTTTTTTATACATTTAAAAAATCATCAAATTTAAAATTCATATTAATTAAATAACTATATTAATTTCCATTGCAAAATAATGAGCCATTAAAGTTATAAACAATATCATTTGGTAAATTGGAAATATACTCTGTTACGGAACCATTACCATTAGGTACACTATTTACAACAGCAGAATATTGTTCTTGGAAATTATAATAACTCCCATCCCATTTTTTATTACACATCCCTGCATTCATTGCATTTAAAATGAGTCCATTGTCAGAAGAAGCATCCCAAGTAAATAATCCTCCTAGCTTAAAGTCTCTAACTAATTTTGCTTTTGCAATGACTGATCGAGGGGAATCAAATGATTCTACGGTAGCAGAAATAATTCCTCCATTCATTTCTTTAGGCTTCCAAGTATAAGCTGTTTCTGCTTGAGAATCATAATATAAATTAGATGTATTTCCAGGGGTCATATATTTATCATACAATTCACGAAAATCAGTCACTCCATTTTGAAAGCTTCCGTTTACTCCAAGGAAGCCGTCTTTTCCTGAAGCAACTCCGTGCCAAAATAATTTATCATGTTCTTCTTTTACACGGATTGTATGCCAACCACGGCTGTAAGAAGCGGCTCCAATAACTAATTTTTGAGATGGAAAATCAGGATTATTCTCCAAAATATATTTAATCGCACCTTCTACGCTGTAATTTCTAAGGACTTGTCCTATTGTTGCGATAGTTTGATTTATTATAATATTATTTCCAGCTTCATCTTTTATAATATTATTACTTTCTGGTGCGCTAAACGATGCTGCAACAGGCTTCGCATAAACAGCTGCTTGATGGCCTGGATATCTTGAAAAAGCGCCATATAAATCATAAGTCATTACATTTATAAAATCAAAATCATCTTTTAAATTATTGAAATCAATTGAGGCTAATTTTGCGAGAGAAGCGCTAACTGCAGCACTAATTTGTTTTCTGTTATCAACTGGAAAATTAGAATCTAATGCTGCTCTCAATTCTTTAACAAGTAAAGTGAAGCGAGTTTTTTCTACTAGATATCCAGCATTTCCTAAGCCAGGAACAGCTCCTGCTCCACCTGGGAATTCCCAATCTAAATCAATTCCATCTACAAAAGGATTTGCTTGTAAAAACTTAACAATGGAATTGATAAATATATTTCTTCCCTCTTTTGTTGCTACCATTCCATGAAATGGAGAGCTTAGAGTCCAACCTCCAATAGATGCCATTACTTTTAAATTTGGATTAGATTTTTTCATATTTTGCATTGCTTTTAACATAAAATAAGAAGCTTGCGGATCGTATTTTGTTAAGGAAAAATCATCACTAGGAATTCCGCCATTATCCGCCATTACTCCAACGTCCTGATCTTGCCATTTATATTTATTATATACATCTTGTTCATAATTTGGGCCCGTCTTTCCAGGGAACATGCCGCGTCCACACATTGCTTTTAGAATTGCTGATCCATATTTATTCCCTTCGCTCAGCAAACCATTATTTTGAGTTGCATTATCTCTTGAATAATCACACATCGCTAAAAAACTATAAAAGACATGAGTAATATTATTAGCAGGGGTAAACTCAGCAGGATATCCTCTCTCCCAATATGCCCACTCAGGAATATAAAGACCAATTATTTTATTGCTTGTACTGATAAACGGAGTATTAAACTCTAAATTTGCTCCGTATCCATTAAACATAAGAGGTTGTTTGGTATCTTTCATAAGTATATTATAATTTCTGGGAGAAATAGGAGGAGGAATTAAATTTTCTGGCCACCATGGTCCATTATAATTCCAAACTAAACTAGCAACTTTTCTGTTACCTTGATATTTGCTTGGTAATCCTGGTTCACCATTTGTATCGATAGGGACTTTACCAGAGTTATCTTGAGTAACGACTATGCTTGATGCAAATGCGGCACTTCCTAAAATTGAATAGGTAACAAAAGTAGCAATAGCAACTGGATTGATCATATTTTACTCCTTAATGTAAGTTAAGAGTTGATAAAATTATTGATATAATTCAAGAAATAGCTATAAATTGTTAAATAATTTTTAGCGAAAAATAAATTTACAGATCTAAGACATCAGCATTTATTTTACTACCTACAAATTTTTTTCACAACTTCCCTCCAATTCTATTTTAAAAAAAATTCCTAACGAAAATCCCATGTTTAATAATGAAGAAATAATCTCTCTATATTTTTAATATATTGAATGTATTTAAAAATGTTAAATTATTTTTTAAGTTTACAAAAAATTCAAGTGCTTATAAATGTAAGACTGCCAATGACATCTTTTTAATTGAATACTGTTCCTTAAAGAAAAATTATTATTATAGATTGAAGATTAAATTAAAAGACGTTAAAGTTACACTAGTAAGTATTTTTTAAACAGCCCTTTTATTCTTTTCAGCAGTTTATGTCGTTACTTATAATTCTTGAGTTCAATTCAATACTTCTTTTATACATTTCCTAAAAGCTTATAATTATGGTTCGGTTAATTCCAAATTTATTATTATTTATATTTATAGACTTGCTCATAATTTTTAATAATTCTTAAATTATAAGATGTTTGAAATTTATAAGCAGTTACATTAAAATTATAGTATTTACAACATAACAGATTTATTATTGATTAATTTAAATATTTCAAAATATTATTTATTTTTATAAATATTAATAATGTAATTGCAATTATTTTAAATAAATTTATAGTGAACAAAATCTATTATAAAAATAGATTTTATTTGCTATAAACTTATTCTATTATAAAATAATAAAAATTTAGGAAGTTAAATATAATGCCAATCGTTAAAATTAAATTAAGTACATTAAAATCATCTTTTTTAATTCCAGTAATA
>RRZT010536918.1_pt1 | contig 47901 bp, 43 predicted proteins | sample 2165551 | NCBI WGS metagenome assembly RRZT01 (sample SAMN10456910, study PRJNA506462) | wastewater metagenome | biome: wastewater; feature: sludge; material: wastewater sludge; isolation source: wastewater sludge with Escherichia coli K12::gfp cells carrying plasmid... | place: USA: Moscow, Idaho... | reverse complement strand
TCGCCCTCACCCGACCGCACCGCGATCGGCTCGTCGTAGCGCCGCATACCCACCCCCGAACCTCCACCATTCGAACACTTGTTCGATGGGAGTTTCACTATAAGCGGGGGCTCCGACAGCCCGTCAAGACGCCCGCCGGCCCCGCACGACAGCCCGGTCAGAGCACCAAGCAGAGGCGTCGCTCGGCGATGCCGATGCTGACGCGCTGGCCCCAGGCGAGGGTGAGGCGGTCACCTTCCATGCCGTCGCCGAACGCGACCAGGCCGTCGGTCTCCACGGCCACGTCGAGCCGGTCGCCGGGACCCAGCAGCCCCTGGACGCGGTCGGTGCCGGTGGCGGGCGAGGGCCAGGCCTCGCGGACGAACCAGGCCAGCTCGGAGGCGGTCGGGGCGGGCAGCACGGGGGCGCCCGCCCGAGAACGGGCCACCGAGGCGCACCAGCCGGTGGCGCCGGTCCCGGTGCCGACGATCAGCCCCGAGGACGCCTGCCGCTCGACGCCGCCGTCGACGTGCAGCGTCCACCGGGAGGTCTGGTGGCTGGGGTGGCCCAGGTAGATCTCGTTGAGCGCCAGCAGGGACTGCCCATCGTCGGCGACCGCCTCGACCATCGTCAGCGGGGCCACGGACGCCTCCCCCGCGAGCAGCCGGGCGACGTCGGCGGGGCGGTGCGGCACCAGGACGCCCGGGTTGGCGTCCGGGTCGGCGTTGACGCCGATGACGGGCTGATCTGCGAGGTACTTGGCCACGTTGGCGACCAGCCCGTCCTGGCCGACGACGACGATCCGGTCCTCGGGAGCGAACAGGAACCGGTCCAGGTCGGCGCGCTCGACGCGTCCCACCCGCCAGTCGGCCGGGAGGGCGGCGCTGACCTGCGCCAGCGCCGCCTCCACCCGATCGTGTCGCGCCTCCACCTCGGCCAGATCCCGGCCCCGGGAGGCGAGGAAGAAGGCGGCCTGGCCTCGCGTCCCGTGCCGGGCCAGCAGTGCGGTGAACTCGGTGCGGCGGTGGACGATCACCACCCGAGGGGGCAGCCCGCTCATGCCGCGTCCTTGCCCAGGCCGAGCCGGGTGAGCACCGGGGCGAGCAGGTCGGGGGTGAGCACCAGGTTCTCGATGCGGGGCAGGTTGGCCGCCAACTCCTGGACGGCCAGCGCGAGCAGGACGCCTTCGGGGGTGTCGGCGTAGGCCTCCAGCTTGGCGCGTTGCGCGTCGGCGTCGGCGAGCCCGGTGGCGCGGGTGGCGTCGGCGGTCGCCTCGGCGAGCGTCCGGGAGCGAGCCGCTTCGGCCTGGGCGGCGATCTGGGAGGCGGCCGCCAACTCTTCGGCCTTGCGTCGGTCGTTGAGGCCGCGCTGGGCGACCAGCGCCTCCTCGCGGGTGGCGAGTTCGATCTGGGTCTGCAGCTCGTTCTCCCCGATGGCCCGTTCGCGTTCGACGGCCAGCGCGCGGCGCTCGTAGGTGGCGCGGTCGGCGTCTTGCTGGACGCGTTCCCGGGTCGGCGTCTGGAGCGCCTTCTCCACGTCGGGTTCGGGCCGCAGCGCCATGACGCGCACCCCGACGATGCCCACACCGGTCTCGGCGAGGCGTGCGTCGGCACTCAGCCCTTCGGCGAGCGCGTCGCGGACGGGGGCGACGCCGCGGGCCAGGGCGGTGGTCAGGTCGAGGCCGGCCAGGGTGGCGAGCCCGTGCTGCTGGGCGGTGTCGGCGAGCAGCCCGGCGACCTGGTCCAGCGGGGAGCCCCGCCACTGCCCGCTCTCGGGGTCGAGGGAGAAGTCGATGCGGCGGGCCGCGGTGGCCGGGTCGACGATCCGGTAGGTGATCGCCGCCTGGACGGCCAGATCCTGGAAGTCGGCGGTGCGGGCGTGGAACAGCAGCGGCAGTTCACGGTCGTCGACGGGGAGCTCGCTGAGGACCGCTCCGAGCGGGCGGAACCAGAACGCGAGCCCGACGCCGTCGCGCACCACCGTGCCGTTGCGGAGCTGGGAGACGTAGGCGGTGGGGTTGCCGCGCAGGTGGCGGAAGAACGGGTAGCGGCTGATGTCGGCCATGACGTGCTCCTTCAGTAGTTGTCGTCGGCAAGACGATAACCCCTCTCCACATTTGTCGTCAACCTGACGATTACACGCTAGGCTGGGGTCATGACCTCGGATTTTCCCCCGTTCGCCGTCACCGTCGACCTGGTCGTCCTCACGCTGCGCGAGGAGCGACTGCACGCCCTGGTGGTCGACCGCGGCATCGCGCCGTTCGCGGGCGCTCCCGCTCTGCCCGGCGGGTTCGTCCACGCGGACGAGGGACTCGCCGACGCCGCGCGCCGCGAACTCGCCGAGGAGACCGGCCTGCGCCTGGGCGGCGTCCACCTGGAGCAACTGGGCAGCTATGGCGAGCCCGGGCGCGACCCCCGGATGCGCGTCGTCACGGTGGCCTACCTCGCGCTGGCCCCCGACCTTCCCCTCCCCGTCGCGGGCACGGACGCCGCGGGCTCACGCTGGCTCCCCACCGATGCTCTGCTGCGCGGCGAACCGGCCCTGGCCTTCGACCACGCGACGATCCTGCGCGACGGCGTCGAACGGGCCCGTGCCAAGCTCGAATACAGCCCGCTGGCCACCGCCTTCTGCCCTTCCGCGTTCACCGTCGCCGAACTGCGCCGCGTCTACGAGGCGGTGTGGGGGGCGCCGGTGGATCCGCGCAACTTCCACCGCAAGGTCACCGGCGCCGATGGCTTCCTGCTCCCCACCGGCGCCACCACCACCCGAGACGGCGGTCGCCCAGCGCAACTGTTCCGGCCCGGCCCGGCGACCACGCTCACCCCACCCCTCACCCGGCCAGAGACCTCCTGACCAGCCCCGAGACGCGACCGGCCCCCGCCCGCGGCGGCGCCGGAGATTGACGCCGCCACGGCATCCGCGTAATCTCGCGCGGCTGTCCGTTCACGCCTCGCAGGAGCCACCATGACCACGCCACCGCCCGGAACCCGCGTGCGCCGCATCGCCGTGCCCGCCGCGCTCACCGACCAGGACGCCGCCGACTTCATCGCCTTCGCGCGCCTGCGCAACGAGATCTACGCCGAGATCACCGGCAACCACGACGAGGACTCCACCCCCGAGGAGATGCTGGCCAACTACGTACCCAACCCGGACGAGGAGCGCCGCGCCTGGCTCGTCGACCTCGACGGGCGCACGGTGGGCCGCGCGGTCACGATCCTGCCCTCGGAGGAGTCCTCGCGCGTGGCCTACCTGGAGGTCGACCTCCTGCGCGAGGCATGGGGGCAGGGGCTGGGCACGGTCGCGCTGGCGGAACTCGAGACCGACGCCCTGGCCAGCGGACGCACGGTGCTACAGATCTGGGCCGAGCACCCCGAAGCGCCCGGGCAGCGGCTGACGCCGCCCACGGGGATCGGCAGCATCCCCCACGATCACGTGGCCCACTTCTTGCAGGCGCGCGGCTACACACTGGAACAGGTCGAGTTCAAGAGCGCCCTTGACCTCACCCGGGGCGATGCTGAACGCGACGCCCTGCTCCGCGCAGCCCAGTCGGCGGCCTCGGGATACCGGGTGGTCAGCTGGCTGGGGCGCACCCCGGCGGAGTTCGCAGCCGGCTATGCCCGCCTCAAGGCCGCGATGAGCACGGACGCCCCCAGCGCCGACCTGGAGATCGACGAGGAGACCTGGGACGCCGCCCGGATCGCGCGCGCCGACGACCGCCACGACGCGGCGGGGACGACGATCCTGGTGACGTGCGCCCAGCACGAGGCCACCGGCGAACTCGTCGCGTTCACCGAACTCGCCATCGGGCCGGACCGAGGCTCCGCGACCGGGCAGGAAGACACCCTGGTCGCCCGCGCGCACCGCGGCCACCGGCTGGGCGTCCTGATCAAGGCGGCCGCTCTGCGGCAGTGGCATGGGATCGCCCCGACGTCCCCCCGCGTCCTGACCTGGAACGCCGCCGAGAACCGGCACATGCTCGCCATCAACCACACCCTGGGGTTCGAGACGCTCGCCTGCATCGGCGCATGGAAGAGGCACGTCACCGGCTGACCACTACGCTGTGGCGCCATGGAGATGCTTCCGGCCGTGTTCGCCTCGGGTTGGGCCAGCGGGATCAACGCGTGGGGCACGGTGCTGGTGCTCGGCGTCCTGGGCCGGTTCGCCAACGCGGAAGGCATCCCTGCGGGATTTCAGCGCACCGACGTCCTGATCGCCATGGCGGTGCTCTGCCTCATCGAGGTGGTGGCCGACAAGATCCCCTACCTCGACTCCGCCTGGGACACCGTCTCCACCGTCGTGCGTCCTCTCGCGGGGGCTGTCATCGGCGCCGTCTACGCCGGGGCGAACGGGGATCTGCTGACGATCGCCCTGGCTGCGGTCGGCGGCGTCACCGCCCTGGCGAGCCACCTGACCAAGGCCGGGCTGCGGCTGGCGGTCAACACCTCGCCGGAACCGTTCACCAACGTGGCCGCCTCCTCTGCGGGGGATGTCGCGGTCACCGGCATCGCCACCATGGCGGCACTGGCCCCCGTAGCCGCTGCCGTGGTGGCAGGAATCTTGTTACTGGTGGGGTTGATCGGGTTGTTCGTGGCGATGCGGCAGGTGAAGAAGGGCTGGAACCGGTTCCGGTCCTGGCGCGCCCGCCGCTCGACGCCCGCCTCCTGACGTGCCTGACGTCACCGTCGTCGGCGCCTCGTTCGCCGGGATCGCTGCCGCCGTCCGGCTCGCACGCGTCGGCCATCGCGTCGCGGTGATCCCCGAGCGCGACGATTGGGCGGACGCCTTGCGCTCCGAGTTGGGGCCCACGTTGAGTTTTCCTGCCCCGTGGCGCGATCTGTTCAAGAAGTCGGGGCGCCCCGCCGCGGGCGCGCTGGGCCTGCACGGGCTCGAGTTGGTCGCCGACGACGGCGCCCCCACCGATCGCGGCGAACGCTGGTACGCCGACCGTGACGCCTACGGTGAGTCAGTCGCGGACGCATGGCGCTCGTTCGTGGATGAGGCCGACCTCACCTGGCAGGCCGTCCGTCCGCTGGGGGTTGAGGCGGAACTCACCCCCGAGACGTCCTCCGATGACGCCTTGAGGAGCGTCGGGCTGCACCCCCGCCACAGCCTCGTGGACGCCGCCCGCGCACTCCCCCATCCGGCCTTGCGGGAGCGCGTCGTCGGCTTGTCTCGTGAGCGTGGCCTGGATCCCGCCGATCAGCCCGCCTGGCTCACCTCCCGCCTGTCCATCGAGCGGACGTTTGGCCGTTGGCGGCTCCGCGACAACGCTGGCGCCACCCACCCCGCATCGACCCTGGTCGACGTGTTGCTGGATCGGATCGCCGACCGCGGGGTCGCGATCACCTCGGACGCCCCCTCACAGCCAGCCGCGAACCGCGCCGTCATCGACACCCGCGATCCGGAGGTGAGGTGGCATCACCCCCGCCCGTTGCGTCGGAGCGACACCTTCTTTGCCCAGTTGCGTGCATTGCCCCCGATCAGCGATCCACGGGAGCCGGGGGCCTTCGCGGCGTCGGCGTCCAGCGCGGCGGGCGCCGAGCCGTGGGCCCAACTCTTGTCGGGCGCGCTCGCCGCCTACGCGGCGCACGCCTTTCTCACGGGAGAGAACATCCACCCGACGCGCGCAGGCCACACCGGCTAGGGTCCACAGCCCATGACTGGCCCCCACGAGGCCGCGCCGTCGAGATCACGCGGGACCCGCCACGACCTCCAGTGCATGCAGCCTGGGCTCGATCCCTTCGGCCATGAGCGTGATCTCGGATTCGGGGAGCCCGTTGGTGCGTGCCGCGTCCCGCCAGCCGCCGAATCTGGTTGTGATCTGGCTGATCCTGCTGCGCGCTTGGGCGGGTTTCAGACCGCATTCGGCGGCGAACGGCAGCAGCGCTTCAACTTCGTCGGGCAGTTCGTCGGCCCCCATGATCGAGGTCGCGCGGGAGCGCCATTGATCGGGGGTCGGGTTGACGTCGAATGCCGGGCTGAGCGTCCAGAATCCACGGTCGGCCAGGAAGCCGTGGTTGCGGAGATGATCGTCGGTGTTGCCGAGCGCCACGCTCGCGACCACCCGATCGAACAGCGCACGCTGATCCGCGGCGGGCGAGCGGGACAGGTCGCGCATGGCCGTGGCGATGTCGGCGTAGTCGCGATGGTCGCCGTCAGAGGCTCCCAGCGCCGTCAGCGCGCTGATGTAGCCCAGCCGGCGTTGCTGAGGGTCGCGGTCGAAGCGGCGCAGCAGCAGCACACTCCGCCCACCGACGCGCACGAGTCGACGCCACGGGGTCGCGATCCCGACAGCCTGGAGGAGATCGAGCGCGGTGGATTCCCAGGCCATGACGTCCCATCGGTCACTGCCGTGGGGGAACTTCGCGATGCCCAGCGCCCCACCCTCGAGCCGTACTGACGCTTTCGGGCGGGCTCCGCCAAGACCGGTGGTTCCCGTGTCAAGCAACTGCTTCACCGCCGCGGAGGGATCAGCGTCCGAGGCGAGTTCGTCGGCAGCGCGCAGCAACTCGGGCAGGGCGATCAGCGCTGGCACGTGCGAGGCGGGCCCCAAGAACTCAGAATCCCCACTCAGCCGATACCGCAAGGCGCCTTGGCGGGTGTCGTCGCTGACACCCAGCAAGAAATCGACGTCGTCGAGGCGACGCGGCGCACGGTTGTGCGCTCGCGCTCGAACCCGTTCTGCCTTCTCGATCAGGTTGCGCCCCCACCGGTCTGGCGCACTGTCAGCGAAGGCCCGCACGAGCCCGGTCTGGTACTGCGCACCGGAAACAAGCGGCAGGGCAGGATCGATGCTCGTGCCGTCGCCGGCGAGATACTCGGCGTCGTAGAGAAACGTCGTCGAGAGACCTCCCCGTTGGCGCGTGAAGTGCGCGCGCCCCACCAGCACGCTCGCCCCGGCACGGTCAGTGAAGACCTCCACGGTGGTCATCGGGCGCGTTTCTTCTCAAGCTTCCCGGCCCGCAGGCGTCCAATGTCGCTCTCCAGCGGATCGACCGCCGCGACGGCCTGGTCGAGCAACCCGAGAGCGCGCAGCACCTGGGCAACATTGCCGAAGCCCACTCCCGGATCGCCCACCTCGATCTTGCGGAGCGTGTCTCGCGTGATCCCTGCGCGCTCTGCTACCTGTTGGGCAGTGAGGCCGAGCACCATGCGCCAACCACGCACATGCCCACCGAAGCTGACGAGCTGCGAATCGATGCGGTAGCCACCCACAACCCACCTCCTCTATGACGATTAATGCAATCATATCAATACAATGTGACGATCATGATCGCCAGAGCGTTCATACATGCAAGCCCCCGCCGGAGCCAGAGACAACCCAGAGAAAGACATGAGCGGGGCGGAACCCATCTCCGAGCGTCGGCCCACCTGTCACTGACGGTGCGCTGGAGTAGACTGGACCACTGGCCGAATTGACGAACGAGGAAGACTCCACCTTGACGCAAGCCGAAGATCTCGCCCACGAACTGGCCACCGAACAGGCCCACGTGGACGCCGTCTACGCCCGCCTGAACCAGGCGACCGACACCGCCCGCAGCGCCGCTCGCAGCGGCGCCAACATGTACCGCTCCGAACGCGACAGCTGGCTGCGCGAGGAGGCGGGCACCGCGCTGTTCGAGCGCGATGCGTTCTCCTTCCAGGCCGCCCGGCGGCTGGCCGAACTCGATGCCGAGCACGAGGGACTGGTGTTCGGGCGCCTCGACCTGGACGACCCGACCGAGCGCGAGGTGCGCTACATCGGCCGGATCGGCGTCCGGGACGACGACTACGAACCCCTGGTCATCGACTGGCGGGCGCGCGCCGCCGAGGCGTTCTACCGAGCCACCCCGCAGAAGCCCATGGACGTGGTGCGCCGCCGGGTGTTGCGCTGCCGCAACGACCGCGTCATCGGCATCGAGGACGACCTGTTGGACGCGCAGGGCAACACCGCGAACCTGCCGATCATCGGCGAGGGTGCGCTGATGGCGTCCCTGGCGCGGGCCCGCGGCACGAAGATGCGCGACATCGTCGCCACCATCCAGGGCGAACAAGACAAGGCCATCCGCGCCGATTATCAGGGCGTGACCGTCATCAGCGGCGGTCCGGGCACCGGCAAGACCGTGGTGGCGCTGCATCGTGCCGCCTATCTGCTGTACTCCAACCGGCGGCGCTTCGAACGGGGCGGCGTGCTCGTGGTGGGGCCCGGGCCGGTGTTCATGCACTACATCGAGCGGGTGCTGCCCAGCCTCGGCGAAGACTCCGTGGCGTTGCGCTCCATCGGCTCCGTCGTCTCCGATGTGCTGCCGGAGATCGCCAGCGATTCGGTCGACGACGCCGACACCGCGAGCGTCAAGGGCAGCCTGAAGATGATCGAGGTGCTGCGCAACCTGGTGAACCTGCCCCTCGACATCTCCGGGGACGGCCCCCGCGTCCTGGTCACCGTCAAGGGGGAGGTGCTGCAGTTGCGGCCGCCGCAGCTGGCGCGGATCCGTGGCGGAATCCTGGCGCATCAGCGGGTCAACCTGGCCCGGGAGTCGGCGCGCAAGGCAGCCGTGGCCGCGCTGGCGTCGCAGGTTCCCGCCGACACGGATGTGGAGGCGGAGGAGGTGCCCGGCCTGATCGCCGACCAGGCCGCCTTCGCCACGTTCATGGACGCCTGGTGGCCCACGCTCACCGCGCCGCAGGTGCTGCGTCGGCTGGGCGATGCCCGAGTGGTCGCGCGGGCCGCCGAAGGCCTGCTGGACTCCGGGCAGCAGGCCCTGCTGGTCGCCTCCTACGCCGATCCGGAGGCACCCTGGACCGTCGCCGACACCGCCTTGCTGGATGAGCTCGTCGCCATCCTGGGGCCGGTCCCGACCGACCCGGACGCCGAGCAGCCGATCTTCATCGAGGGCGGCAAGGCGATCCCGGAGTTCGTCACCACCTCCGACACCTGGGCCCGCAAGGCGGAGCCGGAGTTGGGCGAGGACAACCACGAGACCTACGCGCACGTGCTCGTCGACGAGGCCCAGGACGTGACCCCGATGCAGTGGCGGATGCTGCGCCGCCGTGGCGGGCAGGCGTCCTGGACGGTGGTGGGCGACCTGGCCCAGTCGAGCTGGCCCGATCTGGAGGAGGTGGGCCGCGCGGTCCGCGACCTCATCGGGAACGCCCCGCACCGCGAGTTCCGGCTGTCGGTCAACTACCGTTCCCCCGCCGAGGTGTTCGACCTGGCGGCCCGGGTGGTCAAGCCGCACTATCCCGCGGTCGACCTGCCGCGCGCCGTCCGCTCCACCGGCCACGAACCACAGGTGCTGACCACGTCGGAGGCCGCCTTGGTCGCCGACCTGGCTGACGTGATCGACGACCTGACCGGGGAGGTTGCCGGCACGGTCGGCGTCATCGCCCCGCCGTCACGCCGCGAGGCCCTTCGCGGTGCCCTGCAGCAGCGGCTGGCGACCCGGATGAACCCGGCGAACCTGGATCGGATCTTGTTCCCCTCCCCCCTGGAGGCCAAGGGACTCGAGTACGACGGCGTCGTGGTGGTCGATCCGGACGCGATCGTCGCCGAGAGCCCCGGCGGCATCAGGGTGCTGTACGTCGCGTTGACGCGCCCCACTCAGCGCCTGGTGACCTTGGACGTCGGCGGTCCCGGAGGCTGGCGTCGCGGCGTCCAGATACCTCAGGCCCCCTAGTCGGAGCGGGACTGAGCGCGGCTACGGTCGGCTGTTGCCGCCCCCGCCGTGGCTGGGGTTCGGGGCCGCGGGCATCGCGCGCAGGCGTCCCAGGATCTCGGCGGTCGCCGTGGAGCGGTTCAGGGTGAAGAACTGCAGCCCCGGCGCCCCGGCCTGCAGGACCTCGTCGCACAGCCGGGTCACCAGATCGAGGCCGACCTGCCGGAAGCGCTGCTTGTCGTCGGCTGCGGCACGGAGTTCCGCCTCGAACCACGCGGGCATCCGCGAACCCGACAAGGATGCGAACCGCTCGATCTGGCTGGGCACCGTGACCGGCATGATCCCCGCCACGATCGGCATGGTGCCGCCCAGCGAGCGGAAGCGCTCCACCAGCGAGAAGTAGGCCTGCGCGTCGAAGAACAACTGGGTGACCGCGAACTCTGCACCCGCCTCCTGCTTGTCGAGCAGGATCCGCGCGTCCAGGTCGACGTCGCCGTCGGGATGACCGTCGGGGAACGCCGCGACGCCCACGCTGAAGTCGCCCATGGAGCGGACGAGGCGCACCAGGTCGGTGGCGTTGCCCAGGCCCTCCGGGTGCCGCTCGAACGCGCCGCCGCCGGGCGGGTCGCCGCGCAGGGCGAGGATCTGCGTGACGCCGAGACGGCTGTAGGACTCGATGGCGCGACGGACCTCGTCGCGCGACTGTCCGGCGACCGTGAGGTGACCCATCGTGCGCGCGGCGGTCTGCCCGCGGATCGCGCCGACCGCGGAAAAGGTCTTGTAACGTGCCGCCCCGGTGGCCCCGTAGGTCACCGAGACCCAGTCGGGGCGTAGCGGGCTCAACGCGTCGACCGTTGCGATGAGCTGCTGGGTGGCGGCGTCATCGGCGGGCGGGAAGTACTCGAAGCTGAAGGTGGGCCGATCGGCCTGCGCCAGCCGCTCGGCGATGGTCTGGGCGGGCATGATGTCCACCCTAGTTGACCCGTTAGATCCGGGCTTGGGTAGGCTCGCAACGTGGTCACGCTGTCTGCCGAGCATCCCGTTTCCGACGACTTCCGCGCCGCCCTCGGGGCGTCGATCGCGGCATTCCTGGGCGAACAGGAGGCCGTGCTGCGGGCACTCGACCCGGCGGCCGCTCCCCTGCTGGCGCGGGCACGCGACTTCACGGCGGGCGGCAAGCGGCTGCGCCCCGCCTTCGCGGCGTGGGCCTGGGTGGCCTCCGGCGGCTCCCCCGCCCTTCCGGAGGGGGTGCTGAACGCGGCGGCGTCCCTGGACGTGCTCCACGTGTCGGCGCTCATGCACGACGACGTGATGGACGCCTCGGATGAGCGACGGGGCGTCCCGGCGGCCCACCGGCAGTTCGAGGCCGACCACCGCGAGCAGGGCCGCCGCGGCGACCCCGAGGCCTTCGGACGCGCCGGCGCGATCCTCCTGGGTGACCTGCTGCTGGTCTGGTCGGAGGAGATGTTCCGGCGTAGCGGGCTGCCACCGGAGGCACTGCAGCGCGCCTATCCTCACCTGGAGGCGGTCCGGACCGAGGTGACGACCGGACAGTACCTCGACGTGGTGGCACAGTCGCAGGATCCCTATGCGATCAGCCGCACGCCCGCCGGGCGCGAGCGCCTGGTCGAGATGATCCGGACGGTGGTCACCTGGAAGTCGGCGTCCTATTCGATCCGGCGTCCGATGCTGGTGGGGGCCGCCGTCGCAGGCGCTGAGCCCGCCGTGATCGACGCGCTCAGCGCGGCCGGTCAGCCGCTCGGGCGTGCCTTCCAGTACCGCGACGACGTGCTCGGCGTGTTCGGCGACGAGGCGCTCACCGGTAAAGAGTCCGGCGAGGACGTCCGCGAGGGCAAGCTCACCTTGCTGGCCGCCGAAGCGTTCATCCGCGCCGACGACGCCGACGCTGCCGAACTGGCCGCGCTGTTCGGCGATCCCGCCCTGACCGCGGCTCAGGTGGAACGCGCCCGCGCCCTCATCACGGGGAGCGGCGCCCGGGAGGCGGTCGAGGCCGAGATCCGCCGCGAATACGACGCGGCGCTGGAGCTGCTGGCCGCGGCCCCCCTGACTCCGGAGGGCCGAGACGGTCTCAGCGCGCTCGCCCGGCTCGCCGTCCGGCGCGATTTCTGAGGCGGGCGACCATGGCTGCCGACAAGGAACCCCGGCTGGGGGACGTCGCCGAGCGGGCCGGCGTCTCGGTGGCCACCGTCTCCCGGGTGCTGAACAACCGCGGCTACCTGAGCGCCGCGACCCGCTCCCGGGTCATGGCGGCCATCGACGAGGTGGGCTACCAGCCCAACGAGGTGGCCCGGTCGCTGCTGACCCGTCGCACCGGGACGGTCGGGCTGATCCTGCCCTCCGTCGCCACCCCCTTCTACGGCGAGGTCGCCGTGCACGTCGAGGACGCCCTCGCCGGGCATGGTCTGCGCCCGCTGCTGTGCAACAGCTACGGTCGCGCCGACCGGGAGCGCGACCTGCTGAAGTCGCTGGTGGGTCACCGGGTGGACGGCATCATCTCCGGGGCGCACAACGACCAGCTGGCCGAGTACGCGACGCTGCGGCGTCCGGTGGTGACCATCGATCGCGAGCTTGCCGACCACATCCCGAACGTCCGTGCCGACAACGAGGAGGGGGGCAGGCTGGCGACGCGGCTGCTGCTGGATCGCGGCGCCAGGCGTCCCGCGCTGCTCACCTCCCGCTCCCACGAGCGCAACCTGCGTGAGCGCGGGTACCGGCGCGTCCTGGGCGAGGCGGGCCTCGAACCGGTCATCGTGGCCGTCGACTTCAACCTGCCCGAGCCGGAGCGCACGGCCGCGATCATGGCCGCGCTCGACTCGGTGGCGGACGTGATGGACGCGGTGTTCTGCACCGACGATCTGCTGGCAGCGACCGCGTTGGAGTGGGCCCACCGCCACGGCAGGAGCGTGCCCCAGGATCTGCGGGTGGTGGGCTTCGACGGCACGGCGACGATGCGCCGGGTGCTGCCGGGACTCACGACGATCCAGCAGCCGCTGGCCGACATCTGTGCGACAGCGGTGCGGCTGCTGGTGGAGCAGATCGGTGCCGAGCCCCCCGCCGATCCGACCCCCGTTCCGGCGATCGAGTTGCCGGTCAGGGTGGTCGAAGGCCGCACCGCCTGAGTCTTCTCACCCAGGCTGCGCGGCCTCCCTTTTGTGCGGTCTTCGTCAGGCCAAGGCGTCCTCGCGCGGGTGTGCGCGCAGCAACGGCTCGGCGGTGGACACGTCCCCGGCGGTCGCCACCTCGACGCCCGCGAGCTTCTTGGCGTTGCTGACGACCACGGGCGTGGTCAGGTCATAGCCGGCGGCCGCGACGGCCGCCCAGTCGACATCGGCGAGCACGTCGCCGCGACGCACCTGCTGCCCCTTCACGACCCGGGGGGTGAAGTGCTCTCCGCCGAGCTTCACGGTGTCCATGCCGATGTGAATGAGCAGTTCCACCCCGCTGGCCGAACGCAGCGCGTACGCGTGCCCGGTGGGGAACGCCACGATGACGGTGCCATCGACGGGCGACACGACGGGGCCACTGTCGGGGATGAGCGCGACGCCCGGGCCGAGCATCCCCGAGGAGAAGGTGGTGTCCTTGACGTCGGTCAGGGGGATGGCGCGACCGCGCACCGGGGCGGTCACGGTGTAGTCGTCGGCGGCATCCTCTGGCAGGGCCACGGCCACCGTGGGGCTCACCGCAGCGGACGCGGACGACGACCCGGCCTGTTCGGCCTCGACGGCAGCCCCGGCCAGGGAGGCACGGCCTCGGGTGGAGGCGTACACCAGCACCGAGGTGAAGGCCAGGGCGAAGGTGATCGCCTGGGAGAGCCAGAACATCGGGATGTCCTGGGGACGGATCGAGACGAAGCCGACGAGACCGGCGGCACCCAGCGCGATGGCCCGGACGTCGAAGAGGGCGACCAGAGCGCCACCCACACCGGCGGCGGCGATGCCGAGGAAGAAGGGCCAGCGCAGCCGCAGGTTCACACCGAAGATGGCGGGTTCGGTGATGCCGAACAGTGCCGACGCCGCCGAGGCACCCGAGATCCCCTTGAGCTTGGGGTCCTTGGCGCGCAGGAACACGGCGAGGGTGGCAGCGCCCTGAGCGACGTTGGCCATGGAGGCGATCGCGAAGATGAAGGAGCCGCCTGCGGCGATCAGCGGCAGTTCGACCGCGGGGAAGGACTGGTGCAGGCCGGTGACGACGATCGGCGAGTAGAGCAGGCCGAAGATCAGGCCGCCGACCGGGCCGGCGCTGTCGTAGAGCCACGTCAACCCGCCGGTGATGCCGTTGGCGAGCATCCGGGTGATCGGGCCGACGACGACGAAGGCGGCGATACCGGTGATCAGCAGGGTGAGCAGCGGGGTGAGCAGGAAGTCCGCAGTGCCTCGGAACAGCTTGTGGAACCGCTTCTCGATGAAGACCAGCAGCCAGGAGACCACCAGCACGGGGATGACCTGGGCTTGGTAGCCGACCTGCTCCACCGTCAGCCCGAACAGATGCCAGGACGGGATGGTCTGCCCCGCCTCGACCATGGCCGCGTAGCTGTAGGCGTTGACCAGGCTGGGGCTGACCATCGCGGCGCCCATCGCTGCGCCGAGGTAGACGTTGCCACCGAACCGCTTCACCGCGGAGAAGCCGATCAGCACGGGAAGGAAGGCGAACGCGGCCGCGGAGATCATGTTGATCAGGGAGGCGTAGTCAGCCAGGGCCGGGACCATCTCGATCACCGACTGCGGCCCGAACAGGCCTTGGGCGGTGAGGACGTTGTTGATCGCCATCATCAGACCGCCTGCGATCAGGGCGGGAAGGACGGGGACGAAGATGTCGGCGATGGTCTTGATGAGCCGGATGACGACGTTGTCCTTCTGGGCCGCCACCTGCTTGGCCTCATCCTTGCTGACCTCGCGCACGCCACCGCTGGTCACCATGTCCTGGTAGACGAGGTCCACGTCACCGGGGCCGATGATGATCTGGTACAGGCCACCGGCCAGGAAGGTCCCCTTGACGTCGGGGTCCTGGTCGAGTGCCGCCTGGTCGACGCGGTTCTGCTCGGCCAGGACGAGGCGCAGGCGGGTCGCGCAGTGCGCGGCCGCCGTGATGTTGTCGGGCCCGCCGACAGCGGTCAGGACTCTGGCCGCAACCTGGGGATGATCCATCTCAGGAACCCTCTCGGAAACGAGGGGCGTGCCGCTTCACTGCTGCACGTCCGCCTCTATGTCAATCGTTAGACATATAGTCGACGATCCAGCCCCGATCCGCAAGAGAGAACGGCCGGAGACCGGTGTCAGTCGAACCGGTGAGCCGTCACCGAGGCCACGGCCAGGCTTCCGGACGCGGCCAGGGAGGCCCCCGCCGCGCCGTCGAGATAGCTGCGCAGGCTGAACGCGAGCGCGCCACCCCCGAGGAAGACCTCGGTCACCGACCGGTCGTGGATCACCTCCACGTCGAGACGTCCGGCGCCCGCGGGCAGCCGCACCACCCGGCTCCCGCCGTGGGGATAGAGCGTCGTGCTCCGGTCCACGGTGAGGCGTCCGGCGGCGAACGTGAGATCCACGTGCCGCGCCCGATCCCCCAGGCGCAGCCGCCAGGAGTCGGCGTCGGAGGCGTCCGCCGCGAACGCCAGCCGGAACGCACGCGACCCGGCGAGTCCGGCCACGGCCACCTCGGCGTCGGTGAGCACCTCAGGCAGGCCCGGGGGCGCCTGCATCGCGGCGTCCAGGGCGAGCCGGGGTCGCTGCTGCAGCCGCCCCTCCACGACGACGAGCTCCCGCGCCACCGACAGCGCGTGCACCCACCCGTGCTCCGCCGAGGGCTGGTCATCCTCCGAGGCATTGCCGAGCCAGGCCATCAGCAACGGGGGACTATCCGGCGACGTCCCGGCGAACACCTGCGGCGCATAGAACTCGAACCCGCGATCCAGTTCGTGGAGTGTCGTGGCGCCCTGCAGCGCCGTCCCCTCGAGATGCCCCACGAGGTAACCGCACGCGAAGATGTTCTCGAAGCCCTCACGCTGGGCGGGGATGCCTTGGGGGCTGAGGATCAGCACATCATGGACGCGGACGCCGTCGGCGTCGGGGACGCGGATCAGGTTGGGACACTCCCACATGTACCCAAAAGCGTCGAACCTGCCCGCCGCGTCCGGAAAGGCCAGCTCCCCCGCCAGCGTCCAGGAGAGTCGGTCGGAGGAGCGGTACACCAGGACGCAGCCGGTCTCGTCGACGCGCTGGGCCCCCAGACACATGCGGTAGCTACCGTCCGCCTCGATCGCGACCTGAGGGTCGCGGAGGTGGGCCGTGTAGCCGGGCGGCGGGCCGGCCAGGAGGGGGTTGGCCGGCGCCTTGGTGAACGTCTCCAGATCCGAGCTGGTCATCAGGCACTGGTAGCTCTCCCGCTCGCCCTGCTCACTGCGGACGTTGCCGGTGTAGTAGAAGTCCACCCCATCTTCTCGCGGGAGGGCGCTGCCGGAGTAGGCCCCGTTGCGGTCGTACCAGGCGTCGGGGACCAGTGCGACGCCGTGCTGACGCCACGAGGTGAGGTCGGCCGAACTGGCGTGCCCCCAGAAGACCTGCCGCTGCGGGTGGAAGGGCGAGAACTGGTAGAAGACGTGGTGGACGCCGTCGCGCAGCACCAGGCCGTTCGGATCATTCAGGCGTCCGACTGGGGGCGCGACGTGGAACAGCGGATAGTCCGGATCCTCCTGCGCGCGGGAGCCGGCGATCGCGGCCTCGGCGCGGGCCCTCAAGTCGGTTCCCGCCGTTGGGTGTGGAATCACGCGCAGCCCCTCTTCTCGTCGCCTGGGACCCCACGCTAGCCGACCTGTCCAACGCTGGACAGAAGCGTCCGGCGCCGCGCCCCGCGATCAGGACCGACGCAGGCGGCGCACTCCCCCGCGGACTGCGTCGGTCACCTGGTGGATGCGCAGCAACGCAGCCAGCCCGAGGAACACCAGCCCGAAGCCCAGAGCGCCCAGAGCAAGGGCCACCAGGGAGCCGACGATGCCCAGGCCGAGCCACCCGATCACCACGTGCAGCAGGCCGAAGGCGGCCAGGCCCGCAGGAACCGCAGCGCCGAGCAGCCGCGCCGTCAGGCCCGCCAGCCGACGCAGGGGCAGGCCGCCGGTCTGACGCTGGGCGACGACGAGGAAGACGAGCGCAGCGACGCCGTTGCTGACCGTCTGCCCCACCGCGACCATCGTGACCCCCCAGCCGGGTGCGAGGGCGAGGATCGCCGCGGCGAAGACCACCTGGATCACGGTGACGATCCCCTGGAAGACCAGATAGGTCCGGCCGTCCTCCCGCGCGGTGGAGTAGCGCTGCTGCAGCCCCACCACCGCGTAGGCGACCAGCCCGACGCTCATCACGGCGAACGCGCTGGCGATCGCCTCGACGGAGGCGAGGTCGAGCCACGGGTTCAGGATCCGGCTGGCGGGCAGCGCCAAGGCCACGAGCAGGGTCGAGATCGGCACCATCGTGACCAGGGGCAGCGCCAGCCCCCGATCCAGATCGCCGCGGAGCGCCCCGACATCCCCCTCCTGTACGGCACGGGTCATGCGCGGCAGCAGGGCCGTGAGGATGGAGACCGTGATGACCCCGTGCGGAACCATGAAGATCGTGAACGCCTGCTGATACACGAACAGCCCGGCGACGATCTCCCCCGCAGCCCGCGCCCGACCCGCCACCACATTGATGGCCGCCTGGGTGGCCACGCCCCCGAGTTGGGCGATCACCACGGCCACACCCATCCAGACGGCGACCTTGCCCGCAGCCCGGAACCCGTACCCGCGCAGCCGCCAGGTGGGCCGCCAGCGGTAGCCGGCGCGGGGCAGCGCGAACGCGAGCGGCAGCGCCTGCACCACGATGCCGAGCGTCGCGCTCCCGGCCAGAACGCCCACCATCAGCGGCGACCACTCCTGTGGCGGCGCTCCCCGCGTGAACAGCGCCAGGAACACTCCCATCCCGGCGATCTGGACCAGGTTGGCGAACGCGGGCGTCCACATCACCAGCCCGAACCGATCCCGCACGTTGAGCACCTGACTCAGTACGGCGTACAGGGCGTAGAAGAAGATCTGCGGCAGGCACCAGTAGGCGAACGCGACGCCGAGGGCATGGGCGGGACCGCGCAATCCCATCAGCGTCACCAGCGGATCGGCGCACGCCATCGCCACGACGGTGACGACCCCGACCAGCGCGAAGATGGCGGTCAGCAACGCGTCCGTCATCGCCTTGCCGTCGCCCTCCCGGCGCAACGCCCGGGTGAGCTGGGGCATGAGCACGGCGGTCAGGACGCCCGACTGCAGCAGCATGAAGATGGTGTTGGGCAGGGTGTTGGCGGTCTGGAAGGCGTCCGAGACCGCCCCCATGCCACCGATGCACACCCCCAGCAGGGCGTTGCGCACGATCCCGAGCGCCCGGGACACCAGGGACCCGGACGCCATCAGCGTCGCGGCCCTGCCCAGCCCGGAGGGGCGGGCCTGGGTCACGGGCGAAGCTCCGTGGCGGCCGGGCCGGGATCGGGGGCGAAGGAGAGCCCGGGGCCGGGCGCGAACGCGGCCATGGTGACCGCCTCCATGGCGGGGTCGGCGTTCCACGCCGCGCGCAACCGCTCCTTGAAGCCGCGGGCGGCCGCCTCCGGATCGGACGCATCGATGATGGCGCCCCCGACCGCGACGCGACGCGCTCCCGTGCGCAGGACGGCGTCCAGGCTCGTCTGCGTGATGCCCCCGACGGCGAACCACGGCGTCGCGGCAGGGTCGCTCGGCGGCGCCACGTCTGCGGCATGCAGCAGGTGCTCGCGCCCGGGCCCGACGAGCAGGAAGCCGACCTCGGGGTCGGCCAGCGCGGCGTCGATCTCGGCGGCGGTGTTGCAGCGACGCCCGATCTGCGTCCAGCGACCCAGCAGGGCCCGGGCGCGCGCCGGATCGTGGTCGTCCTCGGACAGGCAGACCACATCGGCCCCGCGGCCCGCCTCGCGTCCGGGACGCCCCAGGTACCCCGTCAGCCCCTGGGTCTCCTGCGCAGCGGCGCGCACGAGCGTCATCGACGCGGCTGCGACCGGGTTCGCCTCGGCCTGCGTCTCGTCGAGCAGGACGATGTCGGCGCCGCCGGCGAAGCCCGCCGGTGCCAGCAGAGGCACCCGCGCCGACCCGGCGGGCACGATCTGGATCAGGCGAGCCAGCTTCAGTCGGGAGGCGATCCCCAGTAGCGCGGTCACCCGCTCAGCCTGCCACAATTGCGGCGGGTCGCGCCCGGGGCTGCCGCGTGCCTTGCCTACACTCGGCTTCAGGCCCGGCATGCCTTCCCTCTTCCCCGACCATGCCGCGGAGAGATGTGTTGACGACTGAACGCAGTGGTGGCCTGATCGGCCACGTGATTGACGACCGGTATCAGGTCGTCAAGAAGCTTGCCCGCGGGGGCATGGCCACGGTGTACGTCGCGCACGACATCCGGCTGTCGCGGACCGTCGCCATCAAGGTGATGAACGAGGGGCTGGGCGACACCACCGACTTCACCTCACGCTTCGACGCCGAAGCGCGCGCCGCCGCGCACCTGTCTCACCCGAACGTCGTGGCGGTCTTCGACCAGGGCACCGATGCCGGGCGTCCCTACATCGTGATGGAGTACGTGCAGGGGTTCACGCTGCGTCAGCTGATCACCCGCGAGGCCCCGATGGACCCCCGGCGGGCCATCGAGCTGATCGAGCCGGTGGCCGCGGCGCTGGCCGCCGCGCACACCGCCGGGTTGATCCACCGCGACATCAAGCCCGAGAACGTGCTGATCTCCGACCGGGGACAGGTCAAGGTGGCCGACTTCGGGCTGGCGCGCGCCGTCACCGCGCACACGTCGGCCTCCACCCAGGGGCTCGTCATCGGCACGGTCAGCTACATCGCCCCGGAGCTGGTGAACAAGGGGCACGCCGACGCGCGCTCCGACGTCTACTCGCTCGGGATCGTGCTCTACGAACTGCTGACCGGGCGCAAGCCGCACACCGGCGACAGCCCGATCCAGGTGGCCTACAGCCACGTGCACAACCAGATCACGGCGCCCTCCCTGGAGGTCTCCACGACGTGGCGGGACGGCCGCGGCGGCATCCCCCCCTACCTGGACGCACTGGTGACGACAGCGGCCAACCGCGAACGGGACAACCGCCCCGTGGACGCGGGCGTGCTGCTGAGCCATCTCCGCGCCGTCCGCGACGCCATGGCCCGCGGCGTCCTGGACGACCCCGAGCTCTCCGCGCTCGTGCGCCAGACCCACGGCGCTGCCCCGTCCGCCGGGAACTCCGGCATGCCGCGGATGGGCGCGGAGCGGCAGTTCACGCCCGTGACCCCCGTCTCCCCCGCCTTCGACGTCTCCGCGGATGGGGCGCCGTTCTACCGCAACGGGCCCTCCCCCTATTCGGCGGACTCCCCCCACACCTCGACGCTGCCCGCGGTGAAAGACCAGCCGCGTCGGCCGCGTCCGCGGTGGGCCCGGATCACCGCCCTGGTGGCCGTACTGGCACTGGTCGCCGGCCTCACCTGGGGCGGCTGGTATCTCCTGGAGGGCCGCTACACGAGCGCGCCCACTCTGATCCGCCTGACCCAGACCGACGCCCAAGCCGCCGCGCAGGCGGCCGAGGTATCGGTGGTGTTCGAGCGGGAGTATTCCGAGGACATCCCGGCGGGCGAGGTGATCCGCACCGATCCGGCCGCGGGCGCCCGCATGCTGCGCGACGGCGTCCTGAACGCATGGGTGTCGCGCGGACCTGAGCGGTTCGCCGTTCCGAACGTGGTGGGCACGACCCTGGACGAGGCGACAGCGCAGATCGAGGGGACCTCCCTGGCGGTGGGCAACGTGTCGCGGGAGCACAGCGACACCGTGGCCGCCAACGTCGTCATGTCCCAGGACACGAAGCCCGACACGCAGGTCAAGCGCGCTGCCGCGATCGCCTTGGTGGTCTCCGACGGCCCGGCGCCGGTGGACATGGTCGACTTCACCGGGAAGAAGCTCAGCGACGCCCAGTCCTGGGCGCAGACCAACAAGATCACCCTGACCACCAGTGAGGCCAACCACGACACGGTCGCGAAGGGGTCGGTGATCTCCCAGAACCCCTCCTCCGGCGACCTGCACCGCGGCGACACGGTGACCCTCGTGATCTCCAAGGGTCCGGTCATGGTGGCCGTTCCCAGTGGGCTGCGTGGCATGAAGCGCGACGACGCCGAGGCGGAGATTCGCAAGGCGGGACTGGTGCCGAGTTTCCAGCCGTTGGTCAACGGCATGGAGCCCATCGACCGCGACGCCGGCTACCGGGTGTTCACCGTCGAGCCGGGCGAGGGCACGGTGGTCGCCCAAGGCACGACGGTGACGATCAAGGGCTACTGAGACCCGGCGGCCCGCGCCAAGCGACGTGCGGGGCGCAGGCCAGGCCGCTCTCAGGCGCCGACGGCGCCGCGCTTCCAATACCCCATGAAGGAGATCTGGCCGCGCGGGATGCCTGCGGTGCGGGCCTCGGCTCGCAGTTCACGGACCCAGCCCGCTTCCCCGGCGATCCAGCCGTACCAGCCCGCTGCGCCGCGCGCCTCGTCCCACAGCAGATCGCCATCGTCGGTCACGTCGGTCTCCTCGCGGCCTCCGAACAACCCGACCGCACGCTCGCCGCGCTCCCGGATCCGCCACTCCACCACGACACCGTCGGGGGCCGCAATCGTGCGGGTGTCCTCGGGGTGCGGCACCTCGAGGACGATCCGGCCTCGGATGCCAGGGCCGAGGGTGCCTGCGATGTTCGCGATGGCGGGCAGCGCGGTCTCGTCGCCGGCGAGCAGCACCTCGGTGGCGTCGCCGGGATGCCAGGCGACGCCGACATCCTCATAGCCGTCGCGGCCGACCTCCGCGGCAACCAGCGCTGCAGGCGTCCCCAGCGGGGCGGTGGCCGCGAAATCCATGCCGGGGGCGGCACCGTCGGTGGGGTGAATCGCCACGTCGATGTCGACCTCGCCGGAGCCATCGCTGCCGGGCCGGACGGCGACGAGGGTGTAGGTGCGCATGGCAGGACGCCGTTCGTCGGCGATGTCCTGCCAGGCCGGGTACCAGTCCTCGACGCTGGCGCCGACCTCGGCCAGCCCTTCGGGCGAACCGACGAGCAGTTTGACGCGCTGGTCGAGCAGGATGTCGCTGCAGGTGGCCAGGTCGTCGCCGCGCAGCGTAATCCGCACGAAGCTCGGCGAGACCTCACGACGGGCAGACAGCCGCAGGGCGTAGAGGCGGTACGGGTTCATCGGTCTCCTCGTTGGGCGTACATGAGCCACCAGAACAGGGGTGCGCCCACGAGGGCGCACACGAGTCCTACCGGCAACTGGGCAGGTGCCAGGACACTGCGTCCCAGCGTGTCGGCGGCCAGCACCAGCAGGCCTCCGAGGACGACGGCCAGGGCCGCCATCCGGCGATGCTCGGGGCCGACCAGCAGCCGAGCCAGGTGCGGGGCGACGAGCCCGACGAACCCGATGACCCCCACGGCGGCGGTCGCCGCGCCGGCGAGCAGCACTGCCCCCAGGAGGGCGAGCCCGCGGACGCGTCCATGCTGGACGCCCAGCAGGCGCGGGGTGTCGGAGTCGAGCTGGACCAGGTCGAGTTCGCGGCGTCCGGCGTAGACCCCGATCCCGATCAGGGCGAGGAGCACGGCGACGGGCGGCAGGCTCTCGGCCGCGGTGCCGTAGGTGGAGCCGCCGAGCCAGGTGATGGCGCGAGACTGGTTCCACGGGTCGGTGCTGACCACCAGCAGGGTGGACAGGGCGGACGCCCCGGCAGCGAGGCCGAGTCCCACCAGCACGAGCCGGGTCGGGTCGAAGCCGCCGCGGGCGGAGAGCGTGAACAGCAGCGCGCCCGCGAGGAGGGCGCCGAGCAGGGCACCGACGGTGACCGCGCTGGTGGGCAGGTTGATCCCCGCGCGCGAACTGCCGATGATGACCACCAGCGCGCCCACGCCGGCCCCGGCGGAGATGCCGAGCAGGCCCGGATCGGCCAACGCGTTGCGGGTGACGGCCTGCGTGAGGGTCCCGGCGAGGGCGAGCGCCCCGCCCACAAGCACCGCCGCCAGCACCCGCGGCCAGCGGGCGTCCAGCACGAACGTGATCCGCCCGGAGGCGTTCTGGGCCAGCCAGTTGCCGACGTCGCCGAGCAGCAGCCAGCCGTCGCCGGCGAGCAGGGCGAGCACGCTGGCCGCGCACAGCACGAGCACCGCCGCGAACGTGAGAGGGGCCGACCAGCGGGCGAGGCGTCCCCCGGCGATGAGAACGGCGGTGGCGTCGCTGCGTCCGGTCCGCATGCCCTGGGAGAGCGCGACGAGGAAGGCGGATCCCAGCAGCGTGGTGAGGACTCCGGTGGGGATCTGGGCGGCGTCGGCGGCCCCGATGGCTGCACGGAGGGAGACGTCGGAGAGCAGCACCAACAGCGCTCCGGTGAGCGCGGAGGCCAACACGAGGGGACGGTGACGGTGCAGGCCGGGCACACGCGCCGACAGCAGTCTCATCAGGGCGGGGGCGCACAGCCCGACGAAGCCGAGCGGCCCGGCCAGGGCGACCGACACGGCCGCCAGGAAGACGGCGACCAGGATCGCCGCCAGGCGGCTGCGGAGCACGTGGACGCCGAGGGCCCGGGCCTGGTCGTCGCCGAGTTGGAGCAGGTCGAGCCGACCGCCGAGGGCGACCATGGCCGCCAGGGCGAGGGTGATGAGCACGGCCGCCTGCCCGACCGCATCGGGCTGCGACTGGCTCAGTGATCCCGATCCCCAGGCGAACAGCCCTTGGGTCTGCTGGCTGAACACGATGAGCAGCGCGGAGGTGATCGAGGAGAGTGCCAGGGTGAGGACCGAACCACCCAGGATGAGCCGGACGGTAGATCCGCCGCCTCCGGTGAGCACGAAGGCCAGCCCGGCGGCCGAGAGTCCGCCCAGGAGCGCGACGACCGCCCCGCCGAGCACGCCGGTACTGACGCCGAAAGCGGCCACGAGGGTGAGCGCCAGGTAGGCGCCCGCGTTGACGGCGAGGGTGTCCGGGGAGGCCAGCGGGTTGCGGGCCACGGCTTGCAGTGCGGCGCCGGACGCTCCCAGCGCGGCCCCCACGATGAGGGCCGCGCCGAGACGGGGGATGCGGGAGGCGACGACGACAGCGCCGGTCTCCCGCGATGCGTCGCCGACCAGCCATGCGAGCAGGTCGGCGGCGCGGACGTCGGCGCTGCCCTGGGTCAGATGAACCAGGGACAGGCCGACGACCAACGCCATGCCCACGACGAACACCGTGGGCAGGCGCCCGCCCCACCGCTGAAGCGCCGGCCCTGACGCGGTGGGTGCGGTAGCTGCTGGACTCACGCGAGCTTCGCGACCAGATCGTCGATCCACTGGATCATCGACGAGGGGCCGCCGTAGATCCAGATCCGGTCGGCGGCGGGCTTGACGCGTCCCGCCTGGACGAAGGGGAGCCCTTCCCACAAGGCGTTGCCCCGCAGGGCGCCGATCGGGTCGTCGGACGCGTTCGCCCAGTACAGGACGGTGGTGTCGGCGGGGAACGTGGTCAGCCCCTCCAGGTCGAGGGAACCAAGCCCCCAGGACGCGTCCCCGGCGTCGGTCCAGGCGTTGGTGAGCCCGACGGCCTTGGCGACGGCGCCGGGCAGGGACCCATCGCTGTGCATCCGCAGGCTCGCGGTGGCCCCGGTCACGCTGATGTAGGTGAAGATGTAGGGCGACGTGACCCCGGCGAGCTTCTGGGTGCCCTCGGCGACCTTGGCATCGAACGCCGCGAGGATCGGCGTGGCCGCGGACTCCTTGCCGAGCAGCCGGGCCGTGGTGGTGAAGTTCTCACGCATCAGATCGATCTGGCGGGACGCGTCGGCCGCCTGGAGGAGGAAGACGGGCGCGATCTTCTCGACCTGGGCGATCGCCGCCTCGGGGATCGAGCCGGTGACGCCGAGGATCAGGTCCGGCTCGGCCTTGGCGATCGACTCCAGGCTGGGCTCGGTGCGCAGTCCGACGTCGGGGGTTCCGGCGGGCAGCGTGACGGCGCTGTTCCAGGCGGTGAAGTTCGTCGGGTCGGCGACCGCGACCGGAGTGACGCCCAGGGCGAGCACGTCTTCGGTGGGCCCCCATTCCAGAGTGACGACCTTGGTGGCCGGCTGCGCGAGGGTCACGGTGACGCCGCGGGAGTCGGTGAGCCTGACGCTGCCCCCCGAGGTCGCGGATCCGGTCGGGGCGGCGGTGCGGGCGGCCTCGGTGGTGCCGCAGGCGGCGAGCACCGGTGCGGCCAGGGCGAGCCCCATAAGGGCGCGGCGGGACACGGACATGTGGTGGTTCCTCACGTGATGGGGGCCGGCCTGCGGGGTTGCAGGCCGGGCGTCGAACAGCTAGCGCGGCTCGGCTCGGCTCAGGCGATCAGGGCCTGGGGTGTGTGACGGTGACGGTCCAGACATCGGGGCAGCGGCCTGACCTGCAGGACGCCCTGGTTCTCGCGGACCTCGATCGGGACGCCGTAGGCGTGGCTGAGCCGCGCCTCGGTGAGCACCTCTCTCGGCGTGCCCGAGGCGACGATCTGGCCGTCAACGAGCAGGGCGACGTCGTCGGCGACGACGGCCGCGTGGTTGAGGTCGTGCAGCACCACCCCCACGGCGACGCCGTGGTCGTCCGCCAGTCCCCGGATGAGGTCGAGCAGGTCGGCCTGGTGACGCAGGTCGAGATGGTTGGTGGGCTCGTCCAGCAGGAGCACCGTGGTGCGTTGCGCCAGGCAGCTGGCCAGCCAGACGCGTTGGAGCTGCCCCCCGGAGAGCTCGTCGACGGGACGCTGCGCCAGGTCGGCGATGTGGGCCAGGTCGAGGGCGCGGGCGATGGCGGTGGGACCGTCGGCGTCCGTGCCGAGCCAGCGCGTCTTGTGGGGGTGACGCCCCAGAGCGACTACCTCGGCGACGGTCATGCCTGCCGGGGTGGGGCGCTGCTGGGTCAGCATCGCCAGCTGGGTAGCGAACTCCTTGGCCGTCAGGGCGGCGGCGTCGATCGGGGCCGCGTCGCGGCTCGTGAGTTCCAGGCGGCCCGCCGACAGGTCGTGCAGCCGGGCCATGCCGCGCAGCAGCGTCGACTTACCGGACCCGTTCGGGCCGACGAGGGCCAGGACGCGCCCGGCCGTGACGCTGAGGGAGGCCCCCTTCACGACGCACAGCGATCCGTAGCCGAGTTCGACGTCGGCGGCGCGGAGGCTGGAACCGGATGGGTGCGTCACGGCGTCAAGGTTAGGCAAGCCTTAGCGTATTTTGCAACCTCGCTGCTTGCGTAAATGGTCACCCGCCGGCGGTCGACGCCGGGGTGCACCCCTCAGGCGCGTGCGTGAGCCACCAGGCGCGCCACGAACGCTTCGCACTGCGCGAGCTGATCCGGGTCGATGAACTCGTCCGGCTTGTGCGCCTGGGCGATGTCGCCGGGGCCGCACACCACCGCCGACATCCCGCCCCCGGCGAAGATGCCCGCCTCGGTGCCGTAGGTGACCTTGTCGGGCTGGACCTCCAGGCCCAGCTCGGTGCCCAGCAGCACGGCCGGAGCGTCGGCGGGCGTGTCGAGGCCGACGGTCTCGGCGACGATGGTGACGTCGACCTTCGCCTGGGGATGCTCGGCCTGCATCTGCGCTTCGAGCTCGTGGCAGTAGGCGACGACGGCGTCCAGGACGGCCCGGTCGTCGGTTTCGGCGATGGAGCGGAACTCCAGCGTCACGCTGGCGGTCTCCGGGACGATGTTGACGCCGTTGCCGCCCGAGAACAAGTTGACCGACCCGGTGGTGTAGGCCAGCGGGTAGGCCTCATCGTAGGGTCCCTCGGTGCGCCACGCGTCGGCTTGGTCGCGCCAGTAGCGCACCAGCAAGGCGGCGTACTCGATGGCGTTCACGCCGGAGGCGGTCAGGGAACTGTGGGCCGGGACCCCGGTGAAGGACACCTGCACCAGGTTGATCGACTTGTGGGCCCGGATCATGCGCATCGACGTGGGTTCGCCCACGAACACCACCTCGGGCAGGACCCCCAGGCCCTGCAGCGAGTCGACCAGCGGCTGGGCGCCCACGCAGCCGATCTCCTCGTCGTAGGTCAGGGCCACATGGACGGGGGTGCGCAGCGGCTGGGCGACCAGCGCGGTGAGCGCGTTGACCGCGACGGCGTCGAAGCCCTTCATGTCGGTGACGCCGCGCCCATACAGCAGGCCGTCTCGCTCGGTGAGCGTGTAGGGGTCCGACGTCCACGCCTGCCCGTCGGTGGGGACGACGTCGCTGTGCCCGCTGAGCGCGATGCCGCCAGTGACGGTGCCGTCTGCGGCCGGAACGGTGATGAGCAGGTTCGCCTTCAGACCGTCGGGGGTCGGGAACAGGTGCGGCTCCAGTCCGAGGCTCCGGGCGTGGTCGGCCACGAGGTCGATCAAGGGCAGGTTGCTGCCCCGGCTCGTGGTGTCGATCGCGATCAGCTTCTCCAGCCAGGTCAAGACCTCAGGCGACGGTGTGCTCATGCCTCTTTCCTACCACCGCGACGGAACCGCATTCACGCCTGACCACGCCACAAGCACCGCGTAGGGTGGTCGGCATGCAGCTCACGCACCTGGGTCACGCGGCCGTGCTCGTCGAGGCGGCGGGCGCCCGCATCCTCATCGATCCGGGCAACTTCAGCACCGCGTGGCACGGACTCACCGGCCTGGACGCCGTCCTGGTGACGCATCACCACCCCGACCACATCGACCCCGAGCGCATCGCGGCGCTGCTGGCGGCCAACGCGGACGCCGTCGTCGCGGTGGAGGCCAGCGTCATCGACGCAGTCGATCTGGGCGGACGGGCCCGGGCGCTGGTCCCCGGCGACGAGTTCGACGTGGCTGGCGTCCACGTCGCGGCCGTGGGCGGGCAACACGCGATCATCCACCGCGACATCCCCCGCATCGCCAACACCGGCCTCGTGCTCAGCGCCGACGGCGAGCCCACCTTCTTCCATCCCGGCGACGCCCTCGACACGATCGTCGCGGGCGTCGACGTGGTTGCCGTGCCGATCATGGGCCCCTGGGCCGCGTTGAAGGAGCACATCGACTTCCTGCGCGAGCTGGGCGCCCCCGAGGGCTTCCCGATCCACGAGGGGCTGCTCTCGGAGCGCGGCTGGGCGCTCGCGTACTCCCGCTACAACGCCATGACGCCGACGCAGGTCCATGACCTACGGGACGGCCGCCCCTGGACACCGGCGCACTAGCCGCCGCCTGCGCCGAGTTCTGGCGCCTGCTTACCCGTCAGGTCCTCGTGGCGGTGGCCGCCCCGAGCGCGGTCTGCACTCCCCGGGCGGCCTCGCGACCGGCACGAGTCGCTCCCAGCGTGGACGCGGATGCCCCGTAGCCGACGAGGAAGACCCGCGGGTCCGCCTCGACGACCACGCCCTCGGTGCGAATGCCGCCCCCCGGTTCGCGGAGCTTCAACGGCGCCAGATGGTCCAGCGCGTGCCGGAACCCCGTGGCCCACAGGATCGCGTCGGCGGCGACCTGACGACCGTCGGCCAGCAGCACCCCGTCGGCTGTGAGGGCCACCATCGGTCCGGCCGAGACCAGGACGCCCGCATCGATGCCCGCCCGGTAGTCGCCGATGAGCGGGATGCCGGTGGCAGCGACCACGCTTTCGGGAGGCAGTCCGCGGCGGGTGCGGTCGCGCACCCGGTCTTCGACCGCGCGCCCCCACTCCGGGTCGAACGCGCGATCGGTCCAGTCGGGTGGTCGGCGGGTGACCCACGTGGTGCGTGCACCTGCATCGGCGAGCTGAAGCAGGAACTGCACCGCGGAGAGTCCTCCGCCGACGACCACGACCGACTGCCCGGCGAACTCGGCGGCGTCCACGAAGTCGTGGGTGTGGAGCTGGCGTCCGGTGAACGTCTCGCGTCCGGGGTAGTACGGCCACAACGGCTTGTCCCAGGTACCGGTGGCGTTGATGAGGGTGCGGGTCGTCCAGGTGCGCTGCCCGGCGCGGACGTCGAGCAGCCCGTCGGGACGCGACGTGACGGCGTCCACGCGGACCGGGCGGACCACCGGCAACGCGAAGCGGCGCTCGTAATCGCCGTAGTAGCGCGAGACGACCGCGGAGGCGGGTTCGTGCGGGTCCGGGGTCCCCAGCGGCAACCCGGGGAGGTCGTGCACGGCATGGGCTTTGCCGAGCGTCAGGGACGCCCAGCGGTGCCGCCACGCTCCCCCTGGGCCCTCGTTCGCGTCCAGGGTGACGAAATCCTGGTACGGGCGCAGCCCCCCGCGCACCAGGTGACCGGACGCGCTCAGCCCTGCCTGACCGGCGCCGATGACGACGGTGGCGAGGGTCGGGGTGGCTCCCGGGCGACTGCTCATACCCCTCTAACCTTGATAGACCGTTCAACTATTCCGGTGGGGGTATCCGCCCCGCCCGAGGACCGGCCCTCGTGCACGCGCCCCGTTCGCGCGCTCAGCGAGCGAAAGCTCCCGACAGGATCTCCGCCACGACCTCACCGGCCGACGTGCACTCGGCGGCCGTCACGTCGAGATGGGTGACGGCCCGGACGACCCGGCCGCCCACCGCCGAGAGGGCGACGCCACGCGTGGACGCCTCGGCGACCACCTGCCCGGCGGGACGGTCCCCGGTCGGGACGACGACGATGTTGGTCTCGGGGTCGGCCACCGCCACCCCCGCGGCGATGAGCGGCGCGGCGAACGCGTGGGCTGCGGCGTGATCCTCCGCGAGCCGCTCGATGTGATGATCGAGGGCGTACAGGCACGCCGCGGCTAGCATCCCGGCCTGACGCCAGCCGCCCCCCAGCCGCTTGCGCAGCACCCGAGCGCGAGCCATCGCGTCGGCCGAGCCGACCAGCACCGAGCCGATCGGCGCCCCCAGGCCCTTACTGAAGCACACGCTGACCGTGTCGAACAGCGCGCCGTACTCCCCCAGCCCGATGCCGGTGGCGACGTGCGCGTTCCACAGTCGCGCGCCGTCCAGGTGGAGCGCCACCCCGGCGTCCCGCACCAGACCGGTCGTGCGCACCAGCGCGTCCCACGGCTGCACCGTTCCGCCGCCGAAGTTGTGCGTGTTCTCGATCTCCACGCACGCCGTCGAGACCAGGTATGGCCCGGCGTCCGGAGCCAGCAACGCCTCGACCTGGTCGGGGGTGACGCGGCCATCCGGCGTCACCCAGGTGCGCATCGTGACGCCGCTCAGCGCCCCATGCGCGCCCATCTCGGCGCGGGCGATGTGGGCGCCGCTGTCGCACAAGACCTCCTGGCCGGGTGCCACGTGCACCGCGACGCCGAGGACGTTGGCCAGCGAGCCGGTGGCGCAGTACAGCCCGGCCTCGTGGCCGAGCAGCGCCGCGACCCGGCTCTCCAGCGCCGCGACGCTCGGATCCTCGCCGTAGACGTCGTCCCCGACCGGCGCCTGGGCCATCGCCTCCCGCATGCCCGCGGTGGGCCTCGTGAGGGTGTCCGAACGCAGGTCGATCATCACAGCTCCCGCGGCTCGAACTCCTGCACCGGGTTCGTGCCCCGCCGGACGATGTCCTCGCGCAGGCGCTCGGCCAGGTAGAACGCCAACTCGATCCCCTGCTCCCGGTTGAGCCGAGGATCGCACGCCGTCTCGTAGCGGGTCGCCAGATCGGCCTCATCGAGCTCGTGGACGCCGCCCACGCATTCGGTGACGTTGTTGCCGGTCAGCTCGATGTGGACGCCGCCGGGCCAGGTGCCCAGGTCCGCGTGCACGTCGAAGAAGCCGTCGACCTCGTCCCAGATCACCGGGAACGCGCGGGTCTTGTAGCCGCGCTCGGTGGAGTACGTGTTGCCGTGCATCGGGTCGCAGACCCAGGCCACCTTGCGGCCGGTGGACTCGACCGCCTCGATCAGCGGGGGCAGCGCGTCGCGCACCTTGCCGGCTCCCATCCGGGTGATGATCGTCAGGCGTCCGGGCTCGGCGTTGGGGTCGAGCCGCTCGACCAGGGCGCGGGCGTCGTCGGCGGTCGTCGACGGCCCCATCTTGATGCCGATCGGGTTGCGGAGGCTGGCCAGCAACTCGACGTGCGCGCCGTCGAGCTGACGCGTGCGCTCCCCCACCCACAGCAGGTGGCCGGAGGTGCCGTACGGCGTCCCGGTACGCGAGTCGATGCGGGCCATGGCGTGCTCGTACTCCATCAGCAGTGCCTCGTGCGAGGCCCAGTAGCCGACGGTCCGCAGCGAATCGTCGCTGACGCCGCAGGCGACCATGAACGCCATCGCACGCTCGATCTCGTCGCTGAGCTGGGTGTACTTCTCCTCGACGTTGCTGGTGCGCACGAAGTCGCTGTTCCAGCTGTGGACCGTCCGCAGGTCCGCGAAGCCGCCATTGACGAAAGCGCGCACCAGGTTCAGCGTTGCGGCCGAGCTGTTGTACACGTCGAGCAGACGCCGCGGGTCATGCACGCGCGCCTGGGGCGTGAAATCGAGGCCGTTCACGGCGTCGCCGCGGTAGCTGGGAAGCGTGAGCCCGTCCCGGGTCTCCAGGTCGTTGCTGCGCGGCTTGGCGTACTGGCCGGCGATGCGTCCGACCTTCACCACCGGCACCTGCGCCGCGTACTGCAGCACGACCGCCATCGAGAGCTGGACGCGCAGCGAGTTGCGGATGTTGGCGGCGGTCACGTTCCCGAAGGTCTCGGCGCAATCGCCTGCCTGCAGCAGAAAGGCGCGCCCCGCAGCCACGTCGGCCAGCCTGGCCTTCAGTTCGTCGGCCTCCCCCGCGAACACCAGCGGGGGACGCTGCCGCAACTCGGCGACGACGTCGTCCACGGCACGCGCATCGGGATAGGTCGGCTGCTGGGCCGCTCCGTGGGCATGCAGATCCGACAGTGTGGGAATGGTGGTTGGCACCGCCATAGGATACGCGACCGGCAAGAACGGTTCTCACCGGGGCCGCCGGTCAGGACGCGGCGGGCTCCGGGGCCGGCGGGAGCGGAGCAGGGCCGCCCCCCGGACGCGATTTGATGCGACGCAGCGCCTCCTCCTCGCTCATGCCCCCGTACTTCACCGACGTGGCATAGGCGTCGACGTAAACCTGCCCGGTGAGCTGCTGGATCGCGGCCATCACCTCGTCGGTCACCCACCGCAGCACGGCGCGGTCGTTCTCCCCCCAGGCGTATTCGGAGAAGTCCAGCGGGCGTCCGAACGTGATGACCGGATGATCCGCCCACGGGATACCCAGGCGCTTCCCGGTGAACTGGGAATCACGGACGGCGACCGGGATCACCGGCGCGCCCGAGGCGAGGGCCAGCCGCGCGATGCCTGTCTTGCCCTTGTACATGCGCCCGTCCGGGGAGCGCGTCCCCTCGGGGAAGATCCCGGCCACACCACCGCGCTCCAGCACCTCCAGGATCGGTCCCAGGCCGTCGGCGGACGCCCGCCCGCCCGAACGATCCAACGGGACCTGCCCGACGGCCGTGAGGAACCAGGCCACCAGCTTCGTCATGGGTCCGCCGCGTCCGGTGAACATCTCGGCCTTCGCCGGGAAGATGACCTTCCGCGTGATCAGGGCTGGCATCACGAAGGTATCGGCGGCACCGATGTGGTTCCCGGCCAGGATGACCGGCCCCGAGGATGGGATGTTCTCCTCCCCCACGGCGCGGGCGCCGTAGCCGAACCGCACCACCGCGCGGAACGGCACCTTGAAAAACCCATACCAACTCATGTCAGGCGGACCTCCTGACGGGTCAGCCTAGTGGGCCGTTCGCCTACGATGACGCCATGACGATCGCGGACCAGGCACGCCCCTTCCACGCCGACGGCGGGCCCGTGGGCGTGCTGTTGTGTCACGGGTTCACCGGCACCCCGGCGTCGATGATCGCGTGGGCCCGTCACCTGAACGCCGCGGGTTTCACGGTGGCATTGCCCCGGCTGCCCGGGCACGGAACGACCTGGCAGGAGCTGAGCGTCACGTCCTGGCACGACTGGTACGACTGCGTCGAAGCCGAGTATCAAGCCCTGGCGCAGCGGTGCGAAGTGGTCTTCGTGGCAGGGATCTCGATGGGAGGGTCCCTCACCCTGCGTCTGGCCGAACAGCACCCGGACATCGCCGGGCTCATGCTGGTCAATCCGGCCCTGGGCGCCGTCGACCCCCTGGCGCGGTTCGCCCCGGCGCTGAAGTACGTGATCCGCCGGGTGGATTCGGTCGGCAACGACATTCACAAACCCGGCGTCGACGAGGGCGGCTACGGCGTGACGCCGGTGGCCGCAGTAGCCGAACTGCTGGGGCTGTGGACGGACGTGCGGTCATGCCTGGACTTGGTCACGTGCCCGATCATCTTGTTCCGCTCGGCAGTCGACCACGTCGTCCCGGCATCCTCTTCGGACGCGGTGGTGCGGCAGGTCTCCAGCGACGACATCACCGAGGTGATGCTGCCCAACAGCTACCACGTCGCGACCATGGATTACGACGCCGACACCATCTTCGCGGCCTCAACGGCGTTCGTCGAGCGGGTGGCGCGGTCCGCGGCGCGGGTGTGACCTGCGCGCCGTGCGCGCTCGCTAAGACGCGACGCCCGGTGGTGGATCAGCGCCGCAGGGCGGCACGCAGCGCGTCGGTGAACGCTGCGTCGTCGGGGCGTCCCGGCGACTGCCAGTCGGCGAACCAGGCGTCGGTCTGAACTCGCCCCCAGCGCTCCTGCGCCCCCGCCACCGCCCGCGCGGCGAGCGCGTAGACGGCCAGATCACCGGCGGCCACGGCCTGGTCGCTGGGAAGTGCTGCGGCGTCCGGATCGGTGGGCAGAAGCGTCGCGTTGCTGGCCTCCAGGTCGGGAAACGCACGCTCGGCCCCATGCTCGGCGTAACCCTCCACCACCCACCCGGGGGCGACGCGCGCGGGTGAGCGCGTCACGGCGTGCACCGCCTCGTGGGTGAGGAGCTGGGCACGCCCCGTGTCGTCGAGTCCCGGGCGGTCGACAGGATTGCAGACGATGCGAGCGTCATCATCGCTGCCCCGCAGCCGCACATAGGCGCCGATCCCCGCGGGTTCGCCGAACTGCAGGAGATCGGCGGGTAGCTCCACCACGAGCGAGCCGTCCCAGGCCGGGTCGGGCCGCCACGCGCTCCAGTCCTCACCGATCAGCCGAGATTGAGCCTCGGCGGCCGCCGCGAGCCAACTCTGGGCCGAGGCCGCGCGACCGGTCGCGACGATCGCCCAGACCTGGCCTTGGCGGAGCACCTCGATGGCGTGGTGCAGCCACACGACGGCATGATCGCCGAGGCGCTCAGCGATACTCGTGACCCGCCCGGCTTCGTCGACGTTGAGCGTCACCTCGGCGCTGCCCCGGCCCGGCTCGGTTCCAGCCCTGGTGCGGATGCGCAGCCCGCCGTCGTTCGGTTCGGCCCGCCACACGCCCAGGGCCAGCGCATTGGCTGCGATGATCCGCCCCGTGGTGGCCGCCTCGGCCGCGAACACCCTGGCGAACCGGGTGGCATCGCGGCCCTCGACCGCCGCGTTGAGTTCGCTCGCGATCCGGGCGAGCAGGCCCTCCGAGACGGTGGTGCCCGGCGTCGCGACCGCACCGTTCCCCTCGTCGCCCTGCGTGGCGCACCCCGTCACCAGCCCGGCCGCCAGCAGCAGGGCCGTCCGGCGTCCGATGCGTACCGTCACGCCCCCGACGCTACCGCGCAGGAGCGCCGCCATCGCGTCCTGGCCAGGGGGTGCGGCGCTGGGGCCGGCGGACGGCACCGGGCAGCAGCCCACCGCCCAGACGGCGCCGGCGCAGTCGTCGCGCCTGATCAGGCACCACGCCGCCACCGGTGCGCCGTGATCGGGACCAGGCGAAGGGGCGGCAGCAGCCCGCCTTCAGCCATGACGTCGAGTGCCGCCCGCTCGTCGTCGGCCAGGGCCGCCGAAGGCACCTCCTGTCCCGGAGCACCCAGCAGGGCCGACACCACGCAGTCGTCGCACGCGGGGCCTTTGGCCGCGCAGCCGACGCAATCGATGAGCATCGTGTTCATGGCCTCACCCTGGCAGCGCCCGCTGACAAAACGGCGTCCCCCTGGCTGCGCCGCGTGCGACGGGCATCGTCGGGCCCCGGCCGAGACCACGTGGTCTGCGCCGTCCCAGGGGCGGGGCCCGCAGGTCTGCGCCCAGGCAGGGAACTGTCAGTGGCCCGCCGTAGCGTTCCCGATCATGACCTCCGTCGCCGCGCAGCCCAGCTTCGAGGATCTCGGCCGTCCTTTGGCCACAACGCCCTTTGTGGTGGTCGACCTGGAGACCACGGGCGCGGGCCCCGACGCGACGATCACCGAGATCGGAGCCGTCCGGGTGTGCGGGGGCGAGGTCGAGGGCGAGTTCCAGACGCTGGTGAATCCCCACGCTCACATTCCGCCACTGATCTCGGTGCTCACCGGCATCACCGACGCCATGGTCGCCGACGCCCCACGGGCCGATCAGGTGATCCCGCCGTTCCTCGAGTTCGCGCGGGGCTCGGTGCTCGTGGCCCACAACGCGGGCTTCGACGTCGGCTTCCTCAAGCGGGCGTGCGCCGACCAGGGCGTGCGCTGGCCGGGATTCGGTGTGCTCGACACGGTCGCCTTGGCCCGCGGGGTCCTGACGCGCGACGAGGTCCCCAACGTGAAACTCGCCACCTTGGCCCGGCACTTCCACGTGGCGGATCCCCCCAACCACCGGGCGCTGACGGACGCACGCGCCACGGTGACGGTGCTGCACCGGCTTCTGGAGCGCGTGGGCAACCTGGGGGTGTCCACCGTGGAGGATCTTCTCGAGTTCACCCGGGGGGTCTCTCCGGAGCGCCGCGCCAAGCGAACGTGGGCCAAGCAGGTGCCGAGCGCTCCGGGGGTCTACCAGTTCGTCGCCGACCTCGCAGATCGCGACGGCCAGGTCCGTCGCCAGGTGCTCTACGTCGGCAAGAGCGTCAACCTGCGCTCCCGGGTGGGCAGCTACTTCACGGCGTCGGAGAAGCGTCCCCGGATGGAGGAGATGATCCGCATCGCCACGGGGGTGGAGACGACGACCTGCCGCACCGCGTTGGAGGCGGAGGTGCTGGAGTTGCGGCTCATCGCGGCGCACGCGCCGCGCTACAACCGTCGCTCCAAGTTCCCCGAGCGCCAGCAGTGGATCAAGCTCACCCGCGAGCCTTTCCCCCGGTTATCGGTGGTGCGCACCGTGGCCGACGACGGCGCCTGCTATTTCGGTCCCTTCTCGCGGCGCAGCGCGGCTGAGGACGCGATGCTCGCCCTCTACGACGCCTTCCCGATCCGGCAGTGCACGGCGCGCCTGTCCGAACGCACGCCGAGCGGTCGCTGCGCTCTGGGCGATCTCGGCAAGTGCGTGGCGCCCTGCGACGGCAGTATCGGGCGGGCTGAGTACGCCCGGTTCGTCGAGGAGGTGCGCGCCAGCCTGACGGTGGACGTCCGCGCCGTGGGGCATGCCCCGCGCGAGCGGCTCGCCGCGCTGATCGCCCAGGAACGGTTCGAGGAGGCGGAGCGGCTGACGGGTCGGCTGCGCGGGTTCGTGCGCGCCGCCACGCGCGCCCGCCGCGTCGGGGCCCTGGCCGGCTGTGCGCAACTGGTGGCCGTCCGCCGCGCCGAGGTGGGCTGGGACGCGCACGTGATCCGCTACGGGAGGCTGGCGGCGGCGGCCCATGCGCGACCGGGTGAGTCGGTCGTCGGGGTCGCCCGGGAGGCGATGGCGGTCGCCGAACAGGTGCCCACCCCGGTCCCGGGTCTGCCTGCGGCCAGCATCGAGGAAGCCGAACGGATCTGCTCCTGGCTGGAGGCTCCCGGCGTCCGCCTGATCGAGGTCGACGGCGAATGGGGCTGGCCGCTGCATGGGGCCATCGCCGAGGCCGAACTTCCGCGCTTCGCCCTGGGCGAGGCTCCGTCCGCCTCGCTAGGGTGAGCCCATGAACACCGCGATCGTCTTCATCTCCACCGCCGTCGACCAGGTCAGCGAAGTGGCCGATCGGGTCGCGGCCATGCCGGAGGTGACCGAGGTCTATTCGGTCACCGGTGACGTCGACCTGATCGCGATCGTGCGCACCCGGGAGATCGAACGCATCGCCGATGTCGTCACCGGTGGCATCAACAAGGTCCCGGGAGTGACCGGCACCAAGACTCACCTGGCGTTTCGCGCCTACTCCACCCACGATCTGGAAGCGGCCTTCTCCCTCGGCGAGTGAGGTGCGCGCTCCCGCACCGCTCCTCCCGCCGTCGGCCGGGGGCACGTCGTGCACGCACGGGTGGGGGCAACGGACTCGCCGTTACCCCCACCCGTGCGGGATGCGAGAGGCTCAGGCCTCGTCGATCTCCACCGACTCGATGACGACCGGCTCGATCGGGCGGTCGCCCCGGCCGGTGCGGACTTTACCGATCGCGTCGACGACGTCGCGCCCGGCCTGATCGGCCACTTCCCCGAAGATGGTGTGACGGAAGTTCAGGTGCGGGGTCGGAGTGACCGTGATGAAGAACTGCGAGCCGTTGGTGCCGGGACCCGCGTTCGCCATGGCAAGCAGGTAGGGCCGGTTGAACGACAGGTCGGGGTGGAACTCATCGCCGAACTGGTAGCCCGGGCCGCCGGTGCCGGTCCCGAGCGGGTCGCCGCCCTGGATCATGAATCCGTCGATGATCCGGTGGAACGTGACACCGTCGTAGAACTTGCCGGTGGTGGTCTGGCCGGTCTCAGCGTCGCGGTATTCCTGGGTCCCGTCCGCGAGCCCCACGAAGTTGGCAACGGTCTTGGGAGCCTGCTCGTCAAAGAGGTTGAGCGTGATGTCACCGTGGTTGGTGTGGAGCGTTGCCTTCTTGGCCACGTCGGTTCCTTTCATGCGCGGGCCCGCCATGCGGGCGTTACTCCCCCACGTTACCCAAGCCCACCCGGCGTCGCGACGCGGCCACGCCCCCGAGGCATCCCTGGGAATGACGTGCTGCCCCTGTGCCGCGAGGTGGGCCTTGGGTACGGTGGCTGCTACGCGATCACGCGAACCCAATCAACCAGGAGGAAAGACCGTGAGGAAACGGAAGAACCTCGAAAGCGTTGTCGGTGATACCACCCACGCCGCTCAGGATCTCGGCAAGGACGCCCTCGCTCAAGCGGGCGTGTACCTGCAGCAGGCCCAGGAATACCTGACCCCGCTGGCCCAGGACGCCAAGAAGAAGGGCGCCAAGTTCGCCGCCGACGCCGTCGACGCCGTGCAGCCCAAGCTGGATGAGGCCCTGAACCGGGTCTCCCCCGCCATCGACGAGGCCTACGCCCGTCTGGCCCCCGCAGTCGACACGGCTCGCGACAAGGTGCAGAACAATTTCATTCCCGCCGTCAGCGAATTGCTGCACAATGCGGCCGACGATCTGGCCAAGGTCGAGATCCCGGCCCTGGTCGAGCCGCCCAAGAAGAAGTCGGGCTGGAAGACCTTCGGCAAGATCCTGCTGGCCGGCGGTCTCCTCGTCGGCGTCGTCGTGGCGCTGCGCAAGTTCCTCGCGCCGAGCGACTCGGGTTGGTACGCGCATGAGCCCAGCCAGCCGTACGTCCCGACCTCCACCCAGAACCTCGTCGACGACCTGTCGAAGAAGTCCGATGAGACCGCTGACGCGGCCTCGGAATGGATCGACCAGGCGGGTGACAAGGCCGAGGCTGCCAAGGATGCGCTCGCGGACGCTGCCGACAAGGCCGGGGAGAAGCTGAACGACGCCAAGGACGACCTGGCTGATGCTGCCTCCGACGCCAAGGACGCCTTGAAGAAGGGCGCCTCGAATGTCAAGGAGAAGGCGGCCGACGCCGTCGCTGACGCGAAGAAGGCCGCGGAGGGTGATGCTGCCCCTTTCGTGGATAGCCCTTACGGGGAAGGTTCCTTCGTCGGAGCCGAGCCGCCGGAGGGCTTTCGCATCAAGGGCAACGAGCGGTCGATGAAGTTCCACGTCCCCGGTAACGGGGGCTACGAGCGGACGATCGCAGACGTGTGGTTCGCCGACGAAGCCGCAGCTCAGGCCGCCGGCTTCACCAAGGCGCAGCGCTAGCCACCAGGCACCAGCCAGGGGGCGCGATCCGTGCGGATCGCGCCCCCTGGCGCGTGCATGGATGCCACCACCGTCGCGTCCTCAACCTCACACTCGGCCCGATACGGCGGCCTTTCTGGATGACCGTTCGTCCCGAGGAGCCATCATGTCCGTCGCCCTGTTCTCCGTTTCGCCGTCAGGGAAGCGTCGCGTCGACCCCGACCGGTGGGTCGACGCGGCACCGTTTCGCGCGCATCTGACGCATCTGTGCGCCGCCTCGGGCCTGACCTGGCCGGTGGTCGCGTTGCACGCGGGGTTGACGCTGCGCCACGCCGACGCCCTCCTGCACGGCCGCGAGGGGCGTCCGGCGCGCCGACTTCCTCGGCCTGCTGCGCAACGACTGTGGCAGGTCGAGGTGAGCGATCTGCTGGTCCTGAGGCGCACTCTGCTCCCCGCCGACGCGACCGCGCATCGTGTCGCCGTCCTGCTGGAACGCGGCACCTCCGCGGCGCGTATCTGCGCCGACCTCGGCTGGCCACCGGCGCGGCTTCGGTCGCTGCTGGGGCGCGCCCCGGGTCGGGTGACCGCAGTGGAGGCGCTGGGGGTTCGGGCTCTGGCCGAATCCCTCGATCGGGTAGACCAGCGTTCACCGGTGCGCGACGCCCGTGCGGCCTAGGCTCAGCCCGTGCCCTCCCCCGTCGCGCCGCAGCTCGTCTCGATCGACGCCCTCCCCCTCCTCGCCTGGGGCTTGATCGGGGCGGCCCTGCTCGGGGTGGCGATGGCCGCCCTGGCGCCCCATGTCCTGCGCGCGCTGCCCGAGCCCCTGAACGATCCCGAGGCTCCCCGCTACAGCAGTTTGGCCACGCCCGGCTTCGTCGTCGCCACGGCCGCGTTGACGGCGCTGGGCAGCGCCGTGGTGGTGTGGCGCGCCGACCCCGCCCTCTGGCTCGCGTGGTCGTCGCTCACGACGGTCAACGTTCTGGCCTGCGCCATCGATGCCCGCACCACGTGGCTGCCCGCCCGGCTGTCGTGGGCCGGGTGGACCCTCGCCGCGCTGGGGATGCTCGCCGCCGGCGTGGCGGCATGGTCGTGGCTGCCGGTGGTGGCGGGCCTGGTCGGCGCGCTCGTCGTGGGTGGCTTCTTCCACGCCGTGTGGCGGCTCAGCGGGCAACTCGGCTACGGGGACGTCCGGCTGGCCACCACGGTGGGGGCGGTGACCGCGCTGTCCTCGCCCGCGCTGGCGCTGTGGGCTCTCCTCGCCGGTACTCTGCTCGGCGCCCTCACGGGGCTGGTCCTCCGCGCCTGCGGGCGCGTGGGCGGCTTCCCCTACGGGCCGGGGCTCCTCACGGGGGCATTCGTCGCCCTGCTCCTGCCCTGGGTGTGAGTCGCGGGCTGGGAACGTGTCGAGCGAGTCGGCGGGTGACCGCCAGTCCGCGGCTGTCCGACAGTCTGCGGTCAGCCCGCCAGCCTGTGGGTCACCTCGACCCACCGCTGCAGCAGCGAACTCGCCGTACCGTCGTTCAGCACGGCCGCAGCGCGCGCCAGGCGCGCGCGGAACTGCTCGGCGAGCGGCGCATCCGGGTCGGGGCCCTCGAACGCCAGGAGGGCGGCGGCCGCATTCAGCGCCACGATGTCGCGCACGGCCCCGGGCTTTCCTGCGAACGTGTCGCGCGCCACCTGCGCGTTGAAGGCGGGGTCACCGCCCACGAGGTCGGCCCGCACAGCGCGGGGGATACCCAGTTCCGCCGGGTCGAGGGACGTTTCCACCGCGCGCCCATCCGCAATCACCCAGACACGGCTCTGCGTGGTCGTCGTGAGTTCGTCGAGCCCGTCGCCGCCGTGGAAGACCAGACCGCGCTGTCCGCGCCCGGCGACCACGTCGGCCACGACACCTGCCATGACCGGGTCGGCGACGCCGATCGCCTGCGCATTCGGTCGCGCCGGGTTGGCCAGCGGACCCAGGAAGTTGAAGACGGTTCGGATGCCCAGCTCGCGCCGGGGAACGGCGGCGTTGCGCAGGGAGGGATGGTAGTGCGAGGCGAACAGGAAGACGATGCCGACCTCGTCGAACACCTGCGCCTGCGCCGCGGGGTCGAGATCGAGGACGACGCCCAGCGCTTCCAGGCAGTCAGCCGTTCCCGACGCCGACGAGGCGGCCCGGTTGCCGTGCTTGACGACGCGGGCCCCTGCCGCGGCGGCCGTCACGGCAGCCATCGTGGAGATGTTGACCGTGTTGGCCCGGTCGCCTCCGGTACCGACGATGTCGACGGCCTCGGCGGTGGGCAAGGAGATCGGACGGGCGTTCGCGAGCATGCCACTTACCAGGCCGGTGAGCTCCCCGGGGGTGACCCCCTTGGCTTGCAGGGCGACCATGAAGCCTGCGATCTGGGCCGACGTTGCGGCACCGGCCAGGATTTCGTTCATCGCCCAGGCTGCCGCATCCGAATCGAGGTCGGTGCCGGTCACCAGGCCGGTCAGCAGGTCAGGCCAGGTCTGGCTCACGAGACGTGCGCCTGCTTCCCCAGGCGCTCACGCAGCAACTCGGCGACGGGGGTCGGCAGCCGGACCGGGTCGATCGGGTAGGGCACGACCGCGTCGGCCCGAGACCAGGTGGCCAACCAGGCGTCCGCCACACGCTCGACCAGGAGCAGGAACGGCGGGCAGCCGGGGACCTCGTCCTTGGCCTGGCGGCACAGCCCCATCCCGCCGAGCGGGACGGCCTCGCCGTCGGCGATCACCAGGTCGATGCCGCCCTCATCCAACGTCTTGATGGCGGCCTGGTGCGTCGCGCACTCCACCATGGTGAGTTCGGGCACATCGGCCGCGACGCGCCGACCCAGTGCCACCTTGATCTGATCGCGGGTCCGGCGGTCGTCGGAGTAGATCAGGATGGTGGCCTTGGCGGCAGGTGCCTCTTCGCTCATCGCGTCCTCACTTCTTCCACGGGCAACGGCTGCCATGCTATCGCCCAGATCGGCCTGGCGGCGCACGGATCGCCCCTCCCGTGGTAGGGGCCGGGCCGTGGTGGCGCCGGCCGCCCAGATAACGAACGCTCATCTTTTAGCGGCTGGGTCCCGTACGAACGTGACCCCGGCACGGTTCAACGGTAATAATGGCGCCCGTGGCGAATACATCGAATACGAGCGCGGTCCCGGTCGTCCCTCACGGCGCACTCCACCCGGTGGCGCCCGCACGGCTGAACGGCATCAAGGGCCGTCCGGACATGTTGGCTGTCGGCACGGTGATCTGGCTCGCGAGCGAGCTGATGTTCTTCGCCGCGTTGTTCGCCGCCTACTTCAACCTGCGCAACGTCACCACCTCGATGGCCGCGCCCGGCGAGGAGACCATGTGGCAGTGGGGCAGCGCCCACTTCATGCAGAGCTGGTTCGGCATCGACGCCCCCTGGTTCTCACTGATCAACACCACCATCTTGGTGCTGTCCTCGATCACCTGCCAGGTGGGGGTTCACCGCGCGGAACGAGGGTTCGTCTCCCGCACCGGGGGGCTGCTCAACGTCGCCAAGTGGGGGATGCGCGAGTGGTACACGCTCACCTTCGTCATGGGGGCGGTCTTCCTCGGTGGTCAGGCCTACGAGTACGCCACGCTCGTCTCTGAGGGCTTCCTGCCGAGCACCAACGCCTACACGTCGGCCTTCTTCCTCGCCACGGGCTTCCACGGCCTGCACGTCCTCGGCGGCCTGATCCTGTTCATCTTCATGCTGGGCCGGACCTACATCGCACGCACCTTCACCCATGAGCACCGCGTCAGCGCCATCGTGGCCTCGTATTACTGGCACTTCGTCGACATCGTGTGGATCATCCTCTTCGCGGTGATCTACATCATCCGCTGACCGTCCGTCCCCACTTCGAAAGGCGCACACACCATGCGATCGGGTCATCCCAGAAGGCGGCGCAAGGCGGCGCGACCCCTCTCCCTCGTCCTGGCACTCGTCCTGCTCGGCTCCCTGTATGCGGCGTTGGTGCCGACAAGCCAGGTGGCTGCCGACAACGGCACCTCCGCCCAGGTCGCCGAGGGCAAGGCACTGTTTCAGGTGACCTGCTCCTCGTGTCACGGGCTCAACGGCGAGGGCACCTCGCAGGGCCCCTCCCTGATCGGCGTCGGCGCGGCCTCGGTCGACTTCCAGATGAGCACCGGCCGCATGCCCATGGCACGCCCCGGTGAGCAGGCTCCCCGCAAGGTGAACACCTACACCGCCGAAGAGATCGGCAGCATCTCCGCGTATGTCGCCTCGCTGGGCCCCGGCCCGGCGATCCCGAACTCGTCACAGTACGACTACTCCAACCTGACCGACGAGGAGATCGCCCGGGGCGGCGAACTGTTCCGCACGAACTGCTCCGCGTGCCACCAGGCCGCCGCCAACGGCGGGGCTCTGCCGAACGGCAAGTACGCCCCGTCGCTGCACGGCGTCGAGCCGCTGCACATCTACGAGGCCGTGCGCACCGGCCCGCAACAGATGCCCGTGTTCGCCGCGGGCGCCATCCCCGATGAGGACGTCGCCGCGATCATCGGTTACCTCAAGGGGATGGAGGAGGAGCCGTCGGCCGGCTTCACGCTCGGCGGGCTCGGCCCGGTCACCGAAGGTCTGTTCGGCTGGATCATCGGGATCGGCGGTCTGTGCCTGTTCGCCGTCTGGATCACTTCACGAGGAGCGCGAGCGAAATGACGCACGACCAGTCCACTCTGATCCCGCGTGAACAGGGCGACCCGGACGTCCCGGTGTCGGATCCCGGCATCGAGCCGCACGTCGAGCGCTACACCGACTCCGACCCGCGACTGAGCCAGCGCACCTATCACCAGGTGGTGGCGATCTTCGGTGTCGTGCCGATCCTCGCGATCGCCTTCGTGGTGATCTACTTCGCCGTCCCCCCCGCCGCGACCGCGGAGCTGCTGGGGTTGCGGTGGGCCGTCCAGCCCACCCTGCTGGGCCTGAGCGCCGGCCTGGGGGTCCTCCTCATCGGCATCGGCGCCATCCACTGGGCCCGCCAGCTCATGAACGACACCGAGATCTCCGAGGAGCGCCACCCGGTGGCGTCCACTCCGCAAGAGAAGGCGGGATTCCTCGCCGCCGTCAACGCAGGCGCCGAGGACGCTGGCATCAAGCGCCGCGGCATGCTGTTGGGATCCCTGGGGGGAGCCATCGGCATCATGGCCGTCCCTGCCCTGGTCACGCTCGCCGACTTGGGTCCGTGGCCGACCGCGGCGACGCGCAAGGAGACGTTGGAGCACACCTTGTGGGCCGACGGCGTACGCGTCGTCAACGACACCAACTGGGTCCCCCTCAAGGCCGCCGACATCGAGATCGGGCAACTCGTCAACGCCGAGCCGGAGAACCTGCGTGACCTCCACGGCACCGAGTACCAGAACATGAAGGCCAAGACGGCCCTCATCGTCGTCCGCATGGATCCGAACTCCATCAAGATCCCCGAGTCCCGTCAGGACTGGCAGGTCGGCGGGATCCTGGCCTACAGCAAGATCTGCACCCACGTCGGCTGCCCCATCTCCTTGTGGGAGCAGCAGACTCATCACCTGCTGTGCCCCTGTCACCAGAGCACGTTCGACCTCGCCGACTCCGGCGTCGTCGTCTTCGGCCCCGCAGCACGCTCGCTGCCCCAGTTGCCGCTCAAGGTCGACGCAGAAGGCTACCTCGTGGCCCAAAGCGACTTCACGGTCCCGGTCGGCCCCAGCTTCTTCGAGCGGGACTCCCGCAACGACTACAAGAAGGGTGACCGATAATGGCGAGGCCCGCTGAGATCTCCCCCGAGGCGCCCCTGCTCGACACCCAGGCCCCCACCGACGAGGACACACTCACCACGGTGCCGGGTCCCGTCGGCTGGCTGGACGAACGCCTCGGCGTCGCGAAGATCGGCAAGGCCGCCCTGCGTAAGGTCTTCCCCGATCACTGGTCCTTCCTGCTGGGCGAGATTGCACTGTACTCGTTCATCGTCCTGCTGCTCACGGGGCTGTTCCTCACCATCTGGTTCAAGCCGTCGATGGCCGAGATCGAGTACGAGGGCAGCTACCAGTTGCTCCGCGGGCTGCCGATGTCGCAGGCCTTCGAGTCGACCCTGCATCTGAGCTTCGACGTGCGCGGCGGCCTGCTGGTCCGCCAGATCCACCACTGGGCGGCCATCTTGTTCATGGCGTCCATGACGGTGCACATGCTGCGCATCTTCTTCACCGGCGCCTACCGCAAGCCGCGCGAACTGAACTGGCTCATCGGCGTCGTGCTGTTGTCGCTGTCGATGATCGCCGGCATGACCGGCTACTCGCTGCCCGATGACCTGTTGTCCGGCACGGGCCTGCGGTTCACGCAGGGTGCCATCTTGTCGGTGCCCGTGATCGGCACCTGGGTGCAGTTCTTCGTGTTCGCGGGCGAATACCCAGGCGACGCGATCATCGCCCGGTTCTACATGGCTCACATCCTGTTGATCCCGGCCATCCTGCTGGCCCTCATCGGCGCGCACATGGCACTGCTCGTGTACCACAAGCACACGCAGTTCCCCGGTCCCGGGCGCACCGAGAAGAACGTCGTGGGCTACCCGATGTTCCCGGTCTACATGGCCAAGGCGGGCGGGTTCTTCTTCATCGTGTTCGGCGTCCTGATCCTCATGGGTGCCACCATGTCGATCAACCAGGTGTGGCTCTACGGCCCGTACAACCCCGCCCAGGTCACCGCTGGTTCCCAGCCTGACTGGTACATGGGGTGGGTGGAAGGCGCAGTCCGGATCATGCCGGGCTTGGAGTCCCACTGGGGCCCCACCACCTGGTCGTGGAACATCTTCCTCCCCTTCGCCGTACTGATGGGCATCTTCTACACGTCACTGGCGTTGTGGCCCTTCGTCGAGTCATGGATCACGGGAGACAAGCGCGAGCATCACCTGTTGGATCGGCCCCGGAACGCCCCGACGCGGACGGCACTCGGTGTGGCGGGCATGACCTTCTATGGGTTGTTGTGGACCGGTGGCGGCAACGACATCATCGCCACACATTTCCACCTGTCGCTCAACGCGGTGACGTGGTTCTTGCGCTTCGCGGTCTTCCTCGGCCCGGTGGTGGCGTTCCTCATCACGAAGCGCATCTGCCTGTCCCTGCAGCGGGCCGACCGCGAACGGCTGTTGCACGGGTCGGAGTCGGGGATCATCACCCAGAGCCCGGAGGGAGGGTTCTCCGAGCCGCACACGCCGATCTCGCACGATGAGGCGTACACGCTCACCCAGCACACGCAGCACACTCCGCTGGAGGAGACCCCGACCGTCGACGAGCACGGCGTTCGCGTCAAGAATCCCGACGCCGTCAGCGGCTTCCGGGCACGGCTCTCACGCTGGTACTCCGGCGATGACATCCCGATTCCGTCGCGCAGTGAGATCGCCGATGCCGCCCATCACGGAGATGAGAGCCACAGCGACGCCGAGCCGGGCGAGCTCGAGGCGGAGGACACCACGTCCGAACGCCAGCTCCACTAGGCGCTCCGAAGCAGAAGTTCTGTCAGCCGTGCGCGAGGGGCGGTGGCCATCCAGGGTCGCCGCCCCTCGCGCACGACTACGCTGAGGGTCGTGCGTTTCACCACCGGCAAGCCCGATCATGATCTGACCTACGACGACGTCTTCATGTCGCCGACGCGATCCTCCGTCCGCTCCCGCATGGAGGTCGATCTCACGTCGACCGATGCGCTGGGCCTCCCGACCCCGCTCGTCGTCGCCAATATGACCGCCATCTCCGGGCGTCGCATGGCCGAGACGGTCGCGCGGCGCGGCGCGGTCGCGATCATTCCGCAGGACCTCTCCCCCGCCGCGGCGACCGACGCGATCGCCCGCGTGAAGTCGGCGCACACCGTCTTCGACACCCCGATCCGGGTGACGGCCGACATGATCGTCGGGGACGCGCTACCGCTCATCCCCAAACGGGCTCACGGCGTCGCGGTCGTGCTGGAGGACGGCGCCCCCGTGGGCTTGTTGTCCGCCGCAGAGGCGGCCGGCATGGATCGCTTCGTGCCGGTGCACGAACTGATGACGACCGATCTCACTCTGGTGCCCGCCACGATCACACCCCAGGAGGCGTTCGATCTGCTCACCGAGCAGCGACGCAAGATCGCCATCGCGGTCGACGGGGCCGGGCAACTGGTCGGTGTCCTCACGCTCAAGGGCGCCATGCGCTCAGCCCTGTACGCGCCCGCCGTCGACGCCCAGGGCAGACTCCGCATCGGGGCCGCGGTCGGCATCTCAGGTCCCACCCAGGAGCGGGCGGACGCCCTCCTGGAGGCCGGAGCGGACGTGTTGGTCATGGACACCGCGCACGGCCACCAGGACCGGATGCTGGAGACCCTGCGCCTGGTCCGCGAGGTGCGCGACGCGCACGCGGCCCGCACCGGCGTCCGGGTGCCGTTGGTGGGCGGCAACATCGTCACCGCCGAGGGCACCAACGACCTGATCGAGGCCGGCGCCGACATCGTGAAGGTGGGCGTCGGTCCGGGTGCCATGTGCACCACACGGATGCAAACGGGAGTGGGGCGGCCGCAGTTCTCCGCGGTGCTGGACTGCGCCGCAGCTGCCGCCGACCTCGGCAAGGCGATCTGGGCCGACGGCGGCGTCCGGCACCCTCGCGACGTTGCCCTCGCTCTGGCCGCTGGTGCGGGTGCCGTCATGGTGGGTTCGTGGTTCGCGGGTACGCACGAGTCCACGTCCCCGCTCATGCGTGACGCGGACGGACGCGCCTACAAGGAGTCCTTCGGGATGGCTTCCGCCCGCGCCGTCCGCGCCCGGACCAAGGAGCAGAGCTTCTTCGATCGAGCCCGGGCGTCTTTGTTCGAGGAGGGCATCTCCTCGTCGCGCATGTACCTCGACCCCGCGCGGCCCGGCGTCGAGGACCTCATGGACTTCATCACCTCCGGAGTCCGCTCCTCGTGCACGTACGCGGGCGCCCGGACGCTTGCTGACTTTCACGCGCGGGCCACGGTGGGCGTGCAGTCACGCTCCGGCTACGAGGAAGGCCGCCCGCTCCACGTCAGCTGGTAGTCGGGGCCGTCCGCACCTCCTGAGGCTCTGGCGGCCAGGGCACCTCCTGATGTCCGGGCGGACAGGGCTCCAACGACGGCACCGAGGGGCAACCCGACCCAACCGCGCCATGGACGCCGGCGCCCGCGCTACGCGCACGACAACGCGGCCCCGGAACCATGCTGGTTCCGGGGCCGCGTTGTCCGGGCTCAGTGCTTGTAGTCGCCCGTGTAGAACTCGTAGGCCCAGCCGCAGGCGGCCCAGATGCCGAGGCCGACGCCGAGCAGGCTGATCCACCATCC
>RRZT011714949.1_pt1 | contig 48204 bp, 33 predicted proteins | sample 2165551 | NCBI WGS metagenome assembly RRZT01 (sample SAMN10456910, study PRJNA506462) | wastewater metagenome | biome: wastewater; feature: sludge; material: wastewater sludge; isolation source: wastewater sludge with Escherichia coli K12::gfp cells carrying plasmid... | place: USA: Moscow, Idaho... | reverse complement strand
CTCGGAAGAACCAATGGTGTTGGTGCCAACGGCCTGACCATTTTTCGGCGCAGGCGCATGCCACAGATCGGCAACCATATTTACGCAACGCAGGTCGATGGCTGCGGATTGCGGATATTCTTCTTTGTCGATCCAGTTTTTATTGATCGACAAATCCATCAATTTATGGACGTTTTCGTCGTCCCAGGTCTGGCAGAAAGTGGCCAGGTTCTGACGAGCGTTGCCATCAAGATATAATTCATCATTGATAATCTGAAATGCGACATCATCGCGCATTTCGTGCAGCGGAAATCGTTTTGACTCCGCGATAGTAGAAATGGCCTTTGCGCCAAAACGTGAATCGAGTAGTTCTGAGCGGAAATCCGTTAACAGCTTCTGGTCCATTTCGAACTCCTTAAATTTATTTGAAGGCAATAAAAAAGTAGGATTTATCCGCAATGGAAGCAAGGCATTACAGGCTTAATTTAAATAACAAAATCCTAAGCAGAAAAACGACTTTTTATAATATAAACATTTAACATGATAATATTAAAAACAGACTTTATTATCGTAATAAAAATCGCCCAAACATTGCTGTTCGGGCGATCAAATTAATTATTGTTTATCCTGCATATACGGCGTGTACACCCCGTTCAGACTGTGCAGGAAAGCTACGATATCATCCACATCCTCCTGCGGCAGCTCTTTGCCTACCTGATAGCGCAGCATCAGTTTCACCGCCCCGTCCAGCGTCGGCACGTCACCGCGATGGAAGTACGGTGCCGTTAAAGCAACGTTACGTAAACCGGGTACTTTCTGACGCAATTTATCACGCTCTTCTTTAGTCACATTCATACGACCAATATCCGCCGCCGTAATTTCCCCAAAGTTAAAGTCTTTTTTCAGCCCCAACGGTTCAAAGGAACGTCCGCCGAGAATAATACCACCATGACAAGTTGCACATTTATTATCTTTAAATAATTGATAGCCTTTTTTCTGTTGCGCCGTCAGCGCATTTTCATCTCCGCGCAACCATTTATCAAATGGGGAATCCGGCGTAATTAATGTTTTCTCAAATTCAGCAATGGCATCAGTAATATTTTCGCCACTGAAACCTTGCGGATAGACTTCGAGGAACTGCGTTTTAAGCTGCGGATCTTTTTCCAGCTTAGCAATAATTTCGTCCCAGGATTTCGACGCCATTTCAATCGGGTTCAACGGCGGTCCACCAGCCTGATCCTGCAATGTTGCCGCACGACCATCCCAGAACTGCTCAACGTTAAATACTGAGTTAAATACCGTCGGCGCGTTAATCGGCCCAACTGCGCCACCAACACCAATCGATGTTTTTCTGCCATCGACGCCCCCCGCATTCAACGCATGGCAATGAGCGCATGAAATGGTGCTATCAGCCGATAAACGGGGATCGTGATACAGCGCAAAACCCAACGCCACTTTTTGCGCATCGGTAGGCAGTTTTTGCGGGATGGGCTGCACCGGTTCATTGCGATGTTCCGGAGCAGTATCATTGCTGGCGTAATATTCCGCGCGCTGTTTTGCAATCCAGGCCAGTATTTCCGCCCGCTCTTCATCACTCACCTTACCCGCCCAGTGTAGCGCGGTATAACGCGTTGGTGGCATAGTTTCATACTGCATCACCCATTCAATCTTATTCAAATCGCTTTGCGAAACGGGTTTATCAGCCAGCAGTGCCGCACGCACGGCCTCAAGGTTAAAAGATTTATATCCAAGCTTAATGTCGTAATCCATCAACTGTTTCGCGCCAGGAATATAATAATAGGCGGGTAATTCTGCCGAAGGCGTGTGGCAATAGTCGCATCCTTTTTCGCGGAGAAAGCCTAAAACCTTATTATTTTCACTGACAGCAGATGCCTGAACATCGGCCTGTTTACTGCGTTTATTATCGTGGTACCACACATAACCAGATAACCCTAAATAGCAAATCGCGACGCCAGCCAGGCCGATCGCGGTAATACGTGAGACCATTTTCATTATTCTTCCCTCACGGTGGTGAGTTATTGTGACCCAGAAAATTTTCCAGAATGCTGCAAACGTCTCTGCGAGACAAAGCCATCATAAAAAACAGGGAGATACGCTTTTTGATAGGAATCAATCAATTACATGAATATAAACTATCAATAAGATAGCCTGTGCCTATTACCCAGATCAGGAATGGCATATCATGATTGCGGCGAGAGCAGGATTGAATGTTCTGAAAATGAAAAACAACACCAAATCGGTATTTTTATAAATTCCATTGATATTAGTGCGTTATATTTTTTGACAGGTTAATAAACGTGATCCACCGCACGCTTTGTCGCCCACCAGGCGGAGCGAATGACTACCCTTAAAGAAAAGCCGATAATTAGCGACGAATTTCGGAGGTTGGATCCTTATGCTCAATCAGAAAATTCAAAACCCTAATCCAGACGAACTGATGATCGAAGTCGATCTCTGCTATGAGCTGGACCCGTATGAATTAAAACTGGATGAGATGATCGAGGCAGAACCGGAACCCGAGATGATTGAAGGGCTGCCTGCCTCTGATGCGCTGACGCCTGCCGATCGCTATCTCGAACTGTTCGAGCATGTTCAGTCGGCGAAAATTTTCCCCGACAGTAAAACCTTTCCCGACTGCGCACCTAAAATGGACCCGCTGGATATCTTAATCCGCTACCGTAAAGTGCGCCGTCATCGTGATTTTGACTTGCGCAAGTTTGTTGAAAACCACTTCTGGCTGCCGGAGGTCTACTCCAGCGAGTATGTATCGGACCCGCAAAATTCCCTGAAAGAGCATATCGACCAGCTGTGGCCGGTGCTAACCCGCGAACCACAGGATCACATTCCGTGGTCTTCTCTGCTGGCGCTGCCGCAGTCATATATTGTCCCGGGCGGCCGTTTTAGCGAAACCTACTATTGGGATTCCTATTTCACCATGCTGGGGCTGGCGGAAAGTGGTCGGGAAGATTTGCTGAAATGCATGGCCGATAACTTCGCCTGGATGATCGAAAACTACGGTCACATCCCCAACGGCAACCGCACCTATTATTTGAGCCGCTCGCAACCACCGGTTTTTGCGCTGATGGTGGAGTTGTTTGAAGAAGATGGTGTACGCGGTGCGCGCCGCTATCTCGACCACCTTAAAATGGAATATGCCTTCTGGATGGACGGTGCAGAATCGTTAATCCCTAATCAGGCCTATCGCCATGTTGTGCGGATGCCGGACGGATCGCTGCTCAACCGTTACTGGGACGATCGCGACACGCCGCGTGACGAATCCTGGCTTGAGGACGTTGAAACCGCGAAACATTCTGGTCGCCCGCCCAACGAGGTGTACCGCGATTTACGCGCGGGGGCGGCCTCCGGTTGGGATTACTCTTCCCGTTGGCTGCGTGATACTGGTCGTCTGGCGAGCATTCGTACCACCCAGTTCATCCCCATCGATCTGAATGCCTTCCTGTTTAAACTGGAGAGCGCCATCGCCAACATCTCGGCGCTGAAAGGCGAGAAAGAGACAGAAGCACTGTTCCGCCAGAAAGCCAGTGCCCGTCGCGATGCGGTAAACCGTTACCTCTGGGATGATGAAAACGGCATCTACCGCGATTACGACTGGCGACGCGAACAACTGGCGCTGTTTTCCGCTGCCGCCATTGTGCCACTCTATGTCGGTATGGCGAACCATGAACAGGCCGATCGTCTGGCAAACGCCGTGCGCAGTCGGTTACTGACACCTGGCGGGATTCTGGCAAGCGAGTACGAAACCGGTGAACAGTGGGATAAACCCAACGGCTGGGCACCGTTACAATGGATGGCGATTCAGGGATTTAAAATGTACGGCGATGACCTTCTGGGTGATGAAATCGCGCGAAGCTGGCTGAAGACGGTGAATCAGTTCTATCTGGAACAGCACAAACTGATCGAAAAATACCATATTGCCGATGGTGTTCCCCGCGAAGGCGGCGGTGGCGAGTATCCGTTGCAGGATGGGTTTGGCTGGACTAACGGTGTGGTACGCCGTTTAATTGGTTTGTACGGCGAACCATAATATTTTTACAGCCAGCCGCTAACTTCCTGCTGGCTGTAAAATTATCCTCTTCAGGAGGAGATATTTAACATCATTGCCGCCTGGGTGCGATTTTTCACTTCCAGACGGCGATACAGGGATTCCAGATGCGCTTTTACCGTTCCGGTACTGATATTCAGCGCTCTGCCGATCTCCTTATTTGATTCGCCCGCCGCTAACATGGTTAAAATCTCCCGCTGGCGGGCGCTTAACGATTTGAGATCTTTAATGTCCTTTTCCGGCGTCGTCCGCCAGTCTCCAGGCAGAAACATCATCCCCATCGCCGCACTATTTACCGCCAACGCAAATGTCTCGACGGTTGAATCACGAGGCACAATGGCCAGCACATTAAAATGGATAACTTCCTGTAACCACCGTTTATTGCAATCCGTCGCCGTAATTAACACCTTAACCTCAGGAAATTGCACCACGGTTTTTTGCAGCAACCAGTAGCAAAACTCACCATCCTGATCGCCATCGAGCATAACTAAGGCTTCAGGGTAACTTTCCAGCTTTTGCCATAACTCGTCTGCCTGACTGGCCCCCTGAATACTCACTCCTGGAATACGCTGCTGTAAACTGATTTTCATTCCATGAATAAATATTGACTGCCTGTCAAACATGACTATTTGCATAACTGAATCTCCACCTGAATACGTTAAAAAGACTTAAGTAGTGGAAGGGTATTACCCGCGAGAAAAAATAAGAATTCGCCATTTGGCGGTGGCCATTCTACAGAGATGACGTGTAGAAAATAGTTACCGATATAAATAGTTACAGCTAAACGCCTGAAATTACATGTCGAGGGCACTATTTAAAACAATTTTGAGGATTTCCTTATATTGGTGGTTAGTACGCATGCAATTAAAAATGAAATTCCGCGACCACAAGCCAAAATAACAAACGGCAAGGAGACAAAAATAAGCACAAATAGCCAACACGTCCTCTGTTCACTTTAAAGGGAATCGCTGAAAAATACGCTCTGTTTAAGGGGATTCACCTTTCTCAGAAAGCTATTCCGCCCTTTTCCTGCTGAGAAATCGCCACATTCGGCATGACAACATTGTGAAACCCGGCATTAGATGTTAGAAAAAACAATAAACAATGCGATATGCGCGTTACTGTTTCGCTGTGAACAACAATCGGTCAAAGAAATGGATAAAATTCACGCAATGCAGTTGTTCATCAAAGTCGCGGAGCTGGAAAGTTTTTCCCGCGCAGCGGATTTCTTTGCTTTGCCAAAGGGAAGTGTTTCGCGCCAGATACAGGCACTGGAACATCAACTTGGCACCCAGCTTCTCCAGCGCACCACGCGACGGGTCAAACTCACGCCAGAAGGCATGACCTATTATCAACGAGCAAAAGATGTGTTGAGTAATCTCAGCGAACTGGACGGTCTGTTTCAACAGGATGCCACCAGTATCAGCGGTAAATTACGCATCGACATCCCGCCAGGAATCGCGAAAAGCCTGTTACTGCCGCGCCTGTCGGAATTTCTCTATCTGCATCCGGGAATTGAGCTGGAACTGAGTAGCCATGACCGTCCGGTAGATATTCTTCATGATGGTTTTGATTGCGTGATACGCACTGGCGCGTTACCGGAAGATGGCGTTATCGCCCGTCCCCTCGGCAAACTGACCATGGTCAACTGTGCCAGTCCGCACTATCTGACGCGCTTTGGTTATCCGCAAAGCCCCGATGATCTGACTTCACACGCAATAGTGCGTTATACACCGCACCTGGGTGTACATCCGTTAGGTTTTGAGGTTGCCAGCGTTAATGGCGTCCAGTGGTTTAAGTCTGGCGGCATGTTGACGGTAAACAGTAGCGAAAACTATCTCACCGCCGGTCTTGCCGGTCTGGGGATTATTCAGATCCCGCGCATTGCCGTGCGCGAAGCCCTGCGTGCCGGGCGGCTTATTGAAGTATTACCTGGCTACCGTGCCGAGCCGCTCTCCCTTTCGCTGGTTTATCCGCAGCGTCGGGAGCTTTCCCGGCGTGTAAACCTGTTTATGCAGTGGCTGGCTGGCGTAATGAAAGAGTACCTGGACTGACCGACTATACTTTTTAAGAATGACCACGACAGAAGGACAAAAGAGCGGATGACGCAGGAAAACGAGATCAAACGTCCCATCCAGGATCTGGAGCACGAGCCGATTAAGCCGTTGGATAATAGCGAGAAAGGCAGCAAAGTTAGCCAGGCGCTGGAAACCGTCACCACCACTGCCGAAAAAGTCCAACGCCAACCGGTTATTGCGCACCTGATTCGCGCGACAGAACGCTTTAACGATCGGCTGGGTAACCAGTTTGGTGCGGCTATCACCTATTTCTCATTTTTGTCGATGATACCAATTTTGATGGTGTCGTTTGCCGCAGGGGGCTTTGTGCTGGCCTCCCATCCGATGTTGCTACAGGATATCTTCGACAAAATTCTGCAAAACATCAGCGATCCGACGCTAGCCGCCACGTTGAAAAACACCATCAACACCGCCGTTCAGCAGCGTACGACTGTAGGGCTTGTCGGCCTGGCGGTGGCACTTTATTCCGGCATCAACTGGATGGGTAACCTGCGTGAAGCGATTCGTGCCCAGTCGCGCGATGTCTGGGAACGCTCGCCGCAAGATCAGGAGAAGTTCTGGGTAAAATATCTGCGAGATTTTATTTCGCTGATTGGTTTGTTGATTGCGCTGATTGTGACGCTTTCGATCACCTCGGTTGCCGGTTCGGCGCAGCAAATGATTATTAGCGCCCTGCACCTGAACAGCATTGAGTGGCTGAAACCGACGTGGCGATTGATTGGCCTGGCGATTTCCATCTTCGCCAACTATCTGCTTTTCTTCTGGATCTTCTGGCGGTTGCCGCGCCACCGTCCGCGCAAAAAAGCCCTGATTCGCGGAACATTTCTGGCTGCTATTGGTTTTGAAGTGATTAAAATCGTGATGACCTACACCCTGCCATCGTTGATGAAATCCCCCTCTGGCGCAGCATTTGGTTCCGTGCTGGGGCTGATGGCATTTTTCTACTTCTTCGCCCGTTTGACGCTGTTTTGCGCGGCGTGGATTGCCACCGCCGAATATAAAGACGACCCGCGAATGCCGGGGAAAACGCAGCCTTAAAATAGGCCGGATGCGGCGTAAACGCCTTATCCGGCATACGATTTTATTCGGCCTGGCTCCCCGTAGGCCGGATAAGATGCGCCAGCATCGCATCCGGCTATAATGCGCACATAACCTCTTGAAACTCGTCCCCAGAGCCTCTTCAGCCATCTATTTGGGAGCAAACAATTTCATTCCAACTCATAACCCCAGCATATAAATCCAGTTGGTAACTTTTATTTAACCTGAAACCAGTTTTATCCACTATTTATAAAATTATGTGAAGCATTTCATAGAAGAAAAATCACTGGCCTAAACATTATCCCCTTTTTGCCTGATTTTTGACCATTTCCGCGATTTGTTACACATTGAAATATCACTTTTGCTGTGCGTAATATGGCTATTCGTTAGCCAAAAAATAAGAAAAGATTATGCAAGCAACAGCCACAACACTCGACCACGAGCAAGAATACACGCCGATCAACTCGCGTAATAAAGTCCTTGTCGCCTCTCTCATTGGCACAGCCATTGAGTTCTTCGACTTTTACATTTACGCCACTGCGGCCGTTATTGTGTTTCCGCATATCTTCTTCCCGCAGGGCGATCCTACGGCAGCAACGCTACAGTCGCTCGCCACCTTCGCCATCGCCTTCGTCGCGCGCCCCATTGGCTCTGCCGTTTTTGGTCATTTTGGCGATCGCGTTGGGCGTAAAGCGACGCTGGTCGCCTCGTTGCTAACGATGGGGATTTCGACCGTGGTGATTGGTCTGCTGCCGGGCTATGCCACGATTGGTATTTTCGCCCCGCTGCTGCTGGCGCTGGCTCGATTTGGTCAGGGTCTGGGCTTAGGCGGTGAATGGGGCGGCGCGGCGCTGCTGGCGACTGAAAACGCCCCACCGCGCAAACGTGCACTGTATGGCTCCTTTCCGCAGCTGGGCGCACCGATTGGCTTCTTCTTTGCCAATGGCACTTTCTTGCTGCTTTCCTGGCTACTGACCGACGAGCAGTTTATGAGCTGGGGCTGGCGTGTGCCATTTATCTTCTCGGCGGTGCTGGTCATTATCGGCCTGTATGTTCGCGTGTCGCTGCATGAGTCGCCGGTGTTTGAGAAAGTCGCTAAAGCGAAAAAACAGGTGAAGATCCCGCTGGGTACGCTGCTGACCAAACATGTTCGCGTAACCGTACTGGGTACGTTCATTATGCTGGCAACCTATACGCTGTTTTACATCATGACGGTCTACTCTATGACCTTTAGTACCGCCGCCGCGCCAGTTGGGCTTGGCCTGCCGCGTAACGAAGTGTTGTGGATGTTGATGATGGCAGTTATTGGTTTTGGCGTGATGGTGCCAGTCGCTGGATTACTGGCTGATGCCTTTGGTCGCCGTAAAAGCATGGTAATCATCACCACGCTGATCATCCTGTTCGCGCTGTTCGCCTTTAACCCACTGCTCGGTTCTGGCAACCCGATTCTGGTTTTTGCCTTCCTGCTGCTGGGGTTAAGTCTGATGGGTCTGACCTTCGGGCCAATGGGTGCGCTGTTACCAGAGCTGTTTCCGACAGAAGTGCGTTACACCGGAGCATCGTTCTCTTACAACGTAGCGTCGATTCTCGGGGCTTCCGTTGCGCCATATATCGCAGCCTGGTTGCAGACTAACTACGGGCTAGGTGCGGTGGGGTTATATCTGGCGGCGATGGCTGGCTTGACGTTAATCGCCCTGCTGCTGACCCATGAGACGCGACATCAGTCGTTGTAATAAGAGTGAAAAGCCTGATGCGCTACGCTTATCAGGCCTGAATTTCCATACAATATATTGAATTCGCAAGGATTTGTAGGCCGGATAAGGCGTTCACGCCGCATCCGGCATGAACAAAGCACACTTTGCCAACAATCTAAATCTGTTTAATTGCCGGATGTCAGACATCCGGCAATTATCATCACTTCTTCATCTGCGACAAAATCGTCCGACACTGATTAGCCTCCCCTTCGGAAGGTGAGATCAGTGCCAGTAACGCCGCCGCCGGTGTTACCAGCGTTGCCAGTGCCGCAGCAACAGCACCACGGGCAATCAGCGGTCCGGCTTTCACCCCAGCCTGCGGATTTTTAAACGTCCCCCGCACATACAGCGGCGAACGCAGTGTGATAATCCGAATTCCTTTACTCTCCGGATCAATAGTCAAATCCAGCTGTTCCGAAGCAAAACTTGCCGTGCCGGTAACATTAATCAACGCGTTCTCAGTATCGAAAGCAAAAATCTGCGGGCGCGCCACGCCGTTGGCAATATTCAGATTCGCCGCCGCGCAGTTCACCCGCACCTCATCATCACCAAATATCGCACCGACAATGTAGTTGCCGACATTCAGCCCAACAATCTCCATCAGGTTGCGGCTCACCAGCCCGTCATTCATCAACAGTTTCAGGTTGCCGTTACTGTTGCCTAAAAGTGCCGCCACCGAGTTACCGCTACCGCGTAGTTCCGCGTCACCGTTCATTTCCCCCAGCGTCTTCTGCATCAGTTCCACATCGGGCATCAGTTCTTTCAGTTTCAGTCGACGAGCCTGAATATCTGCCCGCCCCTGCATCGGCTTTTTATCGCCTTCCAGATGAATATTCGCCGCAATGCTGCCGCCCGCCATGCCAAATTTCAGCGGTTGCAGGCGCAGGTCAGCATTTTTGAGGATGATATGAGTAGAAAGATCGCTAATCGGCAGGCTACTGCCATGCTCAATGCGCCGCCCTTTGAAGCGAACATCGGCATCCATAACGTCCCATTTATCGGTTTCGAAGCGGTCATAAGGCAGCACTTTGCCCGCAGGCTGAACGCTTTTTTCGCCCTTCTTCTGTTCAGACCGTTTCGACTTTTCTGCCCCTTTCCCGGAATCAACGCCAATCAACGGTCCCAGGTCCGCCAGCCGCAATTGCCGCGACTCGACATCACCTTCCAGTTTTGGTCGTGGCTTTCCGGTGGTGTAGACCAGAGAACCGTGGATATCGCTATCACCAATTCGCCCATTAAAACCGCGATAATCAAAGACCGACGATTTTTCAGTGTCGATTTTCGCTACCAGCCGACCATCCGTTTCAAACGGCGGGGTATCGGGCAGCAGAACGCCCGTCAGTTCATAGAGATCACCCAGTGAATCGCCAGAAAATTTAAGCCGTAAATCGACACCGCCCATCTTCATTGGGTCATTCACGACGCCATCAAAAGCAACACGGGTGTTACCAGAGCGGAAATCAGCCTGTACCGGAAACGGCGTCCCTTCGCCACGCAGCGCCAGCATACCGCCTATTTTTCCCGTACCCGTGAGCGGTTCACCGTTATATCGTCCCTGCGCCTTCAGGCCAAAAACGTAATCGCCCACCTTTTCTTTATCCGCTTTACCTTTCGATCCAGTAACTTCGCTGAACGGCAGCGGCTTGCCTAAGGGATCAACAAAAATCTCCAGATCCGCTTTGCTTACTTTGTCATCAATGGCGATCCGCCCTTGATCGAAAAGAATATTATCCAGCCGAAACGACCATGCCGACGGCTTTGCATTCGCGTCTTTGTTATCATCGTTGGCAAGATTAAACGTCCAGTTATTGTTCTTTTCAGAGAGGCGAATCAGGCGCGCGTCGGGCTTTTCGAGCTTGATCCACGGCAGCCAGACCGTTTTGGTCAGCAGCGCCAGCGGGGCCAGCGTTGCCTCTACGCGTGGCAAATGCACCATCGTGACTTCGGGAATATCCGGTGGATTGCCAAGAATGATGTCTTCCGCGTGTACATGGGGCCACGGCACCCAGCTGCGCCAGCCAGTTTCTTGTTTTTGCCGCTCCCACACCACGCCCAGATCGCCACGGATAGCGAACGGACGATTCAACTCCGCAGAGACTTTCTGGTTGATAGTCGGTTTGAGTCGATTCCAGTCAAAAGTTGCAATCAAAATGATCGCCACGACAATCAACAACAAGAAAGCCCCTGAAATCGCAGCGGTTATTTTGCCTGCCTTGCTCATCGTTCGCTTCCTCATATTCTTCCTGTGCCAGTCCTAAAGATAGTCCAGCCAGGCGGAAAATGAGGCAGCTTATAGCGCCAGAACCGCCGTATTCAGCGTTTCTATCGGTGCCGGGCGTGAAAGAAACCAGCCTTGTGCGGCGAATGCGGGCGAGTTCTGAACATCACGCCACTCTTCCGGCGTTTCTACGCCCTCGACAATCACCCCGCGACAATAGCGATTCATTAGATGTAAAAGCTGAGAAAAGAGTGTGCGTCCTTCCGGCGACTGACGCAGCATCACAAACAGTTCTCGCGCGATTTTGATGTAGTCATAACGCACTTCACTTAGCGCAGAGAAATTTGCCATCCCGGTACCAAAATCATCCAGCCACAGCGGGCCAAATTCACACATCGAGGCAAAGGTTGAATCTTTCGGCAGACGGATATGCTCCACCAGTTCGAAACGCAGCCAGGGAAGACGCTCAATCTGGCGCAGGATTTTTGGTTGCTGACGCAGGGCGATGAGCGTAGGGCCATCAATATTGACCGATGCCAGCAGGCCGTGCTCTATAAAGAAGTCGGCTTTTTGCGCCAGCAAATCAATCTGCTCTTTCACAACCTCCATCCGATGGCTGACGGTGATTTCAGTAAAATAGCGATCCGGCGGCAGGCGTTGCGAAGGGTTCAAGGGATGCGTGACCACCGTTAATAGCTCCACGGCCATTAACCGCCCGCATGTTTGATAGATCGGCTGCCAGGTGTAAGCACGCTCACACTGCAACCAAAAACGCCGTTCCTGCAAGCTCTCGATGCTTGCTTCAGGGTTGCTTATTCGCTGGATAACCTGCCTTATCATCAAAGATGTCCTGTGTTTAAAAGTGATGCTGCCCGGACTCGACAAAGATTATCGGCGCGTAAGGGCAGAACTTTACCGCCTGGCCGGGGTAAATTTCCTCACTCCACAACGGAATCTTTCAGGAATACGTTCTGGCTCAAAAAAATAATGGAACACTGTTTTAATATGGTTGACCAGCAAACCACCACAGCGCAAACTAACGCTAATTTTTTACAGATCAGGTTCACGACTATGTCCAAAAAGATTGCCGTGATTGGCGAATGCATGATTGAGCTTTCCGAGAAAGGCGCGGACGTTAAGCGCGGTTTCGGCGGCGATACCCTGAACACTTCCGTCTATATCGCCCGTCAGGTCGATCCTGCGGCATTAACCGTTCATTACGTAACGGCGCTGGGAACGGACAGTTTTAGCCAGCAGATGCTGGACGCCTGGCACGGCGAGAACGTTGATACTTCCCTGACCCAACGGATGGAAAACCGTCTGCCGGGCCTTTACTACATTGAAACCGACAGCACCGGCGAGCGTACGTTCTACTACTGGCGGAACGAAGCCGCCGCCAAATTCTGGCTGGAGAGTGAGCAGTCTGCGGCGATTTGCGAAGAGCTGGCGAATTTCGATTATCTCTACCTGAGCGGGATTAGCCTGGCGATCTTAAGCCCGACCAGCCGCGAAAAGCTGCTTTCCCTGCTGCGCGAATGCCGCGCCAACGGCGGAAAAGTGATTTTCGACAATAACTATCGTCCGCGCCTGTGGGCCAGCAAAGAAGAGACACAGCAGGTGTACCAACAAATGCTGGAATGCACGGATATCGCCTTCCTGACGCTGGACGACGAAGACGCGCTGTGGGGTCAACAGCCGGTGGAAGACGTCATTGCGCGCACCCATAACGCGGGCGTGAAAGAAGTGGTGGTGAAACGCGGGGCGGATTCTTGCCTGGTGTCCATTGCTGGCGAAGGGTTAGTGGATGTTCCGGCGGTGAAACTGCCGAAAGAAAAAGTGATCGATACCACCGCAGCTGGCGACTCTTTCAGTGCCGGTTATCTGGCGGTACGTCTGACAGGCGGCAGCGCGGAAGACGCGGCGAAACGTGGGCACCTGACCGCAAGTACCGTTATTCAGTATCGCGGCGCGATTATCCCGCGTGAGGCGATGCCAGCGTAAACGCAGCATATGCAAAAGGCTGGATAAAGTGTTACCCCTCTATCCAGCTCATCCATAAATACCTGATGGTTGTGCTAACTCATCACCATCAGGCATTACTGTGCAGGTGGAATATCCGTCACTTCAGGATGTACGTCATCCGTGGCGACAGAGGTGGTCGCAGCGGCGGTAGATGGGGCCATGATTTGATCCCAGACCGCCTGCAACGCTTTCATGTTAAATTCCGGCTCGCCTTTCGGCTGCAGCAGTATTAACGCCATATCATTCGACAACTGTTGACGCAGATCCTGATTTAACATCTCTACCGTCAGGCTATTAAGGAAATCCTGCCGCAGTTTCTGATATTGCTCCGGCGCGATATCGACAACCTGATTTTGCAACGAACGCATCCGCTGACCCATCAGAATATCGGTATCAGCTCGTGCATAGGCGGCAAACAGTTTCTGCAGCTCCAGTTTCTTTTGCGCCACTAACGCATTGAACTCTTCTTCCGGCAGACCTTTATCGCGAACCTTCGCCAGTTCACGCGCCACCAGATTAAGGTTGCTGTTCAGCTTGTCGTTTGGTGATTCGATGTTGATGGCACACTGCGCACGCAGATACAGCACACGGCAGTCAAATCCAAGACCGATGTCTTTGCTGTTACTGGCACTTAACGCTTGCTGAACATGCCAGAACAGCGCCTCGCGGGCCAGGTCCGCACGCCAGTAGCGCAGCAGTGCGGCTGATTCACGAATCGGCTGCCACGGCGTATCCCACATGATAGATAACCGGTCCTGACGCACCGCGTCAGTCATAATACTCACCGCTTCCGCACGCAGCGGAGAAAGCGTCGGCACCGGAGCTGGCGTTTCACGTTTGCCTTTCAGTTCGCCAAACGTTTTGTTTATTTGGTCGACAACCGAGCGCGCATCCACGTTTCCCACCACCAGTAGCGTCATTGCATCCGGGGTGTACCATTTCTGATAGAAATCTTTAATTTTTTCCGCTTCAACGGGTTGTTTCAGCGGATCGGCAGGATCGTGACCTAACAAGGTTGACCCTTTCAGACGATAGCGCCACCAGCCCTCTTTAGTATCGGCAGGCCAGGTTGCCACCATGTCCTGACTTTGCAGCGCGTGGTTGATGGTTTCTGGTGTGATGGTCAATTTGCCAGTGGCATTTGCCAGATAAGAGAGCGCTTCTTTCAGCAAATCGTTACGGTTATTGGGCAAACTCAGATTAAACAGCGTGGTGTCATAAGAGACAATTACCGGCGGCATCGGGCGTTTAGGGTCGATCCCCTGCTGCCACAATGAACGCGCCTGTGCTGCGTCAAGGCCACCGCTTTGCGTTAGCGCAATACGAGGGATGGCGTGACTGTAACCGCTCTGTTGTGTACTTTCGGCGAGCGAACCGGTATTAACCAGCAGGCGAATTTCAACACGATCGCTGGGACGCTGGGGGGTGGTCAGCACTTGCCACTGTAAACCGTTGGAAAGCGTCCCCTGTTGCCATGCTGGATCAGGCTGGAGCGCATCTGCCTGCACATAGCCAGCAGTGGCCATCATCAGCAAACCGCCCGCTAAAAGTCGAATTTTTGTGCCCTGCATGTGAACCCCTGATCAACTATCCTGGTAATAAAAAAACTGCCCGTTGTCGGTCAGTCTAAATGACGTTAAAAACACTTCGTGTTAGACCGCAAGAACATGAAAATGTCACGGAAGAAGTGAAATAAACCTGAACTCACCCAGGTGGTAAGTTCAGGCACAGGGGTCAATTATGCGCAAACACCCGCACTCGGGGAAGGGAGTGCGGGCATAAGTGATGAGATTAAGAGGATAATTCGTGCGTTTTGCCATCCGGCGCACGATTATTCAGCACATCGTCCAGTTTTTTGTGGTCCAGTTCTTTCACCCACTTAGCAACGACAATGGTCGCTACGCCGTTACCGACCAGGTTAGTCAGCGCACGAGCTTCTGACATAAAGCGGTCGATACCGAGGATCAGCGCCAGACCCGCTACCGGCAAATGGCCCACCGCAGAGAGCGTCGCCGCCAGCACGATAAAGCCACTACCCGTTACCCCTGCCGCCCCTTTAGAAGAAAGCAGCAACACGATTAACAGCGTGATTTGGTGGACGATATCCATCTGACTGTTAGTGGCCTGGGCGATAAACACCGCCGCCATTGTCAGGTATATCGATGTGCCATCAAGGTTAAACGAGTAGCCTGTCGGGATGACCAGCCCCACCACCGATTTACGGCAGCCGAGTTTCTCCATCTTGTCGAGCATACGCGGCAGCGCCGACTCGGAAGATGAAGTCCCCAGTACAATCAGCAGTTCTTCACGGATGTAGCGGATAAATTTGAAGATACTGAAACCAGTCGCTTTAGCGATTGAACCCAATACCAGCACCACAAACAGGATACAGGTAATGTAGAAACAGATAATCAGCTGCCCCAGTTGCACCAGTGTGCCGACGCCGTATTTACCGATGGTAAACGCCATTGCCCCGAACGCACCAATAGGTGCCAGACGCATGATCATATTGATGATGCCGAAGATGACCTGCGAGAAACTTTCGATGACGTTAAAAATCAGTTGGCCTTTGCTGCCCAGACGGTGGAGCGCAAAACCAAACAGTACGGCAAACAGCAGCACCTGCAGAATGTTACCGCTGGCAAATGCGCCAATGACGCTCGCCGGGATGACATCCATAATGAAGGCGACAATGCCCTGGTCTTTCGCCTGATCGGCGTAAACCGCTACCGCTTTCGCATCAAGCGTTGCCGGATCGACGTTCATTCCGGCACCAGGCTGCACGACGTTAACGATGATAAGACCAATAATCAGCGCGATGGTACTGACAATTTCAAAGTAAAGCAGTGCGACTGCGCCGGTACGACCGACCGCCTTCATGCTTTCCATGCCCGCAATGCCCGTTACGACGGTACAAAAGATGACAGGAGCGATGATCATCTTAATGAGCTTAACGAAGCCGTCGCCAAGCGGTTTCATTTGCTCGCCTATTTCAGGATAGAAATGGCCAAGGAGAATACCAATGGCTATCGCTGTCAGGACCTGAAAGTAAAGGCTTTTAAACAGAGAGGTTTTCATAGGGTGTCCTTTAGTAAAACCACAGGTCTTGTAAGGTTATGGGGTACCTGCGGCCTTAAAATAACACCCAGACAACATCACAGAAATGTACCTGGATCATAATTGAAACAAAAAGGTTAAAAAGTTTGAGCTGGCTCGCACAAACCAGCACTTTTTAAAGTTTTGTAATCAGTTTGGGGTAGCTACTTTTCTTCCAGGTAACTCTCTTCGAAGATTTCAATAGGGAGTGGGCGAGCAAAAAGGAAGCCCTGGGCAATACCAACGCCCGCTTTTGCCAGCCAGTCGCGTTGTGCTTCAGTCTCCACGCCTTCGGCAATCATTTGTAAGTTCAGGCTCTGCGCCAGCATGATAATTGCAGCAATCATGCTGCTATCTCCCGGCAAGCCTTCAACAAACATTTTGTCGATTTTCAGTACGTCGATTGGCAACGATTTCATATGCTGCAGCTGACGCAGCCCTGCGTAGCCCATGCCGAAATCATCCAGCGCCACCCGAACTCCGGCATTGCGCAGCGGACGGAGGATTGCCACCGCAGCATGAGGGTCGTCAATACGTCGGCTTTCTGTCACTTCCAGAATCAGTGTTCCCGGCTGAATGCGATAGCGGGTTAACAGTTCCAGCATATCCGCCACCATATTCGGGTGCATCAGTTGCAGCGCAGAGAGGTTTACCGACAAGGGCAGCATAATGCCGCGCTCTTGCCAGGCTGCAAGCAATCGACAGGACTCTTCCAGCACCCAGTGACCGACGGTAACCATCAGCCCACAGCACTCAATGCGATCGATTAAGCCATCCGGCAGGTCCCAACTGCCATCCGGTTGCTGGATACGCAGTAACACTTCCGCACTGACCAGTTTACCGCTGGTCATCTCGACCTGTGGCTGTAACCAAATAGCAAACTGATGATTTTCCAGTGCATTAAGGATATCGCTCTCTTCCGTCAACCGCTTCTGGGCGGCTTCCATCTGCTGCGGATCAAAGAACTGAATCTGATTCTTGCCTTTATGGCGAGCGGTAAATGCCGCAGAAATAGCGCGACTGTAAAGCTGTTCGGCGGTGAGATCGCCGTAGAACATCGCCACGCCAATGCTACAGTGCGGACGGAGTTGAATACGTTCAATCGGCAGGCGCTCGCTCATGATAGTGAGCACTTGCTGACCTAAGGTGATTGCGTGCCACGGTTCCTGTACACCGTTGGCAATGACAGCAAAGTCATAACCGCTAATCTGCGCGAGGATCATACGTGGCGACAGTACCGATTTGAGTTTTTCCACCAGCGTCAGCAGCAGAATTTCTCGTTGCGCCTCTTTCAGCACGCCCGCAGTATCACGCAGGGTTTCACAGGTGATGATCATCAGCGCGGTGGTTTGTTTACGCGCGACAACCTGCTCCAGCATCTCCATCAGCAAGGCTTTGTTCGGCAAATCCGACACCGGGAAGCGCATCGCATTTTCGTTCTGTTCTTCATAATGGCGCTGCAGCAATTGCTGGTTGAGGTTGTAACTGCGCACCAACATACCGATTTCATCGTCCTGATGCAGACGCGGTAATGCCAGTTGGTGACCAACAAGCTCCTTGGCTGGGATGGCGTTAAGTTCGCGAGCAATATTGCGTAACGGATGCAAAATCAGGCGGTTAATGCACCAGCTGATGGCGACGGTCAGGATAAGCGACAAAAGTAAGTAAATGGTCACTAACGTTGAGAGGGTGCTCATCACGAACTTATACATACGGAAGGAATCCGCCTGTAGTACCAGATAGGCAATTGGCTGCGGGTTTGCCGGACGTTCGAGCGAGTAAACGCCCAGCGAGATTTGAACCGGTAGCTCAAACAGGCGAGTAACCATTACCGGCACCGGGCGCTCTGGAATAAAACTTTTACGCAGCGCCTGGAACTGGTTAGGCAGCACTACATCGGCACGGCTGACCACGCCTGCCGGTTTAATGCTGGCAAGAATAGCTTCCGCTTCGGGAATATCGCCTTTCAAAATAGCTGAAGATAAGGGTTCGCGGACAGAGCGAGCAATGCTTTCCAGTTGCGTAGCCGTGTTATAGCGATTCTGCTGGACCAGATGGAACAGCAAAACGGTGCAAAAAATAAAAACGAACACCAGGACAACGGCTGCCACCATTGCCATCTGCTTGATTGTTAACGAGCGACTTACGCGCAAATTGTCTCCCCCCGGAAATCCCAGATTGCCGCCCGAGTATACCCGATCGCAGCGGCATTAAGAGAGGCGCTATCTGAAAACTTACCAGTCGGCGTAAGGTATCAGCGGCTGCGGCGGTAAATCCATGTCACCCTGCCATCCGGCGGCGGAATAACGTACGTAGAGCAGGAAATGGCTGGGTGCGTAATCTTTCGCCTGCTGGATATCAATTGCCGTGCCAACAAACCAGTTGGAAGTAACACGTCGTTCAAGTAATGCCCGCGCCGTGTAGCCGAAGCCCTGACTGCTGCCGCCATCGTTGGATTGCCGCGCAGCTTCTTCCTGCCAGTCGGTCGGGATCAGATTCATCAGCGGATAACGCGGCATGGTTTTGGTGCGTGAATGCGACCACGAGCCAGACGCACCCAGCTCCCACGACCAGTTTTCCGTGCGCTCCCGCCACATCACCGGTATGGCAAACGACAGGTATTCCTGCGGACTGTAGTAACCGCCCTGACCGAGTGAGTAGCCACTCAGATCTTTGTCGTAATGCCAGATCATGTTGTTCAGGCCGATTGTGACGCGGCGATTGTTCTGGTTAATGACCTTATAGTAATAGCCCGTCATCCAGCGCACGCGCCAGTTATCTTCGACATTTTTACCGGTTAACTGGTCGCCACTAAGCGATGCCCAGACGCCGTTTGCTTCACCTTTATCGTAGCTCAGACTTAGCCCCACACCGTCGGCACGTACGCCACCCCATTTTTTCCCGGTATTGCTCGGGGAGTCTTTTTGCCCACCAAAGGCCAGCAAAGAACTGGAGATGGGCCGACGGTGGGCGTTAACGGTGTAACCCAGCGGCCCGATATCATCGCTGTAACTGATGCCGCCGACCACATCCACCACGTTGAAGCCCATCGGCGTGGTACCGATATCCCAGCTCCAGACGTCATTTCGCCAGCCGACCGCCACGCTGGCACCGGAATCCGACTGGCTGCGGTTGCCGCTACAGTCCTGTAATGTACAGGTGCCCCAGTTGTCATCCCATTTGCCATCGGCATTAGTGGAGAAACTGCCGACGTTCATATTGACGAAATCACTGCGAAAGAACATCCGCCCGTCAGAATACGGCGCATCCACCTGCAACATGGTAGTGTGCGCTTTCAGATCGGAGTAACCACCGGTGCCGCTCGAACCCCAGTAATCGTGCTCAAGGGTGACGTTAAGATCCTGCTGGCGATAGAGGTCCGCCGCATCGCTGCGCACGCCACGTTTCAGCCAGTCATCTTTCTCGTCGTTACGGGTCAGTCGGGTAAAGGTGTCGTTATCCTGCGGACGCGTCGTAGTCACACCGGATGCGACCATGGCGTCTTTGTAGGTTTCCAGCGCCTGCGTTGGATCGCCCGCCTGCGCTTCAAACTTCGCACCATCACGCAGCACCATCGCGCTTTCCATCGACGGTGGCTGAGATTTTGCCTGCGGGATCAACTTATTAAACGTCCGCTGCGCTGCTGCGGTATCGCCAAGCTGCGCCTGTGCCAGCGCCACGCGCCGCTGTGTGTTCAGCGAGGCGTTATCGGTAGCGGGCAGTTTCGCCAGCTGGCTACGTGCCGCCGCTTTGTCACCGGCAGCAATATCCACTTCCGTCAGACCAAGAATGGCGTCGGCGTTAGCTGGCTCCCGCGTCAGGACATTCTGATATGCAGCGCGGGCGGCGGTGTAATCACGTCGTTGTTGCGCCCAGTCAGCCAGCGTGAGGTCAATACGCGTGGAAGGTGGTTGCTGGCGCAGCATCGCTTCCGCTTCTGCCTCTTTGCCGCTTTCTCGCAGGCGGTTAGCGGTTTCCAGCACCTGATCGCTTTGCAGTCGATTAACCAGCTCCTGAATATTGCTGTTCCACTGCGCACGCGGCAGGCTATTGATATGCGCCAGCGCCGCTCTGTCCTGGTCATGACCAGAGAGGTACAGCCCGTAAGCGTAAACCTGCTCCGGGTCGTTCGACTTCTGCTGCGCCAGATTGCGCATTAACGTATCGGCCTGGCTGCGTTGTCCGGCCTGCCAGAGATCCTGCGAAAGTCGGTAAGTAATCCATACGCTGCCGGGGTCCAGCGCCAGTCGTTGCCGCTGAAGTGCTGCCGCCTGCGCCCATTTGCCCTGGTTTTCCAGTGCCTCTGCCTGCTGTGCCAGACGGTCGTTTTGCAGGCTGCGTTCGATATCATCAATGCTACGCCGCTGACTGGCAGAGAGCGAGGCGATAAACGCTTCAGCTTTTTCTGGCGATTGCTGGCGGTAAATATTTGCCAGCCCGCGCACGGCGTTAGTGTTGCCGCTGTCCATACGCAAGGTCTGCTGATAATAACGTTCGGCGGCGGGATAATCTTTTCGCGCCATCGCCACATCGCCCAGCCCCAGCACTGCATAACTGTCGGTGTTATCGACATTACGCGCCTGCTGGAACAGGCGTTCTGCCCGGTCAGGATTATTGGCTTTCAGCGCAGCATCGCCCTGCTGGATCGCCAGCCAGTAGCGGTTTACTTTCAGCAGACTGTTCCATTTGTCGTTGTTGCTGCTGTGCGGGTCCAGTGCGAGGGCTTTTTCCAGATTCGCCACTGCATTGGCGCGATCGCCTTTCTGAGAATACGCCTGGCCCAGCGCCCCCAGAGCTTCACTGTCTTTCGGGTTCGCCCGCACCGCCTGTTGTAGTTCGGGAATGGCTTTACCCGCCATACCAGAGTCCACCGCCGCTAAACCTTGCGCACGAGCGCGGAAAGCAGGATCGGCCAGCTGTTTTTGCTGTTCTGCCAGTTGCGATTGCGCAGCCGCCACGCTATCGCCATCACTAAAGATCGAGAGATATTTTTTCAGCGCCGACACACTGGCATCACTGACGGGCATGTCTTTAATCTGCCCGTACCAGATTTTAGAGGCCCCTTCGCGCCCGGCGTTCGATTTTGCCATCTGTTCCAGGACGGCAAAACCTTCGTCACGGCGATCGCTACTAAACAGCAATAGCGCCAGATTGTTTTGCAGGCCCGTATTGCCCGGTGCATCCGCATTGATGCGTTTTAACTGATTAATCGCTTCGCCACGGCGAGCCGGAATTTTCGCCACCGTACTCCAGTACTCGACAGCAATGTCACCTTCCGGCGGCGCACCGTTGAACAGTTTGTTGTAACTCGCCACAGCTTCTTCTGCATGACCGGTCGTCGCCTGCAATCGTGCCTGTTGCAGTGCCTGACGACCATCCGGCGTGGAAAGTAGCATCGTAGTCCGCGACGATTTATACGCATTTGAACTCGGCGCTAACTGCGACAGCCGATCGAGCTGTTTTTGCGCGCCATCAATATCGCCCTGACGTAACAAAGAACGGAAACGGGCGGCAACGACGTCCGGGTTATTCGGATCAATAAGTTCCAGCCGATATAACGACTGTTGCACCAGATCTTCACGATGGGTCGCTTCGCCTAACCGAACTTGCTCCAGCAACTGTTGCTGAGCGGTTGGTGCTGCCTCGACCATCGGCATGACGGCCAGACCGAGGGAAAGCGTGAATATGTTTAGTGTGAATTTGCGCATTCCTGGCCCCAGTCAGGTAATAACTCACCTTTTGTCGAGAAGCGGAAACGGTGTTGATCCCAGCCTTGTCCAAACAGGGTCAGCACATAGTTGTAATAGGCATCGCTGCCGGGAAAGTTATCGGCCACGCGCTGGCGCTGAACGGCCTGCGCATCGCGGTTTTGTAAAAAGGGCAGCATGGCGGCAGAAAAACCGACTGGTCCTTTACCCTGCGCTTTCCCCGTAGCCACATCCACTTTTTCCGGCGGATAACCGTTTTTCTCAGTGAATGTCGCCATCGGTTTAAACCGGTTGAGCATCCGCGCTTTTTGCGGATCGCTGTCAGGCATCATGCCTACCCACATGTAAACGCGGATAGCGTCGTAGCTGCTGATCAATGTTTTTTCGGCTTTTAGCTGCCAGCCTTTGTCTTTCTCATAGCGCACCCAGTCTGGCGAAAAACCTTTCGGGGCGGTTTCCAGCAATAAACGTTGATTGGTTTCGCGCAGCGTGGTCCACGGCGCGCCAAAGCGGGTGAAATACTGCGCCAGCGTCGGCGGCAGGTAGCTGGGGTTAAAACGCCAGCTGTTATCCTCAGCAAAACCCACTTTGCCCGGTAACAACATGGAACCCAGCCCAGGCACCGTCACCACTTCCTCCCGCGCGATACGTTTTAGCAACGCGCTGCCGATGTCGGTATAACGCTGCTCTTTCCACAAACGCCCCGCCTCCAGCAACGACCAGGCCATCCAGACATCACCATCGGAGGCCGAATTGCTGTCCAGCACTTCCCACTTACTGTTCTCTTTCTTGCCCCACAGCCAGGCGGGCAAACGTTCTTTTAAAGAACCCTGAGCGAGATTGTTCTGCGTCCAGTCGAGAATATTATCGAAAGCTGCACGGTCGTTAGCCGCCAGGGCAGAGAACATGCCGTAACTTTGCCCTTCGGAGGTGGTGATTTTGCGCGCGTCGCTGGGGTCGATGACGCGCCCTTCCTGACTGATGTAATCCTTTTTAAACTGCTCCCAGGCAGGCCAGGTACAGGCTGCCTGAACACTAAAGGCAGCCAGCAGCAGCATCGTCACGATTCCACTACGCAACACATTCATCTTCAATTACTCGTTATCCGGGTTAAGACGACGACGACTAATAATTCGCAGCAGACGCCACAGTACCCATGCCAGCAATATCACACTGATAGCCGCCAGCACCGCCAGCAGAATCGGATGGTTTGCCAGCGCATACCACACGCGCTCGAACCACGGCAGATGACCTACGTAATAAACGTCGCCAACACGTAGGCTGTTGATACCGGACTCGCGGATCACCGCGACCGAACCGAACATGGTGGCGCGTTTGCCGCTATCGTTCACCGCATCGTTAAGCATTTCATAACCGCGTGGGCTATCTGCCAACAGCGCAATCACGCTGCGCTGGTCGTTATACGGCGACTGGAAGCCAATCACCGCCGCCATCGCACCGGAAGAGGTCAGCGTTGACCGGGTTTCTGCCGCGCGATCGCTCTCGTCCGGCACAATGCCGGGGAACGGGGTCTGGCGCATCGGTGTTTTCACCCAGCTTTCGGTCGCCTGCACCAATAGGTCGATCTGCTTATCGTCTTTCAGTTTGTCCGGGATACCACCGATGATCATGATGTCGGCATCTTTGCCCTGAATGGTGCTGCCATCATCGGTCACCGTCAGATTAATCGCCGGGAAGCCCGTCTGTGCGCCGATAAAACCAACAGTATTCAGCAACGTTTCCATCTGTGCTTCGTTAGGCGCTTTCGGCATCACGGTGATGGTTTGCGACAGATCCGCCATCCGGCTGAATGGGAAGCCCGCGTTAGCAAAGGCGCGTAGATCCGGCATCGGGATGAAGTGGTAATACTTCGAGAAGTCGATGGTGGAGTCGTCACCAATCACCACATGATTCTGCACCGGCTGGAAGGTAATACAGTTATCCACCGAACCGCCCGGCATCGGGTTCATATACTCAAAGTCGAAGCGCAGCTGGTTGGTCGCGCCCAGTTTCAGCGCCGGAATAGAGACATCTGTTTTGCCATCCAGCAAACCTTGTAATACCGGAATCCGCAGCAGCAGGCGGTTCGCCTCCTGTTTGCTGCTCAGGTTGAAGGATTGCAGGAACTGGTTATTCAGGCTGATATCCATCCGCGAACTGTCTTTCACCGGCGGCATGGTGTAGCGGTAATTAATATCCATATCAATGCCGGTACTGCGCATCAGGTAGAGATCCGGCGGCAGGTTTAGCGAAACGTTAATCGCTGCTGGCTCAAGACCGCTGGATTGTAACTGTTCTTCATAGGTTTTCAGTTCGCCAAATGTGACCGGACGATCGGTACGTACCCAGTTCGGCGCATCGTACGGCTTACGCGGTAGCAGCGGTTTCACTTCATTCACTACCACGCTTTCACCACGGAACAGAATGTTACCCTGAGCGATACCTTTCGCTGCCTGCAACAGGTCTTTGTCGTCACGACCAAACACCACCAGCAGTTTGACGTAAGGATTCTGCGGATGGTTAATCATCTCAATCACCGGGGCTTTTACCGCCGGATGATCGCGCAGGAAGTCCGGCCGTTTGTCGTTGGTTGCAAAGACAATGGCATTGCGATCCGGCAGTTGGTTATAGAGTACCGGGAAGTTCTGCCCACGCCAGCCAGAACGCGAACCAAACCACGAGGCGACAATGGCAGAGGCTTGTTGCAGCCCAACATCCGGCGCACCCGCAAAGACCATCGGCAAGGTGTTGGTGCGGTTATCGCTCGGGTCAAAGAATGGCACCGGGAAGTGTGACAGGTCATTCTTCACATTCAGGGTCTGATAGGTCAGATCCAGTCCACTGCTCCGCCCAACATCCAGCCAAAGCGTGGTGCTGGCCGGTTTTTCGCACACGTCCTGATAATGGCCGACAAACTCCAGCCGTACACGGTTGAAGTCGCTAATAAACAGTGGGTTAATGGGCATTTGCGCCAGCGTTTTTTTACCCAACTGTTCTTTGGTCACTGGCAGCACGCCCATCAGTTCATCATTGAGATAAACCTTTAACTGCGACTGGACAGGCAGTAACGATGGCGATGGGGTGTATTCGAGGTTGAGCATCGCCTTCGTCACCACTTCATCGCTGCGCATACCAAACTCAATGCTGCCGTTCGGGTTAATGCCACGTAGCACCATGCTGCCCGGCGGCGGTGCAATTTGCGCAAAGGTCAGCTTCACATCACGCGAAGGACCGTTCTGCGCCACGACTGGCGCATCAGCGCCCTGCACGCCCGGCATCACTTGCCCCACCTGCGGATTTTGTTCCGTCTGGGCGGCTACAGCTGGCTCAGCATTGATCAGTGGTTGCGTTGCTGGCGTCGCCTGCGTCATGAAAGAGGGGAACGCACTCATCCCCATAGCCACTGCACAAATCCAGAATAGTTTTCTTTTCATCGCGTTATCATCATTGTTGAGCCAAAGCCTGATCCGATGGTTGTGCCGTTTCGCTCCGCTCCGGGCGGCGCGGAATAAACGATACAACCCAGGAAACCAGAGAAGTCAGCACACGGAATATGCCCTTCACCGAAGAAGGCGCAAACTCCGCCAGATGGCGGTAGCCACGGAAGCCGAGCTTCAGAATATCCAGCAGACTTTCCAGCGGCTTATCTTCCGGGTAGCTGTCCTGCCAGAGCGCCCATGTATCCGCACGGGCAAACGTACACTGCACAAAATCGATATGTTGCTGGGTGGTGAGCGGCATTAATTTCAGCCCAACTTCATTACCCATCACGCGCGCCACCTGGGTCGGGAAGACGTATTCCTGCTGACCGCGTTTAAGCAACAGATTCACTTTCTGCCCTTCCAGAATCTGCGCCTGACCGTTGATCTTGATCCCCAAACCACCGTCGGAGAAATCCTGAACGGTACACGAGAAGAGGTGACCATCTTCGCGGGCAATTGCCGCGGGCATCGTCATCTCCACGCGGTGCGATCGGCGTACCTGTTTGCTTTCTACCGATACCGCAACTGCGCCGCCAAGAACAATCAGGTTGTAGAACACCCACACCATACTGACGACCACGGTGAGCATCTCGGTTGGCGGGCCATAGAAGTAGCGCCAGATGCCTACCGCAACGCCCACCAGGTTGAGCAGGACAAGGAAGATGTAGGGCCGCGAGATCACCCAGTCGACGTACTCTTCTTCCACCAGTCCACCTTTGGCGGTGACGTTAAATTTGCCTTTGTGCGGGTTAATCAGCGCCACCAGCGTCGGTGGTGCGATATACCACGCCAGCACCGTTTCGTAGATTTCACTCCAGAAAGAGTGGCGATATTTGCCCTGGATCTTGGAGTTGGTCAGGCTGGCATGGATCATATGCGGCAGCACGAATAGGGCGATCATCAACGCTGGCGCATAGATGATGTAGGCATGAAGCAGCAGGAACGCCAGCGGCGCAGTCAGGAAGATCAGCCGTGGAATGCCCGACAAGAAGTGGAACATGGCGTTGACGTAACATAGCCGCTGAGCAAACTTCAGCCCTTTACCGGTGAGCGGGTTATCGAGACGGAAGATTTGTACCATCCCGCGCGCCCAGCGAATACGCTGACCGATATGCGCCGACAGACTTTCGGTCGCCAGCCCCGCCGCCTGCGGAATACGCATATACGCGGAGGTATAGCCACGACGGTGCAACCGCAGAGAAGTATGCGCATCTTCAGTCACGGTTTCGACAGCAATGCCGCCAATTTCATCCAGCGGCTTACGACGAATCACCGCACAGGAACCGCAGAAGAAAGTGGCGTCCCACATATCGTTGCCATCCTGCACCAGACCATAGAACAGCGTGCCTTCGTTCGGCGTTTTACGGAAACGCCCCAGGTTGCGTTCAAACGGGTCCGGTGAGAAGAAGTGGTGCGGCGTCTGCATCATCGCCAGCTGTTTTTCTTTCAGGAACCAGCCCATGGTCATTTGCAAGAACGATCGCGTTGGTACGTGGTCGCAGTCGAAAATCGACACGAACTCGCCTTTGGCATATTTCAGCGCATTGTTGATGTTGCCTGCTTTCGCATGTTCATGAGTGGTGCGGGCGATATATTTCACCCCCACGTTTTGCGCAAACTGGCGAAACTCTTCCCTGCCGCCGTCATCAAGGATCCAGATATTCAGCTTATCTTTCGGCCAGTCGATACCCAGCGAGGCGTAAATGGTATTTTTCACCACGTTGAGATCTTCGTTGTAAGTCGGGACAAAGATATCCACCGACGGCCACAGCGACATATCTTTCGGCAATGGCACCGGCTGACGATTCAGCGGCCATACTACCTGGAAGTAGCCGAGCACCAGCACAATCCACGCGTACGTTTCAGCGAAGAGCAGAATAAGCCCGCACACCAGGCTGACCGGATCGTCCCAGTTCAGCGTAGAGGTGTAACGCCACCAGATATAACGGCAAGAAACGGTCAGCGACAGCACAATCAACATTAGCGCCGAGAAGCGCCCCGGCATCCGCCGTACGATCAGCGCTACCCCCCACAGCAGCATCAGGAAGATAAACTGCGCCAGCGGGTTAAACGGCTGAGTAACGCAGATTAACGCCAGAATCAGCGAGAAGGTGACGATGATACCGAGGATCAACCGCCGCGCCCCGGCACTCAAATGACCGAGCTCTTTTTTCTCATCCAGATGCTGTGTTTTATGGCTAACGCGCTCAGGCAGCTCGTTCATCCATTGATGGTAACGTCCACGAATATTTTGCAGACCTGAAAATGCCCGCCTGCGCGGTTTCGGCGTTTCTTTGCGCGATGCACCGATCAATAACCAGCATGTTTGAATGAGATAACGGACCGGGTCCAGCGGACGCGGACGCGAGGCGTTGATATGCGGATACAGGTTTTTATGTTCTGCGCGAATACGCTGCCAGCGCGGGTGCTCCAGCGGAATAAAAATCCAGGCCAGGATCATCCAGAAACAGCCGAGCGTCGCGCTGAAAGCCGACGCACCGTGACGACGATAATCGCGATAACGCCCGATAAGCCGCGCGTTGACCGGCGGGATAAGCAACCACCGGGTCAGGATACTCATGATGCACTCCCGACTGGCGTTTTCAGCCCGGAGTAGTTCAACAGGCACCAGTTCGCCAGCGTCAGTATCTCTTCAGCCGCCAGCGCATCACTGCGATATTCACCTACTGGTTGCTTAGCCGCCAGGCATTCAGCCATCGCTTCATCACGATGAATGAGCATCGGCAGTAATCGGCGCTGGCTTTGCAACCAAAGCTGGTAAATATCGTCCTGAACCTGACTGCCAATACGGAAGTCATTAATCAAAATATGTGCGCCATCCGGCAGCGCTTGCTGATGCAGTCGGATATGGCAGTTGGCATCCACATTGACGATTGCCAGCGAGTGATCGCACAAACTCAGCAGCTGGTGGGTTATCTGCGAGGCATCACGCGGTAAGTCGATTAAAATCCACTGGTAACGCCCGCTGGCTTTTAGTTGCTGTAAGCCGGAGCAAATATCGCTCAGCCGGGTTTGCCAGTGCTGTGGATTTTCTTGTTCTTCAATGGATAACTGACCAAAAGGCAGCAAATCGAGCTGCGAGGTGTAGCGCAACCCAGCGTCACGCCAGTCCTGGCCATCCAGCATCGCTCTGGCCCAGCCCTGACGGTGGGTAAAATCAACATTAAATGACAGGCGCAACAAGTTGTCCGGGCAGGCATCGACCACCAGGACATTTTCTCCCAACATTTGTAATGACCAGGCTAATGCGGCGGTGATGGTTGTTGTCCCCACGCCTCCCCGCACCCCCTGCTATCCCAGTACGGCCATTCACCAATCCCCTACTTTTGTTGCGCAAACTCTGCCAGCAACGGCCAGCGTTTTAATGCCGCGGCCAACTGTTCGCGTTGGGAAATATCGGCATAATCAATATCAGGCAGTGAAAATGCCTGCTTTAACGCCACAATATCATTCTGGAAGATATAGCCTATCGCGGGATCAGGCAGAGTATCTGGTTCATTGTTATTCATTTTGCTTGATCCCTATGAAATAACCGTACCGTTCATGAGACAATTCTAACCGTGAGCATTTCGCCGGTTTATTGTTTACGGCGAGACGGGAATTTGCTCACTTTTTGACTTTCCGTTACGCAACAGAAAAAGTTAAAAACGAAAAGACTAAAATCACACGTCTTGTGACCTTCTAAATTGATTCACATGCTAAATCTGATAAGTTTTAATTTCAATGGTAGGTTTATTTCTTAGCTTTCGCTAGTAAACTGATAATCAGACAAAATGGTGACATGAGGGACATTGTGGACCCTGTATTCTCTATCGGTATCTCATCATTATGGGATGAGCTGCGACATATGCCAGCAGGCGGCGTCTGGTGGTTTAACGTCGATCGCCATGAAGATGCTATCAGTCTGGCGAATCAAACAATTGCATCCCAGGCTGAAACCGCACACGTCGCGGTCATTAGCATGGACAGCGATCCGGCGAAAATCTTTCAATTAGATGATTCTCAAGGGCCGGAAAAAATAAAATTATTTTCAATGCTAAATCATGAAAAAGGTCTATACTATTTGACCCGTGATTTGCAGTGTTCTATTGATCCCCATAATTACCTTTTTATTCTTGTTTGCGCAAATAACGCATGGCAAAACATTCCTGCCGAGCGGCTTCGCTCATGGTTGGATAAAATGAATAAATGGAGCAGGTTAAACCATTGTTCGCTTTTGGTAATTAATCCCGGAAATAATAACGATAAACAATTTTCATTGTTGCTTGAGGAATACCGTTCACTTTTTGGTCTTGCCAGTTTGCGTTTTCAGGGTGACCAACATTTGCTGGATATTGCCTTCTGGTGCAACGAAAAAGGGGTCAGCGCCCGTCAGCAGCTTAGCGTTCAGCAACAAAATGGTATCTGGACATTAGTTCAAAGCGAAGAGGCGGAGATCCAACCACGCAGCGACGAAAAACGCATTCTGAGTAATGTTGCTGTACTGGAAGGTGCGCCGCCGCTATCGGAACACTGGCAACTGTTCAACAATAACGAAGTCCTGTTCAATGAAGCCCGTACCGCTCAGGCGGCGACGGTGGTCTTTTCTTTACAGCAAAATGCGCAAATCGAGCCACTGGCCCGCAGCATTCATACCCTGCGTCGCCAGCGCGGTAGTGCGATGAAAATCCTCGTGCGGGAAAATACCGCTAGCCTGCGCGCCACCGATGAACGTTTGTTATTGGCCTGCGGTGCAAATATGGTTATTCCGTGGAATGCGCCACTCTCCCGTTGTCTGACGATGATCGAAAGCGTGCAAGGGCAGAAGTTTAGTCGCTATGTGCCGGAAGATATCACTACCTTGCTGTCAATGACCCAGCCGCTCAAACTGCGTGGTTTCCAGAAGTGGGATGTGTTCTGTAATGCCGTCAACAACATGATGAATAACCCTCTATTACCTGCCCACGGTAAAGGCGTTCTGGTTGCCCTACGTCCGGTACCGGGTATCCGCGTTGAACAAGCCCTGACGCTGTGTCGCCCTAACCGTACCGGCGATATCATGACCATTGGCGGTAATCGGCTGGTGCTGTTTCTCTCATTCTGTCGGATTAACGATCTGGATACCGCGTTGAATCATATTTTCCCATTGCCTACTGGCGACATTTTCTCAAACCGTATGGTCTGGTTTGAAGATGATCAAATCAGTGCCGAGCTGGTGCAGATGCGCTTGCTTGCCCCAGAACAATGGGGCATGCCGCTGCCTTTAACGCAAAGTTCTAAACCGGTCATCAATGCCGAGCACGATGGTCGCCACTGGCGACGAATACCAGAACCCATGCGACTGTTAGATGATGCTGTGGAGCGCTCATCATGATGACCATCAGCGATATCATTGAAATTATTGTCGTTTGCGCACTGATATTTTTCCCGCTGGGCTATCTGGCGCGGCACTCTTTGCGACGCATTCGCGACACCTTACGTTTGTTCTTTGCTAAACCTCGTTATGTTAAACCGGCCGGGACGTTACGCCGCACGGAAAAAGCCAGGGCAACCAAAAAATGACTCAATTTACGCAAAATACCGCCATGCCTTCTTCCCTCTGGCAATACTGGCGCGGCCTTTCCGGCTGGAACTTCTATTTTCTGGTTAAGTTCGGCCTGTTGTGGGCGGGATATCTTAACTTCCATCCGCTCCTCAATTTGGTGTTTGCCGCGTTTCTGCTGATGCCCCTTCCGCGCTACAGCCTGCATCGCTTGCGCCACTGGATTGCCCTGCCGATCGGCTTTGCTTTGTTCTGGCATGACACCTGGTTGCCTGGCCCGGAAAGCATAATGAGCCAGGGTTCGCAGGTGGCGGGGTTCAGTACCGATTATTTAATCGACCTTGTCACACGCTTTATTAACTGGCAGATGATTGGGGCCATTTTTGTTTTATTAGTGGCCTGGTTATTCCTGTCACAATGGATTCGCATTACCGTTTTTGTGGTTGCCATACTGCTATGGCTGAACGTACTTACCCTGGCGGGACCAAGTTTCTCCTTGTGGCCAGCCGGACAACCGACGACCACTGTAACAACGACGGGTGGTAACGCAGCGGCAACCGTTGCGGCGACGGGTGGCGCACCGGTAGTGGGTGATATGCCCGCACAAACTGCACCGCCAACAACGGCGAACCTTAACGCCTGGCTGAATAATTTCTATAACGCGGAGGCGAAACGTAAATCGACCTTCCCGTCTTCGCTGCCCGCTGATGCTCAGCCATTTGAACTACTGGTGATTAACATCTGTTCGCTTTCCTGGTCGGATATAGAAGCCGCCGGGTTGATGTCGCATCCACTGTGGTCGCATTTCGATATTGAGTTCAAGAACTTTAACTCCGCCACCTCCTACAGTGGCCCGGCGGCGATCCGTTTACTGCGCGCCAGCTGCGGGCAGACTTCGCACACTAATCTGTATCAACCGGCAAATAACGACTGCTATCTGTTTGATAACCTTTCGAAACTGGGCTTTACCCAGCACCTGATGATGGGACATAACGGCCAGTTCGGCGGTTTTTTGAAAGAAGTTCGCGAAAATGGCGGCATGCAGAGCGAATTGATGGATCAAACAAATCTGCCGGTTATTTTGCTGGGCTTTGATGGTTCGCCGGTTTATGACGATACCGCTGTGCTTAACCGCTGGCTGGACGTTACCGAAAAAGATAAAAACAGCCGTAGTGCCACGTTCTACAACACGCTTCCACTGCATGACGGCAACCATTATCCGGGGGTCAGCAAAACAGCGGATTACAAAGCGCGGGCGCAGAAATTCTTTGATGAACTGGACGCCTTCTTTACTGAACTTGAGAAATCGGGTCGTAAAGTGATGGTGGTCGTGGTGCCGGAACACGGCGGCGCGCTGAAGGGCGACAGAATGCAGGTATCTGGCCTACGTGATATCCCTAGCCCGTCTATCACCGACGTCCCCGTTGGGGTGAAATTCTTCGGCATGAAGGCACCGCATCAGGGGGCACCGATTGTCATCGAACAACCGAGCAGCTTCCTGGCTATCTCCGATCTGGTGGTTCGCGTTCTCGATGGCAAGATTTTCACCGAAGACAATGTTGACTGGAAAAAACTCACCAGTGGGTTGCCACAAACAGCACCGGTCTCCGAGAACTCAAATGCAGTAGTTATTCAATACCAGGATAAACCGTACGTTCGCCTGAACGGCGGCGACTGGGTGCCTTACCCGCAGTAAGAACGAAAAAGGCCGCAGAGTTTCCCCCCTGCGGCCTGGTCCGGGCGCAAATTGCCATTACGGCAGCCTGACGCCCGCATGACACGTTACTTCCGCTTGTTCAGCCAGTTCACGATCATACTGGCAAGAATGCCAGCAATGACCGGAGCCGCTAAATCATGCCAGAAGGCCATGCCCAGCTCTGCGAACGTCATATAGCCGCCTGTGTTGTAATGACAACGTTTCGCGGCTATTCTTGAGTGGTCTAGAGTCAAGATTAGCCCCCGTGGTGTTGTCAGGTGCATACCTGCAACGTGCGGGGGTTTTCTCTCTCCAGCAACCAATGCCACCAGGGATAAAGCCCCCGCAACATTGCGCCTCACCGGAACCTTTCCGGCTTGCCGCTGATTCTACGATTGCTTTTTACTGTCAGCACCCGGCAATCTTCCTCATTGCGCGATGCCTTCCAGCTTAATTTCTTTATTTGCAATAGTTGCAGTTCATATCCGGGCTGACTCCAGACTGGTAGTGAAATGCGCAATTTTGTAGAATTGCGCCTCCTCGCGACCTCCCCAGTGAATCTGTTGCCTCATTTTTTACATACTGCGTATTCGACTTCTCCACCTGTTGCGCAAGAGAAACTGGGTTTATTCATTTTTGCGAGGCCGACTTCTTTCTGGACAGGACTTTATGCAGCACAACACACTATCGAAACACAATCAGAAATTGCCGTTTACACGCTACGACTTCGGCTGGGTTTTATTATGCATAGGCATGGCGATTGGTGCCGGAACCGTGCTGATGCCAGTACAAATTGGCTTGAAGGGAATTTGGGTATTTATTACCGCAGCGATCATTGCTTATCCTGCCACCTGGGTAGTGCAGGACATTTATTTAAAAACCCTTTCTGAAAGCGATTCCTGTAATGACTACACCGATATTATCAGTCATTACCTGGGGAAGAACTGGGGAATTTTCCTCGGGGTTATCTACTTTTTGATGATTATCCACGGGATTTTTATCTACTCTCTCTCCGTGGTTTTCGACAGCGCCTCGTACCTGAAAACCTTCGGTTTAACCGATGCCGATCTTTCACAATCTCTACTTTATAAAGTCGCTATTTTCGCCGTACTGGTGGCGATTGCGTCTGGTGGTGAACGATTACTGTTTAAGATTTCCGGGCCAATGGTGGTGGTCAAAGTAGGGATTATTGTCGTGTTCGGTTTTGCGATGATCCCGCACTGGAATTTCGCCAATATAACCGCCTTCCCGCAAGCCTCCGTCTTTTTCCGCGATGTCTTGCTTACCATTCCATTTTGCTTCTTTTCTGCAGTATTTATTCAGGTACTTAACCCAATGAATATTGCCTATCGTAAACGGGAAGCGGATAAAGTACTGGCAACCCGGCTCGCGCTGCGTACCCACCGAATTAGTTATATCACGCTCATCGCGGTGATCCTGTTTTTTGCCTTTTCGTTTACCTTCTCAATTAGCCACGAAGAAGCCGTTTCTGCCTTTGAACAAAATATCTCAGCACTGGCGCTGGCCGCGCAGGTGATCCCTGGGCATATCATTCATATCACCTCTACGGTGCTTAATATCTTTGCCGTACTGACCGCATTCTTTGGCATTTATCTCGGTTTCCACGAGGCCATTAAAGGCATTATTCTCAATCTGTTAAGCCGAATTATTGATACCAAGAAAATTAACTCACGCGTGCTGACTCTGGCGATCTGCGCTTTTATCGTCATTACGTTGACGATTTGGGTTTCGTTTCGTGTATCGGTGCTGGTGTTCTTTCAGTTGGGAAGCCCGTTATATGGTATTGTGTCGTGCCTCATTCCGTTTTTCCTGATCTATAAAGTCGCACAACTGGAAAAACTTCGCGGATTTAAAGCCTGGCTGATTCTGCTGTACGGCATTTTGCTATGCTTGTCGCCACTGTTGAAGCTGATTGAGTAAACCGGAGCGCATGGCCCCGGTTTTGTGAGTTAACGCTGCGGATTTTCATCCTGATCAACAGCAAAACAAGCTACCAGTTGACCGCCGTAGTCTTTTAGCTGCGGCTGCAACTGGGTGCAGGGGCCGAAGCGCCGACGACAGCGGGCGTTGAAGGCGCAACCCGGCGGTGGATTCAGTGGGCTTGGTAGTTCACCGCTGAGCTTGATGCGCTCGCGGCGATCGTCCGGGTTCAGGCGCGGCGTCGCGGAAAGTAGCGCCTGAGTGTACGGATGGCGCGGGTTATTGAAGATTTGGTCTTTCGTTCCCTTCTCCACGCAGCGGCCCAGGTACATCACCATCACTTCATCAGCAATGTGCTCCACCACCGACAGGTCGTGGGAGATAAAGACATAAGACAGCCCCAACTCCTGCTGCAAATCCATCATCAGATTCAGCACCTGCGCGCGCACTGAAACATCCAGCGCGGAAACCGGTTCATCGGCAATCACCACATCCGGGTCGAGCATCAGACCACGGGCGATGGCGATACGCTGACGCTGACCGCCGGAGAACATATGCGGATAGCGGTCATAGTGCTCGGTTTTCAGGCCGACTTTCGCCATCATCGACAGGGCTTTTTCCCGACGCTGTTCTTTGCTTAAGCTGGTGTTGATCAGCAGCGGCTCTTCAAGAATTTGCCCGACTTTTTTACGCGGATTCAGCGAACCGTAAGGGTTCTGGAAGACGATCTGGATTTTCTGCCGACGCAGCTTCTGCGCCTGCGGATCGTGCTTAAGCAGATCCTGCCCCTGGTAATACAGCTCGCCACCGGTGGGCATTTCAATCATCGTCAGCAACCGACCGAGGGTCGATTTACCGCAGCCAGATTCGCCCACTACTGCCAGCGTTTTGCCACGTTCAAGGTTAAACGAAACGCCATCCAGCGCTTTAACCAGACGTTCCGGCGCGAACATGCCTTTCTTCACCGGATAATGTTTTTTCAGGTCGATAGCCTGCAACAGCGGTTGTTGCAGGGTGGCCTCTTGCGTACTCATAGTGTCGGCCTCCCGGCATCATCAAGTGGGTAATGGCATTTGGACTGACGCCCGTCAGCGAGCATATTCAGCGCCGGTTCTTCAGCGCGACATCTGTCAGTGGCATAGGGGCAGCGCGGGTTAAGCAGGCAGCCGTTCGGGCGGTCGTACTTGCCGGGAACGACACCTGGCAACGACGCCAGACGTTCTTTGTCCTGAGCAAATTCTGGCAGCGCACGCAGCAATGCCTGAGTATACGGGTGACGCGGCGCATGGAAGATGGCGTGCGCATCACCGGTTTCCACCACCTGGCCTGCATACATCACGATGATTTTATGTGCCGCTTCCGCCACCAGCGCCAGGTCATGGGTAATTAACACCAGCGCCATGTTCTCTTTCTGCTGTAGCTCCAGCAGTAGTTCGATGATTTGCGCCTGAATGGTCACGTCCAGCGCGGTGGTCGGTTCATCGGCAATCAGCAGTTTTGGCCGACAGGCAATCGCCATGGCGATCATCACGCGCTGGCTCATGCCGCCGGAAAGCTGATGCGGGTAAACATCCAGACGCGATGCCGGATCGGGAATACCGACCTGATTCAGCAGGTCAATCGCTCGCTGACGGCGGGTACTTTTGTTGCCGCCCTGATGCACCTTAATCGCTTCCATAATCTGGAAACCCACGGTGTAGCACGGGTTAAGGCTGGTCATCGGGTCCTGGAAGATCATCGCCACTTCGGCACCCACCAGGTTGCGGCGCTCTTTTTCTGAGATACGCTGCAAATCCTGGCCGTTAAACTCCAGTTTTTCTGCCATTACGCGGCCCGGATAATCAATCAGCCCCATAATCGCCAGTGAACTGACCGACTTACCGGAGCCGGACTCACCCACAATCCCGACCACTTCGCCCTGTTTTACGCTGTAGCTGATGCGGTCTACGGCGCGGAACGGCGCGCTTTCGTCGCCGAAATGCACCGATAATTTATCTACATTTAATAACGCCATCTCGAACCTCTTACTGCTTCAGTTTGGGATCGAGCGCGTCACGCAGACCGTCACCCATCAGGTTAAATGCCAGCACCGTCAGCAGGATCGCCAGACCCGGGAAGGTCACGACCCACCAGGCGCTTTGCGCGAACTGCAACACGTCGGAGAGCATGGTGCCCCACTCAGGCGTTGGCGGCTGTGCCCCCATGCCGAGGAAACCAAGAGCAGCCATATCGAGAATGGCGTTAGAGAAACCGAGCGACGCCTGAACAATCAGCGGCGCAAGGCAGTTCGGGAAGATGTTAATAAACATCTGACGCATCGCCCCGGCACCCGCCACGCGAGACGCGGTGACGTAATCGCGGTTAACTTCCACCAGCACGGCGGCGCGGGTTAAGCGCACATAGTGCGGCAAGGCAACGAAGGTCAGTGCCAGCGCGGCGTTACCAATCGACGGGCCGAAAATTGCCACCAGCACCAGCGCCAGCAGCAGACTTGGCAGCGCCAGCATGATATCGACCACGCGCATAATGATGTTATCGACCAGGCCGCCAAAGTAACCGGCGATCAGGCCGAGAATAACGCCCATAATCAGCGATAACACAACTACCAGACAGCCAACCAGCAGCGACAGGCGCGCACCGTACATCAGGCGCGACAGCACATCACGGCCTACGTCATCGGTGCCCAGCAAGTGCGCCATGCTGCCGCCTTCCTGCCAGGCTGGCGGGGCGAGCAGTGCATCGCGGAACTGTTCCGCCGGGTTATAGGGTGCAATCCAGTTGGCAAAGATCGCGATGAACAGCACGATGACGACGTAAACCAGCCCGACGACCGCGCCTTTGTTGCGTTTAAAATAGTGCCAGAACTCCTGTAACGGGGTCATCGGCACCGGTGCGCTAATCACTTTATTTTCAGTAACCTGTGACATGATGTCCCCTTACTTCTTATGACGAATACGCGGGTTCACCACGCCGTACAGCAGATCGACCAGCAAGTTGACGAGGATAATCATCGTCGCCACCAGCAATACGCCGCCCTGCACTACCGGATAGTCGCGGCGTTGCAGTGCGTCAATCAACCAGCGTCCCAGACCGGGCCACGAGAAGATGGTTTCGGTCAGAATCGCCCCCGCCAGCAATGTTCCCACCTGCAGGCCGATAACGGTCACCACCGGCAGCATCGCGTTACGCAGCGCATGGACGATAATCACCCGCATGCGGGTTAGCCCTTTGGCGCGCGCGGTGCGGATGTAATCCTCGCCCAGCACTTCCAGCATCGAGGAGCGTGTCATACGCACAATGACCGCCAGCGGAATAGTACCCAGCACAATGGCAGGCAAGATCATATGGGCGACGGCATCGATAAAGTTGCCGTCTTCACCCCAGATGGCGGTGTCGATTAGCATAAAACCGGTTAACGGATTGGAGTCATCGAGGAACACCATATCGCTCACGCGACCGGAGACGGGCGTCAGGTTCCAGTGCACCGAAACCAGCATGATCAGCATCATGCCCCACCAGAAGATAGGCATTGAATAACCTGTCAGCGCCAGGCCAACCGCTGTGTGATCGAAAATGGAACCGCGTTTAACCGCAGCCAGCACGCCGACCGGAATACCGACTGCCGTAGCAAAAATCATCGCGCAGACGCCAAGTTCCAGCGTGGCCTGGAAGCGCGGCACGAACTCTTCCCAAACCGGGATGCGGCTTTTCATTGAAATGCCTAGATCGCCATGCATAACGCCCCAAATGTAATGGAGATACTGCTGCCACATCGGTTTATCTAAGCCGAGTTCAGCCAGCAGCTGCGCGTGACGCTCTGGGGAGATCCCACGTTCGCCCGCCATGATCATCACCGGATCGCCCGGGATCATGTGGACAAAGGCAAATGTGAGAAGGGTAATACCGATAAACGTGGGGATGACGAGTCCCAAACGTCGGAGAATAAACTGCAACATAACCCGGATTCTCTATAGTGACCCGCAGCCTGGAACTGCGTGTCTGTATTGCTCACAAATCAATTCCCGCCCTTATCGGACAGGGAATGAAGTATTGCTGCCGGATGGCGCTGCACGCAGAGGCACAGCGCCACCGGGTATACAGATTGTTGACAAAGTGCGCTTTGTTTATGCCGGATGCGGCGTTAACGCCTTATCCGGCCTACAAAATCGTGCAAATTCAATACATTGCAGAATTTTCGTAGGCCTGATAAGCGGAGCGCATCAGGCATTTTTGCCTTTGCCATCAGTCTTGTATGGCTTTTAATTATTCGATAGAGACGTTTTCGAAGTGATGTTTGCCTAATGGATCAACCACATAGCCTTTAACTTCTTTACGTACCGGTTCAAACACGGTGGAGTGAGCGATGATCAGTGCCGGAGCCTGATCGTGCATCACCACCTGCGCTTGTTTGTACAGTTCAACGCGTTTATTGTGGTCGTCGGTAGCACGCGCCGGTTGAATCAGATCTTCAAACGGTTTGTAGCACCATTTTGAGTAGTTGGAGCCTTGTTCAGAGGCGGCGCAGCTGAACAGGGTGGCGAAGAAGTTATCCGGATCCCCGTTATCGCCAGTCCAGCCCATCATTACCGTCTGGTGCTCGCCATCTTTCGCACGCTTGAGGTACTCACCCCATTCGTAGGTGACAATTTTGGCCTGCACGCCGACTTTCGCCCAGTCTGCCTGAATCATCTCCGCCATGCGGCGAGCGTTCGGGTTATACGGACGTTGTACCGGCATCGCCCACAGGTCGATGGAGAAACCTTTTTCCAGACCCGCTTCTTTCAGCAAGGCTTTCGCTTTTTCAGGATCGTAGGTGTAGTCCTGAACGTCGTCGTTATAGCCCCACATGGTTGGCGGGATCAGGTTTTTCGCTGATACGCCCGCGCCCTGATAAACCGCTTTGATGATCGCGTCTTTGTTCACCGCGTAGGTCAGAGCCTGGCGAACTTTCACGTCATCGAGTGGTTTTTTCTGCACGTTATACGAGAGATAACCGACGTTCAGCCCCGGCATTTCCATCAGATTGATGGATTTATCCTGCTTCATGCGAGCGATATCTGCCGGGTTCGGGTACGGCATCACCTGGCATTCATTCTTCTGCAATTTCGCGTAACGCACGGAAGCGTCAGGGGTAATAGAGAAAACCAGCGTATCGATCTGCGGTTTGGTGCCCCAGTAGCCATCAAACGCTTTGTAGCGGATACGGGAATCTTTTTGATACTGCTGTAACTGGAACGGACCGGTTCCGATTGGGTTGAGGTCCAGTTTTTCCGGTGTACCGGCTTTCATCATCGCATCAGCATATTCTTTTGACAGAATAGAGGCGAAGTCCATTGCCAGGTCAGCGAGGAACGGCGCTTCCGGGCGAGTCAGCACAAACTGAACGGTGTTGTCGTCCACCTTTTTCACTTCACTGATCAGCTCTGGCAAGCCCATGCCTTCGAAGTATTCGTAGCTGCCGCCAGAAACTTTATGGTACGGGTTTTGCGCGTTTTTCTGACGATCGAACGAGAACACCACATCATCGGCGTTCAGTTCACGCGTCGGTTTGAATTCTTTATTGTCGTGCCACTTCACACCTTTACGCAGATGGAAGGTATAGGTTTTACCGTCTTCGCTGACTTCCCACTTTTCAGCGAGGCCCGGGATCACTTCGGTGGTGCCGATTTTAAATTCAACCAGACGGTTATAAAGCGGGACGGAAGAGGCGTCATAGGTGGTGCCGGAGGTAAACAGCTGCGGGTTAAACCCTTCCGGAGATCCTTCTGAGCAATAAACCAGAGTTTTAGCCTGAACACTTGCTGCGACGGTCATAGCCACCAGGCTGAGACCAAGCTTCAGCATCCCTGACTTTTTCAAGGAAATACGCATTATTCTGCTCCAATTGTGATGTTTGTTGTTTTAACCCTTTGCAGTGGGTTGTCGCTGCCTGACCTTTTTTGTTTTTTGCCCGGTCGGGTCAACGTTATGAGGTGGGGATGCCGTACTAATTAACATCAGTGTAACAGTGCGGATCCTCCATAAAATGCCCCTCGTGACCTACAATCTGTCAACAGAATGTGAAAACGTCAATACAGCCAACCGGGATTTACACCAACGGTGAGAATCCACACACAAAGATTAAAAAAACTTCAAACAGCTATTTGCAGCAGAGAAATTTGTGCTACTCCAACATGACCAGAACAATCAGCTTAATATTTAGCAACATTTGGTGATTAAGTTTTATGCATTTAATGAAAAAAATCTGAGGAAAAGGTGGATATCTGAGCGATTAATACCATGAACGCTAAAACGCACAGCGGAAAATGCCAGGGCCAGCCATAAGTAACGCAAAAAAAGATTTAAGCAAATATAAAAAAAGACAATGGTTTCTGTCACAAATCCGTTAATGGATAGTGAGATATGGGGCGCAAATTTGGCAGGGAAATGTGTGTCGTGTAGGTCGAATAAGGCGGTCGCGCCGCATCCGACAATGGCCGGCACATTTGCCTGATGCGACGCTGACGCGTCTTATCAGGCCTACGTCGAGTCGAACCTCCCTGCCCCCGGAGGTTCTCATCCTCATGAGCTGCAGATGCAAAAAAGCCTGCTCGTTGAGCAGGCTTTTCGAATTTGGTCGGTGATAGAGGATTCGAACCTCCGACCCCTTCGTCCCGAACGAAGTGCGCTACCAGGCTGCGCTACACGCCGAAAGATAAGATTATAGATGCTTATAGCATCAAGGGGCAGATTCAATCAAAAATCAGGGCGATTTTTTGGCTACCCCAGACACAAAAAATTCCACACCGCCATTGAAACAAGACACAACCCCCGTGAGATCCGCACCCTGCCCTGGTCAATTCAGAAGTATGCGGATGGCTTCCAACTCCCGACGCAGAGCCGCCCAGTCAATGGAATCGGTTGCTGTTGCATCCAAAGTCTTTGACATTTGTCCAAATGTTTCAACGGGTGCATCATCAAGCGAACCAGTGACGCTGGAAACCGCAATATCTGGTACGCCATGCCCCTGCTCAGCCATGCGGTTTTTGCTATTTTCAAGCTGAATGCGCGCACCGCTGATGGTAAAGCCCTGCTCGTACAGCAAATCACGAATCCTGCGCACCATGAGCACCTCATGGTGCTGGTAATACCGCCGGTTCCCGCGCCGCTTCATTGGGTTGAGTTGCGTGAACTCCTGCTCCCAGTAACGCAACACATGGGGTTTGACCGCGCACAAGTCGGCCACTTCCCCGATCGTGAAATAACGTTTTGCAGGAATAGGGGGCAGAACAGACGTTTTCATGGAAGGCACAGGCAATGCAGCAATTCTCGATCCGCTCAAATGATTCAGCTTTATCTGCTATTACAACATATCGGGAATGCTTTACATGAAGTCGATGTGCCAACACAGCAAGATCATTCGCGTTCGTCCATGCTTGATTGGAAAACAGGCGCGCTACGTCAAAACCCCTTCCTGAGCGGACTGCGGCCAGCCTGATGCCGGTCGCACAATGGCAGTAGTCCTTTGACCGGCCAATTATCCATCAGTGAACAGCGAAGCAGCAGGGTCTTCTCCCTGTACAACTGCCTTGAGTTTGTGGCTGGCATGAAAGGTCACGACACGACGGGCATCAATGGAAATCAGTTCGCCCGTTCGCGGATTGCGACCGGGACGCGGTGATTTTGAGCGCAATTGGAAATTGCCAAAACCTGATATTTTGACGTCATGCCCCTGCTGCAGTTCCTGCACAATCAAATCGAAGAAGGCATCGACCATGTCCTTGGCTTCGCGTTTGTTCAACCCAATGTTATCAAACAGTTTTTCAGCCAGTTGCGCCTTTGTCAGTGTAGGCGTCAGCAAGGAATCGAATGAAATTTCCATGGACCAATCCTATCAAATCCGCATCCGTTCATCATCAGGCACGCAGGCGCGCACCCGTATCGGCGACCAGCTGCTGCACCACGGCCTGACGGGCAAATTCGATCTGCTCCTCGGTTAGGGCCGCATCCGTGCTGCGCAATTGCAACCGAATGCCTACGCTTTTCTCGCCGGTAGCCAGCCAGGGCGTTTTTTCTGGGTCCCTGAAGTCCGGACGGAACACGTCGAACACGGTAACGTTGTGCAGCAGCGCCTGTGGCATAGCACGCGCAATGGCTGCCATGAGGTCGTCGTGATTCACACTGTCTTTCACGATCACGGCCACGTCGCGCTCAGCAACCTGGAACTTGCTGACCGGGATGAAAGCTGGCAGCGGGCGTTGTAACACGGCATCCCAGTCCAGCTCGAACAGCACGGGCGCCTGTGGCAGGTCATAACCCTGGCGCCAGCGCGGATGCAGTTCGCCCACGTAACCTATGGGCTTACCGCCCAGCAGCACGCGCGCGCAGCGGCCAGGGTGCATCGCAGGGTGCTCAGCAGGTTCGAACGTTGGGAGTTGCGGCGCAAGCAGGGCCTCTACATCGCCTTTCACGTCGTAGAAGTCAACCGTGCTGTCTTTGCAGCCCCATTGCAGCGCGCTGGCTGCACCATAGGCCAAGCCAGCCACGTGCATAGGCTGGTCAAAGCCCTGCACGGTGGTGTCGGAGTTCTGCACCGCAGCGTCGCGGCGAAACACGCGGCCCACCTCGAACACGCGTACGCGGCTGGCCTTGCGGTCGAGGTTGAACTTGAGCGCGTTCAGCAGCGAGCCGACAAGCGACGAACGCATCACGCTCATCTGGCTGGCGATGGGGTTGAGCAGCTTGATGGGGCTAGGGTTGCCAGCCAGTTCATGCTCCCAGCGCTCTTCCACAAAGCTGTAGTTGATGGTTTCCTGATAGCCCAGGCCGGCCAGTTGCCGGCGCACGGCATAGGGGTTGCGCTGGGTTTCGAGGCGCAGTTTAGGGATGATGGGTGCTTGCGGCGGCGTGGTGGGCAGCTTGTGGTAGCCGATCACGCGAATGACCTCTTCAATCAGGTCTTCTTCAATTTGCAGGTCAAAGCGATAGCTGGGCGGAGTGACGGTGATCACGCCCTCGCTGGCGCTGGCGGGCAGGCCCAGCCCTTGCAGTGCTTGCAGGCACTGCAGCTCCGTGACCGGCATGCCGATCACTTTGCTGGCGCGCGCCACGCGCAGCGCCACAGGCCTAGCCTGCGGCATGTTGGGCTGCGCATCGCTGATCGGCCCTGCTGCGCCGCCACAGATTTGCTGCACCAGTTCGCTGATGCGCTCGATCACCTGCACCGTGCACGCTGGATCAACACCGCGCTCAAAGCGGTGCCCGGCATCGGTGCTGAAGTTGTAGCGACGTGAACGACCGGCCACCGCCTTAGGCCACCAGAAGGCGGCCTCCACATAGATGTTTTGCGTGCTGTCGCTCACGGCAGTAGCGTCGCCGCCCATGATGCCGGCGAGCGATTCCACCTCCTTGTCGTCGGCAATCACCCCCACCTGTGCGTCCAGCGCCACGGTGTTGCCGTTGAGCAATTTCAGGGTTTCGCCCGCCTGGCCCCAACGCACGTGCAGATGCGAACCGGCAATCTTGTCGCGGTCAAAAATGTGCGTGGGCTGGCCCAGCTCGAACATCACATAGTTGGAAATATCGACCAGCGCCGACACGCTGCGCTGCCCGCAACGCGCCAGCCGGTCCACCATCCACGCCGGTGTGGCCGCATGGGTGTTGACGCCAGTGATGACGCGGCCACTGAAGCGGCCACACAGATCAGGCGCTTCCACCGTGACCTGCACCTGATCCTGAGCAGTGACGGGCACTTGCGCATCGGAAAGCGGTTGCAACGGCGCGCCCGTGAGCGCCGACACCTCACGCGCAATGCCGTATACGCTCAGGCAATGCGCCAGATTGGGCGTGAGCTTGAGTGTGAACAGGGTGTCATCGAGCTGGAGGTAATCGCGGACGCTCTGGCCAATGGGCGCATCGGCTGGCAATTCCAGCAGGCCACCGTGGTCATCGGACAGCTTGAGTTCTCGCGCCGAGCACAGCATGCCGTGGCTCTCCACCCCGCGCAGCGTGCCCACCTTGATCATGAACGGCTTGCCGTCTTCGCCGGGTGGCAGTTCCGCGCCCACCAGCGCGCACGGCACCTTGATGCCCACCCGCGCATTGGGCGCGCCACAGACGATTTGCAGCAAGCCGTTCGTGCCGGCATCCACTTGGCACACGCGCAAGCGGTCGGCATCCGGGTGCTGCGCGGCCTCCTTGATTTCGGCCACGACGATGCCAGTGAAAGGAGGCGCGACAGGCTGCAGTTCTTCCACCTCCAGCCCGGCCATGGTGAGCGTATCAGCCAGTTGCTGGGTGGTCAGCGGCGGGTTGCAGATGGTGCGGAGCCAGGATTCGGGAAATTGCATGGTGCTTCAATACAGGATTCGGTTCAAGGACAGGGGTGACGGCACGTCAATCAGCGGAACTGGCTCAAGAAACGCACATCTCCGTCAAAAAACAACCGCAGGTCATTCACCCCATAGCGCAGCATGGTCAGGCGGTCTGGTCCCATGCCGAAGGCGAAACCGATGTAGTGCTCGGGGTCCAGCCCCATATTGCGCACCACGTTGGGATGCACCTGTCCGCTGCCAGCCACCTCCAGCCATTTTCCCGCCAGCGGGCCGCTCTGGAATTGGATGTCGATTTCAGCGCTGGGCTCGGTGAACGGAAAAAAACTGGGGCGAAAGCGCAGCACCAGATCGTCGCTTTCAAAAAAGGTGCGACAGAAGTCGGTGAAAACAACCTTCAGATCCTTGAAACTGATGGCTTCACCGACCCACAGACCTTCACACTGGTGAAACATAGGCGAATGGGTGGCATCACTGTCCACGCGGTAGGTGCGACCCGGTGCGATAACGCGAATCTCCGGCATGCGCTCCCCCTTATCCAGCAATCCTTTGTGGCGCTTAACGTGCTGCACCGCATGACGAATTTGCATCGGACTGGTGTGGGTGCGCAGCAGATTAGGGGCGTTTTCGCTGCCACCTTCGACGTAGAAGGTGTCGTGCATGGAGCGTGCTGGGTGATCTTCAGGCGTATTGAGCGCGGTGAAGTTGAACCAGTCACTTTCGATCTCCGGTCCCTGTGCAACCTCAAAACCCATGCTGCCGAAAATGCCTTCAATGCGTTCCAGCGTGCGCGTAACCGGGTGCAAGCCACCCACACCACGTTGACGGCCAGGAAGAGTCACATCAAGCGCCTCTGTCTGCAACTGTGCGCTAAGTTCAGCTTCAGCGAGTTGTTGACGACGTTCTGTCAAGGCCGCCTCAATCGCCTGCTTGGCTTGATTGATAGCGGCGCCGCGGGTTTTCTTTTCCTCCACCGAGAGTTGTGCCATACCCTTCATCCGCTCGGTGATCAGCCCGGACTTTCCCAAAAACCGCGCCTTGGCGTTTTCCAGGTCATTGGGGGTGGCGGACTGCGCAAACTGTGTGCGGGCGGAAGTGACAAGGGTGTCAAGATCGGTCGTCATGGAGTCATCATGCAGTCAAAAACAGAACACGGGGACACGGATATTTTCAGGCCAATGCTGCGGGAATGACAAACCACCATGTGATGGCGGGCTTCTGACACCAACCAACGCCAGCAGCCAAGCCTCCCGTGATCGGGAGCCTCTGCATCATCCTTGGCCCATTCATTTCCTTTGCGTCAAAGTGCCCCTACGTTCTGTTTCTGCGGGTTCAAAACAAAAAAGCCAGCTCCTTGCGGCGCTGGCTTGTGAAGTACCTTCAGCTAACAGAAAACAGCCAAACAAAAGGTCTGTATGCTTTCTGCACAAAGCCGGTCAGGCGGCCAGCTTGGCTTTGACCTGGTTGACGATAGCTGCAAAAGCCACTTCGTCGTGCACGGCGATGTCGGCAAGCACCTTGCGATCCAAACCGATTTGCGCCTTGTTCAGACCATTGATGAACTGGCTGTAGGTCAGGCCATTGGCACGTGCGGCAGCGTTGATACGAGCGATCCACAACTGACGGAATACGCGCTTCTTGGCACGGCGGTCGCGATAGGCATATTGCCCAGCCTTCATCACCGCCTGTTTGGCAATGCGGAAGACGTTGCCGCGGCGGCCGCGGAAACCTTTGGCAAGTGCCAGGATTTTTTTATGACGAGCGTGTGCGGTTACACCACGTTTGACGCGAGGCATGAGTTTTTCTCCTTGTCCGTCGATTGATTACAGGCCAGCAAAAGGCAGCATTTGCGCCATGTGACCGAGGTTGGTCTCATGCACATTGACTGCACCACGCAACTGGCGCTTGTTTTTGGTGGTTTTCTTGGTCAGGATGTGACGTTTAAACGCCTGACCACGCTTGACGGTACCACCGGGACGGACGCGGAAACGCTTTTTCGCGCTGCTCTTGGTTTTCATTTTGGGCATTTGCATGCTCCTTCTTGCTTTGTGCTCGTGAGGCGACCGGCAACCCATGCCGGTTCTTGCTGGCCCCGAGCCACTTGTTTTCAGCACCAGGGCTGAAACTTGCTGCGTGGCCGCCAACGCCGCCACGCCTTTTCTTCATCTCAAGCAGGCCAGACCGGCCATGCAAATCAGTCCTTGCTCGCGACTTCTGCGATTTCCGTTTCTGCCATTTCAGCGGTGCCAGAAGTCTTTTCCTTGCTGCCACCGGCCTTCTTACGCCCGGGAGCCAGCACCATGATCATCTGGCGACCTTCTAGCTTGGGAAACTGCTCCACAACAATGGTTTCACCGAGCTCATCGCGAATGCGCTGCAAAAGCGACATGCCGATTTCCTGATGCGTGATCTCACGCCCGCGAAAACGCAGCGTGATTTTACACTTATCGCCATCTTCCAGGAACCGGTGGATGTTGCGCATTTTTACGTTGTAATCACCGTCGTCGGTGCCAGGACGGAACTTGATTTCCTTAACCTCGATCACCTTCTGCTTGGCCTTGGCTTCGGCAGCCCTTTTCTGTTCCTGGTATTTGAACTTGCCATAGTCCATCAACCGGCAGACGGGCGGACTGGCGGTTGCGGCAATTTCAACCAGATCAACATCCAGGTCTCCGGCCATGCGCAAGGCTTCTTGCAACGGAACAATGCCCAGCGGCTCATTATCGGGCCCTGAAAGCCGTACTTCAGGCGCACTGATTTCCCGGTTCAGACGGTGTTTGCGTTCTTCGCGCTGGCGGCGATCTCGGTATTCGGTAGCGATGGTGCAGTCCTTCTCAAAAAATGTGACAGTCAGATGCAGGCAAAAAAACCATGCCGGTCAGGCGGAAAACACAACAGACTTGCACGCAATATCGTTGCGCACCCTCTGCATGAAGTCTTCCAACGACATGACCCCCAGATCCTGGTTGCCTCTGGCACGTACGGCCACTGTTGCGCTTTCCTTTTCCTTGTCACCAACGACCAGGATATACGGTAGCTTGCGTGTGGCGTGGGAACGTATTTTATAGGTGATTTTGTCATTTGACAGATCGGCCGTTGCCCTAACACCTTGATTCTGCAGCATTTGCGCCACGTTTTGTGCGTAATCGGCCTGGGCGTCGGTAATATTCAGCACGGAAACCTGCTCCGGCGCAAGCCAGGTGGGTAGGGCTCCGGCATATTGTTCAATCAAGATGCCGATGAAACGCTCGAGGCT